>Ga0247727_10014556_pt1 | contig 13046 bp, 16 predicted proteins | sample WisWelCaveWW1625_FD_202498 | JGI IMG/M metagenome (GOLD analysis project Ga0247727, IMG submission 202498) | Biofilm microbial communities from Wishing Well Cave, Virginia, United States - WW16-25 | ecosystem: Environmental > Aquatic > Deep subsurface > Groundwater > Cave microbial mat | place...
AATGTCGCGCAGGCGCTGAAGGGCAGCGGCGTGCCATGCATCGCGGACGGCGGCGTGCGCTATTCAGGCGACGTGGCCAAAGCGCTTGCGGCAGGCGCTTCCTGCGTGATGCTGGGCTCGATGTTCGCCGGTACCGACGAGTCACCGGGGGAACTCGAGCTCTACCAGGGGCGCTCCTACAAGGCCTACCGCGGCATGGGCTCGCTCGGCGCGATGAAGAAAGGCTCGGCGGACCGCTACTTCCAGGATCCCGAGATGAATGCCGAGAAACTGGTGCCCGAAGGCGTCGAGGGCCGCGTGCCGTACAAGGGCAGCGTGGTGTGGGTGATCCAGCAGATCGTCGGCGGCCTGCGCGCGAGCATGGGTTATACCGGCTGCGCCTCCATCGAGGACTTGCACGCGCGCGCCGAGTTCATCGAGATCAGCTCGGCGGGCATGCGCGAATCGCACGTACACGACGTCCAGATCGTCAAGGAAGCCCCCAACTACCGGGTTGACTAGCGCGTTGCACGATAAGATCCTCATTCTCGATTTCGGCGCGCAGTACACGCAGCTGATCGCGCGCCGGGTGCGCGAAGCGAAGGTCTACTGCGAAATCCATCCCTGCGACGTAGCCGACGCCTTCGTGCGGGACTTCGCGCCCAGGGGAATCATTCTCTCCGGCAGCCATCTTTCGGCCTACGCAGCAAGCACGCTGGTCGCGCCCAAGGCCGCCTTCGAGCTCGGTGTCCCGGTACTCGGTATCTGCTACGGCATGCAGACCATGGCCCAGCAGCTCGGCGGCAGGGTCAAGGCCGGCAAGCTGCGCGAGTTCGGCTACGCCGAGGTGCGGGCGCGCGGCCACAGCCGACTGCTGGATGGGATCGAGGATTTCCGGTCCGCCGAAGGCCACGGCATGCTCAAGGTCTGGATGAGCCACGGCGACAAGGTGGTCGAGATGCCGCCGGGCTTCAAGCTGATGGCCTCCACCGAATCCTGCCCGATCGCCGGTATGGCCGATGAGGCACGGCGCTACTACGCGGTGCAGTTCCATCCCGAAGTCACGCATACCAAGCAGGGCACCCGGCTGCTGCACCGGTTCGTGCGCGACATCAGCGGCTGCTCCGGCGATTGGACGATGCCGAATTATGTTGTTGAATCAATAAACAAAATAAGAAAACAAGTCGGAAAAGACGAGGTTATTCTCGGCCTGTCTGGCGGAGTGGATTCATCGGTGGCCGCGGCGCTGATCCACAAGGCGATCGGCAGGCAGCTGACCTGCGTGTTCGTCGACCATGGCCTGCTGCGGCTGAACGAGGCCAAGCAGGTGATGGAGACGTTCGCTCGGCACATGAAGCTCAAGGTGATTCACGTGGACGCGAGCGCCAAGTTTCTTTCGGCGTTGAAGGGCGTCGCCGACCCGGAACGCAAACGCAAGATCATCGGCAAGCTGTTCGTGGACGTCTTTCAGAAGGAAGCCAGAAAAATCAGGGCTGCAAAGTGGCTCGCCCAAGGCACCATCTATCCGGACGTGATCGAGTCGGCGGGCGCCACGACCAGGAAGGCAGTCACCATCAAGTCGCACCACAACGTCGGCGGCCTTCCGGAAAGCCTGCACCTGAAGTTGCTGGAGCCGCTGCGCGAACTGTTCAAGGACGAAGTGCGCGAGCTCGGCCTCGCGCTGGGGCTGCCGCGCGAGATGGTGTTTCGCCATCCGTTCCCCGGGCCGGGTCTCGGGGTCCGGATCCTTGGCGAGATAAAAAAAGACCATGTCCAGTTGCTGCAACGAGCCGACGCGATATTTGTTGAGGAACTGAGAAATTCGGGTTGGTACGACAAAACCGCCCAGGCCTTCGCCGTCTTCCTGCCGGTGAAGTCGGTCGGCGTAATGGGCGACGGCCGTACCTACGAGCATGTGGTCGCGCTGCGCGCGGTCGAGACCACCGACTTCATGACCGCAGGCTGGGCGCCGTTGCCGCACGAGCTGCTGGCGAAAGTGTCGAGCCGCATCATCAACGAAGTGCGCGGCATCAACCGCGTGGCCTACGACATCTCCTCCAAGCCGCCCGCCACCATCGAGTGGGAATAGTGGACGGCGAAGCCTTCATGCGGCGGGCGCTGGAGCTCGCGCAGCGCGCGCAAGCCGAAGGCGAGGTACCGGTCGGGTCGGTGGTGGTCTTGAACGGAACCATCGTCGGCGAAGGCTGGAACCGGCCCGTTGCGTCCTCCGATCCCACCGCGCATGCCGAGATTCAGGCGCTGCGTGCCGCAGCGACCTCGCTGAAGAACTATCGCCTCGCCGGAGCGACCCTTTACGTAACGCTCGAACCCTGCGAGATGTGCCTGGGCGCGATGTTCCACGCGCGCATCCTGCGGGCCGTATACGGCGCGACGGATCCGAAAAAACAGGTCCTCAAAAACCAGGTGAAGGTGGAGGGCGGCATCCTCGCGGCCGAGTGCGGCAGCATCCTGAGTGAATTTTTCGCTTCGCGCCGATGAAAATCGAAATTGACATTACCAAGCAGCGGCTCTCTTTCGGGGACAAGATCTACCCGGTTTCGACCTCGAAGAACGGATTGGGGGAGAAGAACGGCAGCTTTCGCACGCCTCGGGGACTGCACATCGTGCGCGCGAAGATCGGTGCCGGGCAGCCGCTGGGCGCGGTGTTCGTGCGCCGCCGTCCCACGGGCGAGGTCTGGACCCCGGCCCTGCACGCGGCTAACCCGGGGCGCGACTGGATGCTCACACGGATCCTCTGGCTGTCCGGATGCGAGCCGGGCTTCAATCGCCTCCGCGAGGTCGACACGATGCGCCGCTATATCTACATCCATGGCTCGCCCGACCAGGCCGAAATGGGCAAGCCGGGATCGATCGGTTGCATCCGGATGCGCAACGCCGACATCGTGGAATTGTTCGAGATTGTTCCGCCCTTTACCCCGGTCGAAATCAAATCATGACCACGAATGCCGCCATCCGACGGACCTTCGAACGCGTTTCCGCCGCCATCGGCGCGGTGGTGGTGCCGCGCGAGGCGGCGGCCGGGATCGTCGCCGCGGCCCAAGCCAAGGTGGACAGTGAAACCGAGCGCATGCAGGCAATCGGCCGCGGCGAACTGGTGCAGGCCTGGGTCGCCGAGAGCCTGAGGTCGGTCGGTGTGCTCGGACAAAACGAAAAGCTCTAGCGCGGGATCGCGGCGAGCCGCTCGCGGGTCGGCTCGCGGACCACGCCTTTTTCGCAAACGATGGCGGTGATCAGGTCGGCGGGAGTCACGTCGAACGCGGGGTTGCGCACCGCGACGCCCTCCGGCGCCCAGCGCACGCCGCGGAAACCGGTGACTTCCTCCGCGGCGCGCTCCTCGATCGGTATCGCCGAGCCGTCGGCGAGTTTCGAATCGAAGGTGGAGAGCGGAGCCGCGACGTAGAAAGGCAGGCGGTGGCGCTGTGCCAGCACCGCCAGCGGATAGGTACCGATCTTGTTTGCGGTGTCGCCGTTCGCGGCGATGCGGTCCGCGCCGACGATCACCAGGTCGGTCTCGCCCCGGCTCATCAGGTGCCCGGCCATGTTGTCGGTGATCAGCGTGCAGGGGATGCCCTCCTGCACGCATTCCCAGGCCGTCAGGCGCGCGCCCTGGAGGTAGGGACGGGTCTCGCAGGCGATGACCGATATTCTCTTCTTTTGCTCGAACGCGGTTCGTACGATGCCTAGCGCAGTCCCATGGCCGCTCGTGGCCAGTGCGCCGGTATTGCAATAGGTGAGGACGCGTGCGCCGCCCGGGATCAATTCCGCGCCATACCGGCCGATGGCGCGGTTGGCGGCGAGGTCTTCCTCAAAGATGGCAAGCGCCTCCGCTTCCGGATTTTTCGCTCCTTTCATTCGCTCAAGGGCCCAGAAGAGATTGACTGCGGTCGGGCGGCTCGCGGCCAGGGTCTGGAACGCTTTTGTTTCGTCTAGATTATTTTTTTTATCCAATGCAAAACCGAAAGCGGCAGCACAGCCTATTGCCGGTGCACCGCGCACCACCATGTCACGTATCGCGTCGGCAACTTGTGCAGCGGAACGGCAGGTCACATAAACCGTCCTGTCCGGCAGCATGCGTTGGTCAAGCAATTCGAGGCGGTCACCTTGCCAACGGATAGGCTCGATTGCCAACCTACACCACGCGTTCGTTGCCGCCGTCCACCGGCACCTGCGCCGCGGTCGTCTTGGCGAACAACGGCCCGCACATCTCCGCGGCGAGTTCCGCGACGTCCCTCGAGGTCACCTCGGTCCCGAGGAGATTGTTCTTCCGGTACTGCTCGACGCTCAGGCCGTAGGCCTTGGCGCGGGCGGCGAGCAGTTCATCGGTCCACAGCGCAGTGTCGTAAACCGCATTGGGATGGATGGTGTTAACGCGAATACCGTCCTTGCCCCATTCGAGTGCCGTGACGCGCGCCAGCTGGTTCATCGCCGCCTTGGATGCCGAGTAGGCCGCGGCGCCCGGTCCGGGCGCGGGCACGTTCTTCGAGCCGATCACCACGATGCGGCCGCCGTGCGGCGCGAGCTTGAGCAGCGCGTGGCAGGCCTGCATCATCAGCAGGTTCGCCTCGACATTGACCGTCATCGCCTGCTTCCACATGTCGCGGCCGATGTCCTGCACCGCCTGGGACGAAGGGAAGATGCCGGCGTTCAAGATCAGCATGTCTACACCGCCATAGTGCTTGGTAGCCTTGTCTATTGAAGTATTGATCTGTGAAAATTCTGCAAGATCACAAGTCAACCCAAGGTAGTCGGGACGCTTCCATAGCGTCTCGACCGCGGAGTTGCGATCCAGCCCGACCACCGCGGCGCCGCGCTTGAGCAACGCCTCCGCGCAGGCTTTGCCGATGCCCGAGGCGGCGCCGGTGACCAGGGCCACCTCGCCAGCAAAAGCGGGGGGGTTACCGGTCTTCGCCAGCTTGGCCTGCTCCAGGTCCCAGTACTCGATGTCGAAGATGTGGTTATCTTCGAGCGCTTGCCAGCCGCCCAGCGCTTCGGCACGCAGGATGACTTCGATCGTATGCTCGTAGAGGTCCTCGACGATGCCCAGGTCCTTGGCCGTGCGCCCGAATGCCGCCAGCCCGAATTCGGGGTCCAGCGCCATGCGCGGGGCAGGGTCGAGCATCGTCTTTGCTTCTTTGGTTTTCTTCGAGTTCCTGTCAAAGTAGTTCTTGTATTCCAAAGAAAATCTTTCCACTTCGCGGCCGAGCATCGGCACGGGCTTGGTGCGGATCACGTGGTCGGGCGTAGCCGGCCCCCCCTGCGAGATGCGCGCGACCTCGGGATGGCGCGCAAAACCGAGAAACCGCGGCGCGTCGTTGCAGCGGCAGAGCAGCGGGAATCCCGCCGCTTTGGAGGCATCGCTGCGCAGCTTCGCGGCTTCCTCGCGCTTGAATGCCGAGCCGATCGCCGGCGGCAAGCCGACATTCCAGGCCTTCTTCGCCGCGAGGTAGCGCTCCGCCATCGCCACCAGTTCGATCATCAGTTCGTAGGACTCCCGCGCCTCCGCGGCGAACGAGAACACGCCGTGCGACAGCAGCACCATGCCGACCGTGTTCCTGGTTTTTTGCCTGGGGAACTCGCGCGCGCAGTAGGCCGCCAAGTCGAAGCCCGCCATGATGTAGGGGATCACCACGGCCTTGTCGCCGTAAATGTCGCGGACGCGCTGCTCGCCGTCGGGCGAGTTCGATACCGACAGCACGGCGTCGGCGTGCGTATGGTCGACGTAGCGGTGCGGCAGAATGGCGTGCAGGATGGTCTCCACCGATGGCGCCGGCGCGTCCGCGCGCAGGGTATGCGTCGCCAGTTCGTTGATCATCTGCGGGTCGGGGAGGGAAGGCAGCGACGCCAGGCGCCGCACGTAGTCCAGCTCGACCGGGGCGAAACCCGCCGCTTCGATGGTTTCGAGGTCCCAGCCGCTGCCCTTGACGTACAGGACCTCCTGCCTTGCGCCGAACAGGTCGCTTTCATCGAGCTTTACCGAGGTATTACCGCCGCCGTGCAGCACCAGGGACCTGTCCCTGCCGAGCAGCCGCGAGGTATAGACGCGCGGGCCGAGCGGGCCGCCGAATTTCGCGGCCTCGGCATCGTTCCACAAACTTTTCATTGGCGCGGATTATACTTTCGGATCATGGCCAGGGTAGAACTCATGACCTGGGAGCAGGCGCAGCCGGTTGCCGGTCCATTGCGCTTTGCCATTTTCGTCGGCGAGCAGAACGTGCCGGCGGGCATCGAGCTGGACGACATGGACGCGAACTGCATGCACGCGATCGCGTTCGACGTCGACGGCAAAGCCATCGGCACCGGCCGCCTGCTGCCCGACGGCCATATCGGCCGCATGGCGGTGGCCAAGGAATGGCGCCGGCGGGGCATCGGCGCCGAGATCCTGCAGGCCCTGATTGCCGAGGCACGCAAGCGCGGCCACGCCGAAGTGATGGTTTCCGCGCAGCTGCAGGCGGCGGAGTTCTACCGTGAGCAGGGCTTCGCCGCCGAAGGCAAGGTCTACCCGGAGGCAGGCATTCTGCACCAGAAAATGTGCAAGAAACTCTAGCCTGACCGGGTGAACTCGACCCGCATGGTGCTGCCGTCGTTGCCGGCCGCGTCGAATGGCCGCTCCGCGAACTGCACGCGGCCATCGCCGCCATCCAGCACCACCGTGGAACAACGGGTGCCGTAGGCGGGCGCCACGATCCTCGCCGCAGCCAGCACCGAGAACAGCGGTTCAACCGCCAGCGGCGTCGCCTCGAAGCGCGACTTGACCTCGATGACCTCCGGCGTGTCGAGCAGCAGGTTGCCCAGCGCGTAGCAGCCGGGCTCCAGCTTGCGCGCGCCGTTGGCGCGGTTGGACAGCCACCAGAGTTCCTTCCGGTCGGCGACCAGCAGGTTGAACGCGCTATAGCCGGCGGGTTCTAAGATCGACAGATATTTCGCGGGCGACAAATCATTGAGCAAGAATCTTGAGACCAGCGCCCCCCTCGATTCGACGGCGTTCGGGTCCAATCCGCCGCGGTAGTTGGTGACCGACGCGAATTTTCCGTTGCGCGCGATCCCGAGCCAGGTTCCATGCGCCTGCAGGTCGCGGCCGGCAAGGATGCCGGGGTGGTCCCGCCAGAACGCGGCGGCCGATGCGGGGCGGGCGTGGAACTCGTCGCGGTTGGCGGCAACGACCAGCGGAAACTCAGCGTGCCTGCGCCAGGCGATCAGGATCAGACACATATGAAGCGTTCTACGCGGCGCTCCAACCCCAGCGCGGCGGCCTCGCGCTCGAGCAAGTCTTCGAATTTCCCGTCGTCGGTGACGCCTTCGTAGACCTCCATATACGTCGCCGGGTCGTCCCGCCGGCGCAGCCACCGGCCGCGAATGCCGGATTCCTTCTGAATTCGCCCCAGCAGAACATCTATGTCAGTCCGCAGCGTGACTAGCCGCGCCGGTTCGACGCGGTAATAGACGTAGTAATTCGTCACCGGGAGTAGGGCAGGGGCAGAATCTCCAACGTCGCGGCCTGCGGCTGCGCGCGGATCGGCGACTTGGTTTCGATCGCCGCGACCTGCAGCACGGCCAGCGATTCGTCCCCCGCGGCATTGACCACAATGCCGCTGGGCTGCCCCGGAGCGTCATCGCTGAACAATTCCTGGCCCGGCTGCAGGACCGCGCCGCGCAGGTGAACCATCCGGCGCTTCACCGCGCCGCGGTACTGGGCGCGCGCGACGATCTCCTGGCCTGGATAGCAGCCTTTCCCGAAATCCACGCCGCCGGCAAGCTCGAGATTCACCATCTGCGGCACGAATTGGTCCTGCGTCGCCTGGGCGATCAGCGGCCGGCCGGCGCGGACTTCGGCAAGCGTCCAATCGTCGGGCGATGCGTTGGGCGAAAAGCGGCCGCTCGATGCTGCGGGGGCAAAAACGAGAAACCTGTCCGGCTCGATGCCGACCGTAATCGAGCCTTCGCTCTCGCTCACGGCAAGCCGGTCACCGGTGCCCGGGCCCCAGGCGCCATACTGCGCCCACAGGCCGGTCACATCCGAGATCTTCACCCTGGATCTCAGAACGAACATCGACAAGCGTTTCGCGACGGTCAGCACCAGGTCGCGCGACAGTTGCAGCAGGAAGCCGCCGGCGCAGGGCACGACCAGAAAGGTCGCCAGCAGGCGGCCCTTGGCCGAGCACCAGCCCGCGTAACGCGCCTGGCCGGGCGCAAGGTTCTCGATGTCGTTGGTCAATTGCGCGTGAAGAAATGCACGCGCGTCGTCGCCTGCCGCAAGCAGCAGTCCGTAGTGCTCCAGCTTCGCGAGCTTCATCTTGTCCACAGTAGAATGGGGTGAAGTTTATTCGCTTCCGTTGCTGAAAACCCTCTTCGCGCTCGTGGTCGTTGGCCTGCTTGCCGCGGGCGGATATGCCGCCTGGTATATGGCGACGCCCGTCGCCGTTGGCAAGCTGCCGGCGGAGTTCGAGATACCGCCAGGAACGGGCTTCCGGGGCGTAGCGCAGCGCATCGAGGCTTCGGGCATCGCGATCGGCCGGCTGGAGTTCGAGCTGCTGGCGCGGGCGCTGGGCAGGGGGCAGGACGCCAAGGCGGGCAGCTACGAGATAACGGCTGCGCCGACGCCGCTCGAACTGCTCGACAAACTGACGCGCGGCGATGTCATGCAGGCCGAAATCAGATTCATCGAAGGCCGGACGATTCGACAGCTGCGCAGCGCACTCGACGCCGAACCCTTCATGCGCCACGACACACGGGGGTTGAGCGATGCGCAATTGCTGCAGAAGCTGGGCGCCACGCATGCGCACGCCGAGGGCCTGTTCTTTCCGGACACCTACCTGTTCGCGAAGGGAACAAGCGACCTGCACGTGTTGCAGCGCGCCTATCAGGCGATGCAACGCCACCTGGCGCGGGAGTGGGAAGCCCGCGAGGCTTCGGTTCCCTACAAGAGCGCCTACGAAGCGCTGATCATGGCCTCGATCGTCGAGAAGGAAACCGGCCGCGCTGCGGAGCGCGAGATGATCGCCGGCACCCTCGTCAACCGGTTGCGGACCGGCATGCTGCTACAGGCCGATCCGACCGTGATTTACGGTCTGGGTGAAGCCTTCGACGGGAACCTCAGGAAAATCCACTTGCTGACGGACGGCCCGTATAACTCCTATACGCGCGCCGGCCTGCCGCCGACGCCGATTGCGGCGCCGGGGCTTGCCTCGCTGCGCGCTGCATTGCGCCCCGCGAAAACCAACGCGCTTTACTATGTCGCGCGCGGCGATGGGTCGAGCGAATTCTCGCGCACGCTCGAAGAGCACAACCGCGCCGTGAGAAAATACCAGCTGAATGGCGGTCGTTAGCATCAAGCGCGGCAGATTCATCACGCTCGAAGGCGTCGACGGCGCCGGCAAATCCACGCACGTCCCCTGGATTGCCGAGCGGCTGCGTGCGGGAGGAGACGCGGGCGGCCGCGAAGTCGTCGTCACGCGCGAGCCGGGCGGCACGCCGCTCGCCGAGAAGCTGCGCGCGCTGGTGCTTGCGCAAGCCATGGATCCGCTCGCCGAAACCCTGCTCATGTTCGCCGCGCGCGCCGACCACGTGCAGACGGTCATCGCGCCGGCGCTGGCGCGCGGCGCCTGGGTGCTCTGCGACCGCTTTACCGACGCCACTCTTGCCTACCAAGGGGGAGGAAAGGGCGTCCCGGCGGAGCGGATCCGCCAACTGGCGCAGGCCGTGCATCCCGACCTGCTGCCCGACCAGACGCTGATCTTCGATTGCCCGTATGAGGTCAGCCGCAGCCGCCTGAGCAACTCCGGCCGCGAACTCGACCGTTTTGAAGCCGAGGAGCGGGCTTTTTTCGATCGCGTACGGGCGGCGTACCGGCGCTTAGCTGATGCAGAACCTGCCAGGGTGCGCTTGGTCGATGGGTCGAAAGCGTCGACACAACTTAAGGTAGATATTGAGAAGATGCTCATATCTAATTGATATTGATAATCTCTCATCTTCAATCTGATACTTGGAAACGCCTGGCAGAGATGCTCGAGCGCTTGCCGCATGCGCTCCTACTGCATGGGGCACCCGGCGTCGGCAAGCTGGCCCTGGCGGAGCGCTTCGCTCAGATGCTCGTCTGCGAGAGCCGGAAGGAAGGCGCCCAGCCCTGCGGCGCCTGTGACGGTTGCCGCTGGTTCCTGGGCGGAAATCATCCGGATATCCGCACCTTGGAGCCCGAAATCCTGGCCCGCTACGTGGAGGCGCCTGAGGAGGGCGAAGAGGGGAAGGCGAAGGACGCGAAACCTTCGAACCAGATCAAGATCGACCAGACGCGCGCGCTTGGGGATTTCGTGCACGTAGTGTCGCACCGGGGAGGGCGGCGCGTCGCGATCATTCACCCGGCGGAAGACATGAACCCCGCGACCGCCAATTCCTTGCTGAAAATCCTCGAGGAACCGCCGGCAGGCGCGGTGTTCCTGCTCGTTTCACATCGGCCGGCGCGCCTGCTGCCGACAATCCGCAGCCGCTGCGTGCCGGTGCCGGTGCCACTGCCGGATCCGCAAGCAGCCGCAGCCTGGCTGGCAGCGCGGGGCGTGCGCGACGCCGAGCGGTGGCTCGCGTTTGCGGGCGGGGCGCCGCTTCGGGCGCTCGACTACGCTACTGGTGAACGCGGCGAAGCGATCGAGCGCGTGTTGCGGGGCCTCGCTGCCGGAGACCGTGGCGCGCTCGCCGAGGTGAAAGACCGCGAAGCACTTGAGCCCCTGGCCGAGGTGCTGCAGAAAATGGCGCTGGACCGTGCCTTCGCGGCGCTCACCGGGCGGACGCGCTATGGCAGTGCCGCGGTTGCGGGCGATGCAAGCGCATGGCTTGCTTACGCCCGCGCTATGGGTCGCAATCGGTTGCTGACGCGCCACCCCCTCAACGCCAAACTGTTCGCTGCCGAGATGGTGGCCGGCATGCCCGGGCCTTAGCGTGGCCGTGTCGCGCTTTGTGCGTGCCTGCACGCTCGCCTTGCTGGTCGGCGCGTCCGGGCTGGCGACCGGGCAGGCGCTTGAACAATTCCATGCTGCGGTCGTCAAGGGGGACGCCAAGACGGTATCGGCACTCTTGAGCCAGGGGCTCGATCCGAACACCACCAACACCAACGGCATCACCGTCCTGATGACCGCGGCGCTGCTTGGGCATGAGGAACTGGTCTCGATCCTGATCGAGCGCAAGGCCGGCGTGATGCGGCGCAGTCCGCACGGCGACACGGCGCTCATGTACGCGAGCCTCAAAGGGCATCTGGGCGTAGCGCGGCTGCTGGTCGCGAAAGGCAGCCAAGTCAATCACGGCGGCTGGACGTCGCTGCATTACGCGGCATTCGAGGGCCATGCCGCGATGATCAAGTTTCTGATCGAAAAAGGCGCCGACAAGAACGCGATCGCGCCCAACGGTTTTTCGGCCCTGATGCTGGCCGCGGGGAGCGGCCATCTGGATGCCTTGCGTGCGCTGCTTTACGAGGACGTGGATTTCAGGGTCAAGGGACCCGCCGGGGAGACGGCGCTCGGAATTGCCAAGAGCAGGAAGGATGCGGGACTGGAGGAGCTGCTTAGGCGGGCTGGGGCCGTAGACTGAGCGGCCGCAAGCATTACTTTACATAATACACATTGTACTATAATCAATTCAGACGATCTGCTGGCGGTACCGGGAATCTAGCCACCGGGATGCCCTCGTCCACCAGCGCGTCGTGCTCGTCCTGGGTGGCGTGGCCGCGGATGGCCCGCGCCGGCGATTCGCTGTAGTAGATTTTGCGGGCTTCGTCCGGAAATTCGCTGCCGACGTCCTCGGATTTGGTGAGAATCTCATCGAGCATGCGTGAATAGAGCATTTGGGCGACGGCAAAGGGGTCCTTCCCCTCCATGTCCGGCGTTTTCTGCAGCGGCTTGGGTTCCTGGGCGCCCATGTTGAGCCGGGGGGCCGAAAGGGCCCGCTGGATGCCGCTACCGCCGCAACTGGGGCAGCTGAGCAGGCCGCGCTTTTTCTGGGAATCAAAATCCCTGGCCGACCCAAACCAGCCTTCGAACCGGTGGCCGTCCTTGCAGTGCAGGTCAAAAACGATCATATGCCGGTGATTCTAGCGTGCTTTCTGCTCGAATCCGGCGATGAAGGCCTTCAACAGGGCCTTGAACGCCTTGATGTCCCGCGCACGGTAAGCCTTGAGCACCTTCTTTTCCCGCCGGCGCGCGCGCGCCACCTCCGGTCCAATCCGCCCGCTGCCGCGCGCCGTGAGTTCGACCAGCGAGTGGCGCAGGTCCATTTCGCCGGCGACGCGCCGCACCAGGCCGCGGCGCTCGAGGCGATCGAGCAGCTTGGAAAGCGTCGGCTGCTTGAACAGCGTGGCGCGGGCGAGCGCCCCCACCGTGTAGGCGCCGCCGGCCGAGAGCGTCCCCAGCACGCGCCACTCCGGCACGCGCATCCGGCCCGGTTCAAGCAGCGCGTGGAAGTCGTCCAGGATCACGTGGCTGGCGCGTGCTACCAGGTACGGTAGGTAGTCGTCCGGAAAAACGTACGCCGGTCGCTTCCTCTTTTTATGATTTTTCATTGACTGATGATTATTCATCCAATACGATAGAACAGTTTTTCAGCGGGAGCAAGCGAGATGATCGCCGACCGGATCGAGGGCAAATGGATAGAACTGTTCGCGGACGTGTTCGCGCGCTGCAAAGTCGCCCCCGGCGACGCTTGCGCGGTGCTGTCCGAGAGCCAGTCGCGGCCGCTCAACGTCCAGCTCGCCGAGCTCGCGCTGGCGCGCCTCGGCGCCCGACTGTTCCACGTCGTGGTGCCGACGCCGCGCCAGAGCGCGCCGGTGCCGATCCGCTCTACCGGCGCGTCGGTCGCGCTGCAGAACCTCGCCCCGGCCCTCAGCGCCCTTGCAGGCTCCGTGTTCGTGGCGGATTGCACGCTTGAGGGCCTGATGCATGCCGCCGAGCTGCCGCAAATCCTGCGCCGCGGGGCGCGAGTCCTGTACATCTCCAACGAGCATCCCGATGTGCTGGAAAGGCTCGCCCCCTCCCCCGCCGACGAACAGCAGGTGAGGGCAGGGATGCGCC
>Ga0247727_10014557_pt1 | contig 13044 bp, 9 predicted proteins | sample WisWelCaveWW1625_FD_202498 | JGI IMG/M metagenome (GOLD analysis project Ga0247727, IMG submission 202498) | Biofilm microbial communities from Wishing Well Cave, Virginia, United States - WW16-25 | ecosystem: Environmental > Aquatic > Deep subsurface > Groundwater > Cave microbial mat | place...
CGGCGTTGATGAGCGAAGCGGAGATTGAGGATTTGTTCAGAACCACTCGCGATCCGATCTCCAGGTCCACGAACGACAGAGTTTAGTGCGAACATTACTCCTTTATTACTTCTATCTTCCGAATCAAAGACATTTCCGGGGTAGAAACAGAAAGGAAATAGAGTCCTGCCGGCAAGGACGATACATCCAATTTCCATTTTCCGGAAGTAACGCTTTCAACATTTATTGGAATCTTTATTCCCAGTGGATTCAGGAAATTGATTTCCAATTCGCCGGAAATCAGAAGGGAAGTCCGTAGAATCAAAGTACTGCTTGCCGGATTCGGGAATACTGAAAATTGATCTCCCGGCGAGGGATCGAATCCGGAGATGCAATTGATAACGAGCAGGAACGACAATGTATCAGCGCCGCAGGCTGTGGTTACAATCAATTGCACGAGAAATTGTCCGTTTCCTGACGATGTATAATCATATTGCGGATTGGCGGAAGTATCTGTCATTCCGTTTCCGAAACTCCAGGAATAGTTTGCGGTCCCGGAAACCGATGAATTGTTTTGAAAAGTAAAAACCGGACATTCGCTTGAATCTATTCCAAAAGCTGCAGTCGGTAAGGTCCATTCGCCGATCACAATCGTATCTGAGCGATAACATCCGAAACTATCGGCAACGACAACATAGTGCTTTCCGGTATCAAGGCATGAAGTTGCTGTAGTGTCTCCATTCGACCAGGTAAACACAGAACCGCCGCCGCCGGTTGACAAGCAAATCGTATCGTTTGGGCATACCATGGTGTCGGGTCCCAGGTTAACGAATGGGCCGGGGTACATAGGGACAAAAATTGTGTCTGAGTATTTGCAACCAGTCAGGGAGTCAGTAGCAGTGGCTGAAAATGTTCCTGGAAAATTAGGGCAAATGGAATCTCCGGTAGCGCCATTGGACCATAGGTAATTTAGACCGGGAACCGATGCACTGACGCAAAGGCTTGAATCTCCCTCGCACATGGGCGGTGCCGACAACGAAAACACGGGGGTATTCAGGATGGTCATAAGTACGGTATCCATTCCGGTGCATCCATTCGGATCGGTGACGATAACCGAATAGCTGCCGGAAGATGTTGCCAAAATCGTTTGAGTCGTCGCATTATTGTTCCACAGGAATGTGTTTCCGGAATTGCCGGCATTCAGGAGGTATCCCGATGCCGAGCACATGGACGTGTCTGGGCCGAGATTTACATTTAAAGGCGAATTTGACGGAAGGACTTGCAACTGGATTGTATCCGCAAATCCACATGTATCAATGGTAATCAGAGTTGAATTGTAAGTACCGGGGAGGAGAACTGCCTTCACATTGCCTCCGCTTGAATCGTCAATTGTACCATTACCGTCAAAATCCCAATAATATTTCGCAATCGCGGAATTTGGTGGCGCGAGGCTTGTAAATGTCAGCGTATCATTGGTACAATTATCTGAAGCGCTAAAATTCGACGATGCAACCCCGCAACACAAATACTCAACCACATCGGTACCGATACCAGGCACCATAGCAGAAGTGCTAATGCCCGAAGATGACAAAACATTTATGGAAATGGCGGTTTTTGCTAAAGTCAGGGTAACCACAGAAGGATTCACGACTCCATAATTACAGCCCGGTGTCTCCCCGGAACTATCGGTCCTGACCAGCATGAGGTCGTTACTTCCGGATCCAAAACTTGTTGTTTCTCCTCCAAATACAATTTGACCATTCGCCAGTTGAAATATTTCATCTCCTGATCCCTGTGGCGTTTCCAAGCCAACTCCTCCAAAAGTTTTTGCCCAGATCAGGTTCCCATTGGTATCCAGTTTCACCATAAGAAAATCCGATGAACCCTGCCCGAAACTTGTTGAGGTTCCGACTGAAACATAATTGCCATCCTGCGTGACCACGATCCCCATCGCTCTTTCATTCTGCAAGCCCCCGATTGCCTTGGACCAAATCACATTTCCATTCTTATCCAACTTGACGAAAAGGAAATCTTCTCCTCCATTACCAAGAACCGTAGTGCTTCCGGATAAAATGTAACCTGAATCGGAGTCAATGGTGATTGCATCAAACAATTGATCTCCGCTACCCCCATAACGAAAAGACCAGATCAGATTGCCGACTGAGTCAGTTTTGTACACTGTTGCTTCCCATCCCGGGTCCGAAGAATATGCACTCCGGTAGCCGCAAAAGACAATCTCATTTGTGGGAGTAAAATTTGAACCATGTAGCCAATCATTGTCAGTATTGCCATAATTCTTATTCCAAATTACATTTCCCGCTGTATCAACTTTAGTCAGAAAACAATCTGCTGCAGCATTCCATGTTCCATGCGAATACCCGGAAGCAATGATTTCTCCACCCGGACTCAATTTCAATTCCCGAATCAATTCAAGGCTTCCGGTACCATGGCTTTTGTACCAAATCAAATTTCCGGCAGAATCTAATTTATACAACAACTTGTTATATGTAGTATTTGGATCGTGGCCTCCAACCATGATGCTGCCATCGGCAAGTTCTACCGTAGCCTTTGCATAAAAGACACCCGTGGCTCCCAATATCCTAATCCATTCAACATTCCCTGTCGAATCGGTTTTGATTACCAATGATTGAGTTGCAACGGGTCCCCAGGATGATGCCCTTCCACATAGCAGAAAACCATTGTCCTTGGTCAGGGACAAGCCTCCCCATTTCTCTGATGCAGCACCGCCATATACCGATTGAAATGTGAATTGTGAATTGGCAAAATGAAATACAATAGCGAACGACAAAAGCAAGAGAAGGGATTTAAAGGATAAATTTCGCAAAAATCAAATTTGATCGGGGTGCAACGAAATTCAACTAAAATAGAAGTATTTTTCGAATATAACCAGCCTGAATCAGAAGAAATTGAATTGTTTTTCTATTTGTATGAAATATTGCTGATTTCCGCTGTTTTATCCTTCCAACACTTCCATCAAATACTCCCCATAACCGCTCTTGAGCAGTTCCCGGGCCAGCTTTTCGAGTTGGCCGCGTTCAATAAATCCCATCCGGTAAGCTACTTCTTCGATACATCCGATTTTCAAACCCTGCCTGGCTTCGATGATTTCCACGAAATTTCCCGCCTGCAACAACGATTTGTGTGTCCCCGTATCCAACCAGGCTGTGCCACGGTTTAATATGGATACTTTTAATTTGTTTCTTTCCAGGTATATCCGGTTGATGTCAGTAATCTCCAGTTCTCCCCTTGCCGAAGGTTTCAGGTTTCGGGCAAGCGATACAATCTCATTGTCATAGAAATAAATTCCCGGGACTGCATAACTGGATTTCGGATCAACCGGTTTTTCCTCAATGGACAGTGCCTTCCCTGCGGAGTCAAATTCCACGACACCATACCTTTCCGGATCGGAGACATGATAGGCAAATACCATCCCCCCCCCTTGTTCTTCCACTGACCTCCGTGCATTGCCGAGTGTCTCACGCAAATTGCTGCCATAGAAAATATTGTCACCGAGAACCAGGGCAGAATGATCCGATCCTACAAATTTTCCCCCGATGATGAAAGCCTGAGCCAGGCCTTCCGGTCTGGGTTGCGCCTCATATTCGAATCGCATCCCCAGCTTCTCGCCGCTTCCCAGCAATTGCCGGAACAATGGCAGGTCCTGGGGTGTGGAGATTACCAAAACCTCACTGATGCCGGCCATCATCAGCGTTGATAAAGGATAGTAAATCATCGGCTTGTCATAAATCGGCATCAGTTGTTTGCTGACAGCAATGGTCAGAGGATACAATCTGGTGCCGGATCCGCCGGCGAGAATTATTCCTTTCATTGAATTCAGTTACGGGTTTTGGACACGAATTTCACGAATTGGGTATAAGACACGAATTTCACGAATTGGCGGTTTCAGAAATGAATTCCATGAAAGCCCCCTTTCATTCGTGTAATTCCTTTCTTTTCTTTTCGCGAAATTCGTGTCTCCTTTTCTTCCGTGCAATTCGTGTCTCCTTCCTGTTATTTCGTGTCTCAAAACGGCGACGCCAATTCACCAAACCGTGGATTGTCGCTGTCCTTTTCCGACACCACCGGTTCCTTAATTTTCCAGTCAATGCCGAGAGAAGGATCATTCCATAACAATCCCCCTTCTGCTTCCTTCCTGTACACCCCCGTGCATTTGTAGTGAAACAGGCAAGTCTCCGACAGCACCAGGAATCCATGAGCAAATCCAGGCGGAATCCAGAACAATTTGTGATTGGTGGCCGAAAGTTCTACCGAAAAATGTTCTCCATAATGTGAAGAATTCCGCCTGATATCCACCGCCACATCCAATACCGAACCTTCCAATGCTGTCACCAACTTTCCCTGTGCATGAGGTGGTGCCTGGAAATGCAATCCACGGAGTACACCACGCGAAGATCGCGACAGGTTGTCTTGTACAAATGTCTCATTGAATCCGATATCAGAAAACGAATCGCGGTTGTAAGTCTCTTTGAAGTACCCACGTTCATCACCAAACACTTCCGGCTCAAATATGTACAAGCCCGGGATGGGCGCTTCAATTTTCCGGAATGCCATGCAAATGCCGTTTGAAAAATGCGATGGTAATCTGCAGTCCTTCTTCCCGGCTCACTTTCGGCTCCCAGTTGAGTATGCTTTTCGCCTTGCTGATGTCGGGTTGCCTTACCTGCGGATCGTCTTGCGGAAGTGGTTTGAACACAATTTTGCTTTCGGAGCCTGTGATCCGGATGATTTCTTCCGCGAATTGCCGGATGGAAATCTCCTCAGGGTTGCCGATGTTGACCGGGTCGGTGTGGTCGCTGAAGAGGAGGCGATACAATCCTTCGACCTGATCATCCACATAACAAAAACTCCTGGTCTGGCTGCCATTGCCAAATACTGTAATGTCTTCGCCACGGAGCGCTTGTCCGACAAAAGCAGGAAGGGCACGTCCGTCGTCGAGACGCATACGTGAACCGTAGGTATTGAATATCCTGGCGATCCGGGTGTCGAGACCGTGGGTTCTGTGATATGCCATCGTCATGGCTTCCATGAATCTTTTGGCTTCATCGTACACGCCACGGATGCCAATCGGATTCACATTCCCCCAATATGATTCAGGTTGCGGATGAACGACCGGGTCTCCATATACTTCTGACGTGCTCGCGATCAATACCCTTGCCTGTTTGGCTTTTGCCAGTCCTAGAACTTTGTGTGTGCCCAACGAACCCACTTTCAAAGTCTGTATTGGCAGCCGCAGATAATCAATCGGGCTGGCCGGTGATGCAAAGTGAAGAATGAAATCCAGATGGCCCGGAACATATATAAATTCCGTAACATCATGCTGAATGAATGAAAAATTGCTCTTGCCAAACAGGTGGGAAATGTTATCGGGGGAACCGGTGAGGAAGTTATCCATGACGATGACATCAAATCCTTCATTCACAAAGCGGTCACAAAGGTGAGATCCGAGGAATCCGGCCCCGCCGGTGATAAGGATTCTTCCGATGCCGCTCATGCCTTTACCCGGTCATCAATGATTTTTCTGCCGATAGAGTTGTAATAAAATCCGCGTCCCAAAATATCTTCGGGATCGAAAAGATTGCGTCCGTCAAAAATCACAGGGGTTTTCAGCAGTGATTTCAGTTTATCGAGATCGGGCGATCGGAATTCATTCCACTCCGTGACAATCAGAAGCGCATCGGCACCGGTTGCAGCTTCATACTGACCCTGAACCAGCTCGATATCAAGGTCAGTGTATTCTTTTACCTGCCACATCGCTTCCGGATCGAATCCCTTGACTTTCGCACCGAGGGCTGTCAGTCCCTTCACGATGTCAATTGCCGGCGCTTCACGTATGTCGTCAGTATTGGGTTTGAAAGCGAGGCCCCAAACGCCAAAGGTCATTCCATTCAGGTGGGGACCGAAAAACGAAATCACTTTTTCGACGAGGATGGATTTTTGTCTTTCATTCACCTTCATCACCGAACCAAGAATACGAAAATCAAATCCCTGATTGGCGGCATAATGAAACAATGCAGATACGTCTTTTGGAAAGCAGGATCCGCCATATCCTACTCCCGGGAAGAGGAACAACTTTCCGATCCTCGGATCCGAACCGATGCCCCGTCTGACCTTGTCCACATCCGCTCCAGCCAGTTCGCACAGGTTTGCTATCTCATTCATGAAGGAAATCTTCGTGGCGAGGAAAGAATTGGCGGCATATTTTGTCATTTCCGCGCTTCTTTCATCCATAAAGATTACCGGATTTCCGGATCTCACAAATGGCCGGTACAATTTCTCCATGACTTCCCTCGCACGGGTGGAACTGCAGCCGATGACTACCCGTTCGGGTTTCATGAAATCGTTAACTGCTGCACCTTCCCGCAAAAATTCCGGATTGGATACTACATCAAATTCCACTTTTGATTCTTTTCCGGCTGCTTCCCGGACCAGGTCTGCTGTTCCGACCGGTACGGTACTCTTGTTGACAATCACCTTGTATTCAGTCATCAACGGGCCGATTTGCCGGGCCACTTCGAGAACATATTTCAGATCGGCCAATCCATCTTCCATGGGTGGCGTAGGCAATGCCAGGAAGATTACCTGCGCAAATTCGACAGCTTCCTCGAGGCTCGAAGTAAATTTCAGGCGGCCTTCCCTGGAATTTCGTTCAAACAGGATTTCCAGACCTGGTTCGAAAATGGGGATTTCACCGGCACGGAGTTTTTCAAGTTTCGCTGGATTGTTGTCAACGCAAAGAACATGGTTCCCTGATTCGGCGAAGCAGGTACCGCCAACCAGGCCTACATAACCGGTTCCGATCACAGATATATTCATCATCTATGCCTGGCTATAACAATCGAGGAAATTCCCGGCGATGAACCGGATTTGTTCATGGTCAAGTTCCGAATGCATGGGAAGGCTGATGACTTCATTGCACAATTGTTCAGTCACAGGAAGTGAAATTCTGCCAGGATTCAATGCTGAATATGCTTTTTGCCGGTGATTGGGAACGGGATAATACACCATCGTAGGAATCTTCCGGTCGGCCATGAGCTTCTGTACCGTATCTCGCTTTTCGCGCCCGTCTTTCAATCGCAATGTGTATTGATGGAAAACATGTTTTCGGTTTGAAGGAATCGCAGGCGTCAGAATTCCATCTACTCTGGATAACAATTTGTTGTATTCCTGTGCCGCCTTTTGCCGGGCGTAATTGTAATCGTTGAGATATTTCAGTTTGATTCCGAGAACCGCTGCCTGGATATTGTCAAGTCTGCTGTTCACGCCAATGCATTCATGAAAATATTTTGTGAGTCCCCCATGATTGCAGATCATCAGGATCTTTTTTGCCAAATCCTCATCATTGGTAAACAAAGCCCCCGCATCGCCAAAAGCGCCAAGATTCTTGCTTGGATAAAACGAAGTGGTACCGATGTCGCCAATGGTACCAGCTTTTTCGGTTCTTCCGTCTGAAAAAATATAATCGGCGCCGATTGCCTGGGCATTGTCTTCGATGACAAACAGGTCGTGACGCATTGCAATTTGCATGATCGGTTCCATATCTGCCGGCAGTCCATACAGGTGCACGGGCAGGATGCATTTTGTTTTCGGAGAAATTGCCTGTTCGATTTTTCCGGGATCCATGTTGAATGTGTCATATTCAACGTCAACAAATACCGGCCGCAGTCCCAGCAATGCAATGGCTTCAACTGTCGCGACAAAGGTGAATGACGGGGTGATCACTTCGTCTCCCGGCTTCAGATCAAGGGCCATAAGTGCGACCTGCAATGCATCGGTACCATTGGCACAGGGAATTGCTGACCCAACTTCCAGATAATCGGCAAGGTCCTGCCTGAATTTCGCCACCGCAGGGCCATTTATATATACTCCAGACTCCAATATTTCTTTGATGGCCTGATCCACCTCTTCCCTGATTTTCCCATACTGGGAAATCGTATCTACCATCCTGATCTGCATCGCCGGCTTGTTCATGATTGCCTGCTGACCTTTCCATCGGTCAATGTGTATTTCGTACCGCTTTCCGGGCACCGGGCTTCCCCTTCTGAATCAAATTGCAAACGGTGGCCATATTCGCTCATCCATCCTGTTTGCTTTGCCGGATTTCCCACGACCAATGCATAGGGGGCAATGTCCTTTGTTACAACGGCGCCGGCACCTACAAAACAATATTTGCCCAGGCGCACGCCGCAAACAATTGTCGCATTTGCTCCAATCGTCGCACCACGCTCCAGGAGCGTTTCCATATATTCATTTTTTCTAACTACTCCAGATCGCGGATTGATCACATTCGTCAACACCATGCTAGGACCGAGGAAAACATCGTCTTCGCAGATAACTCCTGAATAAATAGATACATTGTTTTGCACCTTTACATTGTTTCCGATATGCACATTGCCCGCAACGAAAACATTCTGTCCGAAATTGCATCCTTCGCCGATCACAGCTCCTGTCATGATGTGGCAGAAATGCCAGATTTTTGTCCCCTTCCCGATTTTTGCTCCCGCATCTATCACTGCAGATGGATGCGCGAAATAATCAGTGGTTTCGGCCATGAAATCCTCAATATCAGGCGGGAAAATGCGTTTTTCAGTTAACTTTGTAAAGTTACGGAATTTGAAATGAAATCACTCCGGGCCCTGACCATATCACTGCTCCTGGGATTTTTTTGTTTCCATTCTTCAGCACAGCAGTTGCCTCCCGGGTCGCGTCATACATTCTGGGAAATCAATATGGAATATTCCGCTGCTTTCCCAGGGGGTGATCTTTCAGACCGGTATGGGTTCACAAGTCTTGCCGGTGGTTCCCTCGGATTGAAAATGAAATCAAATTTCTATTTCCGTGCAGGTATCCTGATGCTTTTCGGAGGTGTGGTCCGCGAACCGATTGCTTCCAATGTTCTCATCATTAACGGAAATGAAAGAACCGGATATGTCGGTTCCGGGATCGGAACTGACGGCAAATTCAAAGATGTGTTTTTCTTCGAGCGCGGTTACACCATTCCGTTTTCAGCTGGCAGGATTTTTTCATCTGGAAAAAAAACCAATCCGAATTCGGGGATATTCCTTGAAATTGGCGCACAATTCATTCAACACAAAGTACGTCTCGAAGTGCCCTCATCCAGTGTTCCTGTCGTGGATCCCGAATTGCGGTATGGCTATGACAGGCTCACAAATGGGTTCGGCTGCACACAAAACCTGGGTTATGTTCATCATGGGAAAACCCGGTTTATTAATTTTTACGCAGGCATTTCACTTTCGCAAAACTTTACGCAAGGCCGCCGCGACATTCAATTTGATACAGGCCTTCCCGATAATCAGCCTCGCACCGATCTGCTGTTTGGATTGCGGGTCGGATGGAGTTTCCTGATTGCCCGCGGCGACAACGAAGGATATTATATCAATTGATCAGGTTCATTTACAATTCCGGTATTCACATCTACACCCTTGCGATTCACATTGCTGCGGCATGGAATCAGAAAGCCCGTTTGTGGGTAAACGGAAGAGTCAAATGGAAGGAAAAACTGCGAAGCGCCCTTCCGCCGGGGACACGCAGCATCTGGATGCATGTATCTTCTTTGGGCGAATATGAGCAGGGCAAGCCTGTTCTCGAAAAGGTCAGGGAATTGTTTCCTGAACACCGTACAGTTTTGTCCTTTTTTTCTCCTTCCGGATTTGAAATCAGGAAAGATGACGAAGTCGCAGACGTCATCTGCTACCTTCCGGCTGACACCCCGGCAAATGGCCGGCATTGGTCAGATATCGTTCGTCCTGAAATATGTATTTTTGTAAAATACGATTTGTGGGCAAATCACATTTTTGCCGCAAGAAAGGCAGGTTCCCGATTGTTGCTGATTTCGGCCCTGCTGACCGAAGAATCCCGTTTTCTCCGTGGAATTCCCGCCCGTCTTTACCGCAGGGTATTCGATTCATTCGATATCATATTCACACAGGATGAATCCACATCGGCATTGCTCAGAAAAAAACTTCGCTCCGCTGAAATTGTGGTTGCCGGTGACACCCGTTTTGACCGGGTGGCACGCCTGCCGGAAAACGCCGCCGAGGTGCCCGGCATCAGGGAATGGATTGGCGGTCGCTTTTGTATTGTTGCCGGAAGCACTTATCCGGACGACGACGAAATCCTTTTTTATACCCGCGAAATTGACAAAAATGGTCGTTTTTGCTGGATTGTTGCACCTCACAACATTGATCGCGATGCAATTTCATCCGCCGCCAATAACGATTCGAAAATGGCTGTCTTTTCTTCCGGAATCCCCGGATCTGGTTTCACCAACTGGCTCTGGGTGGACAATGTGGGAATGCTCAGCCGGCTATACCGTTACGCTGACCTGGTACATGTCGGGGGAGGTTTTGGCGAGAACGTGCACAACACCCAGGAACCGGCGGCTTTCGGCAAGGTCTTAACTTTCGGACCGAATTACCAACGATTCATTGAAGCTACGGACCTTGTAAAAATCGGATGTGCGTTTCCGGTGCGCGACAAGTACCATTACCAGGAGGTGTTTGAGCGATTGGTTCGGGACGAAGGAAAAAGAACATCTGCAAACCAGCTTTCTGCGTCCTATATCCGTTCAAAATCCGGAGCAACAGATTTGATCATGAAATACCTTGTCTCCAGCCAGCGATGAATTGGCTTGTGATATGGGTTATTAGAGGTGCCCTAAAACAAGATTAGTATTTCATCTGATAAATACTTAGTATTATCATTAATCGTTGACCCGATTGAATCATGCAAATCCATTTGCCAACCGTCTCCATGCCGGGCCGTTTGGTCAGGGTTGCGGCAATTTTTTTTGCCTGCATCATTATTGTCTTACTTGTCCCGGCGCAAAATTCTCCGGATTTCCTTTTGGAAAAAATTTCCCGGGAAGAAAACGACAGGAAATTATTTATTGAAAACAAGGGGCAGGTACATGACCAGCATTACCGCCCCCGGCCGGAAATTAATTTCAGCGCCGCTTCCGGTCAGCTCGTCGTGCATCTCGGCAAGTCAGGCTTTTCCTATCAGATTGTGTCGGTTGATTCCCACGACAGTCTGAATGAAACCACAGTTTCTGCATATCCGGAAAGCAAGTCAGACTCATTCCAAACGAAAATATTCAGGCTGGATATGAACTGGGTGAATCCGAATCCGGAACCGGTATTTTCAGGCACAGGAAAGAGTGACTATGCCAGACATTTTTATTTGAAAAATTGTCCTAAGGGTGTGATGAATGTGGCAAATTTTGCAGAAGTAGAATGCAAAAATATATATGAAGGAATTGATGTAAGGTGGTATTTCCATGAAGGCAAAATCAAATACGATTACAACGTAGCTCCCGGAAAAGATTACCGTACCATCCGGTGTGTGGTAAAAGGTACAGAAAAAATCTATTTGAATAACAGGGGAGAGCTGGTCATGCAAACGCCCATGGGTGAAATCATCGAAGATGCCCCCCTGGTGACGCAAGGCGGAAACGTATTAAACTCGCGTTGGGTGATTCATGGCGACACGATTGCATTTGACATAGAAGGAAATGATCTTTCCGGATCGCTGAAGATTGACCCGGGCATCCGGGTATGGGGGACCTATTGCGGCGGAACCAACTCCGACGTTGGTAATTCTGTAACTACGGATCCTTCGGGAAACATATACCTTGCCGGAAAAACCCTGGTGCCAACCACAACCGCGATTGCGACAACAGGAGCTCACCAAACGGTGCATGGAGGAATAAACGATGCCTTCCTTACAAAATATGATCCTTCGGGAGCAATGATCTGGGGGACCTATTACGGTGGATCGGCAAGTGAATCAGGAAATTCAGTTGCGACTGACCGTTTTGGAAATGTCTTCCTTGCCGGAACGACTGCAACACCGACGAATACCGCAATTGCAACACCCGGCAGCCACCAGGCTGTCTATGGCGGACAGAACGATGGTTTCCTCGTTAAATTCAACAGCGCCGGAGTAAGAAAATGGGGGACCTATTATGGCGGGGCAGACTGGGATTTAGGCCTTGGCTGCACAGCAGATTCCTCCGGCAACATATATCTCTGCGGCAACACCGCAACCTTCGCAGGCACAACCATCGCCACATTTGGGAGCCATCAAGCTGTTTTCGGCGGCTTTATTGACGCCTACCTGGCAAAATTTGATTCCAACGGTGTCAGGCTTTGGGCCACCTATTATGGCGGGACATCCGACGAATACGGGTTGTCCTGCGATGCCGACACGGGAGGAAACGTTTACCTCGCCGGATATACGAATGATACTTTTGCCGGTACGCAGATCGCAACGGCAGGCAGCCACCAGCCTACTTCCAACGGCGGTCCGGGGGATGGTTTTCTGGCGAAATTTAATTCTGCTGGAATAAGGCAATGGGCAAGCTATTACGGCGGATCAAATATAGATGATGTGAGTTCGTGTTCTGCTTCACAAAATGGCGGCGTGTTTATTACCGGCAGCACGCAATCGTCTGACCCACTTGCCATTGCAACGCCCGGTACGCATCAACCTGTTTTTCCTGCCAATTCCGGCAAGAGTTCATTTCTTGTATTCTTAAATGCAACAGGCAGCAGGATTTGGGGAACCTATTATGGGGGAACCGGTGAAGGTCAGGGCCTTGGTTGTGCAGCCGATACCGGAGGGCAGTCTTTTTTGTGCGGAATTGTCAAGAACAACGATTCCACCGGTTACGCTTCTCCCGGAAGTTTCCAGGCATTTTATGCAGCCCAGGATGACGGCTACCTGGCGAAATTTAACAGCTCCGGAATCAGAATTTGGGGAACCTATTACGGATCGGCTGCAGATGATAGGGCGAATTCCTGCGCAACCGGTAAAGATGGTGAAATCTATATTGCCGGATTTTCGCACATGGCTTCCGGAAATTACTTTGGAACTCCCGGCTCGCAACAAGCGCTGAACAACGGTAGCTACGATGCCTTCCTTGCCAGCTTCTGCTCTTCTCCTGAAACTCCCGATTCCATTTCCGGTGACACCGCTGTCTGCTTTGGTTCAACAGTACTATAT
>Ga0247727_10014558_pt1 | contig 13044 bp, 13 predicted proteins | sample WisWelCaveWW1625_FD_202498 | JGI IMG/M metagenome (GOLD analysis project Ga0247727, IMG submission 202498) | Biofilm microbial communities from Wishing Well Cave, Virginia, United States - WW16-25 | ecosystem: Environmental > Aquatic > Deep subsurface > Groundwater > Cave microbial mat | place...
CTGCGCCTTCAGCGCCAGTGGAAAGCCGCGCAAGAAGCGTTTCAAAAAGCCATCGATCGCGCATCCGGCCCGGCTGCTCACGGCAAAGAGGGTGCTCGGCAGGTGTCTGGCGTGGCCTACCTGGGACTTGGCAAAGTTTGCCTGCGGCTTCATAACCGGAAGGGAGAAACGGCGCGAGCCATTGAGCACTTCGATGCGGCTTGCCGGATGCAGCCGGCTTCCTGGGAACCTTTCTACTATCGCGGATGCGGCGAAGCCCGACAGGGGGATTACGACAAAGCCGAAGAGAGCTTCAGCGCCGCGCTGGCGAAAAATGCAACAGAAGCGCGCATCTACCTGCAACGCGGTCACGCCCGGTTCAAGGCCGGACGGCTCGACGGAGCATTGGAGGATTACCTGGCGGCGCAGCGCTTCGGTCAGTTGCCTGAGCGCGAGTGCCTGGCATTGGCTGCCTTGCGTATGCAGCGCGGCGAGCACGCGGAGGCTGAAGCATTGTTGCGCGCGCTGGTCGCGCAAGGTTGTGCCGAGGTCCACCCGACCCAAGTCTTTATTCCGGCAGCGGAATGCCAACCTACTATCCATCGAGACCGGCGCGCGTCGAGACGCGAAAATCGGAAATTGTCCTGAAGCGCCGCATGGTGTTAGTGATGCTTTTGGCGATGCTGGCCATCGTGGCGATTTTGGCCGGACTCTCGTATTACTACCGCCCCTTTGTGACCGTGCCGCTGAGGCTGGTTACCAATGCCCTTTCCGGGGCTTTGCTGAGAGAGAGATCAATATTCGGCTTTCTGTTGTGGGGCGTTTCTCTGATCGCGCTGCCTGTTTTTGGAGTTTGGCTTGCCTGGGGGCAGGGCTTCTTCTCCTGTCTTCTGGCTGCGTTGTTGGGCGTAGCGGCTCCACTCTCGTGTGTCAGGCGCAGAAGAGTGTGAAAGGAACGGACGCTATGCAACTGCCTCGCGGCATCTTCCATCGTCCCCGGCAAGAGCGACTCATCGCCTTAAACGAGCCGGCAACCATCCGGATCGAAACGGCGGCGCGTTATCCCGGCAACGCGGGCTACCGGGTCAACGACCGCTCTTTCGAAAAAGCCATCGCGCCGTACCTGCTCGGCGATTGGGAAGACTTTGACCGGCGTTACCGGTTGAGCCGCCAGCGAAAGATCTCCGTTGGGGGAGCGCATCAGGAATCGGACGTCATCTACAGCGGCGCGGAACATCGCGGCGACCCAAAACTGCCAAACATCACCGTGCTACCCAATCTGACGACCGAGCAGTCGGCCTGGCGGGCTTTCGGCTGCACGATGGGGCACTACCATCCATCTCAGGAGGCGCGGGAGGCGCGCGTTCAGGAGGTCTACGAGTTTCAATCCCACGGTCTGCTGGCGCTGGTTCGGGAGGAAGGCGGGGTGGAGTTGTGGGTGGCGCGGGACGGAGACAAGATCGCCGTGCCCAATGGCGTGCATATGACGCTCTACAACCTGGATGATGAAGACTATCCGCTGATCACGCTCGATTTCGCCGATCCTGATCGCAATCCCGCCAACAAGGATTTGATCGGTCAATGCGGCCCTGTGCTGCTCGCCTGCTACAACGACCTCGAAGCCGTCTTCACGCTGAACCGACTCTACCTCGACAATCCGAATCACTCGGTGGGGGTGCGCCTGCCCAATCCGCCGCTGGAAGAGTCGGATCGGCAAATCAAAATTGCCAGGGGCGCGCGCTTGAGTCTGGGGCAATTGTTGTATGAGCGGCTTGCTCGGGATCCGGATGTCATCGGGCAATTCGCACGCCTGGGCCTGCGTATCAGACGTGCATCGCCGGAAGCAGCGCTGACGCCATTGTCTGCCGATCGAAGTTCGCGCCTCTACTTCACGATGCCGCTTGCCGAAGGCCGCCCCATCGAGTGGAACCGCGAACGCGCACTGCAGCACGGCTTGACGCTCGATCTGCTGTCGCACTTTCCCCCGCTGCTCGCTTACTTCGGCGATGTCGGCACGATTGACGAAATTCGCGTGCTCGCCGCCGGCCAGTATCGCCCCCTGATCATGGCTACTCGTGACGGCGCGAAGACGGGAGACATTTCCGATCGCTTTCGCAATGAGACTTATTCACGTGTGGCGTTCACGTTCCGCGATTACTCGGGCAACGACCATCGCGTCCCGTGCCTGGCGGTCACTGGCAAAGGCCTTTCGCAAGAGGTCAAATATATGCAGGTCACCGGGCGCAATGGCCAGGCGGTTCGCCTGGATTTGAATCGCGAACCTGGTTCCGGCGAAGCATCGGACTATCCCTGGGACTCGCTCTTCTTTTTGCACAATCCGCGAGAGTCGCTGCCGTCTGGCGCGGTCGTGAGAGAGGTTGCCGATCCCTATTGCCCGCGGCGCAGGCTGCGCGTCCTCGACGATCCGAACGACGCGTCGCGTTTCCGCCGCCGCGTGGTGCGCGAGCGATACGAGAAGCTGCTGGATGATCTGCTGGGCGGCACGAACGCGGCGGTCGCCAGCACGCTGCTGCTGACCGAGGCCCCGGAGATCGTCGAGGCGCTCGACCGCATCTGGCGCGCCGTGCAGGACGAGAGGCCTGCGTGGAAAGACTACGACCTGGGCGGGCTCGATCCCGTGCGGCCTGATGACCATTAACAAGCGGCGAGGAGACGCAATAATGACAATGTCACGGATGAAGTGACTGATGCAATTGAGGAAGCGCCATAGCACAAGATGCCCAGGAAATCCGCCAAGCTGAATTTTGACGAACGACTCTTCAACGCCTGGAAAGAGGGCGATGAGGCGGCGCGCGAGCAGGTCTGGGCGGAATTATGGGCGGTGCTCCACCGTGTGGCTTACAAATACTGCCGTGGCCTCTGCCGCAACGAATCCGCCGCGGAGGAGATGGCCGAGGATGCGGTCAGTAAGACCTGGCAGTTGATGGAAGGGTGGACAATCGAATGGCAGGGGCAGGATTCGTTCGTTTCTCTCGCGACGAAGTGTTTAATCAAGCAATGCCAGGGAGAGTTGCGTACGTTCTGGCGCCGGGCGAACCGCGAAACGCCGGTGGAGCGTGACAGCACGGAAGATGAAGGCGACACAACCAATTTGCTCGATTATCTTGGTTTCGCGGAGGCGCCGGCGGAAGATAGGATGGTCACAGCGCAATTGAAGATCGAGGGCGCGCGTGAGACCCTGCGCCTGTTGGCGGCGGCGCGAGAGGCCTGCCGGCAGAAAGACGGAACCGAGAGCGCGCTCGCCAAAACGATCGGGATGACCGAAGCTTATGTGCGCCGGCGGCTGGTGAAGGCTTCGGTGAACGTGAAGCGCGCCAGGAAATTGACCGTGGACGATCTCTTACTCGAAGCGGACCTGGATGATTTCAGCCTCGGGAAGGAAAGGATGAACCGGTTTTTGATGAAGAGCCTGAAAATCAATCGGAATACGCTGGATCAGCGCATGCTGCATCTGCGCGCGCTGCTGAAAAAATTGCGCGAGGGGGGACAGAAATAGGCCGCCGCCGCCCTTGTATGGGGGTGAAGGAGTGAGGTTATGAAGACAGAGCAAGCCACATCCGACCCGCGCTGTCCGGAAATCCGGCAATTGCTGCCTGCGTTTATGCAAGATCGCCTGGGCATTGTGGCGACGGGCGAGATGCAGGGGCATTTGTTGACGTGCGAAGAGTGCAGCGAGGCTTATGGGGAATTGCTGCTGGAGGAGGCGGTTAGTGATTTGGGATCGCTGCGTCCCCCGCGGGGGGCGAGGCAATTGCCGCCGGCCAGCCTCTACGACAACTACTTGCGTGCGCGCAGCGGACAGTTCGGCCAATTGGGGACGATGTGGAGTTCGCTGCGTGACGCGCGGGAGTCTGCCGATACAGGGGAGCGAGAGCGCGCGCGGGCGCGGATGGAACAGATTGGTCGGGCATTGTGTCTGCTCGTACTCCCGGCTGTGGTTGTTCACAGGCAGCGCGCCGTACGCACGCGGGGCAACGGGCCTGGACGCGGCCGGGCCGCGCTCAGCGCCGATGTGCTCTCGGCGGCGTGGGAACCTACGGGGGAGACCGCTTCGTTCATTGTTGAAGAGCCGCCGAAGCTTAGCGCCGCCGGACATTTCCGCCTGCGGCTGCGGACCGAGGACGCGGGTTATGAAGGCTGCACCGTCATTTGCAGCGTGCGGCTGCCGGAGCCGTTGACCGTGTCGTTCAGCGCGAAAGTGGAGCGTGTTGCGGGCGAAGAAGCCTGGTCCGTCTTGATAGATGAAGAAGCCTTCGCACACTCGCCTGGGGAAATCCCGTTGGAAGCCATCAAGCTCAGTCTCGTGGAAATGGAATAATTCCCGTCCAGCAGCCTGTCCTGCCAGCGGAAAATCCAGCCAAACGGAAATCCTTTTCCTGCCTGTCCGCACGATTGCCAAACATCAAAATTACCAGACAGAACACGGATCGAGACTTTTTCGATTTTTTGCCCGGCGCATAAAAGATCGGGCGGCGGTGTGCCCTTTTAAGGTTGTGCCGAGGCGATGGCGCGGAGGAGAACGGAATCCGCGCCAGCGCAACATCAACTGAGTATCCATTGGAGGAAAAATGAGCCGTAGAACCCATCAAACGAACTTGACCGGCCGAACGAACCGTGGCTTGCAGGCCGTGGCGGTGGTGAGCGCCGTCGTGTTGTGCGCGGCCGCGATCTATTGGCTGTCGCTGGAAGAACCTCGCCGAACGCCGGTGAGCTGCGACGTCTTTGTGGACCAATCGGGTTCCATCAAATCTGAAGAGCAACTGACGCAGTGGCGGGAGGTCTTCGCCAAATTGCTGGATCGTCTTGGGCCGCTGGACTCGCTCCGTATTTTCGGTATTCACGACCAGACCACGAATGCCGCGCCCATCTTTCAGGCGGAACTGCGGGATTTGCCGGAGGGCGCCGGGCTGAAAGAAGTAAAAGAATGGAGAGCGGAATTGGCGCGGGTGCGCGAAGAGGCGACGAAAGCTTTTCATCAGTCGCTGCGGCCTCAACAGCGCGCCTCGACCACCGACATCCTCTCCTCGCTCGATCGTATAAAACCGGATCGGGCGCGTAAGCGCGAGGTCTGGTTCATGTCCGATATGTTGCAGGCGACGCGCGAGCTCAATCTGGAGAAGACCGCGCTCTCGGAAGAGAACATCGCCGGTCTGCTCAATCCCGTCGTCGCCAATCATCAATGGCAAAAGGGCGCGCTGGCAGGCGTCGAGGTCTACTGCCTGCTCAACTCCGTCGGCATCAACGGCCCCTCGCCGCTCAATGACCGGCACATTCTCGAGCGATTCTGGAAGACGCTGTTCGAGCATTTGGGCGCGGATCTCAAGATGTTTGAAACCCACGTGACGTTGTGAGGAGGTGTGAGATGAGAAACCTGTTTCGATTGCAAAAAACAAAGGCGGCGCCGGTGTTCCCAATGTACGCGGAATTGGAGCAACTCAAAGGGAACCTGGGTGAGGAGATCGGGCTGGAAAGCGGCTACAACGGCTTCCCGCGGGAGAAAGCCGAGGCGATGGCGGCGGCGGAGGTGCAACAACTCGCTGTAAAGCAGTTCGGGCCGCTCGTCCCGCAGTCGGCGCAATCTCCGGAACAAGAGGCGGAACTGCAAAAGGAATTGAAATCGGTCGAAGAGAAGCAATTCGCTTATCGCGAACGTTATGGCGTGAAGCCTGCCCGGCGCGACGTAGCGATCACCTCCGCCGGCGCCCCTGCCGGCATTCGTTGGCTGGCGGCGCTGGTGAGCATCGCTTCGCCTTTTGCGTTGGCGGGGCTGGCGATCGAAGCCTTCGGCATGCGGCTTGGCTGGCGCGGGTGGCTGGCGCTGGCGCTGCTGGCCGCGCCGTTGGCGGTTCACCTGCCCGCGCTGGCGGCAGCGGTACGGCGCCTGGTGAATTTGCCCGCCTGGCTGGGTTATGGCTGGGCTCGCTACCTGGAGTATCGGGACTATCGCCGTCTCGTGGCGCGCGCCGGCCAGCTTGCGGCGCAAATTCAACAGATCAGGCAAGAGCGCGAAACGGAAGCCCTGCGACTCCGCCAGGCCGAAGAGTGGATTGCGCGGAATTGCGAGTTGATCATGAGCCATTTCGGCTATCACCAGACCCGTGGGGCCACTGCCGCGCAGTTGGCACGCTAATCACACAGAGAGGAGCACAAGATGAAAGTACGGAATTTCGAGATCGTTTCGTCAGAAGAGCAACCGGCTCGCGCCTCGCACGCCGAGGAAATGATCGCCGCGATTGATCGCGAATCGTCGGAAGGCGAGATCAGAGAAGTGGTCAACGCCATCAACGGAGAGGCCGATCAAATCAAGCTCTCTTGCAAACAGGAGCAGCGCGAACAACTCGCGGCGGCGGAAGCGATGGAAAAGCCCGCCCGATTGCGGGCAGAGGAACACCGTCCCCGACTTGCCGAAGACGAGAAAAGGCTGCGCGAATTGGAAGCCGATCCGGGCAATCGGCTCAAGGTCGGCTTCTCCTACCTGGGATTGGGTGCGTGCGGCGCGGCCGAATTCGCGCTCACGTGGTATACGCTTCCCTTCATCCTGTCGGTCCGCCAATACTCGATTCTCGGCGTCATGCTGGCGCTCGCGCCGACCATGGCGATCCTGATTTTGGCCGAACCGTTGGAGCGCCTGATCGAACGCCCCTGGCAGCGGGCGCAGGCCGCGCTCGCGTCCCTGAGCCGGCGCAAAAGCGAATGGGTGATGGTCGCTTTTCTGGTCGCGCTCAGCGCGCTCAACATCTACACCGTCATCTCGCTCGCCCTGGCCCGCGATGCGGCGATTGACGCCAAACGAGACTCCCAGGTCGAAGTGGATGAAGCTCTGCTCGCGCGGGCGGTAATCCTGGTGAGCATTTGCGTGGCTCTCGACGGCGCCTTTTTCCATCTGCTCGCGATGGACGAGCGGAAAAAGCTGCGCACCTTGAAGGACAAGCGATTGGAGGTCGAGCGGCTTCGCGCGGGGCAGGAAGAGATGGATGAGCAACTCCGCTCGGCTGAAACCGAAATGGCGAAGCAGCAGGCCCGCTGGGAGCAGGTCGAACTCTATGCCGAGACGGTCGCGGCCCATTACCGCGCACGCCTGATGTTTCAACTCGAACAGGCTCGCACACACCCGCGCCCACAGCGCCCCTTGCGCGAAGTGGTGAGTGGAATCCTGACGCGCCGCTTCGATGCATCCGCCGCATCGAACCATCACGCCGCAAAACCGTTCATTTCAGCCGCCGCCTGATGCGGCATGCCCGACGATGAGGTCGAGCTGAGTCCCAGTATCCAAAGCGCGTGGCAAAAGGCGGCGTGACGACCGCATCTTCGCCGTCGTCGGGCGCACGCTGGCGCAGACGGGTTTTTATCAGTGGACAAACGACGGCCAGGTGCAGACTGCCGCGTGGTACGTAATCGAGAAGGAGAACAACCGACAATGACAACACAGGAAACAGAACTGATCCGCCTCCACGAACAGAGCGGCAGTGAGGAGTCGCTCAAACAATTGACCGCCGCATGCCGCCGCAACCCGGAGTTGCTGCAGCGCCTGGCCGAGCGCAACCGTGAGCTGGCGCGCGCGGTCCAGGAATACAGCCAGGTGCTGACCGAAGCGAAAGAGGCGCTGGAGGCCCGCGAAAAAGGCGAACGGCAGGTCGTGGCCTTCATTGACGCGGGGCCGCGCGATGCGAGCGGCAGACAGACGGCCTTGATTGACAAGGGCGGGAACCGCGCGGTCGCGCCGCTCGGCGAAGGCGTGAAGATCGATGCGCTTTACGAGAATCCGGCGGCGCTGCTCGACCAGGAAGGCGTCGTCGTCGGCGTGCTCGAAGGCTATGAGCCGCCCGCCGAAGAAGGCCGCGTTTTTGAGGCCGGGGAGGTTGGAGAGGCCGGGCAGCAGCGCGTGACCGTCGAGTTTCACGCCGATGAAAAAGTGCGCCTGGATGTGCGCCGCGACCTGCGCGGGGAACTGCGCGAGGGCGACCGCGCGCTGGTCGATCGCCGAACAGTTCGGCGAGCTGGTGCGCAAGAGGACACCGCACAATGTGGCTGATTTCGTCGACCTGCCGAGCGTGCGCGACGGACAGGTCGTCCGGTTGGCGCCGCTTCCCACCGCGCCGTCGAGCTGGAGCTATGTGGCGTAAAGCCAGGGAGAAGGAGAAACACATGTCTACACTGCTGCAAAAGAGTTGGCCGATCACGGAGACGCCCGCCGCCGCGCCCGCTCGCGATGAGCCGGCGCGGACCGCGCTCGATCGTCTGGCGCCAAATATCGAGAGACTGGAACGGCGCATGCGCGTGCTCCTCGGACACAGCATCAATCCGCCGATGGAGTTCGATCTGGCTTCGGATGAATTGCGCGGGCGGACCTTGAGCGAAGCGATCGAGGCGTTGCTCGAACGAGCCGATCCGTATGTTGCCGGCGCGATCCGACAAACGCTGGCCGATCCGGCGGCGCTGGTGGAAGTGGATGATCAACCGGTCCGACTCGACGAAGGGATTGATCCCTTCCTCGGACACGAGGTCGTGTCGCTGGGCGTCAGCCGCGCGATGCGTGGGGGCGCAATTTAAGGAGCGATCAATGATGTCGAATCTGCCAACATTTCCCTTGTTTCAGTGGGCGCGGCAGACGCCGGTCTTCGTCATCGGCGGGCAGATCTGGATGGCTTCGGCGCGCTCGCCGGCAGGGCGGGCATGCCTTACCTGGAACCGCGAGCGACGCGATCTGGTTAACGTGCAGACGCTCGAGGAGATGTGGGGCGATTACGTCAGCCGCCACGCGCTCGCGCTCGAAGACTGGCAATCGCGGCAGTTGAAAGAGCGCGGCCGGCCGGCGGCCTCGCCGGGCGATCTGAAAGGGAAAGTGCGTCAGATGGAGATCCTCGCCTTCCTCAGCCAGAGTCTCATTCCGCGCTTGCAGCGGTTGCACGGCGGAACGGCGCTCGGCGCGCCTGTTTCCGGCGAAGAGGTTCGCGAATGGAAACGACAACTGGAGGCCTGCGCCGCTGGCGCAAAGCAATCGCTGCCGACGCTCGCGCTCCTGTGCTCCGCCTTTCCGGCAGTTGAAGGGTGGGGATTGCTCGAGAGGTGCTGCTATCGCCTGACCCACACTGCGCCGGGGCGGATGTGGTGGGAACGCAGTGATCTGACGTTGCCTCAAGCCGCCTACTCTCTCGATGCGCGCCTGGCCGGGAGCGTGGAGATCGAAGCGCAGTTTTACGATCGCTTGAAATTTCTGCTGCTGCTCCGGGCGTCCGGAGCGAGGCCCGCAGCAACGGTCCGGGCCGAAGAGATCGAAGCGGCGTTTGCGCGCTGCTCGGCGTGGCTGCAGGAGCATGGAGTAAACGCCGAAGGGCGCGTCTTCCTCTATAACCAGGCGGACTGGCGCGTGTTTCGGCGGCACGGGCAGTGGTTGGCGGGCGTCGAGGTCAAGCCGTTCGCGCTCGAAGATGCCAACGGGGCGCTTTACGGTTTCGATGGCACGCTCATCACGACGCGCGTCTCCGTGGAGAACCAGGTCTACACTGCGGAGGTCGACTCGTTAGGTTACGACCATCCCTTCCTGCCGGAGCAAGGCAGGACCATTTGCATGGGGGATTACGAATATGATCGCGGGCGGTTTGATGGCGGCGGAAGCCGTGAATCTGTTGGCTGACCCGGCCACTGTCCCGCGCGCCGTGCTCGCCTACGATGCTCTCTCGCCGGCGCGCGTCGGATTGCGTTCCGCGCGAAGGCCATGTCGCTGCTGGCAGGCCGGCTAACCACAATTCAGAAAGGAACAAGCTTTATGGCATTTGCCGGCAAACTCAAGAGCGTCCACGTCGCGAGGCAAAAGAGATCATTTTTTATGATGACCGGTATCACTCCGTTGCCGCGCATCAGGGTGTCTTTATTCTCTATCGTCGCGTCCCCGCTTTCATTCTGCGCGCGAGCGGGCAGTACTACGCCTGCGCCGCCACACGCCTATCCATTGTTTTGCCCGCGCCGGCAGGAGAACGGATTAACCATCAGGGCTGCGTACGTGTGGAGCGCGGTTTCCGACATCCGCTGGCGCAGCAGTCAGGCGAATTGCTGATGGATCGCTGTGATAACGACATCACCAAATTGCAGCGATCCGCATATCCTGGCGATCTCTGCGGCGCGCTCATCAAGCATTTGAACGATGCCAGGTTGATGCTGGAGATCGGCTACGAAAAGGCGCCGCCGCCCGGCCGCGCGCTCTCGCCGATCTCGCGCGCCGGAGCAGAACGCCTGGGCTGCCCCGTCTATCACTATCGCCAGGCAGCCTGAATTTGCGCCCGCACTTTTCATTACAGCGGTTTTCAATTGAGTGAGAGGGTGTAGCCGGAATTGGACGTGCAGGTCCGGCTGAGACCTGAAACCTGATTTTCAAATAACAGGTCTCAGGTCTCAGGTTTCAGCAGCCTTGTGAACCTGCATACTCAAATGAAACCGCTGTAACCAATAACCAGGAGGCTACGAACCAGATAAGGAGGAAGAGCCATGCAAGAGCAAGCCGTGAATGACTTTTGCGACAAGCTGCCGCCGGCGCAACTGAGGATCACGCCGAACGCGCTGGCGAAGGCCGCAACCTACGCGCGCCTCGTCGCCGAAGAGTTCGACTCGCCATACGAATCCATCGGCTTTCTGCTGACGGAGCCGCTCGCCCCGGGGCCTGAGATTTTGATCACCGACGTGATGCTCGCCGCCCAGCAGACCGCCAGTCCGGGGTCGGCGCAAATTTCGCCGCGCGGCGTGCTTGCCAGTGGGCGTGAGATCGAACGCCGCCGAAAACACTGCGCCGGCTGGTGGCACGCCCATCCGGCCAGCACGTTTCACAGCGGGACGGACGATCACAACCTGCAGACCGTGCTGGAAGACGTGGCCGTCTCCCGTCGCTGGCCGCTGCGCGAACCGAAACGCGCGCCGGTGCGTTGGGAAGACGGCGCGCTGGTCATCCGCACGGAGACGGAAACGATACGCATCACTGGCGCCGCGCTCTCCTGCCTGCGGCTCGATGACGCGCCCAAGGAGGATCCCCCTGCACTGGAAGCCGAGGTGCGGAGCCACGCGCTCACGGCCAGCGCCGCCTACAGCCTGGTGGTGAGCGCAACGGACAAATCGAAACCGTATGCTGAGATGGCGACGCAAATCCATTGCGCCGTTTGCGGACAACGCGAGGTGCAGGTGCAACAGGTAAATCTCGAACTGGTTGATCCGGATGCGCCGAATCCCGAAGCGATGCGCGAAGAGGTGCGACGGAAAGTGCTCAACCTGCCGCGCCGCCCGTCGGGGATGAGCGAGGAGGGAAGAGCGAGGGGCGAGGAGGGAGGAAGGGAGGAAGGATGGAGCGCGACATCTTTCAGCGCCAGCGATTGATCGCAGGCTGGGAGCAGGAGCGGTTGACGCAAGCTCGCGTGGCCATCGTCGGCAGCGATTGGCTGGCGGGTTATTGCGCGCTCATCCTGGCCTGCCTGGGTGTGGGACGCATCTACCTGCTCGATGATGCGCGGGCGAATGGGAACGAACGTTTCTTCTTTCCGCTGCCGCCGCTCGCGACGCGCGCCAGCGGTTGGGCGAATTGGCTGGCTGCGCTGGGCTTCTCCAATCGCATCATCGCGCGCTGTGTCAACCCACTTTACGGCGAGCGCGTACTCTTGCCGCCGGTAGACGCCGTCGTCAGCGCAACCGGCGATCCGAATCTGCAACAGGCGTTGATTCGTTATGCCGGGCAGGCGAATGTTCCGCTCGTCGCCGGCGGGATCGAAGGGGCGGCGGGTGGCGCCGCGTGATTTCTCACGCTGACGATGCTCACTCTTTGCCGCCCGCGTCCGGGGGCGATCCGGCCCGTCGCGCCGCCGCTGGCGCGATCATCGCCGCACTGATGACTGAAGAAGTGCGCCGGCTGCTGCTGCCTTTGCCGGACGATTGTGCCCTGCCTCCGGACCATACGCTGCGCTATCAAGTAGCACATCCACATCGGCGAATATGGTCAGGGCATCCTTTTGAGGGGGAATGGTGAATATTTGAAATTCCTACCACTCGACTCGTAGCGAGAGTTGAATGGTGCGCGGATTGTTGGCCTGGACGCCCAGGTTCTGCAGCCCGGTGGTTGTACTCGGGGCGACGTCGTTCGGATGATTGAAGAAGTTGAAGAAGTCCGCCGAGAAGCGGGCGTTGCCCTGCTCGCTGAACTTGAAGTTCTTGAACAGCGCCAGATCCACGTTCCAGGCGCCCGGCCCCAGGAAATTGGCGCGCGGGCTGTAGTTGTACAACTCGCCGATCGGCACGTTGCGCACCGTACCGTTGGCCAGCGTCAGTGGGAGTTGGTTGTTGAAGTTGGCGCCGAGCGGACGGGCGACCCGCTGGCTGCGATCCAGCGGAATGAGCGCCGTCAGGTTTCCACCCGTCACATTGGTCGCGGAGGCGGGATTGAAATCTCCCCTGAACCAGAGTCGCTGCCGCTGTCCGAAGATCGTCATCTCGACGCGCTCATCCGCGTTGAGCCGGACATCGCCAAATTGATAGAGGCCGGTCGCCACGCTCATCCGGTTGCCGCTCTTCCAATCTCCGATGCCTGCAATTTGCCAGCCGCCGGCCAGCAGGTCGAGCGGGCGGGATGCATTGCCGCCAAATGTCTTCCCACGGCCAAACGGCAGATCATAGATCGCGTTGTAGCGGATGCGGTGAGGCGGAACCTCGGTGGACCTGAAATAGACCAGCCGCAACCGCTCATCGAAACTCAGATTGGGGCTGCCGAACAACTGTATGTTTTCCGGCACCTGGCCGCCGCCGCCGCCCGAATTGATGCCGGTGTTGCCGCTCGTGGAGCCGCCGGCATCGGTGGTCGTCAGGGAGCTGGTGAAGACATAGAACCACTGGAAAGCCAGCCCATTGGAAAACCTGCGTTCCAGTTCGATCTGCCCCGAATGCGTGTTGGAATATCCGGTGCGGTTGACGGCATTGGCGACGTTCCAATTGGGATTGGCCCGCAGCAGCGCACGATTCGAGGGTGGCGCCAGTTTGGTGCGCGACACGTAGTTGTATTCCGCCTCCTGGGAGTTG
>Ga0247727_10014559_pt1 | contig 13043 bp, 12 predicted proteins | sample WisWelCaveWW1625_FD_202498 | JGI IMG/M metagenome (GOLD analysis project Ga0247727, IMG submission 202498) | Biofilm microbial communities from Wishing Well Cave, Virginia, United States - WW16-25 | ecosystem: Environmental > Aquatic > Deep subsurface > Groundwater > Cave microbial mat | place...
TCCACGGCCGAGCGCGGAATGAGCATTGGCGCCTCCCATGGCGCCTTCTACCCGCCCCAACGCCCAACCCGAAAAAGCGGACCGTTCACTTGTCAATTCGAGCGGACAGATGATGTGCTCTCTACAGGCGGCCGCGTAGACTCTTGACACGGCCGAGGGCGGCCACTAGATTGCTTGCCGTCCCTCTCGCGACGACCTTCGAGGTGCAGCCCGCAGATCCCGTGACGATGAGAAAGCTCAGCTTCGGTTTCTTCGACGACAGTGGCCAGCCGCGCGAGAGCCGGATCCTCATGTTCTACTCGTTCGAGACCGAGGAGCGCCTGGCGCGGTCGGGGATCCTGCACTACCACCTCGGCGAGCGTCGCTTCGTGGGCCCGCGCCACGACAGCGAGCTGACCGAGGCGGCGCTCGCCTTCCTCGAGAAGAGCGGGCGGCTGCACACGGACTCGTAAGGAGGCGCGTCGATGTCGAGTGCAACCAAGGGGCGGGAGATCGCGCCGGCGAGCGGGAAGCTCGGGGTGCTGCTCCCGGGTATGGGAGCGGTGGCGACCACCTTCATCGCGGGTGTCGAAGCGGTCCGACGGGGGTTGGCGAAGCCGATCGGCAGTCTCACGCAGATGGGCACCGTGCGGCTCGGCAAGCGCACCGACGGCCGCTCGCCGCTGATCAAGGACTTCGTGCCCCTCGCGTCGCTCGACCAGCTCGAGTTCGGGGGCTGGGACGTCTACCCCGACAGCGCCTACGAGGCCGCGAAGAAGGCGGGTGTGCTGGATGCGCGCGAGCTGGAGCCGATCAAGGGCTTCCTAGACGGGATCAGGCCGTGGCCGGCGGTGTTCGATACGCAGTACGTCAAGAAGCTCAGCGGCCCCAATGTGAAGAAGGGCAAATCGAAGCGCGAGCTCGCCGAGCAGGTGTCGGACGACATCGCGCGCTTCAAGAAGGAGAAGGGCCTCGACCGGCTAGTGATGGTGTGGTGCGGCTCGACCGAGGTCTACCGCGAGGCGGGCGACGTCCACTCCTCGACCCTGAAGTTCGAGAAGGGGCTCGACGCGAGCCACCCCGACATCCTGCCCTCGATGATCTACGCGTACTGCGCGATCAAGGCGGGAATCCCATACGCCAACGGCGCGCCGAACCTGTCCGCCGACTTCCCGGCGATGGTGGAGCTCGCGAAGAAGACGGGCACGCCGATCTCGGGCAAGGACTTCAAGACCGGTCAGACGCTGATGAAGACCATCCTCGCGCCGGGATTCAAGGCGCGCCTGCTCGGGATGAACGGTTGGTACTCGACCAACATCCTGGGCAACCGCGACGGCGAGGTGCTGGACGATCCCGAGTCCTTCAAGACGAAGGAGGTCAGCAAGCTCGGGGTGCTCGAGCACATCCTGCAGCCGCACCTGTACCCGGACCTCTACGGCAAGATCCACCACGTCGTGCGGATCAACTATTACCCGCCGCGCGGGGACAACAAGGAGGGCTGGGACAGCATCGACATCTTCGGCTGGATGGGCTACCCGATGCAGATCAAGGTGGACTTCCTGTGCCGGGACTCGATCCTCGCCGCGCCGATCGTGCTCGACCTCGCGATCTTCTCCGACCTCGCGAAGCGGGCCGGCATGAGCGGGATCCAGGAGTGGCTCTCGTTCTACCTGAAGAGCCCGCAGACCGCCGCCGGCCTCTACCCCGAGCACGACCTCTTCATCCAGCTGATGAAGCTAAAAAACACGCTGAGGCATCTGCGCGGCGAGGAGCTGATCACGCACCTCGGCCTCGAGTACTACGACTAGTCCCGGGGGGTTCGGGGGGGCGGGATGCCCCCCCGAAGCTCAGTCCCGGCCGCCTTGCTTGTGTAGCTCGTCGACTCCGTTGGGTCCGGGCGTGGACCCGCGCCGTCTCGCCTCCAGCAGCAGCGCCACCAGCGTCTTGCCCTCGCGGATCTCGCCCCGGCGCACCATCGCCATCGCCTCGTCGAGCGCAAACGTCGCCTGCTCGATCCGCTCGTCCGCCTCGGGGCGCGGTGGGACGGACTCTAGGCCCGTGGCTCGGAAGAGGTGCATCACCTCGTCGCAGAAGCCGGGAGTCGTCCAGAACACGAGCAAGGGCTCGAGGGTGCCCGCCCGCAGTCCCACCTCTTCCTCGAGCTCGCGCCGGGCCCCGGCCTCGGGCGTCTCGCCCGCCTCGCGGCGGCCCGCCGGCAGCTCCCAAACCTGCGCGTCGACGGCGTACCGGTACTGCCGGACGAGCACGAGCCGTCCGTCCGCCAGCACCGGGAGCGCGGCGACCGAGCCGGGCTGGCGCACGACCTCGCGCGTGCCCTCGACTCCGCCCGGCTCGCTCACTTCATCGACGTCGAGCGAGACGACGCGGCCTTCGTAGACGCGGCGGTGCTGAAGCACGCGAGCCTTCGCCGTCGAGTCAGGCATGCCGGCGATGATAGCAGTGGCTCACGGGCGCGCGGCGGCCCGCAGCGCGGACAAGACGCTCTCGAGATCGGCGGGAAGCGGCGCGTCGAACACGCAGCGCTCGCCACTCGCCGGGTGGACGAAAGCCAGACGCGCCGAATGCAGCGCCGGCCGCTCGAGCGCCGCGAGCGCCTGGCGCGCGGCAGCCTTGCGCGATGAAGGGGTGCGCGTGCCTCCGTAGACCGGGTCGCTCGTGACGGGATGGCCGATCGAAGCGAGGTGCACACGGATCTGGTGCGTGCGGCCGGTGTGGATGCGCACGCGCAGGAGCGCGGCGCCGTCGAAGCGCTCTACCACGCTCCAGGAGGTCCTGGCCTCACGTCCGCTGCGCGCCCGCAGCGACATCCGCTGGCGCCGCACCGGGTCGCGCCCGATCGGAGCGTCGATCTCTCCCTGGGGGCGGGAGGGGGTGCCGAGCACCAGCGCGAGGTACTCCTTCTCGACCGTGCGGGAGGCGAACTGGCGCACGAGCGCGCGGTGTGTGGCGTCGTCCTTGGCCACCACCAGCAGCCCGGACGTGCCGCGGTCGAGGCGATGGACGATCCCGGGGCGCAGCACCCCGCCGATGCCCGACAGGTCGCGCACCCGGGCGAGCAGCGCGTTCACGAGCGTGCCGGTCTGGGCGCCCGCCCCGGGGTGGACCACCAGGCCGGCGGGCTTGTCGACCACCAGCAGGGCGGCGTCCTCGTACACGACCCGAAACGGGATGTCCTCGGGCTGCGGCTCGGCAGGCGTGGCGGCGGGCACGTTCACGACCGCCGCCTGGCCCGCCCTGACGCGCGCTGCGGCACGGGTGGGCGCTTCGTCGAGCCGGACGTGGCCGGCTTCGATCAGCGCCTGCAGGCGCGAGCGGGAGAGGGCCGGCAGGCGGCGGGCGAGCCAGGTGTCGAGGCGCAGGCCGGCTTCGTCCTGTGCGACGACCAGCTCGTGGCCCTCTTCCACCTCAGGCGGTCGCGATCGCCTGAGTCCGCCGAACGCGCGGCAGCAGCAGCGCCGTGCCCAGCAGCAGCACCAGCGCGATGAGCTGGGAGGTCGACACGACGCCGCCGAACCAGGCGCCGCGGTCGGGGTCGCCGCGCAGGAACTCGAGGCCGAAGCGCACGGCCGAGTAGAGCGCCACGTAGGCGAGCACCACCTGTCCGTGGAAGCTCTTGTGTGGCAAGAGCCACAGCAGGAACGCGAAGATCAGGAAGGCCGCGGCCGACTCGTAGACCTGGCTTGGGTGGAGCGGCGTGTCCATCGGGGTGCCCACCGCGCGCGCCGCATACACGTCCGTAAACGTGACCGCCCAGGGCACGGTCGTGGCCTTGCCCCAGCAGCAGCCGGCGGCGAAGCAGCCGAGCCGGCCGACCGCCTGGCCGAGTATCACGCCCGGGGCGAGCGCGTCGGCCGTCTGCCAGCCTGGGAGCTGCAGCCGTCGTGAATACCACCACGCGACGAGCGCCCCGCCGATGAGGCCGCCGTAGAAGACGCCGCCGCTCTGAAAGATGTTGAGCAGCTCACGAGGGTTGTGGCCGTAGTAGCGCCAGTCGACGATCACGAGCAACAGCTTGGCCCCGACGAGCCCCGCGATCAGGACCCAGACCCCCATGTCCGTGACCTTGCTCGCGTCGAGCTTGGCGCGGCGGGCCTGGCGCGCGGCGACCCACAGCCCCAGCAGGAACGCCACCGCGAGCAGGAAGCCGTACGTGTGCAGGGTGAAGGGTCCGATCGAACGCCCCAGCAGTTCGAACGCGGGCACAGTGAAAAGACGTGGGTGCATGTCAGTCGGTCCTCCCGGCCGTGGTCGTGGCCGTGTCGATCTCCGAGGCGGCCGGCGCCGCCTGGGGCTCCGGGGAGCTCAGGATGTCGATCACGAGCAGCGCCACGCCGATCGTGATGGCCGAGTCGGCCGCGTTGAAGTCGGGCCACTGGTAGTCGCGCCAGTAGGCGTGGATGAAGTCCACCACGTAGCCGAGCCGCAGCCGGTCGATGACGTTGCCAAGCGCGCCTCCCAGCACGAGCGCGAGCGAGAGTCGCGGGAGGCGTGCCGCGGCCGGCAGCTGCACGAAGTAGGCCGCGATCGCGGCGAGCGCGAGCAGGCTGAGCGTGGAAAGCAGCAGCGACTGGTGCGGCAAGTTCCAGTCGGAGAGCAGGCCGAAGGCCGCGCCGTGGTTGCGAACGTGGCTCAGGCTCAGCAGCCCGTCGACGAGCGGAACGTAGTCGTGAAGCTCGATCGAGCGCACCACGAGCGCCTTGGTGACCTGGTCGAGCGCCATGACGGCGACGATCAGGAGCAGGTAGGGGAGGCTGCGCTTCACGGGCTGCCGAGGACCTCGTTGCAGCGCTCGCACACGCCGGGGTGGGAGGGCAGCGTGCCGACTCGTGCCGACCAAGTCCAGCAGCGCTCGCACTTGCGGCCCGCGGCGTGCTCGACCCGCACTTGCAGCGGGCCGGCGCCGTCTTCCAGGCGGACCTCGCTCACGATGAACAGGTTGGCCAGGTTGCCGGGGAAGACGCTCGAGAGCGCCTCGTGCGCCCGCAGCGCCGCGAGCGTGCCCGCCGGAGCGCGCACCACGATGGCTGCCTCGAGGCTCGCCGCGATCCGCTTGGCCGCACGCGCCTCCTCGAGCGCCTTCGTGACCTCGGCCCGCACGTCCAGAAGTCCCGCCCAGCGTTCGAGCCGCGCCGTGTCGGACGCCTGCTTCGCCGGGAAGAGCGCGAGATGCACCGACGCCTCGGGCCGGCCGGGGACCGCTTCCCAGGCCTCGTCGCTCGTGAACGGCAACACCGGCGCCAGAAGCAGCGAAAGGTCGCGCGCCAGCCGGTGGAGCATGGTCTGGGCCGAGCGCCGCCGGGGCGAGACTGCCGCGTCGCAGTAGAGCCGGTCCTTCAGGACGTCGAGATAGAAGGAGGACAGGTCGGCCGCCGCGTACTGGACGAGCTGGTGGTAGACGAGGTGGAACTCGCAGGCCTCGTAGGCGTCGAGCACGCGCGCGACGACCTGGCGGTGCCGCTCGAGCATGTAACGGTCGAGCTCGTCGAGGGCCGCCTCGCCGACCGCGTCGCGCGCGGGGTCGAAGTCACTGAGGTTCGACAGCAGGTAGCGGATGGTGTTGCGGAGCTTTCGATACGCCTCGGCCACGCGGCGGATCATGTCGTCCGAGATCCGCATGTCCTCGCGGTAGTCGACCATGATCGCCCACAGCCGCAGCACCTCGGCGCCGGAGTTGGCGATCAGCTTCTGCGTGTCGACGTCGTTGCCGACGCTCTTGGAGAGCTTGCGGCCCAGGGCGTCGACGGTGAAGCCGTGGGTGATCACCTGGCGGTAGGGCGCCCGGCCGCGCGTGCCGACGCCGATCAGCAGCGACGAGTGGAACCAGCCGCGGTGCTGGTCGCTGCCTTCGAGGTAGACGTCGCAGGGCCAGGGCAGGTCGCTCCGCGTGCCGAGCACGGCCGCGTGCGACGAGCCCGAGTCGAACCAGACGTCGAGGATGTCGCGCTCCTTGTCGAACTCCGAGCCGCCGCAGCCCGGGCAAGCGAAGCCCCCAGGCAAGAGCTCGGAGGCCTCGCGCGCGTACCAGGCGTCGGCGGTCTCCTTCTCGAACACGTCCGCGACCCGGCGCAGCAGGTCCGGCTGCAGCAGGCCCTTGCCGCAGCCGCGGCAGTAGAAGGCCGGGATCGGCACGCCCCACAGCCGCTGGCGCGAGATGCACCAGTCGGGGCGCGTGGCGAGCATGTTGCGGATGCGTTCCTCGCCCCAGGCGGGCAGCCAGCGCGTGGCGGCGATCGCGGCGAGCGCCTGCTCGCGGAGCGTTGGCTGGCCCTGATCGAGCGCGATGAACCATTGCTCGGTCGCGCGGAAGATGATCGGGTGCTTGCAGCGCCAGCAGATCGGGTAGGAGTGCGTGTCCTTGCCGGCCTGGACGAGCGCGCCCCGCTCGCGCAGCAGCTCGATCACGAGCGGGTTGGCCTCGAAGACGCGCTTCTCGGCGAAGCGCTCGACCTCGGGCAGGAAGCGGCCGGCCTCGTCGACCGGGCAGTAGATGTCGAGTCCGTAGCGGACGCCGGTCGTGTAGTCGTCCCAGCCGTGGCCGGGCGCCGTGTGGACGATGCCGGTCCCGGTGTCGCGAGTCACGTAGTCGGCCAGCACGCCCGGCGAGTCGCGGTCGAGCCAGGGATGCCGGAATTTGACGTGCTCGAGCTCCGCGCCCTTGACCTCGGCGAGCGGCGTCCCGAACGACAGGCCGAAGCGCTTCGCCGCCGCTTCCCGCAGCGCCTTCGCGAGCAGCAGTACCTCGTCCTGTCCCTCGACCGGGTAGAACCCGTAGTCCGCCTCCGGGTGAAACGCCAGCGCCAGGTTCGCGGGCAGCGTCCAGGGCGTCGTGGTCCAGATGACGGCGTGCACCGGACGGCCCGCGAGCGCGGGATGGCGCGCCGCGAGCCGTGTGGCCTCGCTCGCCGCGAGCGCGAAGCGCACGTCGATCTGCGGGCTTTCGTGGTTCTCGTCGTACTCGACCTCGGCCTCCGCGAGCGCCGTGCGGCACGAGATGCACCAGTGGACCGACTTCTTGGCCTTGTAGACGAGCCGTTTCTCGGCGAACGTGGCGAGCTGGCGCACGATCGTCGCCTGATACCCGGGCGACATCGTGAGGTAGGGATCGTCCCACTCGCCGAGCACGCCCAGGCGCTCGAACTCCTCGCGCTGGATGGCCAGGAATTTCAGGGCGTACGCACGGCACGCCTGGCGAAAGGCGATAGGCGCCATGCCGCGCTTCTTGGCGCCCAGCTCGCGCTCCACCTTGAGCTCGATCGGCAGTCCGTGGCAGTCCCAGCCCGGCCGGTACGGGGCATCGTGGCCGGTCATCGATCGGCTGCGCACGACGACGTCCTTCAGGATCTTGTTGAGCGCCGTTCCGAGGTGGATGTGCCCGTTAGCGTAGGGCGGGCCGTCGTGGAGCACGAAGCTCGGCGCGCCGCTTCGGGCCTTGCGAAGCTTCCCGTAGAGGTCCTCCTGCTTCCAGCGCGCGAGCCTTTGCGGCTCGGCCTGGGGCAGGTTGGCCTTCATCGGGAAGTCGGTCTTCGGGAGGTTGAGGGTGGTCCGCAGATCGGACTCTGTCATGGCAGCCATGGGTCCCGAAGCATGAAAGGGCAAGGTAGCATGCGCATTTCTTTTACGTCAAACAGATGGCGTTCGGCGCCTGGGCTACAATCTCCCGCATGACGAAGCGCCTTGGAGCCATTGGGCTCGCGCTATTGCTGGCGCTAGGGGCGAGCTCCTGCGGCAGCAGCGGCGAGGAGTGCGACCGCTGCTCGAGCGACGGCGATTGCATCGGCGGTCTCGTGTGCTCGACGTTCGACGACGGCAGCAAGCGCTGCGGGACCGGGATGGGGACGTCCTGCCGCGTCCGCTGACGCGTGGGCGCCGGGAGTCGGCTTCGCTGAAACCCGGACGCTAGCCGCTCACCCCGCCGGCTCGGCCGACCAGACTCAGGAGGCTTCGGATCTCGTCGTCCACCTTTCCAGGATCGTCCACCGTGTGGGCGACCTCTTGCCTCAAAAGCCGGCCGAAGCGCCGCCGCAGGCGGTGGACGCTGACCCTCAGCGCGCCCTCCCCCATGCCGAGCTCCTCCGCGACCTTCTTGTAGGCCCCCTTTTGCGCTCCGCTCGTGAGGTGCGGGTGGAGCTTCTCGTACTGGCGGCCGTTCCCGGCTGCGACCTCCTCCTGCGCCAGCTTCGCGAGCACCTGCTCGATCACGACCAGGGCCCAGCGACGCTCGAAGACCTCCTCCGGCGTCACAGCGTCGGCCGGCTCGACCCGATAGCGCTGCTCGGCCTCGTGGGCGTCGATCGAAACCAGCGGCAGCTTGGGAGCCCGCTTCTGGGTGCGAGCCCGCGCCCGCTCGGAGCTGAGGTAGTGCTTGAGCGAGGCGAGAAGGAAGTCACGGAAGCGGCCTTTCGCCGGGTCGACGGAGTCGAGATAGTGCCTCTCGACGAGCCGGAGAAAGAAGCCCTGGGTGAGGTCGAGAGCGTCGTCCCGGTCGTAGCCCTGGCGGCGCACGAAGGCATAGAGAGGATACCAGTAGGTCTCACAAAGACGCGCGAGCGCCTCCCGAGCCCTCGGCGTGTCCCCCTCCGCCGAGGCGAGAACGACGCTCCAATGAGTCGTATCGAACTGCCGACCCGCCACTAGGACGCTGCCTCGCTCCTTTGGCTTCTCGTCGCGGATTATACGCGGGAAACCGATCTGCCGAGCGGCGTGTAACGTTCGGCGGCGTTTAGATCTTCAAGAAGCAGCACCGCCACGGACCTGTCACGGCGTCGATCGCGACCGTTGGGCGGCATGGCAGGGCGGAGCCTCGACCGGTGCTGTTGCCGATGGGGGCTGCGGGAGGAGCTGCGCCTGCTGCTGGCGGAGGCGAGGGCCGAGAAGCGCCCTACCAGGTGAGCCTCACCCCGAGGCGGATGAACCGGGGACCCTGATAGCCAACCGGGCTCCCGAAGTTGGGATTGCCCCGCGGGCAATCGGTGCCCCGCCCGGTGCCGGGGCCGCCGCACTCGTTCGGGTCTTCGGTGCGGTCGAGGGCCGTGAAGGTCCAGGTCTGGTCCAGGGTCTTGGCGGTGAGCGCGTCGTTGTTGAAGTACCCGAAGACGTCGCCGTGGAACGCGTTGCTCCCCGATTTGGTGACGACGTTCAGGAAGCCGCCCAGGGCCCCCCCGTACTCGGCCTGATAGCCGCCCGTCTTTGACCTCGACCTGCTCGAGGAACTCGGGGGTGACGGACGATTGGAGCGTGCCATAACCGGGGTCGGTGACGTCGATGCCGTCGATCACGTAACGGTTCTCGGCCGCGGAGGCGCCGCGAACCGAGGGACTGCCCCCGAGTCCGCCGGACGTGATGACCCCGGGGGCGGTGAAAGCCAGACCCACGAAGCCGCGGCCGATCGGTGGGCGCGCAGCAGGCTCTCGTCGTAGTCCGCGCCCGTAGTGGTGCCCGCGAGGTCGAGGATCGGGGATTCGCCTTCGACCGTCATCGCTTCGGTGAGGGCGGGCTGCATCTCGACCTCGAGGGTCGCGGTGCGGTCCAGGCCCACCCTGACCTCGGGCAGCACGCGGACGGCGAACCCCGCAAGCTCCACCCGCACGGCGTAGGCGCCCGGAGGCACGACGGGGAACCGGAAGCGACCGTGGTCGTCGCTCACGACCGACCGTGCGCCCTGGAGGCTCGTGCTCTCCACCCCAACGAGAGCGCCGGGCAGGGCATCGCCCACCTGGTCGACCACCCTGCCCTCGATGCGCCCGGTGGTCTGGGCCGCGATGGGGCTCACGGCGAGGGTCAACAGGAAGCCGACCGCGCCACCGACAACTCCCCTGCGTTGAGTCATGTGCCCCCCTTAGCGCTGACGGTTGCCAGCGGGTCACACCCGAAACCGCCTGGATTCCCTGTACGTGAATGATAGACCCAACGCGATCGGACTGTTACCGGGAGCCTTCAGGGAGGTCCAGAGCATCGTCCCGGCCGTAGCCAGTAACGTTTGGCGACGGTTCGATCTTCAAGAAGCAGTACCACCGGACTCGTCGCGGCGTCGATCACGACAAGGGGGTAGACGATGACGATCCAGCTTTCGGCGAAGCGGCGGTGGCTGGCGCTGGTGATCGTATTGGCGGCCCTGGGCCGGGGCGGGTCCGCGTGGGCCGCTCCCTTCGTCACCCTCAGCTTCTCGGGGACGCTCACCCAGGTCAACTTCCAGTGTCCGTCCCCGGCGCCCTTCGGCGCCGTCGTCCCCGGCCAGAGCTGGCAACTGACCTACACGTTCGACGCGGCCACGACCGACGTTGACGGGCTGCCGTTAGGGAGCGCGGCGTCGAAGGCGAGGCGTCCCCCTCCTGGTGCAGCGGAAGGAGGAGAAGTCATGAAAAGAAGGCTGACGGCGATCGGGGTGGCCCTCGTGGCCGGCGGGCTGGCGGCGCCGGCTCCGGCGGCCCCCACGGCCATCAACACCTGCCGAACGATCGGCGCGTCCGGCTCCTACCTCGTCGGCCGCAACCTGAGCGCCGCCGTCGATTGCCTGAAGGTCGCCGCCGATTTCGTGACGATCGACCTCGGGGGCTTCGCGATCAGCGGCGGGGGAGCGGGAGCCGGAGGCAAGGGCATCACGGATGGCGGCGCGCCGCGCCGGGGAATCGAGGTCCGGAACGGCAGCCTTACGGGCTTCAACGAAGGGATGGGCCTGGCGAGCACGACGGGAGCCGTGATCGAGGGTGTCCGGGCCTCGAGCAACGGAACGGGGATCCACGTCGGCATCGGGGCCCTGGTCAGGGGGAACGTCGCGTCCGGCAACGTCATCGGGATCCACGCCGCCGACGCCGGCACGATCGAGAACAACGTCGCCGACGGCAACGGCGGCATCGGCATCAACACCGGCGACCACTGCCGCATCGCCGGCAACAGCGCGGGCGGGAGCCTCGGCAACGGCATACGCACCGGGAACCACAGCGTCGTGATCGGCAACGCGACCTACGGCACCGCGGGCACGGGCATCCTGGCCGGGGACGGCGGCACCCTCGCCGACAACACCTCCGCCGCCAACTTCGTCCGGGGGATCGAAGCCGGCGCCGGCAGCACGGTCGCCCGCAACACCGTCCGCGACAACGGGGCCATCACGAACGGGGACGGCATCAAGGTCACCTGCCCCAGCAACGTCATCGGCAACACCGCCACCGGCAGTCCGAACAACCTGGTCTTGAACGGTGTGGGCTGCAACGACATCGACAACCTCTTCTGAGCGGAGCACGCGATGGGCCCTGAGCGGTTTACGCCTCGGGCCCAGGCCTTAAGCGCGCCTGGGGTCACGACGAGTCTTCCATGAAAGGGGATGGAAGTATGAGAACAGCGTTCTTCCGAGGCGGCAGGCTCGCGTCGATCAGCCTGTTGCTTGCCGGCTCTTCCCCAGCGGCAGTCGCTCACGACCGGCCGAGTGTGCGGCTGACGCCGAATGGCGTCGATGACACGGCCCAGTTGCAGGCGGCGCTCACGGCCTGTTCGGGCGCAAGGCCGGCCTGCAAGATCAGTCTCTCGAAGGGTGTGTTCCACACCGATGTGCTCCTGGTTCGTGATTTCAAGGGTCGTATCCAGGGCCAGGGCGCGCGCCACACGATCGTGCGGCCGATCACGGGGAGACCTCTTCGATCCACCGAAGTGCCCTTCTTGGAAGACCCGACTCTCGAGGAGCCGTATCCGGTGCTCCTGCATTTCGCGGACGGGGGTGACATCCGGCTCGCCGACTTCACGCTCGAGTTTCCGGGAGAGATGCGGGTCGAGCCGTACACCGTGGTCGAACCGATCGCGGATGCACTCCTGAGCGCCATCATGGTCGACGGCACGGAGACCGCGCGCCTGGTCGTCTCGGGGTTGAAGATCATTGCCGCCGCAGACGACGCGCGGTTGGCTTCGTTCGGGAGCAACCTGCTGAATGCCATCCGCTTCGAAGGGCAGATCCGGCTGGTCGCTGACATCGACACCGCCACGCCGCTCGCCGGTGGTGAGTTCATCGCGTACGACACGCACATCCGCAGCGCGGGGCTGGGCTTTGCGCTCAGAGACGTGACCAACGTGGACGCGCGCATCGTCGACAACCACGTGCAGGACGCCCGTTTGATCGGAGTCTTCCTGACGGACATGGGGAACTCGCACGCGCGCGTGGCGGGCAATCGCATCTCCTCGGAGCTGGTCGGGATTCAGATCCTCCGCGGCGTGCGGCCCCCCGAGGAGCCGTCCAGCTTCGACGTGATCGACAATGCCTTCGCGATCAACGAACGCGGCACATCCTTGTTCGGCCCCGGCGGCGGCGTCGCCTTCTTCGATGTCACTCCTGACGGGGGTATCGACCGCGCGTCCGTGAGCCACAACGACATCGCACTCGGCGTCGAGGTCTTCGACGGCGTCTTCGTCCTGGGCGACCGTGGTGGCGTGCGGATCGGGGGTAACCGCATCTCGGGCCCCGCACTGGAGGCCGGGATAAACATCTGGGACAGCCGCGGCACGCGGACTCGACACAACCGGTTCCCGGGTCTCGAGCCGGGCCTCGCCGATGTGCGGCTCAACAGCGGAACGAGCGAGTGCCGGGTGATCGAGCCCGAGGCCACGGTGCTCGACGAAGGCACGGACAATCATGTCGAGGCCAAGACCGTGATCAAGCCGTAACCGAAACCCGATTTGGTTGAATTCAACGGCGACGGGAAGGACGACCTCGTCAATGTCTACGGCAACTCGGCGGGGAAGGCGCGCGCCTGGGTGCACCTCTCCACGGGTTCTGGTTTCGCGTACCAGTCGAGCCTTCAGACGCTGGCCGGGTTCTCGCACAGCCAGCGTTGGCTGGTCGGGGACGTCAACCTCGCTTGGGTTCTCTTCGCAGGATTCCACGCGAGATCCGCCATCGGCCGGGGGGCCTGTAACGTTCGGCGCCCATTCGATCTTTAGGCTCTTCGCGTAGTCGTGTGGGTGAAAAGCCTATAACGAACCATACAAGATGCACGAGTCAGAGCGCCGGCAGCATGCAGGTGAGGATCTTCAGGCGCAGGTACTCTTCGTCGCGCAGCCCG
>Ga0247727_10014560_pt1 | contig 13043 bp, 11 predicted proteins | sample WisWelCaveWW1625_FD_202498 | JGI IMG/M metagenome (GOLD analysis project Ga0247727, IMG submission 202498) | Biofilm microbial communities from Wishing Well Cave, Virginia, United States - WW16-25 | ecosystem: Environmental > Aquatic > Deep subsurface > Groundwater > Cave microbial mat | place...
CTTTCATGATCTCGCAGATCTCTTCGAAATGGGTATAGGTGAAGTTTTCTTCGTGGTGGGACAGGCACCACTTGGCATGGATGGACCCGCCGCGTGAGACGATGCCGGTCATGCGTTTGGCTGTCATCGGCACATAGCGAAGCCGTACGCCGGCATGGATCGTAAAATAGTCCACGCCCTGTTCGGCCTGCTCGATCAGGGTGTCGCGATAGATCTCCCAGGTCAGCTCTTCCGCCTTGCCGCCGACCTTTTCCAGCGCCTGATAGATCGGCACGGTCCCGATCGGCACGGGCGAGTTGCGGATGATCCACTCGCGGGTTTCGTGGATGTTTTTACCTGTGGAGAGGTCCATGACCGTGTCCGAGCCCCACCGGATGGCCCAGATCATTTTCTCGACTTCTTCCTCGATCGAGGAGGCCACGGCGGAGTTGCCGATGTTGGCGTTGATCTTCACCAGGAAGTTCCGACCGATGATCATTGGCTCGCTTTCCAGGTGGTTGATGTTCGCCGGAATGATCGCGCGGCCGCGCGCGACTTCATCGCGCACGAACTCCGGTGTGATCATGTCGGGGATTCTGGCGCCCCAGGCATGGCCGGGATGCTGGATGACTCCTCCGCCATGCCCGTTCTTCGAGGCCAGCGCCTGCGCAAATTCGCGGGATTGATTTTCGCGGATCGCGATGAACTCCATCTCAGGTGTGACGATGCCTTTTCGCGCATAGTGCAACTGCGTGACGTTCGTGCCGCGTTTGGCGCGCAACGGCTTGCGGATATGCTGGAATCGCAGCGAGGCCAGCTTCGGATCGGTCGCGCGTATCCGGCCGTATTCCGACGAGACATCGGCCAGTTGCTCCACGTCGTTCCGGCCGAGGATCCATTCGCGGCGAAGCGGCGCGAGCCCTTGTTTGACGTCGATCGTGACGGCAGAATCGGTATAGGGCCCTGACGTGTCATAGACGGTGACGGGTTCATTGAGTGTCGGCGCTCCGCTGTTTGTAGAGTGAGTCGGCGTCAGGCTGATCTCCCGCATGGGGATACGGACGCCAGGCAGGGTGCCGTCGACATAGACTTTTCGGGAGGCGGGGAAGGGGGTCGTCGTCAGCGTGGCATCAACTGGTTTCTGCCCGTTCACGTTGCCGTTCCCGGATCCATTTCCTTTGCGAGGGCTGTTCATGGGCGTGTCCTTTCTCTCACCGGGCATAAACAAAAAAGCCGCACCGGAAGGGGTGCGGCTAAGAGGTCCGAAATGACCAACTCTCTGTTCGCTTCCCTACGCTGGTATTAACCAGGTCAGGTTCAGAGGGTCGTCCGTCGCCGGACTCTCAGCCTCAAGGCTCCCCTAGCTCGATATTGGCGTCCATCGTACTCTCCGATTTTCAGCCTTGTCAACCAGTGCCGATTGATTGTCCGCAACTCCTCGCGTACAATGACAACTCACCCACGATATCGCCGTTTTCGGCGCAATTACTCGGAGCGGAAGTGGGAGGAATACACTGATGAAAGCCGTTGCGGCAGCGCCGCGAGCCATCACAGACTATCTGGGACGCTCCGCCGAAGAACTGTTCAAGCGGACGGCCGAGGCCAAGCGCGCGCTGGGCGACAAGGTCATGGTGCTGGGACATAACTACCAGCGCGACGAAGTCATCGAACACGCTGATTTTCGTGGCGATTCGCTCCTGCTGGCCAAGCTTGCTGCGCAGCATGCCGAACGGCCGTCCATCATGTTCTGCGGCGTCCATTTCATGGCCGAAACGGCCGACATCCTCAGCCGGTCCAATCAAATAGTGATCCTGCCAGATATGGCGGCCGGCTGTTCCATGGCTGACATGGCGGCGATCGAACAGGTGGATGAGTGCTGGGATGAACTGGGCCGGATTCTTCCGGTCGAAGACACAGTCCTGCCGGCGGTCTATGTGAATTCCGCCGCGGTGCTCAAAGCTTTTTGCGGCGAACACGGGGGCATCACCTGCACGTCTTCCAACGCCCGGGCGGTGATCGAATGGGCCTGGGCCCGGCGCGAGAAGATTCTGTTTTTCCCGGACGAGCATCTGGGCCGCAATACGGCCAACAAGATGGGGTTGCCGCGCGAGCAGATGATCGTCTGGGATCCCTTCCTGCCGAACGGAGGGAACAGCGCCGAGGCGATCCGGAAGGCGCGGCTGATTCTCTGGAAGGGCCACTGCAGCGTGCATCAGATGTTCCAGCCTGCGCATGTGGACTATTTCCGCAAGCAGCACCAGGATATCAAGGTCATCGTGCATCCGGAATGCCACGAAGATGTCGTCAATAAAGCCGATGCCGTCGGCTCGACGGAATTTATCATCCGCACCGTGAGCGCGGCTCCGGCCGGCACGGCCTGGGCGGTCGGCACGGAATTGAATCTGGTCAATCGGCTGAAAAAAGAACAGACGGACAAGCGGATCTTCTTCCTCTCCTCCACGGTCTGCCAGTGTGCCACCATGTTCCGCATCGATGCGTCACACCTCTGCTGGGCGATGGAAAACCTGGCCGACGGCCACGTCGTCAACCATATCGTCGTGCCGGACGATGACAAGCGGTGGGCCAAGATCGCCCTCGATCGCATGATGGCGATTAGTTGATTCCGCGCCGCGCTCCAGTAATCATCCGACAGTCTCGGCATGGACTATAAAGCGACCCTCAATCTGCCCAAGACCGACTTCCCGATGAAGGCGAACCTGCCGCAGCGGGAACCGGAGATGCTTGCTCGCTGGGAGCAGGAACGCCTCTACGAGCGCATTCAGGAGCAGGGCCAGAAGGAAAACCGCGAGCTTTTCGTGTTGCACGACGGGCCGCCTTATGCGAACGGCCGCATTCACATCGGCCACGCGCTGAATAAAATTCTCAAAGACATCATCATCAAGTCGAAAACCATGGCGGGTTTCCGCGTTCCGTACGTGCCGGGATGGGATTGCCACGGGCTGCCGATCGAGCACCAGGTGATGAAGGAACTGGGGGACAAGAAAAAAGACCTCGATGCGGCGGCGATCCGCAAGCTTTGCCGCGATTACGCAGAGAAGTATTTCAAGATCCAGCGGGACGAGTTCAAGCGGCTCGGGGTGCTGGGCGATTGGGAGCATCCCTATCTCACGATGGAGCCGGCCTACGAGGCGACGATTCTGCGCGAGTTCGGAAGATTTGTGAAGGCGGGGTGTGTCTATAAGGGCAAGAAGCCAGTTCTTTGGTGCACAATAGATCAAACCGCCTTAGCTGAAGCCGAAGTGGAGTACGAGGACCACACCTCGCCGTCGATCTATGTGAAGCTTCCGTTCGTTGATGCGCCGGCGCGTCTTGCGGATCAATTCGGCATCAAGCTGGCCGGTATAAAGTCCGTAGCGGTGGTGATTTGGACGACGACCCCCTGGACCCTGCCTGCGAACCAAGCAGTCTGTCTTCATCCTGAGTACGACTATGCTTTCGTGAAAGTCGGCGATGAGGCCTATGTTCTAGCCAAGCCGCTGGTGGACAGTGTCGTCAAGGCCTGCGTTCTGTCGGACCATTCAATCCTTGGAATCAAGAAGGGGCGGGAGTTTCACAAGCTCGGAACCAGACGCCCGCTGTTGGAAGGGACATCCCCGGTGCTCCTCGGAGATTTTGTCACGTTAGAACAGGGTACCGGTTGTGTCCACATCGCGCCAGGACACGGCATGGAAGACTACGTGCTGGCGCTGGAACACAACGCGTCCGTGCCAAAGGGGGAGCAGTTGGAAGTGCTGGCTCCGCTGGACGATGCGGGGCGGTTTACCGATCGCGTGAAGGATTTTTCAGGCCAGCATGTTTTCAAGGCCAACCCTCTGATTGTTGAAGCTTTGAAGAGCAAGGGGCTGTTGCTTGGCCACGGGAGTCTTGCCCACTCCTATCCCCATTGCTGGCGCTGCAAGCAGCCGGTGATCTTCCGCGCGACGGAGCAGTGGTTTGTCTCGATGCAGACGAACGATTTGCGGACAAAGACGCTCACATCAATCGACGAGCAGGTGAAATGGATTCCATCCTGGGGACGTGATCGGATCTTCGGGATGATCGAGAACCGTCCGGACTGGTGCCTGTCGCGCCAGCGGGTCTGGGGCGTGCCGATTCCGGGGTTCACGTGCAAAGCCTGCAAGAAAGTCCTGGCCGATCCCAATGTGATCGAGCACGTGGCGAAGCTGGTCGAGAAGCATGGTGCCGATGTGTGGTTTCAAAAATCGGCGGCTGAGCTGATGCCGAGCGGCACGGTCTGCGCATGCGGCGGCAAGGAGTTTGAGAAAGAGCGGGACATTCTGGACGTCTGGTTTGAGTCAGGTGTGAGTTTCGCCGCTGTGCTCAAGCCGCAGGGCTGGTGGCCGGCTGGTCTTTACCTGGAAGGCTCGGACCAGCACCGTGGATGGTTCCACAGCGCGCTGCTGGCCGGCATGACGACGGACGGGAAGCCGCCTTATGATGCCGTCCTCACGCATGGCTTTGTAGTGGACGGGGCCGGCAAGAAAATGTCCAAGTCCGCCGGAAACGTGGTGGCGCCCCAGGATGTCATCAAGCAATCCGGCGCGGAGATTCTCCGCCTCTGGGTGGCGGCGCAGGACTATCGGGAAGACCTCCGCATCTCGCCGGAGATTCTCACTCACCTCGTCGAAGCCTATCGGAAGATCCGCAACACCTGCCGGTTCCTGCTGAGCAACCTGTACGACTTCGATCCGGCCAAACATTGCGTGGCCTACGAGAAGCTGCCTGAGTTGGATCGCTGGGCGTTGTTGCGGCTGGGCGAATTGATTCCGAAGGTCCGGACAGCCTACGAGGAGTACGAGTTTCACACCATCTTCCATGCGCTGAACAACTTCTGCTCGGTGGACCTGAGCGCAGTCTATCTGGACATTCTCAAGGACCGTCTCTATACGTTTCGCAAGGATGCGCATGAACGGCGCAGCTCGCAGACGGTGTTGTATGAGATTCTAGTCGCATTGACCAAGCTCATGGCGCCGGTCTTGAGCTTCACGGCAGATGAGATGTGGCAGATGTTACCGGAGGCGGCGCACAAGGAAGCCAGTGTCCATTTGGCTTCATTCCCAGAAGTGCGAGCGGATTGGTGGAGCAACCCAGATATGGCGCAGACGTGGGAAGATCTCCTTTATTTGAGGAGTGTGGTCCAAGCAAAACTTGAACAGAAACGCAGAGAAGGAGTAATCGGCGCTCCGCTTGAGGCGAGGGTGGTAATTCATGCTCAGCAGGCTAATCCGGCAATGTATGAAGTGTTGAAGCCTTATGAAAGTTTCCTGCATGCCTTTTTTATTGTTTCCAGAGTCGATCTTGTCCCGGTTGACCAAGTGGATGCGAATATTATGAGTGACTTGTCTGATGGTTTCGGGGTTGTCGTTGATCGAGTAGAAGGCAAGAAGTGCGAGCGCTGCTGGAATTACCGGCCGGCGGTCGGGACGTTCAAGGACCACCCGACCTTGTGCGACCGATGCGTGGAGGCGATTCGGTGAACAATCAGGCCACCCGATACGTGCTGCTGGCGCTGGTCAGCGCGATCACCGTCCTGCTCGACCAGGCGACCAAGCTGCAGATCGTGCAGAGTATGCGGCTGCACGAAACTATTCCAGTGGTGCCGGATTTTTTCAGCATCACCTATATCCGGAATCCCGGTGCGGCGTTCGGCATCCTGGCCTCAAGCAGTAACGGGTTCCGCCTGATTTTCTTCGGGCTGACCTCGCTGTTTGCCCTAGTCCTGCTGGGGACGATCTTGTACCGGCTGAAGTCCGATGACTGGGGCGGGCAGCTCAGTGTGGCGGCCGTCTTCGGCGGAGCGATCGGCAACTTGCTGGATCGGGTGCGGTTCGGTGAAGTGATCGATTTTCTGGACGTCTACGTGGGCGCCTACCACTGGCCGGCCTTCAACGTGGCCGACGCCGCCATCAGCGTCGGTGTCTGTTTCCTAGCCTTCCATCTGGCCTTTGAAAAGAAAGAACCAGACGCTGCCCTTCCCCAGGATCAACCGCTCAATAATTGAAGGGCACGAGCACTACGCGGAGAGGGGCAGGATGAATCCTCCCTGTTCGCGGAACTGCTTCTGCTGCTCGGCGGAGAACATGACCAGCGGCTCGCTGTGGCAGAGCCGGCATTCCTTCGTGGTGATCGTCGCGCCGGCCTCGCCGATGCCGGCAAGATGGGCCTTGGCAAGTTTCAGTGCGGTCGTTTCATCCGTCGTCACCACGTCGAAATGAATGGTGCCGTTCTTCCCTTTCACCCACGTATCGTAGACGTGCACGGTATCGATTGCTGAATGACTCATGACACTCCTTTTTCTGTAGGACTGAGTATCGAGGACTGAGGACTGAGAGGGCCGGAGACCCTCAGAGTCTCTACCTCAGTCCTCAGCACTCGGCCCTCAGTCCTGAACGTAACGTAGCGCTGAAACTAGCGTAGGTTTGCTAGAAAATCCATAAGACTAAGATGCCCATCGCGATTCGGTAGTAGGCAAATACGAACAGACTGTGCCGTTTGACGAAATTGAGGAACCCCGCGATTACTGCCTAGGCGACCAGGAATGCCACGATCATCCCCAGCCCCAGGGCCAACAGGTCCTGCGTCGAGAACACAGCGGCGGACTTGGCCAGCTTGTAGCCGGTGGCGGCGATCAGTGTCGGCAGGGCCAGAAAGAACGAGTATTCGGTTGCCGTTTTCCGGTCCATGCCGGCCAGCAGAGCGCCGATGATCGTGGCGCCGGAGCGGGACGTGCCGGGGATGAGCGCCACGCACTGGGCCATGCCGACCCACCAGGCTGTCTTCACGCCAACCTGATCCAGTTGGGTCATGCGAACCTCTTGCGGCATCGCTTCCACGGCCATGATGATCAGTCCGCCGACAATCGACGCGATGGCCACGGTGCGCGGATTGAAGAGATGGGTTTCGATCCAGTGATGGCTCAGCAGGCCGATCACGGCGGCGGGGAGAAAGGCGATAAACAGGCCGATCAGGAACCACAGGTTTTTGTGCTTGGCCATGGATTGAGTGATGGCCGCCGTCCAGGAGCCCTGCGCGCAGAACGATCTGAGCGAGGCTTGCTCGGTTGCGGCTTGAGACAAAAAGGAGGCCAGCTTGTCCCGTTCGTACACGATCACAGCCAGAATGGCGCCAAGCTGGATCGAGATTTCGACGTTGGCCGCAGCCTCGCCGGTAAACCCCAGCCAGTGGCCGACCAGAATGAGATGTCCGGTGGATGAGATCGGAAGGTACTCGGTGAGTCCCTCGACGATTCCCAGGATGATGGCCAGCTCTGGTCCCCAGGATTGCATGGGCGCCGATCTTCACAGAGTCGTTCCAAATGAGTCAAGCATGACATGCCGAAAGGCCTGTAAATCCATGCCTCTATTGACAACGTACAGGGGATGCACTACACATCACACAATACAGACGTAGGAGTCTATTTTTTTAAACTGATGATGGAGGGTTGGATGAGAAGCGGAGTTGTGATGAGCGTGTTGCTGCTGGCGTTGCTGGCAGCCGCCGGATGTGTCGGTTCCGGCAAGTATGAGCAGGCTGTCGCAGAGGCCGAAGAAGCCAAGAACAAGGCGGAGAGGGTGCAGCTTCAGAAGGCCGCGTTGGAGCAGGAAGTCAAAAGCCTGCGGGAGCAGAAGAACAAGCTGGCTGCCGATCTTGAATTGGCGTCGTCCGAGAAACAGCGCTTGGAGGACAGCCTCGGCAAAGAGCGGGGCGGAGCCAACACGCGCGTCCGCGATCTGGAGCAACGGAGCCGGGATCTGGCTGCCAGGAGCCGGGCGCTCCAGCAAGAGCTGGATTCGATGAAGAAGCAAAACGAATCGCTGAAGCGCACTGTGGCCCAATATCAAAAGGCGCTCAAGGAGCCGCCGGCCTCGGTGCCGATGACCGCGCCGGTGCCGCCCAAACCGTCTGCGGTCCCTGCCGCACCGGCTCCGGCTGCTCCTGTGGCTGCTGTGCCGCAAGCCAGTCCGGTTCCGGCTGTGCCTGTCCCTGCCACTCCGTAGGCAGGGTTGGCCCCGGTCAACGTCAATACGCGTCCGCGAACGATTAGGGTACTGTTCCTGGGGATCATCAAAGAGGACGCCGACAAGGTGGTGACGGGCCGGCCCTACACGGTCAAGCAAGGATTGTCTTGAAGAACGCGCTGCCCAAGCCAAGTTCGATGCGATCAAGGACCGGATCAGCGTCGCGCAGTAGCCTGTGATGCCGTCGCGTCGGCTGGCGTAAGCGGCTGGACAGAGCAAGCCAACAGGCCATTCGTCATCTGACGGATGGCCTGTTGCGTTTAAGCTGATTTGGCCGCACAATAAGTCCAGGGTTACCGGAGGGGATTAAAAGGACACATGGGGCCAGCGGTGCGGAAAGCGGTGTGGATCATTAGTATTTTGACGGTGGGCGTCGCCATCGGAGGCTACGTGTTCTTCGGCGGCGAGCGGAAGGTGCCTATTCGCTATAAAACGGCGCTGGTGGAGCGGGGCTCCATCATCTCGGTGGTCAACGCAACGGGCACGATCAATCCCGTCACGATGGTGCAGGTCGGCAGCCAGGTGACCGGGATGGTCGAAAGCCTGCATGCGGATTTCAATTCTGTCGTGAAGAAGGGTCAGGTCGTCGCGCGGATTGACCCGTTTCCCTATCGGGCGCGGCGCGATCAGGCCGCCGCCAGTCTTGCCAACGCGAAGGCGTCCGTGCTGAAAGCGAAAGTCGATCAGTCTCAGCGCAAGCGCGAGCTGGACCGCGTGCAATCCCTCATCAAGCAGCAGTTTGTCTCCCAGAACGACGTGGATGTGGCGGTGACCGCCTACGAAGGCGCCGCGGCGCAGCTGGCCGTGGCAGAGGCGGCGGTCAAGCAGGCGCAGGCAGTGCTCGAAGCAGCCGAACTGGACCTGACGTACACGGTGATCAAGTCGCCGATCGACGGGATCGTCATCTCCCGCCTGGTGGAAGTGGGGCAGCGCATTTCCGCCAGTGTCTCCATCCCCATGATCTTCATGGTCGCCCAGGACCTGACCAAAATGCAGGTGGACGCCAACGTCAGCGAAGCCGACATCGGCGGCATGATGGAAGGCAAGGAGGTTGCCTTTACGGTCGATGCCTACCCGGGCGAGCGGTTTCTGGGCCGCATCCGCCAGGTCCGGAACTCGCCGATCAGCGTGCAGAATGTCGTGACCTACGATGTCGTCGTGGGCGTCGAGAATGCGGACCTGCGGCTCAAACCGGGCATGACGGCCAACGTGTCCATCGTCGTTGCGCGCAAGGATGGGATCATCAAGGTGCCGAATTCCGCCCTGCGCTTCAAACCGCCCCAGACGTCCGTGGCGGTTCCAGCCGGAGCGAGCGGCCGCCAGCCGGTTGCCGGTGGAGGCGACTTCGCGCCGGGCAAGATGGTGTGGAAGATGAACGAGACCGGCGATCCTGAACCGGTGGCCCTGCAGTCGGGTATTTCAGACGGCAGCTTCACGGAAATTATCGGCGGATCGTTGAACGAAGGCGATCAGATCGTCGTCGGTCTCGATACATCCCGTACTGCGGCCAGGTCCGAGCTTCCACCGGGATTCGGCAGCAGCTCGCACAGCAGCCGCCCGCGTGGACGCGATCGGGGCCTCTGAAAACGTGAAGCGTCGTTCGTCGCTCGTCGTTCGTGAATTCGAAGTCGGTTCCGATGTCTGCCTGCCTCTGACGCCTCCCGCTTCACGTTTCACGCTTCACGAGATACGCTGATGGGTTCGCTGATCGAGTGCCGGGATCTCTGGAAAGTCTACCGTCTGGGAGACGTGCAGGTCCAGGCGCTGCGCGGCGTGACGCTGGACATCCAGCGAGGCGAGTTCCTGTCGATCATGGGCGCGTCGGGATCGGGAAAATCCACGCTCATGAACATCATCGGCTGTCTGGACAGCCCCACGAAGGGTACCTATCGGCTGAGCGATACAGACGTCGGATCGTTCGATTCCGATGCGCTGGCGGAAGTCCGGAACCGGCAGATCGGCTTCATCTTCCAGAACTTCAACCTCATTCCCCGCACCAGCGCGCTGGAAAACGTGCAACTGCCGTTGTTTTATCGCGGGCTGCCGCTGCGCGAGCAGCGCGCGCGAGCGGCCGAGGCGCTGGCGCGGGTCGGTCTGGCCGGACGGGAGCAGCATTATCCGGCGCAACTCTCCGGCGGCCAGCAGCAGCGTGTCGCCATCGCCAGGGCCCTGGTGTCGGCCCCGTCTATTCTACTGGCCGACGAGCCCACGGGAAATCTGGATACGGAATCCAGCCGGGAGATCATGGCCGTGCTGGAAGGCTTGAACCGTGACGAGGGGATTACGGTGATCGTCGTGACCCACGAGGCCGACATCGCGGCCTATACGTCGCGCGAGATCATCATCAAGGACGGGCAGATCGTCACCGACCGCGCGAAAACACGTGAACCGTTAACCGTGACCCGTGATCAGTGAAGATGAACCCCCCGCCGCTTCACGCATTACGGATCACGGATCACGCATGACGGGGGTTTAATGGGTGCTTTCCTGCTGCTCACCGTCACGACGGCGTTTCGCATTCTCGGTCGCAACCGGTTACGCGCCGGGCTGACGGTGCTCGGCATCGTCATCGGGGTCGCTGCCGTCATTGCCATGATCAGTATCGGGCAGGGCGCCAAGGCCGCCGTGCGCGCGCAGATCGCGAGCATGGGGACCAATGTCATTATTATTCTTTCCGGTGCGACGACGACGGGCGGTGTGCGGGGCGGTCAGGGGAGCGCGGCGAACCTGACGGTGGCGGATGCGCAGGATCTGAAAAAAAAGATTCCGTTGCTGGCCGATACGGGGTGGGGTAAGCGGGATGTGATGCAGATCGTCTACGGCAACAAGAACTGGAATGCGCCGGTCAACGGCATCTCTCCCAGCTACCTGACGATCCGCGATTGGTCGTTTGCCGGTGGGGTGTCGTTCACGCAGACGGACATGGATGTCGCCGCTCGTGTCGCCTTGCTGGGGCAGACGGTCGTGGATACTCTGTTTGAGCCGGGCGAGGAGCCGGTCGGGGCGACGATCCGCCTCAAGAACGTCCCGTTTACGGTAATCGGCGTGCTGGCGACCAAGGGACAGTCATCCCAGGGGACCGATCAGGACGATGTCGTCTTCATTCCCTTCACCACGGCGGAGCGCAAGGTGCTGGGCACGCAGTTTCTCGGATCGATTGGCGCCATCTTTGCCTCCACCGATCGCACCGAGGATTTGCCGCAGGCCGTGGAGGCCGTTCGGGAAGTTCTTCGCGCCCGTCATCGTCTGCAGGCCGAGCAGGCGGACGACTTCACGATCCGGACCCAGGTGGACATCGGCAAGGTGCAGGAAGGCACGGGGCAAACGCTGACCCTGATGATGTTCGCGATCGCCTCGATCTCGCTGCTGGTCGGCGGGATCGGGATCATGAACATCCTGCTGGTGTCCGTGACGGAGCGGACGAAGGAAATCGGCGTGCGCATGGCCGTCGGCGCGAAGCGGCGGCACATCCTGCTGCAGTTCCTGATTGAAGCGATGACACTGAGCCTGTTCGGGGGGCTGCTGGGAATCGTGCTGGGGATTCTTTCCGCGCGCGCGACCACAGTCATCGTGGGCTGGCCCACGATCATCTCGCTGGAATCCATCGCCGCGGCGTTCTTGTTTTCCCTCTTCGTCGGGCTGTTCTTCGGCCTCTATCCCGCCAACAAAGCGTCGCGCCTCAATCCCATCGATGCTTTGAGATACGAATAGCCGGCGGCTGACGAAGGGTGGGCGTGGTAGCGAAGTGTTCGCATCCCTGCCTCGCGAAGCGACCCTTATCCATTGGATTCCGATAGAAACTACGTTATGCTGGCGCAGTGAAAGTCGGCGATGTCCTGGACAGATTGCGCGAAGATGAGTGGGTTCTCGTCGCAATGAAAGGCAGCCACCGCCAGTTCAAGCATGCCACCAAGCCAGGCCGCGTGACCGTTGCGGCAAACCCAGCGATGACTTGCCTCCTGGAGAACGTTGAATAGTATCTTGAAGCAGGCTGGATGGAAAAAGGGAGCGAGCTAGCATGCGTTACGCCGTTGTGATCGAGAAAGCCCCGTCAAACTATGCCGCCTATGTTCCCGATCTGCCGGGCTGCATTGCCACCGGCGCCACCGTGGAAGAAACCGAATCCCTCATCCGTGAAGCCATCGAATTCCATCTGGAAGGGCTCAAGGCCGATGGCGCTCCCATTCCTCCCCCAAGCAGCCACGTCGAATACGTCGACGTTCCAGCCTGATCTCTAGGCACGTACGCTCCACGATTTGAAAGTCTGTCACCGTTAACGCTTCGCCACGCTCAGTGGGCTACGCCAACAGTGAACGCCCGCAAACCTTGAATGTCCCTGTTTTCTATGCCTCCGATATGAGTGACGGGCACGAAGGCCCCGCTGGATTGATGCAGGCGGCTATGGTATGATTTATTCATACCTGAGGAGAGGCCATGGGTACCGCGGTCAAAAAAACGATCTCGCTGCCTCCTGCGCTGTCGAAAGAACTGGATGCCATGGCACGCGAAGAAGGCAAAACTGTCAGCGCTGTGATCCAGGAGGTGCTGCGGACGGTTAAGCGGGAACGACTGAAACCTGGGTTGTTGGCTGTTCAAGGGTATTGGACGAAAAAAGCGAAAGAGAAAGGCATCCTGACTGAACGGGATCTTCACCGGTACCTGGCCAAACGGTGAGGGTAGTCTTCGACAGCAATATCTATATCTCGGCCCTCGTCATTCCAGGCGGCCAAGCCGAGCAAGCCCTCTTCCGAATCCTGAACGGCGCCGATACTCTTCTAATCTCTAAACCCATCCTCGATGAAGTGCTCGCCACGCTCGCCGGAAAATTCGGGCGAGACCCTGAGGCCGTCAGTCAAACCGCGGTCATCCTGGCCGAGATGGCTGAAATGGTGAAACCCGAACACACTGTGAACGTCTTTGCGGACGATCCTGACAACCGAATTCTTGAGTGTGCCGAAGCAGGCGGCGCTGACGGTATTGTGACCGGCGATAAAGCAATGCTTCGATTGAAGCAGCACAAGAATA
>Ga0247727_10014561_pt1 | contig 13043 bp, 14 predicted proteins | sample WisWelCaveWW1625_FD_202498 | JGI IMG/M metagenome (GOLD analysis project Ga0247727, IMG submission 202498) | Biofilm microbial communities from Wishing Well Cave, Virginia, United States - WW16-25 | ecosystem: Environmental > Aquatic > Deep subsurface > Groundwater > Cave microbial mat | place...
GATCCGCACGTGACCGGCGAGACGATGGAGATGACGAGCGCGGCTTTAGCGCGCGAGCTGATTCCGGATATGATCGGGCGCGATGCGCGGGCGTTGGCGGAAATCTATGAGATCGGCCAGCAACGGGCGCTGCACGCGCCGGCCGCACGGGCGGCAATCGATATGGCCGTTTATGATTTATTTGGCAAGCATGTGAAAGTGGCGCTCCACCAGCTCTTCGGTTTCGCGCGCCCGCAAATTTTAACGTCGATCACGCTGGGCATTGCCGCCATGGAAGAAAGCGTGCGGCAAGCGCGGGAGTTTGTGCAAGCCGGTTTTTGTGTGCTAAAAATCAAGACGGGATTGGAATGGCAGGAAGATGTCGAGCGTGTCAAGGCGATTCGCGCTGCCGTCGGCGCCGCGATCGCGCTGCGCGTTGATGCGAACCAAGGCTATGAGGTTCAACAGACGTTGGATTTCGCGCGTGGCGTGGCAGATTGCCAAATTGAATTTATCGAGCAGCCCACGCCGGCAAAAAAATTAGATGATTTAAAAGCAGTGCGCGAGGCCTCGAGTATTCCGATTATGGCGGATGAATCGGCGATTTCCAGCAGTGACGTTTTGAAGCTCGCGGCGAATGGGATGGCCGATATGGTGAATTTGAAATTGATGAAAACCGGCGGCATCACCAGCACGATGCAAGCGGCTGCGGTCGCAGCCACGGGAAAACTTCCGGTTATGCTGGGCTGCAATGATGAGTCGCGCCTTTCCATCGCGGCTGCCGTGCATTTGGCGTGCGCATTGACCGGCGTGCACTATGCCGATCTCGATGGCGCGTTTGATATTATCGACGATGTTGCTTCCGGCGGGTTTGAGCTGCGCGACGGCTATCTGATTCCGAGCGACAAGCCCGGCCTTGGGGTGGAGGTAAAAATTTAAAATTCAAAAGAATAGACGCTTTTTAAATACCCAACTGATAGATGAACCCAACGGTTAAAGTCACGCCTTGCGAGATTGGGTTCATCTCTCAGTTGGGGAATTTATTTTTTCATGATTTCAATCCGCAACCTCACACTCGATTTCCAAACTCACGAAGGGGCGCGCCGCATTCTCGACAATATCTCGCTCGAAATTGCCGACGGCGAATTTGTCGCGTTGATGGGCGCCAACGGCTCCGGCAAAACCTCGCTCGCGCGTTGTTTGAATGGAATTCTCACGCCAACCTCCGGCGAGGTGATCGTTGATGGATTGAAGACGCGTCACGCGAAAGATTTAATGGAAATTCGCCGGCGCTTGGGAATGGTTTTTCAAAATCCGGATAATCAGATTGTCGCGCCGACGGTGGAGCGCGAAATTGCCTTCGGGCCGGAGAATCTCGGCGTGCCGAGGCCGGAGATGCACCAACGCGTGGAGGCGCAACTGCAACTTTTTCATCTCGAACCCTTTCGCCAGCAAGCGCCGCATTTGCTTTCCGGCGGCGAGAAACAACGGCTGGCCTTGGCCGCGGTGATGGCGATGCAACCGCGATATATTGTTTTTGACGAGCCGACCTCGTTGCTCGATTATGAAAGCCGTTGTCAAGTTTTGCATTTGATGCAGCAACTCGTCGCCTCGCCCAATCCGTTTACAGAAAAGCCGCTGACGATTTTGCTCATCACCCAAGTTCCCGAAGAAGCGCTTTTGGCGCAACGGTTACTTGTCATGGATCGTGGACGAATGGTTAGGGATGGCGCACCAAGGGAAATTTTCCGGCGCGTCGAGGAATTGCAACAACTGGGTTTGCGACCGCCGATTGAGTTTGTCGCTTACGAGGAGTTTAGGAAAAATAAAAACGCCGTGGCGCCGCTTGAGGATTTTCTTCTATCGCCGATTCTTTAAAACTAAAAAAGGCAACTCCTCGGAGTTGCCTTTTATTTTACATCTGAAAAAGATGAAACAATTTCTAACGAAACATCGCCTTGATGCTACCCCACGTTTGGCGCGCGCTAGAGATCGTCGGCGAAACGGTGATGACCGGCGAATAGGTGAAACGTCCGTCTTGATCGACGATTTTCAAACGATAGTAGTAGGTCCGGCCCGTGGTTTTGAAAACCGAATTATCGTCATAAACATATTCGGTGCGGTTTTGCGCATTGCCTTTAGCGTCAACCGCGGCGACTTTATTTTTTTCCAATTCTTGATCTTGATCGGCCAGCGCGCGTTGCAGCTCGAAGCCCTTCAAATTGTTTTCGCCTTCCGACGTCCATTTGAGGGTGACTTTATTGAAACCAGGCTCGCCGCGAAATCCGGTCACAATCGCCCCGGCGAACACCAAGGATAAGCTGCCGATAATAACGGCGGTGGTTAAGAGCGCGGCCCTCACACTGGCCCTTTCAGAAAAATGTTGTCTCATCATCATTGCAAACACTTCCACAAAATATCCGATATAAGTTAAGCTTTTCGCCATCAAAGTCAAGTTATTTTTCTGTTAACGCGCGGTTACGAACCCATGATAAATACGTCGGAAACCGGCGGTTGGTTCTAAAATATTTGGAGAAATTTCCACCGCATTGCGGTGACGGCCTCAAAAAAAAGCTATCAACGGTAGGCTATGATAAGCATGTTCAGCAAGATTGTCAAGCAGAAAGTTGCGATTTAGGTAATGCCTCACACACGGGAGAAAACGTAGCGCAGGCGTCCCGCCTGCAGACAAGATGTCTGCGCTACTTTTTCCACAGGTATCTGAGGGATTACCGATTTAGAAAATATACTGCTGCATGCCAAAATACGGATCGGCTTTGATCAATTGACGCATCGTTTCATAAGATTGATTTCGCGTCTGCAAGCCGTACGTTTCATAGCTCGAGCACATCAGCTCGCTGCGAAGATAGAGAAACGCTTCCGACCATGCGCTCAAGGTGCGGGTTGAGAGCTGGCGCATTTCTTCCGCCAACTCCTTCTGTTGCAGATCAACAACACCATGCCGCCAAGCCGCTTCGTAATCGATTTGACGGAGAAAGTCATTGATCAATTCTTGCTTGAGCACGTCGTTTTCATCTTGCCCGCGGCGCGGCTCACGCCGGCAAGAGAGCGCCGAGGAGGTTTGGGGAGCAACGGCACGGTCATCCGGCACGATTCGATCACCGTCAGACCAGGACGGAGATGAGCGCGCCGGAACGAAGCCATGCCGCCCGGCTTTTTTAAGCGGTATGATTTCATGGCGTGAGGACGGTGCATCGGAAAACGCTGGAGATGAGCGCGCGGGAAGAAGCTGCTTTTGCTTGGACTCGGCAAGCGCAAGCTGCACGTCGAATAAATCGCAAGTCGGCGCGTCTGAAATGGCGGGGAAAATTGGAGAAGGAGCAGACCACATAAAACCCTCCCTAGTCGATGAAAGTTCACTGCTGCGAGATCAATTATCTTCGATTTACCATGCCTGGTAATGAAGTCAAGTCTGCATTTTTCGCAAAGCTCTTGGCGGGCGGCTCAGAAAATGTACTGCCGAATATCGAAATTCGGATCAGTGTCGATCAGCTTGCGAATGGCGTCATAAGGACGATCCAAAATTTTGAAGCCGTTCAACTCGTAGCCGGAGAACATCAGCTCGCTGCGAATGTACAAAAACGATTCGTACCACGCGACCAGCGCCCGCGTCGAAAGCCGGCGCATTTCTTCGGCTAATTCTTCGTAGCGCAAATCGACAATGCCTTGCCGCCACGCGGCGCGATAATCGATTTGGCACAAGATGTCTTTAATGACTTCTTCTTTGAAATTGTCGCGATCCTCTCGCACCGGCGATAGATCGTGTCCGACGGACGGCTTCGGAATAGAAGGAGAAAAAGAAATGGCCGGCGCTTTTGGCGCCGAATTAAGTGAGCGGTTCGACCACATACGGCCCTCCTTAGTCGATGAAGTCTCTTCGTCCGATCGATTCATCCATTGCTTCGATCATCTGAAGAATAAATTACCATACCTGGTTAACTATAATTGCGGTTCTCGCCACTTGCACTGCCAAAATTGTGCCGCGTGGGAGAGAGATGATTTGTGCGCTGCGCTAAATTCAGCACGATATACGTTTAGAGCGGAATCTTGCAAAAATCCTATTCAGCTAACACCAAGAACATATTTAAGAAAAGCGATAAAACTTTGAGACAGAAATCACATTTAAACGCGCGTCAATTGAAATACATAAACTTAAACACTGCAACTTTATTGCGACAATTGCCGCGATTGGGCAAGCGCACTTTGCTAAAACTTTAATTTTGCGAAGCCCAAGCTTCGCACACCGGAGTTTTGCCTCAAATTTTTTCAATCGCCGTGCGCAGGGTGATGTTGTACTGTTTGAGCATGCGGTAAATCGTCATGCGATGCACGCCGGCTTTGCGGGCGACGCGGCTGATGTTGCCGTTGTATTTATTGATCAGCTCGATCAAATACTTTTTCTCGAAGCTCTCCATCCAATGCTGGCGGGCCTCGCGCAGCGTCAAATCGGCCGGCGTCATTACGCCATCCGTTGCCGGGGCTTCTTCATCTTCACGCAGATAATCCGGCAAATCCTCAACACCCATCACACGCCCGTTTGACAAAGAAACCATACGTTCGACCACATTTTGTAATTCACGAACATTGCCGGGCCAGGCATAACGGCTCAACCGTTTCATGGCCTCGTCGCTGAATCGCATATTTTGTTTTTCGTTATTGCGCGCAAACTTACGGAGAAAAAACTGCGCCAGCAGCGGAATGTCATCGCGGCGATCGCGCAGCGGCGGCAGGTGAATCGGAATGACGTTCAAGCGATAATATAGATCGTGCCGCAGCACTTTCTCTTTCACCGCGGTGGCGGGGTCGCGATTGGTCGCCGAGACCACGCGAATATTGACATTGATCAATTCTTTGCCGCCGAGGTGGCGAAATTGGCGCTCCTGCAAAATGCGCAGCAATTTTGCCTGCAAATCAAGATTCAACTCGCTGATTTCATCGAGAAAAAAAGTGCCGTCGTTCGCCAGCTCCAGCAAACCGCGCTTGGCATTGACCGCCCCGGTGAAAGCGCCGCGCTCGTAACCGAACAACTCGCTTTCCAACAGATTTCCCGGCAAGGCGACGCAATCGACCGGCACGAACGGGCCCTGGGCGCGGGAGCTATGCGCGTGAATGCTGCGCGCGATCAACTCTTTGCCGGTGCCGCTTTCGCCGGAAATCATAATGTTGGCGTCGGTGCGCGCGACCTTCATCACCTTCTCAAAAATTTCTTTCATCTGCGGATTGACCGCAATGATATTATCGAAGGAGGAGGAATCGCGCAGCAGCGTGCGGAGCAGCAAAGCTTCCTCGTTCGCCTGTTCGGCCTGCTCGCGCAACTTTTGATGCGCTAGATTGGTGACCAAAATGTTTTCGATCACCTTGATCAGCTCTTGCCCGCCGAACGGCTTGACGATGTACATCTTCAAACCCATATCGATGAGCGCGCGTTTGCGGTCGTGATCGTTGTATGCCGTCAGCATCACCACCGGCACCTGCCGCACGTGACGATACTCGTCGCGCGTCATGAACTCTTTGAAAACCGCGAAGCCGTCTTTATCCGGCATCATGAAATCCAGCAGGACGAGATCGGCGAGGTCTTGTCGAATCGATTCCAGGCCTTGATTGCCATTAAAAGCAGAGAGAAATTCATAGCCGGCTTTTTCGATGTAATGCCGGCAAAGATCGTGCATGTTCGGATCGTCGTCAATCAGCAAGACGCGACGTTTCGCTTTGGCCGGGATCGCAGTATGATTGCTCTCCACGGCGCCCGCCGTGGCATTTTTCTCGCTTGCGGTCGAGAGCGCGCTCAAAGGCGCATGCTCCGCCACTAATCCATGCAGATTCGTGCTGGAAAAATTTGGGCTACCTGCTGGGGTTGATGTCGTAACAACGTCCTCAAGGATGTGCGGCATTCTCTCCACCTCAAAAGAGGTTGTGGGTTCAAGGGCTGAAATCTCACTTCTGGTGGAAATGCTCCCGATTGTTTTTTTTATTAAGAAAAATCGGGATTGGATTTTTGCAAATTTAAAGTAATATAAGTGTCACAAAGACAAATATGATGCCACTCACCTGCGACAAAACCACAGCAAGTTAAATTTAAGTTTTTCAAAAAGCTACGCGGCTCCACGTTGCGTTCATTTTCTGTCAATTTCTTAAAATTTTTGTTCCAAGCTGGAACAATGTATGTCCGCATAACAAGGCTACTCGAAAGAAAACAATATGTAACGCGGAATAGACAATATCGAGTTTATGAATTGTCACTTATTTGTGACAATTGAAAGGATGGAAACAAATCCTCAGGCAGGCAGCATGTTTTTCAATGAAACACGTCGATGAATTTTTATCCCATTTCGCGCCTCTGAAGATGGCAAAGCATATAACAACCTAATGAAGTTGCCAACCCCACATAAATCGGCTGCAGCCCCAGCCAATATTCTCCATTTGATCCGGTCAACATCCACAGCCCCGAAAGTGCGGCGCTGAGAAGCATCGACAGCAAAACCCAGTGCGAAGACATTTTCCATTTCTCGGAAAAGCTGGAAGCCAGCGGCACGAGCAGCGCCGGCGTTGACAACGAGCCGAGCTGATACCAAATATCCACAACCGATTGCGACCACATCGCGATGCCGACGGCCACCGCAAAGGTGACGACCAAACCGAGGCGGGAGAAAAATGTCGCGAGTTTTTCTTCGCCGCGTCCATAAATTTTCCACAGCAAATCTTTGCCGAGCGAAATTGCGGAAAGAAACGCATAGCCGTCAATCGTCGACATGATTGTCGCAAACAAAGATAAAAAAAATAGACCGCGCGCCAGCGGCGGCAGCAGAGTCACGGCGAGTTGCGGATAAGACTCCGCGGGGTTTTCCAAATTGGGGAGGATCGCGGCGGCATACAAACCCGTGGCCGTCGTCATCAAATCAAACAGCATCCAACACAGCACGGAAACGAAAATTCCGCGGCGCGCCACCTTTTCACTTTTCGCCGCGTAGCAGCGCTGATAGAAAGTCGGATCGACCAGCGTGCTCATGGCGATGAAATACCATACTAAAATATATTGCGGTGAATTTTCCCCGCGCCAGGTGAGATGCAACGGCGGGAGATTACTTTTGAGAAATTCCCACCCGCCGAATTTGCTCACGGCGAAAATAAGGATAATAATGAAGCCGGCGTACATCAACAGGACTTGCAAAATCTCCGTGCGCACGATCGCCGCGAGGCCGCCGCGAAAAGCGTAAATCATCGAGAGCAGCGCGCCGAGAACCACGCCGAGCCACAGCGGCCAGCCGAATAACATGCGGCAGAGCACGCCGATCATCAGCACGTACGGGGCCGGCGTGGAGAGGATAAAAATAAAAAAGGCTCCGGTCATGCTAACGCCACGGCCGTAAGCCTTCTCAAGTTGATCCGGAATCGTATAAAATTTTGTTCGCCACGCGCGTCCGGCGATGAACAACGCGAAGATGACCGCGTAAAGGTAATACGGCGCGCCAAAGACCAGCCAATTCGAGACACCGTGCTTGTAACTAAATTCCCCCACGCCGAGTATGCCGCCGTACCACGTTGACACCAGCGTCGCCACAAACGCCGGCAACGAAAGCCGCCGCCCCGCGACGAGATATTCCTCCATCGAACCGCTGTCGCTCCGCGAGCGCATAAATCCGAGCACAAAAAGGCCGAGGAGATAAAGGGCTAATAAAAAATATTCGGTGGTGCTCAGAATCATTTATGCGGGTGCCGGAAAATCAATTTGCCGCCGCGAAAGCAGGCGTATCACTTTTTCTTAGCGTCGCAATAGCTAACATATGATAACCATAATCCATGAGTATATCTGCTGAAATTTCGCTTGCCATTTTGCGGGCTTCGATCTCGCGATCTTCATCATCCGGCATGATGACTTTTATCCAAAGACTGTAAGGGTTTTCCGGACTCTCCATAATATCGACCATTTCAACCTCTGGAAAGCGCGCCTTGACTTTATCAACAAGCATATGGCTTAATTCACGCTGTTTGAAATTGATCATATACGTTTCTCCTGTTCAATATGCTCGACGAACTCTTTAGCCTGCTTGACTTGATCCGCAGCGCTTTTTTTCGAGGTAATTTTCAATGAATAATCTGCTTGAATTCTTATCGTTTGCAATTCCGGCAAATACGATTTAAAACGGCCTGGATAAACTTTCCTTCGATGAATCAACTCCGTATTGAAAGTTGATTGCGCCGCTTCATGACTCATACCTTCGACGTGAATCCCCAAAACCGCAAGCGCGGCCAATGCCGCCTGAAACGCCGCATAATAAGCGCGGTTCGCCGACTCATCATACATCTGATGATCAAACAAGAGTTGCGCCGCTTGGATATTCCGCTTGGCCTTGGTTAAAAAAATTGAGTCGAGCATATCAAGTCCACAAGTCGAAGCTCATCTAATATACTTTTCGCAGTTTTAAAATTCAAGCTATTTCAGCAACAACCTTTTCAAAGCCTCCCGCGCGGCCGGTTCAGCGCGACGCGACAGCGCGCGCACGGCGACTTTGCGCACGCGTTGATCTTTGTCCTTATTCAAAACCTCTTCGAGAATTGGAATTACGTCATCACTGTCGGCATTGGCCAACATTGAAACCGCATATGCCCGCATCGCCCAGTTTTCGCTTTGCCGCGCGAGAGTTTGAATTTCCGGCAAAGCCGTTTTCTCGTCATTATCGAGCAACGCCGCGAGCGCCTGCATGCGGATTTGCTCATCCTCGCTCAGATTTTTTGTATATTCGCGATGGCCAAAACTCCATCCGTCGCCAAAACTTCTTCCGTGTCCAATACTAACGTCCGGCATGGGCGGAAGTGCTGGCAATGGAGGCATAGCAGGCAACGGCGGAAAATCCGGAAACGGCGCCAGCGCCGGAAATGGAGGAATGCCAGAAATCGGAGGAAGAGGCGGCATCGGCGCCAGCCGCGCCAGGCTCTCCGAGGCGTCTTGCATCGCGGCGTTAATCTCACCAAAGTCGATGTCCGCCAGCGCGGCGCGAGCTTCCTCCATCGCCGGTCCGACAAGCTCAAAAACGCCGGCAACGGCGGGTTCAATTTCTGCCAGTGCCTCCAACTCAAAATCTTCGAAATTGGCATGCGCTTCTCGACGGGTACGATGTCTGGCGCGGTCCGCCGCTATTCGCGCACGTTCGGCGACGCCTTTTTGTTTTTCGTTATATTCCCGTGCCAGGCGTTCGCGGGACGGTGGCTTCGTCGCCGAACTGTCGCGCGGCGCTTTCGATTGCGCAATCACCAGAATTGGCAACGCCACGGCAAGCACGGCAGATAAAATGAATAAAGCGCGTTTCATGCGGCACCTCGTTTTTTTTGTCTAGTTAAATTCGGATTCGTTAGAAATCAGAATAAAAATTACCCACGGATAAAAAGCTGCCAACGGATTTTTATTTTGGCCATCCGTTGGCAGTTTTTCATCCGTGGGGCAAATAACGCTCATTTCTCGCCGCGAATGATTTTCAACACCGCTTCTCTGGCTTTGGGCGAATCAATCTGCCCCAAGGCAGAGACCGCGGCGCGGCGCACTTGCAGATCGGAATCCTTTTGCGCAATTTCCAGCAACACCGGCACCGCCGCATCGTCATCCAGATTACCGAGAGAGTAAATAGCCGCTTTTTTAAACTCCACTGAACCGTCGCTGCGTACAACCGACAAGAGTGCTTCGCGGGCTGCGAGTTTTGACCTGTTCGCAATCGCATACAGCGCCGTCTTCTTCAACTCCTCGTTGGGATTCGTTTTAATCACCTGCACCAACGCGGCAACGGCTTCGTCATCGTCGACATTGCCCATCGCGTGAATCAACGCCTTCGCGACTTCGAGATCTTGCTCTTGCGCGGCCATTTTGCCGAGAAACGCGATGCCGGCGCGCTCGCCGGTGTTACCGAAGGTATACGCCACGGCTTTGCGCACGCGGGTGTTGGCGCTCTTCGCAAAAATATTCTGCAGAGATTTTAACGCAACTTCGTCGGAAAGGTTGCCAATCGCATAGACCGCCGCCGTTTGCAGATCGGCGTCGCCCGGATCCAGCGCCGTCTTTTCCAGCGCCGCAATCGCGGCGGATTCACCGGTGTTGCCGAGCGCATACAACGCCGCCTTGCGAACTTCGCGATGCGTGCCACTGGAGAGGATTTCCGCTAAGGCCGTGACCGCGGCGGTGGAGCCGTAATTTCCAATCGCGTAAGTTGCGGCTTTGCCTAATTCCTGGTCGGTCGAAGTTTTGGCGATACGCAATAAAAACTCGAGACCGACGCTTTCTTCGGTATTGCCGATGCTGTACAGCGCGGCTTTGCGCACTTCTTGATTCGGGTTCGACTCGACAATTTTCATCAACGTTTTCACGCTCGCCGCGTCATTTTGATTGCCCAGTGCCTGCACCGCATTTTTCTGCACGGTGGGATCGGCATCGGTCAACGCCAATTTTTCGAGGGCGGCAATGGCCTCGGCGCTTTCAACGTTGCCCAGCACATAAACGATTTTGCGCCGCAGATTCGCGCTCTTCTCGGTTTGCAGCAAATCGATCAACAGCTTGACGGTCGCCGGATCATCGTCGCCGTGTTGACTCAACGCATAAATCGCTTCCAAGCGCAAATCTTCATCATCGCCGCGGCGCAACGCTTCCAGCTCGGCCTTGTATTTCGGATTGCCGGCGCGCGCTAATTGATCCGCGAGACGAACCATATTGCTGTTCGCATCACCAACATATTGGCTCTTGGCAAATTTTTCGACAAAATTTTTGTAGGCGAGAAAGACTGCTTCGGCATTATCCCCGCGTTTCTCGCGGCTATAGCACAGCCAGAAACTCGCGTCGTCGGTGTATTGACTATTGGGATGTTTTTTTACAAAGGCCTCCAGTTGTGTAATCGCGTCGCCCCAGCGTTGATCCAGCGCGAGATTGTGCGCCGTTTTGTATTCTTGATAAACCGCGTCTTGCGGATCGCTCGCCGGCAAGCTCATAAGCGGAGAGAGCAGCAAGCCGGCGTCACGAGCAAAACTGCGCGTGCCTGCGGCGCTTATCAAAAAAAGAAATAAGCTGAATGAAATATAATTTTGCATGTGCAAATACTCTTTCGTTGCGGCTCAAAAGCCCTTTAGTGGTTCCCTTTTTGTTGCGAACCTTTATAAAACTTCTGGTGATTTTTGTCGAGCCTTTTTCGGCGCCGTGTTTTGTTGCGCCAATTCGGCGATATTGATTTTCAATAAAAGCCCGTCGTGTGCGATGCCGTCGCGCACCAACTCCACCGCCGACAAATCATGCTCGGTTTCGAGATTGGCAATTTGCAGCAAAATCAATTCAAGCTGCGTCATAAGCTGCAGCATCTGGCGATCCGCCGCCGGATCCAACTCCCGATTCAACGCCCGCGCTTCGGTCAGCAGCGTGCGCGAGACCAAACGTTGATGTGAGAAATCCGGTTTCGCTTCGCCGGACAAATCTTCATTCACCAAGCCGATGAGAAGAATTTTGGAACGCTCCAGCCATTGCTCGGCGCGCGCTTGCGCAACCGGAATGGCCGGCGGAGTCAATTGCGCGATTTGCTGCTCGCTACTTCCACCCTGCGGCCACCAATAATGGCCGATGACAACGCCGCCAACCAGCAATCCTAAAATTCCTGCCGTGCGTGCGAGCGGCACGAACAACGGGTGGGCGAGCCATTTCTCCCGCAGCCATTCCGCGATGCGGCCGAACACCGAATCTTGCGCCGGCGCACCGCGCTCTGCTTTTTCCAGCCGTTGCACCAAGCGCTGCCAATAGCTTTCCCAGAAATGTTCGGACCTCTCCGGGCGCTGTGGCGTGCCGATTTTCCCGAGCACGTCTTCCATCTCCACGAGAAAATTTCGGCAATTGCGGCACTCGTCGAGATGCGCTTGCAGCTTAGATTCCTCGGCGGCGCGCAAGTCGCCAAAAATTTTAGCGGTAAGAAAAGCTTCGTATTTTTTACAAGGGGTGGTGTTCATGGTTCGTTTCAACAATTTGACGACTCGTCATCAAGAAACCAGATCGGGTTTATAAAACGCCAGCACTTCCTGCAATTTCCGCAAGGCGCGGAACAACTGGCTTTTCACCGTGCCTTCGGAAATTTTCAATATTTTGCCGATTTCCGCCAACGGCAAATCTTCGTCATGCCGCAACACAAAAATCGTTTTTTGCTGCGGCGAGAGTTTATCCAGCGCGCGGCGCAGGTGCTGTCGAATCATCTCGGCTTCCGTAACTTTTTCGGGATTGGCTGCATGATCCGAAGTCGGGGTGGCGGCGTGCATTTCATCTTCCTCAAAACTTTCACGGAGTTCCATTTCCGACAGCGCTTTTTTGCGGCGCCGATTCAAACAGAGATTTACCACGATGCGATACATCCACGAACCGAGCTGCGCCTCGCCGCGAAAATCGCCGATGCTGCGATAGACTTTGATGAACGCCTCCTGCGAAATATCTTCGGCGTCTTGCGCGTTGCCCAAGAGATCGTAGGCCAAATTGAACAACGCGCGCTTATGGTTTTCCACCAAGTCGCGAAACGCCGAAGTTTCACCTGCCTGTAACCGCCGGATCAGCTCTTTTTCATCACTCGCCATGCACGACCTGAATTTTTTCTCGATGCTACCGCCCGGGCGGTAAAACGAGACTTGCCTACGATCATAACCTTTCTGATTTTAGGACACGGACAAGCGCCATTAAGTTTACACATCCCCGCTCCAATTTTTTAAAGCTGTTGACACTAATAAGAAAAACTGCGTATATTAACCTAAGTTCACAAACATCTCACTAAAATTTTCCAGGGAGGAAAATATGCCGTTTTTAGTTTTTATCGCCATCGCATTGATTGCCTTCGGTACGTATGTGGCCGCGCGACGCGGCGATTTGCCGACGCGAAGCGCCGCCGGCATCGCGCCGCTCATTGGCGTCGTCGCCTTGTTGGCGGCGGCGGGTTCTTGTTTCACGGTTATTCCTGCCGGTCATGTCGGTGTCGTTGATTTTTTTGGCACCGTTTCATCAAACACGCTCAAAGCCGGCATCAATCTCGTCAACCCGCTGGCTCATG
>Ga0247727_10014562_pt1 | contig 13043 bp, 12 predicted proteins | sample WisWelCaveWW1625_FD_202498 | JGI IMG/M metagenome (GOLD analysis project Ga0247727, IMG submission 202498) | Biofilm microbial communities from Wishing Well Cave, Virginia, United States - WW16-25 | ecosystem: Environmental > Aquatic > Deep subsurface > Groundwater > Cave microbial mat | place...
AGGGTTTTGAAGCAGCCGCTGCAGGCCGGACGGCTTTGGGTCACCCGCACCACGGCATGCCCGCCCCGACCCTTGCGCACCCGCTCGTAGATGGCCAGCGCCTGCCGGTCCAGGCGGGAGGCCTTTGATTTCCGATCATCCATTTTGCTGCGAACCTTGACGCCGATCGCTTCCAGTTCTTTACGCAAACCTTCCAGCTCGGCGGCGCTGTGCTTTTTAATCGTTTCCAGCTTGTCCTTTAAGGTCGCGATGTCCTTCTTCAAATCCTCGGTTTCAGACATCAACTGGAGGGCCTTTTCTTCCGTCTGGGAAACAGCTGCTTTGCGGACGTCAATCTCTCTTACCAAGGCGTCGTATTCCTTGTTGGTTTTTATATCCCGCATCCTTTTTTGCAGGTTGGCCAGTTCGGTCTGATACTTGGATACGTCCAGCTCCAGCCTTTTTATTTCGAGAGTTTTGGCGGTACACGCCGCCTGTTTGGCTTTCAGCTCTTCTTCGAGGATGCCAATTTCACGCTCCTTCTGGGCAATCATTTCCGGCAGGTAGGTTTTGGACTGTTCCAGCTCCAGCAAAACGAAATCGACCTCCTGCAGTTCTAACAAATTTTCGGCGTCTTTGTTCAAGCCCGCCGCTCCTCGCCGCCCGGCTCGCTTAAGCGTAGGGCGGTCGAATGAAAGCTCTTTTTGCAAGATTCCTTCAGGCCTAACAGGCTTCCTTCCTTAAAAAAAAGCACCTCCGGGAGTTTCCCAGAGGTGCCGGTCTTTGCCCACCTCGAGGTTTTTCGAGAGGTGAGCCCAAACTGTTCCGTCTTTATTCCCACACTCATTAGAAAGAACCCAAACTCCTTCTTCTTTGTTCCAACCTACCAGGACAACCATTGCGGTTATCCTTACTTTTTCTATCGGCGCCTCTATGGCCGTTTTTACGAATCTCTTTTCTCCAGTCTCAAATCTCGGTATCATATGGGCAATGCAGGACTCGAACCTGCGACCTTTCGGATGTGAACCGAACGCTCTAACCAACTGAGCTAATCGCCCAAAAGTCCCAAACTTGCAGGACTTTATCGAATGTAGATTTTTTTCGAGAACCTGTCAACCCCAACAAGCTTTTGATTCCGATTCCAGCAATTTGAGGGAAATCGTTTTGCTGTTTCTACCAATCACTAATCTCTATTCACCAATCACTGTATTTAATGGGCCCAGCAGGATTCGAACCTGCGACCCGCTGATTATGAGTCAGCTGCTCTAACCGGCTGAGCTATGGGCCCGCACGGATAGAATATGCAAAGATTGCTGGTTGTAGCAAGAGCCAATAGACCCCCCTGGTTCTTCGGACCTGTCCCCCATATAAAGCGGGACAAAATCATAATCCTAAGGGCCGTTCTCTTTAGTTTCAGAACCGATAAGGCCGGTTTTTTTCTTGAGCACTTTGACTTCCTTGGCGTTCAGGTAGCGAAAGTCCCCCAGCCGCAGGCCGGAGGCAGAAATGCCGGCAAAGGTAGTTCTTTTCAGATGCGTGACCCGGTACCCCAGCGCTTCAAAAATCCGCTTCACCTCCCGCTTGCGCCCTTCCTTAAGGATAAGCTGGACGACGGATTTGGCCGAAGCGACAGAGACAATTTCCGCCTGGCCGACCGCCGGGTCCCCCGTGCCAATATCCACCCCCTGCGCGATTTTAAAAACAATGTCCGGCCTCACCCTATCTTCCACCGTGGCCACGTACACTTTCTCCACCCCGTATTTCGGATGGGCCAGGCGATACCCCAAATCGCCGTCGTTGGTCAAAAGCAAAACTCCTTCCGTGTCCTTGTCCAAACGGCCGATGGGAAACACCCGCTGCGGACAGGTGCGCAGCAAATCCAAAACGGTCTGGCGGCCGAAGTCGTCATTTAGCGTAACCAGATATCCTTTGGGTTTGTTTAAAACGAGGTAAACTTGCTCGGGCGGGAGCGCGACCGGCCGTCCGTCTACGGTTATTTTATCTTTGGACTCGTCAATTACCACCCCCAGACGGGTGACAATTTCACTGTTGATGGACACCCGGCCGGACGATATCAGCTCATCCGCCAAGCGCCGGGAAGCCACCCCCGCGGCCGAAAGGAATTTGTTAAGGCGCACCGGCCGGCTGTCCGGCCCCCCCCAATGGGCTGGCGGCCTCGGCGGTCGGAACCGGCCCGACCTCTTCCGGCCTGGGGAGCGCCGAAAGGTCTTGCATTCCAAAATAGCTTAAGAACCCCAACGTGGTGCCGAAAAGAAGCGGGCGCCCCAACCCCACCTCCCGGCCGACGATGGCGACTAACTTTCGTTCCAAAAGCGTGGACAAAACTCCGGAAGACTCGACCCCCCGCAGCTTTTCTATCACCGGCTTGGAGACCGGCTGGCGATAGGCGATTATAGAAAGCGTTTCCAGACCGGCCCGGGAAAGCTTTTGGGTGCGGGTTTTGGAAACCAAAGCGGAAACGTAGGGGGCGAACTCTGGCAAGGTAGCAAGCTGATAGCCGCCTGCCACTTTCCGAATTATGAAGGCCCGGCCGGTTTCGGCGTAGCTTTGGTTCAGAGCCAAAACGGTTTCTTCTATTTCCACTTCGTTGGAAAAATCTCCGCCCAGCAACAAAATATCCCTGGCCGGAAGGGGTTCTTCCGCGGCAAAAAGCAACGCCTCCAGAATGGAACCTTTATTCGACAGCTGGTCCATTTCCCTCCTCCATAGGTGCCGCTCCAAACCGGCGCCCGGTCCTGACCCTAAGCGGGCCGAAGGGGCTTGACTGAAGTATATAAATTTCCTGCCTCTTTGCCAACTCCAAAACCGCCAGAAAGGTGACCACCATTATCAGGCGCACGGGCAGGTCGACGAACAGCTCCTCGAAGGCCACCTCCGTTTTTTGCTCCAAAAGCCGGCGGATGACCGCGGCCCGCTCCTCCAGACTGACCTGGGTATAGTCAATCTCATAGGCCGCCCCCTCGGACGGCAGACGCCCCAAAATTTTCTGGAAGGCGGCCACCAAGTCGAAAAGATTGACGCTTTTTTCCAGTATCATTTCGTCTTTGCGTTCTATAAAGGAGAAATCCTGCCGGGTGGCAAGCTTTCGTTCCTCCTCCTCCTGCCGGGCCAGAAACTCGGAAGCACGCTTGTACTTCTGGTATTCCAAGAGCGCCTCCACCAGTTCGCTGCGGGGGTCAACGGCTTCTCGCTCCAGTTCCGGCCGGGGCAAAAGCAGTTGCGCTTTCAGGCGGATCAAGGAAGCGGCCATCAAAATGAACTCGCCGGCAATCTCCAGATTCAGTTCTTCCATAAACTGGAGATACTCGAGATACTGGTGGGTGATGGCGGCAATCGGAATATCATAGATTTCAAGCTCGTTTTTCTCAACCAGATACAAAAGCAAATCGAGCGGCCCTTCAAAGACCGGCAGTTTTACGGACAGCCGGCCCGGCCGGAGATGGGTTACGCTTCCGTCAGCCAAGATGCATCCTCCTTCGGACCAGCTTCATCGTTTCGGCAGCCCGCCTTCGGGCCCGCTCCACGCCGGAAGAAAGCATTTTTTCCACCGGGGCCGGATTTTTTTCCAACTCGCGGCGCTTTTCCCGCAGGTGAGCCAATGCGGCGTTCAAAGTACGGGCTAAATTCGCCTTGCAATCGACGCAACCCAGCTCCCCCGTCCGGCAGGGGGGTGCCACCATCTCTTCCGCTTTGGGCGTGTAAATCTGATGCAGGTGATACACCGGGCATATCTCGGGCCGGCCCGGGTCTCCCTTTCGGATTTTCTTGGGGTCGGTGAACATTTTGGAAACTTTTTTGGCCGTCTCCTCTGCGGTTTCGGCCAGGGTGATGTCGTTGCCGTACGATTTGGACATCTTGCGGCCGTCGGTGCCGGGAATGACCGGAAACTTCGTCAATAACTCCTGCGGCTCGGGAAAAACCTCGCCGTAGAGGGAATTGAAGCGCCGGCCAACCTCCCGGGTCAGCTCGATGTGGGGCAGTTGGTCTTTCCCCACCGGCACAAAGTCGGCCCGGTAAATCAGAATATCCGCCGCCTGCAGCAAAGGATACCCGAGAAAACCGTAGGAATCCAGCTTCATCTCCTCGCTTTTTTCTTTATAGCTCGGCACCCGCTCCAGCCAAGGCGTGGGGATTATCATAGAGAAAAGTAAAAAGAGTTCGGCATGTTCTTTGACCTGCGACTGGACGAAAATGGCCGCTTTTTCGGGGTCCACTCCAGCCGCCAGAAAATCGATGGCCATCTGACGGATGCGCTCGGGGAGTTCGGCGGTTTGTTCGTAATCGGAGGTCAAGGCGTGCCAGTCCACAATCATATAATAGGCCTCATACTGCTCCTGCAGAGCCACCCAGTTTTTCAAGGCCCCTTCATAATTACCAAGATGCAGCTTTCCTGTCGGCTGCATTCCGGAGAGCACTACTTTGCGCGACACTAACCCCCCACCCGCGGGCGGGACAAAAACTTATCCAGCGAGCGGCTGCGGATGGCCTCAAGGAGGCCTTCTGTTTGATTGCGAAAGGACGCCGAAACGAGCGAATCGCGCGGCACGGGCCTTCGCCTTACCAAGTTAAAAATCGAATCCGGAGCGGCAAAATTCAAATCCACTTTGACGGCCGTCAGGAAAACGTTGGAGGAAGGCACTTTTATCTCCATCAAAATTCCATTCCAGAAAGTCAAAACCGCCCCGCTGGATAATTGGTATCGGAGCGCCTTGCGCCCCAGAAAGGTGACCGAAACCGGCCGGTCCTCCGGCCCGATGGCCGGCGAAACCAGATGGGCCCGGATTTTTTCCTTGAAGCTTTCAAAATATTTCCGGTCAGCGGCGGAAAGACCAGCCAGCTTTTGTTTCAAAAGCCAGCGGCGGTTATCGATGCTCTTTCCCGTGCCGGTGGTGATGTCGTAGGAGTAAATACCCTCCGGCAAATGAATTTCCACCCAGTGCACGCGGGCTTCGGCCGAACCCTTCGGCCTGGATGCATATTGGTCCAGAATCGCCACGGCCGTATCCCCGGAGATATAAACCCGAATGCTGCCTTCCAGCGCCCCCTTGCTCTGGAAATCGATGGCCAGGCTTTTATGCGGGCGGATGTCGTAAAATCCGGCCAAAGGAGAAACCTGCGCCAAGGCCGGCGATGAATTTGCGGGAAAACCGCCGAACAACGCCCAAAAGAACAAGGCCCTAGCGCGCCTGGTTTTCCTTTTTTCGGACCGGCTCAATCGTTTAGTCCAGAAAGAGGTATTGGCGCCAGCGGGTATCGGAAATCCCTACGAATTGCTGGATGAAGGTAATCTGGTTGGGGCGGCGCGGCCGCCGCAAAAGCAAAAAGCCGGCCTGTTCCGGGGTCTTGTCCCCTTTCAAATTGTTGCAGCGGGTGCAGGCGCAGACCAAATTCTCCCAGCTGTCGGCCCCGCCGTAAATTTTGGGGATGACGTGGTCGACGGTCATCTCCCCGTGCCCCCCCCCGCAGTACTGGCAGGCGTGCCCGTCCCGCTTGATGACGTTTTTGCGGGTGAGCAAAATCCGCTTCTGCGGGACTTTGATATAGAGCCCCAGCCGGACGATGGAGGGAATGGAAAAGGCGCGGGTGGCCGAGCGGACCACCAGCCCGTCAGCCGTTTCCACGATTTCCGCCTTCCCCAGAAAAACCAGAACGATGGCCCGCTTAACCGAGCAGACCGAAAGCGGCTCGTAGTTCTGGTTGAGCACCAATACATTCCCCGTCAGCATAGCCTCGCTCACCTTTCAGTCCAATAAATTTACCGAAAGAGAAGTGTTTGTCAAACGGATTTGCGGGGAAAAACTCTTTTTGAACGGAAAACCAAACCGAATCCCTATCCGGTCGGGGCGACCCACACGTCGGGCTGTTCCTTCGGCTTGAAATCAGCCAAAAGAAACGCGATGGCGAAAACGGAAAAGTACGCCTGCAGCAAAACGAGGATGACGAAATAGGCTCCGGAAAAAAGCCGCGGGATGCCGGGACGGTTGAAAACCAGAACGCCCAAGAGGTTCAAAAAAAGAAAAACCATAAAGGCCAGCAAATAAAGTTTAAACACGGGCCCGGTTAAGAAAGTCTTAAACCCCACCCCCAGAGCTCGCCAGAGGCCACGTTCGCTCAAAACCAAAGCAATCATCGCCGCCGCCCAAACGAGAAGCGCCGCTTCGGCAAAAACCGTGCTGAAAAACTGGCCGAAGAAAGTTCTCAAACCGGGAGCCGCCGGCGGCCGGGAGAGCTGCTCCTCCAAGGCGGAAAGGTCTCCGCCAGAGCCCAAACCGGAGGCCAAAATTCCGAAGGCGGCCGCCAAAACAATTATGAAAAGTACAACCGCCGCCAAAACGAAAAGCAAAAGGTTAAAAAGCAAAAGCCGCCCATAACTTTTTACGGCCCAGGTTTTAAACTGACTCCAATTCGCAGCGCCGCCCGAGGAATGGGCCAGCTCCCCTATCACCCCCCCGTAGGCAAACGGCCATACAAAGAGAAACAGCAAAGCATAAAGCAGAATGAAACCCAAAAACTTTAAAGCCAGCCCCAGATTGGCGGCCGAAGCGGGGTTTTGAAAATCTCCGGCCGAAAGCATCAAGCCGACGGCCGGCAGCCCCAGAAAGAAAAATAAAAGCGGGTAAACCAATCGGCGGTTGGTTAAATCGAAGGCCTTCCAGAGGCGTAAAACGAACATGGTCGAAAAGTTAACTCCGCCGGGCAGGCTGTCAAGGAGGTTTTTGAAAATAAGGGTTTGACAAAAAAATTTTTTGGGCGTAAAATTGCTCCATATGTGGGCGATGCGCGTGCTTTTGCTTTTGGTCATCATCGTCTTAATCGTCGGCTTTTCGATTTATAACTCAGCCCAGCGGGTGGCCGTGCACTTGGTGGTGGCCAGCTACGAAAACGTGCCATTAATTGTGGTCACCTATTGGGCCTTCGTTTTAGGAATGGTGGTTTCCTTTCTTTTGGGCATCGCCTACTATCTGCGCATTACCAACCAGGTGCGGGAGCGGGAAAAGGAGAACAAACGGATGCTGGCGGAGCTGACCGCCCTGCGCAACCGCCCCATTGATACGCCGGAGGAAGTCTGATGGAAATTGACCTTTCCTTCTGGCATTTGATTGTACTCGGAGTTTTGGCCCTGGGGTCGGCCTACTTTTTAATCTGGTACTGGAAAAAACTGGGCCAGCGCCGCGAGATGCTCACTCCCACGCTGTATCTGGACGCTTTGAAAAACCTGCTCTCGGGAGAAGAAAGCCTGGCTTACCAGCAGCTGAAGATGGTGGTGGCGGCCGATTCCGGCAACGTGGACGCCTATTTGCGCCTGGGGGACATCCTGCGCCACAAAAACCAGTTAGAGCGGTCTATCCAGATTCACCGAGACCTGCTTTTGCGGCCCAATTTGGCTGAGGCGGAGAAAGGCCTGATTTTAAGAAGCCTGGCCGCCGACTACCTTCACGCCGGGGATTGGGACCGAGCGGTCAAGACCCTGGAAGATTTGTCCGGGCAGAATGGATACGACGCCTGGTCGGCGGAAAAGCTATCTTTGGCCTATGAAAAAAAGAAAAACTGGGAAGAGGCGGCCCGGGCCTATGCCCGGCTTTTGAAGGTAACGGGGGAAAAAAACACCACCTATCTGGCCAAATTTCACCTCTTAGCCGGCCGGGACTGGGTAGATAAAAAGCAGTACCACGAGGCCCGGCTGGAGTACAAGGAGGCGCTCGGCTTCGACGAAAAGTTAGACGTAGCGTACCTCTATATCGCCGACAGCTACCAGACGGAAAAACGGACCGAGGATGCCATTGAGTTCTGGAAAAAATTTTTGGGTCTCTCGCCCCGACTCGGCTTTCTGGTTTACCCCAAACTGGAGCGGGCCTACTTTGAGTTGGGGAAGTTCGGGGAAATAACGGAGGTGTACAGCGAGGTGTTGCAAAAAGACCCGAAAAACAGCTACGCCCTTCTGGGGTTGGCCCGCATTCTGGAGAAACGGGGCCGCGCCAGCCAAGCATTAGAGCAGTACGTGGCCATGCTGGAAAACGACCCTGGCTTCGCCCCGGCCCGGCAGGCGGTGGCGCGACTGCTCCTAGAGCAAAAACGCCCCTCCGAGGCACTGCGGGAAACGGAATTTCTGCTCGACAGCTTAGTCGTTTTGCGCGAGCGTTTTTGCTGCTCCCGCTGCGGCTGGATGACCTCCGACTACTTTTTCCTTTGCGGCACCTGCGGGGCCTTCCGCACCGCCCGGCTGGAACCCTCCCGCAAGGTAAGCGCACCTCCGTCCGATTAACCATGAAGCCGGTGATTTTGAAAGGACTGCTTTTTCTGGCGGCAGCCCTGTGGGTGCCGTTTTCCCCTGCCAGCGCCCGGCCAAACCTCACCCCGGCCTGGCAGGAGTACTATAAAGGGGCCTTCCAGCGCGCCGCAGACCGGCTGAAGGATTTTATGCGCGACACGGCCACCGCCGAAGCCTACGTTCTTTCCGCCAAGCTGGAGCCGGACGGCAACCGGGCGAAAGAATTTTTGGAAAAAGCGCTGGAGGACCCCGCCCGCGGCGAGTTCTTCCGCCGCGCGCTGGTGGAGCTTTGCCAGTTCCATTTGGCCGCCAAAAATTATTTCGCCCTTCTCCAGTTAAAGGGACGCTTCCCGGCTTTTTTTGAAAAAAAATCGTTCAACCCGGAGCTGGCCTACTACCTGGCCAAAGCCTTTCGCCTGTTGGGAAGGCCGGAGGAAGGATTGAAATTTTCCCAGCAGATTCTAACCACCTATCCCGCTCATCCCGTTGCCGGCTGGGCCTCCCTGGAAAAGGGACTGGATTTGCTCTCCACCAAAAAGGCCGACGACGGCGTCGCTGAATTTCGCAAGCTGGTGGGGCGGGGGGGAAGCGGAGAGGTGACCGTGGCGCTTCTTCTGCTTTCCAAAAATCTTCCGGCGGCCAGGGGAAAAATCTATTCCCGCCTGTATGCGGAGAAGTTTCCGAAGGGGCTGGGCCAAAGCGGCGAAAGCAGCAAAACGGCGGCGGCCGCTTCCAAGCGATACCAGATTGAAATCGGGCCTTTCGGCAATAAAGGGGAAGCCCAGCGCGCCTTTTTGAAATTGAAGGGGAATTCCAAAGATGCGGAAATCAGTTTCCGCCAGCTCAATAATCGCACCTACTATTTCATCCGCTGGGGGGATTTCTCCTCCAGCATCGAAGCGGGCCAGACCAAAAAGGAACTGGAGAAAATACTTAAAGCCTCTTACAGCGTGGTCGAAGTTGAAGGATGACCGAAAGCCTGACCCCGCTGCTCAAGCAGTACTACCAGATTAAAAATCGCTTCCCGGACAAAATCCTGTTCTTCCGAATGGGGGATTTTTACGAGATGTTCGGAGAGGATGCAAAAAAGGCGGCGCCGGTTTTGGGCATCGCTTTAACCTCCCGCGCCCACGGCAAGGGGGAACGGGTGCCCCTGGCGGGAGTCCCCTACCATCAGGTGGAAAAGTATATGGCCAAACTTTTGGACGCCGGTTTCAAAGTGGTGATTTGCGAGCAGACCGAAGATCCCAAAAAGGCCAAAGGTCTTCTCCGGCGGGAAGCGGTGGAAATCGTCACTCCCGGCACGTCCCTGCACAACCGTCCGGAAAAAGGAACGCCAACCTTTTTGGCCGGAGTCGTTTTTAATCGGGACAAAGTCGGCTTCGCCCGGTTGGACCTCTCCACCGGCGAGTTCGTCATCGGCGAAGCGGACGAGGGAAGCTGGTCGGAAACGTTTCTTTCCTTGGAGCCGGTCGAGGTGGTCTTTCCCGGCAGCCAGAAGGAAACGCTCGTTCGTTTCCCAGAGCTTTCCTCCGGAAAAACGCTTTCTCCCCTAGAGGATTGGAAGTTCGATTTTGACTGGGCCCAGAAAAACCTTTCCGAAAAACTGGGAACTTTGAACCTGTCCGGCTTTGGTGCCGAGGAGTTGAAGCTGGCCGTCTCCGCTGCCGGAGGGGTTTTGAGCTACCTCTCTGAAAACCAGATCTCGCGGTTGGACCATCTGCGGGTCATCCGCCCCCTTTCCTACTCGGGTGAAACGACGCTGGATTTTTCCACCCTGCTTCATCTCGAAATCTTCCGCACCCCCACGGGGGATAAAGCCAACACACTGTTTGCCCATCTGGACCAAACCGCAACGGCCCAGGGCTCGCGTCGTCTGGCCCGCTGGCTGCGCACCCCCTTGACCAATCCGGAGAAAATCAACGAACGGCTCAACCGCGTAGAAGCCCTGGTCAAAGACCATTTCGCAAGGAAAAAGCTTTCCAGCCTGCTTGCCAAAGTGGCCGATTTGGAAAAACTGGCCGCCCGGCTGGGAATGGGGAAAACCGGCCCGCGGGATTTGGCGGCGATAAAAAATTCGCTGGCGATGCTGCCGGAAATGGTCGCCCTGCTGCAGGAATCAGGCCCGCCTCTTGCCGACCTTTTACGCCATTTTCTCGATTTAAGCCAATGGTATAAACTGCTCGAAAATTCTTTAAAAGACGACCCTCCCCCTGGTGTCAACCAGGGGAGCCTAATCAAGCCGGGCTACAGCGCTCTACTGGACGGTCTGCAGGCCGGCATTTCCGACGCCAGGAAATGGATTGCCTCACTCCAAGCCGAAGAGCGCAAGAGAACCGGCATCCCCTCCTTAAAGGTGGGCTACAACAAGGTTTTTGGCTACTACCTCGAAGTGACTACGCCGCACAAGCACAAAGTTCCGTCCGATTATATCCGCAAGCAAACCTTAGTCAACGCCGAGCGGTTCATCAGCGAAGAATTGAAAGTGAAGGAGGAGTTGATTCTCACCGCCGAAGAAAGAATTTTTGCGCTGGAGGAACGGCTTTTCCGCGAAGTGGAAGAAAAAAGCCGCGCGTTCATCCCACCGCTTCTGGAAAACGCCGAAGGAACGGCGCTGCTCGATGCCACGGTGGCCCTGGCAACGGTGGCGGTGGAGGAACACTACAACCGCCCCGAGGTGTTGGACGACGGCGCAACGATAATTGAAGAAAGCCGCCACCCCGTTTTAACAAAAGTTTTGCCCAAAGGGAGGCTGGTGCCAAACGATATCGTCTTTGAGCCGGAATTGCCGATCTCCATTTTGACCGGCCCAAATATGGCCGGCAAATCTACCTATTTGCGCCAGACCGGCATAATTTTTTTGCTGGCCCAAATCGGTTCGTTTGTTCCGGCCCGAAAGGCCCAAATAAAAGTGGCCGACAAAATCTACACCCGGGTCGGGGCCGCAGACGACATTCTGCGCCACCGCTCCACTTTTCTCGTGGAAATGGGCGAGGTGGCCAACATTTTGAACAACGCCACCTCCAACAGCTTGATTCTATTAGACGAAATCGGCCGGGGGACCTCCACCTATGACGGCCTTTCCATCGCTTACAGTTTGGTCGAGTACCTGGCCGCCTTTCCGGAGGGGCCGCCGCGCACGCTTTTTGCCACGCATTATCATGAGTTAGTTGAGCTGGAGCGAAAGCTCCCCTGCGTCAAAAATCTGCAGGTGGAAGTAAAAGAATTTGAGCATCAGCTGATTTTCCTGCATAAAATCATCCCTGGCGGCTGCGACCGGAGCTTCGGCATCGAGGTCGCCAAGCTGGCTGGCGTCCCGCTGAAATTAGTTGAACGCGCCCGCCAGCTTTTGAAGGAGCTGGAAAGCGAGCGCGTCACGCTGAACGTTTCTTGTGACAAGCCGTCCGAAACCGACCTTTCTGTGGTCAAACTTTTTTTCGAGAAAATCCTGAAGCTGGAGCCGGACCGGCTCACGCCACTGGAAGCCCTTTTTTTGCTTGACGAGCTGAAAAAAGAAAGCCGAAAACTGACGCGGGAGTTCGGTTGGAAGTAACAACCCTCCCCGCCTATCCGACAGCAAGCGGCAAAGTCGCCAAACTGCCAGAGGGGTTGATTAATCAAATCGCGGCCGGCGAGGTGGTGGAGCGCCCCGCCTCGGTGGTAAAGGAACTGGTAGAAAACGCCCTGGACGCCGGCGCCACCAAAATCACAGTCGAAATCCAGGGAGCCGGGCATTTTAGAATCAGTATCAGCGACAACGGCTCCGGCATTCCAGCCGAAGAGGTACCCCTCATACTGGAGCGCCACGCCACCAGCAAGTTGAAAAGTCCGGAAGATTTGGAAAAAATCGCAACGCTCGGCTTTCGCGGCGAGGCCCTCCCCTCGATAGCTTCGGTTTCCCGCTTTGAATTGGAGACTACCTACAGGAATGAACGCTTCGGAACCCGAATCGTGGCCGAAGGCGGAAAGGTATTAAAAACCGAACCGGTCGGCACGGCCGATGGCACCAAAGTGACCATCGAACGGCTTTTTTTCAACACCCCGGCCCGCAAGAAATTTCAAAAGTCCGCCGTATCCGAAAACCGGCAGATAATTTCCCTCCTGGAGCAATACGCTTTTGCCTTTCCGGAAATTAGCTTCGAGCTCGCTTGCAACGCCAAGAAAATTTTAAACACCCCATCCCAAAACCTTTTTGAGCGGGTATCGGAATTAGTCGGCGAAGAGCGCTACTGGGATTTGGAACTCTTGGAAAGCCGCCAAGAATCATCCCAGCTTATCGCCTTCATTAAAAAACCAGAGAAAATCACAGCGGCCCGGCCGCAGCTTTTCTTTTTCATCAACCGCCGGCCGGTGCAAAGCAAGTTGTTGCACCATGCGGTCGCCTCCGCCTATCAGGAATTTCTGGAACGGGGCAAGGCTCCCTATGCCTTGATTTATCTTTTTCTACCGTTTTCGGAGGTAGATGTCAACGTGCATCCCACCAAAGCCGAAGTCCGTTTTGCCGATGAGCGGGGGATTTACGACTGGGTGTATCATTCCGTCCGCAATGCGCTTTCCAACCGCGGGGAACTTCCGGTCTGGAGCGGCGCGGCTCCGCCGCTCGAACGCTCGGAAGCCGATCCATCCGGGTCAATGAAACCCAGCTACAGCCAGTCACCCGGACTAACCCACCAACAAAAATTTCTTTCCTTCTCTTCCCCGGTTTCAGAAGTTCCGTCACAATCAGATGTACGCGTACCGCCGCCGGCATCGACCTACCCCTCTCCCATCTTCT
>Ga0247727_10014563_pt1 | contig 13043 bp, 27 predicted proteins | sample WisWelCaveWW1625_FD_202498 | JGI IMG/M metagenome (GOLD analysis project Ga0247727, IMG submission 202498) | Biofilm microbial communities from Wishing Well Cave, Virginia, United States - WW16-25 | ecosystem: Environmental > Aquatic > Deep subsurface > Groundwater > Cave microbial mat | place...
CGGAGCCGGCGTACCTGCTGTAAGTACTGTTGTTTCAGACACTTGGGGGCAGGCTTACGCAATCGCGTGAATGCCTCTGCAAGATGCTAGGAACGCTAGACAGCGCGGCGTGTTTGTGGCTTTCGCCTTTTCATCGCCTGTGGTGGGGGCTAGTTTTCGGTTTCGTTTTTGGCGCGGGAACGGGCCCTACGCAGTGACCACACATTGAGCACCAGCATAACGGGAATGGCGCACGCCAACGCTAGAACATGCGGCCAGGTAAACTCGTGGACAACTACCGGGGAGAGAGCGGTTACGAGGGCCCCATTGTGGTTCAAATAAGCACCAACGAGTGGTAGAGCGGTAGGCGGCAACTCCGGCCACCCAGCTACATCGCGCAGCCGAATTGGTGGGTTATGATGCTTCAAACGTCCAAACAGGCTCATGGGTTGACGCCACCCTTTCTGTCCCTGGTTGGTTCGCGTAGGCGCGACCAGTCCGGGGAAACCTGGGCGGTTTCGATTTGCTCAGCACTGAGGGCAAGCTGTAGGTCTGGATCGCAGTTTGCGCAGATCAACAAGAGGGACGGTATTCGGACGCTGCGGCCCTCTGCAAGCCACAAGTTACGGTAGGTGATTAGCTGGCCCAGGGCGGACGGAGTGGCCCGGCGTTTCACTTCAACTAGGGTGGGGAAAGTGTCTTGCCAGAGCACCGCGTCAATGCGCTTTTGGGTCTTGCGAATCCACCCTTGGCGGTCGGCGTCGGAGTACAACGAGCCGGGGTCGCGGCCCAAGCCAATGTGGACATCAAACTCAAGTTTAGTGTACCGGGCGTGGTTTGATTCTAACCACGTTTCAAGGACGAGAATCTCCTCGGGGATCAGTGAGCCGTAAAAGAGCCGGTCACGTTGCATCCTTTGGGCTATGGTTTCGGTCGGCATAATTCCTCATTCACAACCCGCGCCAGGACTTCCGCCTCAGAAACGGTGGTAGGCTGCGCGGTGTGCTGGCAGCAGAGATCGCACCATTGCTCGACGCGCTGCCCGCAGGCGGGGCGGCGGCGCACCAGGACTAGGTGGAACGGGCCGGGGCGCTCAACCCCGCAGCGGGCGCAGATTCGACGCGGCCAGGGCATAAGCTAGTCCACGACAGAACGGCCCGGGTCGTCCGGGGCGGCGTCGGAATCGTCATTCGCATCCCGCCAGCGACACCACTCAACAAAAGCAGCCTCAGCACCCGGCCCTGACTGTAGCACAAAGAACAGGCAGAGGTAGGCCCGAGTGAGTCGGAACCCAATCATCGGGTGAGCCAGTGCCCCATGCTCAATAATCTTGTTGAACTGGTCGAGCGTAATCAAACGCGTTCCTTACTGCGGCGGCAAAGCACGCGCGCCTAGCACCACGTTGGCGCGGAAGTGCTGCTCGATCACGATGAGTTTGGCCATTTCGAGCATGGCCAGAGCCAGGATGGTGTCGTTTACAGGGCCGTTGACGGTTACCTGTTTGGTGTTCGGGTCGTAGCGAATCACCAACTGGTAGATCGGCTGGTTGAGAATCGGGATAGGGCCCGTGGCGTTCGGATGATTGTTCATTTTACCTCGCCATGGTCCGGCGCTTTAGCTCGAAGTGGCCCATATCGCGGCGCTTCCAGCGGCCACCCCAACCCAGGCCGAGAGCCTCGCCAATCTTGCCGAGCTCACGCCACGCGGGATGCTCCGGGGCCCAGCCTTTCATCGGGAGCACGACCACCGGGGCCACGTCAAAGGCTTCGGCTTTGCCCCGCGTGTTTGGCAAGTGGAGTGAGCGAGTAATCCAGCTTGTGCCGTTGGCGAGGTTAGCCGTGTGCTCCGCTGCGGTGCGCAGAGTGTCTATCACCCATACACCGATCTGCGCCTCAGCGCACCGGGCTAAAAACTCCACGGCCAGGGGGCGCAGATCGGGGTCTAGATCGTCAAGCCTGCGACTCATCGGTGCCTCCGAAAATGGGGGCTTGTACCGGCTGGCGCGGGCGGCCATCGGGCCCTACGCCAGTCTGTGCAATCAACTCCGAAACTTGGGTAAGAACAAGCTCGCCACCTACCAACCCGCGCACCGTCCCGCACTTCGGGCAGTAGTAGTGCGGGCCGTACTTCCGCCTGGTGTGGACGCGGTACATGACCACCTTGCACAATGGGCAGCGGGGGCGCGGGTTATGTTGCATCATTCGGTGTCTCGACACCCACGATCTTCGACACGGTATGCCAATGGCAATAAATTGTTCCAGGCGGGTGCGGTGGGGACTCAGAGTACTTGGTGTTGATCCATGTAGTCGAGACCAGTATTCGTGTGCGCGTTACGTCCCTGCGCGATTTGCATATCCCGCAATACACCCAAACGGGGTGGTGTTTTACACCTGCACCACGACCGGCTAGAGCCCCGCCACAACGGCATTTAAGATCAGCGAGTCTGGCACCCCGCGTGTGCGAGACACTCCCGTCCGCTCCGCACTCTTTGCACTTGTACCACACGAGGGTTTACCCCTACCTGTCTATGCCCGAATTGCGCACGGCCTGGCGGTCCAGAAACGTGAGCTTGATACCCACGGTGCGGGCCCAGCCGAAAAGCAGCTTTTCCTTTTCGTCTCCAAAGAGCGGGGCGCGCATGAGCCACCGGATCACGTCCGGCAGCTTCTCGGGGGACATGAGCTCCTCAGGGATGATGTGGGTTGGGCTTGTCAAACTCTGTGCCTCCGGCCTGTACTGCTTCGGTGGCTACGCCCTGGACGCGGGCCGCTTCGAGCACCGTATAAGTGGCCGCACGGAGCGCGGCTGAGGTGGCGAAAAGCGACCGCAAGGCCAGCGGGTCCCCATGCATCAAGGCGCTGGAATTGATCGCCTGGTTGACGATCCGCTCCGCGTCAAGCACGGCCTGGATCGCGGCGCGGAGGGTTTTCTCCACAATGGCGGCGGTAGCCCGCTTAGGTTTCGCTGGCGGGCTTTGGCTTGGCCGGCGGCTCAATGCGGATCCCTCCACGAGTGATCACCGCGCCCCCTTCTTCCTCTTGGAAGAAGGGAGCGGCGGGAGGTTCGGGGGCCTGGGCCTTGAGACGAGCCTTGAGAGCTTCGACGGCTGCGGCCACCGTGCGGGGAAGCTCCGACTTGGCGAGCTCGCGGGCCATGGGTTAACTCGCGGCTTCAGCCTCGGCCTGGGTCGGCGCTGGCCGTGCGGCGCGGCCCGGCTTGGGCTTGAGCGCCGGCTGGTTTTTCTCCCAGAAGGCTTTGTAGGCCAGGAAGCAAACAAAGTGCGGGATGAAGCCTTGGGGTAGATTGATCTGCACCATCGGGGCCCCGCATTTCGGGCACTTCTTAGACGCTGGACGTGGCACGATTAGACCTCCTAAATGTCGTAGCCTTGTTCCCGTTTGCGTGCGCATGAATCACAGTAGGCGTAGTGAGGGAGTATTTTGACTAGCCTACCGCAGCCTCCACACCGCTTCTTAACGGAGCGCGCCTGAACATCGAAGTAAAACTCAACATCTTCCTCCCCAGCGATTTCGTACACCCCAAAGTTATCGTCAGCAAATGTACGCATGGACTCACCACCCTACGGCCTTGCGGCGCTTGGAGCGGCGCAGGGCCCACAGAATGAAAAGCACCAACCCGAGGACGTTCCAAATACTGAGAAAGACCACCCACGCTGAGGCGGCCCAGCCGTGCGGGGCCCAGGGGCTACCACCCCACAGCACGAGCACGATAAAGATGCCCCACCAGAGCAAGCCGATCATAGCCACTTTGCCTCCAGGCCGGCGTCTTGAAGAATCTTCTTCAGGGTGGGCAACTCGTACCAGTGGACATACAACTGTTTCATGTTGCCCACGTCATGCGTGCCGGAGCAAAACGCGCAGCCGTAATCTGGTGCGGTGATCCCCTGGGCGGCGAGGGTAACACCCCCCGCGTTCGGCGGGGGCGGGGCCGGCTCATTCTCGCGGCGGTGGTTGCGCACCATTTCGCGGATGTTCACAGCGGTTGAGCCGCAGCGGATAGCCACGTCCAACAAGTAGGGGCGAAACTCACCGTCTTGGCACTTGGCGATCTCTTTCGCCACCGAGAAACTGATCTGGCCCGCCGCGTTCGCGTGGGCTACAGCAGCATCCGCCTCCACGATGTTGACCCGCTCCCCGATCCAGTCGAGGGAGCGGCGCAGCCGGCGTGCGATAGCTTCCCAGTCCATGCCAGTTTTTTCCCGCAGGGCGAGGATAGCCCAGCCAATCTCAGCGGCGGTCACGTCCTCGCGGCAAACATTCTCGTCAATCATGGCGGCCACGTCGGAAAGCTCACCGGGATCATAGACCATGCAGGGAATCTCGAACACCCCGGCCATGTGCGCGGCGTAGTAGCGGCGGTCACCAACACGGACGCGGTAGCGGCCATTCTCCGGCACCACGATGAGCGGCTGTAGAATGCCGTGCTTCTTGATTGACTCGGCCAATTCTTCCAGCGGGCCGAGGGGCTTTGAGGCGCGCACGTTGTCCTCTGGCGGATCGAGCAACTGCCAGGCGATTTTTTGGAAGCTAGGCATTGGCGGGGATAGCTCCGGGGACTGGCGGCGGGTTGTCTCGCTCAAGGATCATTTCGCGGGTAGCGCGGCGCATGATGAGGAGCTTCACGCCGTCGGCCCGCTCGTGAACGCACATGAGCATACAATCACCGGGGGTGAGGCCGAGGTACACGCGCAGATCAGGGGGAATAACCGCGCCCCATGTACCACCAACTTTCCAGTACCGCGCCGCGTACACATCTTTGAGAATAACGCACCTTTTCCCCACCTGGGGGTGTGCTGAGGACACCCCCAAGGTGGGGCTCTCCCCCAGGTTCGCGCGGATGCTGGTGTCCATTGCCCCATTTGACTACCACTTCTGCGAGGCTTGTGTCAAGAGTAAAGATAAGAAACCAGTAGAAGCAGAAGGCGTGAGGATAAGTGACCGGAATGCGTGTAGTTATCGTGGTGTGAGTAGGTTAGCCTGTGAGTAAAGCTGTTGATTTGTTTGAGGATAGGCTTGACAGGTGAGGAAAACCAGCGGACAGTGAGCCCCCAGGATGGCAGTCTTCCACAGAGGGTCACAGGAAATTATCAACATTTCCACACTTTTTCCCACAGAGGGGGTGTAGCGTGCCCATCAACATCGAAGATAGCGCAACACTCGCGGAGAAATACGCGAACCGGGCGGGGGGCGCGGTGCAAGATTATACGCGGCGCGTGCAAGCCCCTCGGCGTTCGCAGTCGGAAGAGGCAATCAAAGCCAAGGACATCTGGAAGGAATCGCTGGACGCGGCGGCGGGACGCGGGGCCTACGAGAAGGGCCTGCGGAAGTCCGGGGACGCCAAATGGCAGCGCAAGGCCCTGGAGGTTGGAGCCAAGCGGTACAAGCCGGGGATCGAGGCGGCCAAGGGCGACTGGGCCTCTGGGGTTGACCCCTACCTGCAGAACCTTCGCACGGTGGACTTGGGTGCGAAGGGGATCAAAGGCAGCCCGGAAAATCTCGACCGGGTGAAGAAGGTTGTCGAAGCGCAGCGGGCGCTCAAGATCGCGCGCGGGTAAGTCCGCGCTCGAGGGTGGCTGTAGCCCCCGGCTCAGGCCGGGGGTGGGAGGCGGGCAATGGGAGCACTGGAAGTTCTGACCGGGTTCGTAACCGCGCCGGGGACCACGCTCACGGCATGGACGATGGCGAGCGGCAATTCCGCCACCATCCGCGACTTTCCCGAGGCGAAAGGCGCGATGCTGGTGCAAGCATGGGCGGACAATCAGACGGCCGGCACGATGCGGATCATCTCGCAGAAACTCCACGAGGCGACCCAGGGCATCCGGTTGCAGATCAGCCTCAGCGACACTTCCCCGTTGCTTCCGTGGGGGATGCCGCAGCGGTTCTTCAAAAACGACCCGTTGACGCTGCAACTCTCGGGGTCCGCCACGGCGGGTGACATCGAAACCGGGGCGCTGCTGGTGTACTACGAGGAGCTGCCCGGAACGGCTGCGCGGTTCATCACCGCGGATGATGTGATGAAGCGCAAGCGGCATGTTTTCGGCGTTGAGAACACGCTGGCCCTGGGGACGGCGGGCGGGTACTCCGGGGAGGAAGCGATCAACGCCGAATTCGACATTTTCAAGGCCAACACCGATTACGCGCTGCTGGGGTACACGGTGAGCGCGGAGTGCGCGGTGGTGGGCTGGCGCGGCGTGGACACTGGCAACCTGCGCGTGGGCGGGCCCGGGCATGAGACGCTGCGGCACGTCACCGGCGAGTGGTTTGTGCGCTTGTCGCGGATGTACGGCGTTGCCCTGGTGCCGGTGTTCCAGTCGAACAACCGCGGCGGAATCCTGATTGACGGTGCCCAGGACGAAAACGGCACCGACACGACCGTGATCAGCATCTTTGCCGAGCTCGGGCCGTAGCGGGGTGGTCAACAATGGCCACCCCACCGGTCACGCCCTACCGGGGCACAACTCCTCCTAAAATCAGCTTCTTGGTGGCGGGGGTGCCCCCGCCTTCCCCCTGGTACGTCTCACCAAACGAGCGGCTGTACATCCGCAGCCGTAACAGCGCGGCGGGTGTACGGCTGCTGATTCGCGGTCACGTCCTGCGGGCCGAAGATGGGGTCAACCCGTTCGAGTACCAGCACACCCCCGGGACTGACCGCTCACTCTCCACACAAGATTTTGCAATCCCCGAGGGGTTCCTGCTCGACCTGGCCGTGCACGTGGACGCGGGCACGCCCCGGCGCGGGCAGAGTTTCGTCCAGGTGGGGATCGCGCGAGGGTCTGGCGCGGCGCGGGTGCCGCTCTCGGTGTGCATCAGCGACTATGTGACGGTTGCGGCGGCTATCGGGTGGCCTGGTTCGCCGCTGCGGAGTTCGGTTGAGGGCCCCGGCTTCATGCGCGTGGTCACTGGGACGGATCCGGCTGCTGGGGTCGAAATTGTGGAGACGGTGCCCACGGATGCCCGGTGGAAGATTCACGGGATCAGCTTCATACTTGCCACGGATGGAAACGTGGCCAATCGGCTTGTAAGTGTGGTGCTCGACGATGGTACGTCCACCTACTTCCGTGCTTCCACGCCAAACGCGCAGGTGGCCAATACAAGTGTGCGCTACAGCATCGCACCTACCGGGGTGATTGGCGATTCGCAAGTGGTGGCCCAGCAGCTCAACGTGCCCATCGGGATCGTGCTTTTCCAGGGGCACCGCTACAGCACGTTGACTTCCAGCATACAAGTCGGGGACAACTTCACGGCACCGGTGGCCTACGTTGAGGAATGGATCGAGGACTAGTGAGTGACGGAGACAGCCAGGTTGCGACCGCTCCGGCGCAGACGGCGGTAGGTACAACCGAGGGGCAGATTGTTCCAGCGAACGCCACGCGGGGCCAAGTAATCATCCAGAACACGGGCACGACGGTGATCAAGATTGCTCTGGGGGCCGCTGCGACACAGACGGCTTACCACGTTTCGCTACAGGCAGCTTCGGCGGCGGATGATGGATCAGGCGGGGTGTTCATTTCGGACTTCTGGAAGGGTGCGATCCGGGCAATCAGCAGTGCTGCGGGCGGGACGTGCGTGGTGACGGAGATCAATCGCTAACGATGAGCCCACGGCTTGCACGGTCGGACGTGATCATCCGTGGGGCTGGCGGCGGCGGCGGGACAAACCACAATATCCTGTCCGCAACCCACCCGGACTCACTCGCGGCGGCGGTGGTACGCGGGGATGTGATCGTCGGGAACGCAACCCCGGCGTGGGCTCGGCTGGCGGTGGGTGCGGCGGCCAGGTACCTGCGGTCGGATGGGTCTGATCCGCTGTGGAATGTACTCGCAGCGGCGGACTTATCCGGGACAGTGGCAATAGCGAACGGAGGGACGGCGGGAGCTACGGCGGTAGCGGCGCGGGGAAACCTGGGCAATGCGTTCATGCTGATGCCGCATTTCTGGTGGAACGCGGTGAACCCAGCGGACAGTACGACGTACTACTTGTCCATTCTGGGGTCCCTGATTACGAGCGAGACGCACCGGACACAATTCATAATCCCCGGGGCGTGCCAGATCGCGCGGTTTACGTTTTGGGCGCATGTGGCTGGGACGCTGGGAAGCGCGGAAACAGCGACAATCACATTGCGGGTGAATGCAGTGGATACGGCGCTGACCTTCTCCCAGGCGTTCGACGCAGCGAACGTGGGGCCTACGAGCTCACCGGGTGCCATCACGCTGGCGGCGGATGATAAGATTTCTGTCTCAATCGGTACCCCGGCGTGGGTGACCAACCCTACTAACGTGGTGGCCGGGTACTCGTTGCGGTTGCTCGACAATCAGTGAGGTGATCCGTGGTGGTGATTCGAGCGGGGGTGCGGGTAGTGGACGGGGCGGGGAATCTGCGCGTGCCGTGGCGCATCTTCGACACTACCGCGCCGCTTACGGTGCTGGCTCAGGGCGGGGAGCTTTACCAGCCGCAATCGGACCCGGTGACTAGTGGAAGCCTGCGCGGGATTCGGGCTGGGCTGCGCAGCCGGCTGGAGGAGTACCTAGACGCCAAGTGACTGATTGACTAGGGGGCCTTATGGCTGAATTGCTCGAAATGGACGCGGCCAGCTTTACTACCGATGTGACGCTGACCACCACCACGGAGACGGTGCTGGTATCCTCACCCCGGATCACCATCCCGAAGGACGCCACGCGGATCGTGGTTTGGGGCTACGGGCAATTGACTACAGGGGCCGGCACAACTGCGGTGACGCCGCGCATCCGCCGCGGGGCGGCAATCACTGACGCCCTAGTGGGGCTGGCAACTGCCGAGAACGTCAAGGCCGCCGCTGGGTCAACTGAGGCCTTTTTCTTGCTGGTTGCGGAGGAGCTTGGAGCCCGCGATTCGGTGCGATACTCCTTCACGTTGCAGCAAACGGCAGCCACGGGAAACGGCACAGCCCTCCAGGGCACCATCGCGGTGTTTGTCCTTTCCGGCTAGGGGGTGAATCGTGCCCATGATTGATGAGGTTGTGGCTACCCTGGTTTTGGCAGGTGGGGCCACCAACGTGACGGCGGAAACGTCGTTTATTGATTTTACGGCAACCTTGCGACAACCCAGGCAGCGTGGACGCGTGTTTGTACTTGGGCATTTCCAATTGACTGTGGGCACCGGTGCTACCGCCCTGACGGGGAGACTTCGGCGCGGTTTGGACAGTACAGCGCCCCTTGTTGGGGAGGGTAACGCCGAAACCGTCAAGACTGCGCCAGCGCAGACGGAGCCTTTAATACTGTGCGTTACGGAGGAGAGGGACAACGTGGCTGAGACAGTTTACACCTACACGGTGCAGCAAACCGGGGCTACCGATCAAGCCACGGCAGTGACCCGCACTCTTTTCGCATTCATGTACTAGCAGCATCAAGGGGGTGTGTTGTGGGTGACTTTTTGGTGGACATGGCGTTCGCGGTGGTCTTCCGGGTGTGCAAAGAAGTGATCAAAAACCCGGGCAAGAAAGAAGCAATGCGGCGCGTGTGCGTGAAGCTGCGCGATGCCCTGGTGACCGCGTACCCGGACTAGGGGCCGATGCAAGACGATCAGAAAAACAGCAGCACCATTGCCCACTTCAAGAATGGGGCCCTGGCCGGGTTGCGCCTGGGCACGCCCACGATTCTGGCCCTGGTGCTCTGGCAACTGTACGAGCTTACCCGCATGATTCAGGACACTCAACGGCTGCTGGTTGAGATTCTGGCGCGGATGAGGTAGGGCCGGTGGCGAGCACTCCGGGCCCGCTGCGGTTGCTGCTGGACTCCGAGCTTAACTTCCCGCCCGACCCGCCCGAGTTCGAGAATCTGGCCGCCATTGAGCTAGGGAACGCTGGGGACGATTCGGACGGATTCGACACCCTGGTGACGGAAGCAGCCATACTCCTAGACGCGGGGGCCAGCATCGTGCCGGCCATCAATGCTGATCTCGTAGAGGCTGGCGGGGTGCAGCCGGAGTTTGCGCTGGACGAAGTAACTCCGCTGGTGCAGGAGCTACAGCCGGCTTCCGACGCGGCGGACGTGGCGCTGGCGCAGTACGAGCGCGAGATACTCCCGCCACCCCCGCCGCCCCCCGCTGCGATTGTGCCCACGGCCACCGCTGGCGGCACCACTGGCGGCACCACGGGCGGCACCACGGGCACTACTGGCGGGGGCTACATTGATCCGTGTGCAGCAGACCCAACACTCTGCGACCCGTGCTACATGGACCCAACTTGCGGGATTGGAAGGGAGGCATAAACCCATGCCACTGCCGAAAGAAGTGCGCGACTATAGGGAGCAAGAGACTACTCGTTTCGGGCCACGCAACGAGGCGGTGCGAATCAAGGTGGTGTCGTACTTCATCGGGGTTCACGGCCCTTACTTCCACGAGTTTGTGGCCGATGCCGATGCCACAGACAAGATCATAGACTTTGCGGAGAAGGATGTGGAGCAACTGCGCAAGCTGGGGCAACTGCCGGAGGGGTAGGGCCACCGATGGGATTCATTGAGCTATTCGGGCTGATCAGCAGCCTTTTTTCCCGCCTGAGCGGTATCTTTTTCGGGTTCCTCATTTCGATGTTCAACTTCGTGCAGGCCATTACCCTGTTTTTACTGGACGTGATCGGGATAGAGGCGCGCGGGGCTAACACGAGTTTCAACAACTTGCGGGTGTTCTCCGGGGCGTTTTGGGGCGGGCTCCTGCGCAAGCTGTGGGCCAACATCCTGATCCTGTACGCGAAGATACGCGACCGGCTCGAGCGAATCCTGGGGCCCATCCTGCGGGTGATTCAGCGGATCAGGAGGTGGCTCGACGAGCACATTTACCCGAGCATCCGGCGCTACCTGGACTTGATCCAGCGGATGCGCCGGGTGCTGGTGATCTTTCGAATCTTCAATATCAAGTGGGCGAAGGCGCTCGACGCGCGGCTGGCCAAGAAAGAAGCGGAGGTAGCTAGGGGCTTCACCTTAGTACGGGGCAAGCTGAACGAGATTGCCTCGCTCCTGAACGTGCTGCTGGATATTGACCTGATCCTGCGGGCCGAGCCGTTTGTAAAGTCTCTAGGGAATGCGGCGGGGTACATTGCGGACTTGATGCACCAGCTAGGGCTTAGGCCGCTACCCTCTGCGGATGAGGATGCAATCCGCACGGCGCAGGTGCGGGTCACCATAGATGGCACGGTGGAGCACATGAGAGCGCAGGCGGGGAGTAGCCCGACCGCCGAGGATACGGCCCTGCGGGAGATGGTGAGGAAAGAGATTGCGGAAGCTGCGGGGCTGGCACTGGACACACTGCCCCCACTGTGAGCGAAGATGGGCACCCCCCCTGTTATCACGGCACCCACAATCTCCGTTACGGTCACGGAGCAAGCTACCCCAGACTATAAGGAGCAAGCTCGCCAGGCCGGGGTAGGGACGAAAGACAGCAGCCTAGTGGAGAAGTTCTGGGCTGTGTTCTGGGCCTCGGTAGCGGATGGCGTGGGCACGCTACTTGAGTACGCCGCCCGCGTGGCCGGTTTCTACCTAGCGAAGATTCTAAAGCTCATGCTGAAATTGCAGGGGGATGAAACCCCGGAGTTTTACGATCTCGCCGCTCCGATTCTCAGTGATATAACCGATGTGGAGATTGACGCGGCCACGTTGCGCGAGGCGAAGTTTGGGAAGGGCCGGGTAGCGGTTTACAACAAGATCGGGGAGCAGATTGTCAACCTACTCGCGCATGATTTGATCACCCCCGGTGGAAAGCTGGGGGTTGGGCTGAAAGAGAACCTGGTAGGGAGTGGCATCGGGGGCCTGCCCACTGGAACACTCAGCCCGGATCAGGGTGTTGAGGCGGCGCGGCGGTTTTTGGGCTTTGCGATCTCCCAGGCGATCCAGGGGGCGAATATGGCCCTGCTGGGGGAAGTGGCCACGTTTGGGCAGGTGGAACACTTCTCGAAGTACGCGGATGGCGTGGCCCGCTCCCTGGCCCTGGAAAGGCAAAGCCGAGCGGCGCTCAGACCCCTGATAGACACGATGATTGCCACCCCTTTGGAGTGGGCCCTGGCGAAGCAGTACCGGCCCACCCTGCTGAGTGTAAACGACGTGACGCGGGCCTACTTCGCCGGCCTAGTGTCGGAAGCGGACGCGCTCGAAGAATTGGCGCGCCGGGGCCTTTCGACGGCGAAGATCAATGCGCTTTTGGAGCTAGAACAAAAGCGCATCGGCGTAAGTGACGTGGAGCAACGGTTACGGTGGGGTCTGTGGGACCGCGCTACCGGCGTTGATTATCTTCGGAAACAGGGCTGGACACCGGAGGGGGCTGAGCTTGCCTTACAGGGGGTGGAGCTCGGGCGGATCGAACGGCGGGCGGAGGAGTTTGTAAACGTGTTGCAAGCCCAGGCGCTCGACGGATTCATATCCCTACGGGAATACTTTGACCAGATGGACGCCCTGCCGCTGGGCCCCACGGAGAAACAGTTTTTGCGGCTGGTGGTATCACAGCGGGTCGAGGTACCCCGGAAGGCCCTCAGCACCGCGCAGCTACAAGAGGCGGTTGTCCAAGGGGTGATAACGATTGCGGAGCTTGAGGCCGACGCGGTGAAGGACGGCTTCTCACCGGACGATGTAACCGTGTTGAAGATACTGACCCTCCTGCGGCTGGCCCGGTTCGAGGAAGCGGAGAAGGAACGGGAGGAGCGGAAGAAAAGGAACCCACCACCGCCACCGCCACCGCCTGCGCCCACGCCAGTGCCTTAGTCTGTCCAACCGGCCCCAGGAAGCCCCGAAAAACGCCACACCGAGCCTAGTGGCGTGCCAATCCCGCTACGGCTTGGGCCGACCCACTAGCGCGGATTTTCGCGCGCTCATATTGCCCCTAGTGCCCGGGTACGCTCGCGCTTGAGCGCGCATCCGTAACCTTTGGCAAATACGCAGTTTACAAGCTCACGTCCGCCGGCGTAAACTTCCACCTAAGTGTTTGTAATGTAAGGTGATAGCGAAAACGGCGTTCACGCGGGTCCTACAAAATTTTCTATTACACTGATTACTAAGTAGTTATATGTGGTGGTGGTCAGCGGAG
>Ga0247727_10014564_pt1 | contig 13043 bp, 13 predicted proteins | sample WisWelCaveWW1625_FD_202498 | JGI IMG/M metagenome (GOLD analysis project Ga0247727, IMG submission 202498) | Biofilm microbial communities from Wishing Well Cave, Virginia, United States - WW16-25 | ecosystem: Environmental > Aquatic > Deep subsurface > Groundwater > Cave microbial mat | place...
CAGGCACCGAGCCGTTCCCCTTCCACATGCCGGGGTGAGCCAGGACGCACGCGCCTCCTGCGTCGCGGATCAACGCGAGCGCATCGACCGGGTCGAGGGCGTGCTTGGGCACGTAGGCCGGGCCGTCGTCGGAGATGTAGCGGTCGAAGGCCTCCTTCTCGGTGGCGACGATGCCCGCTTCGACCATCGCCTGGGCCACGTGCGGCCGCGCGATCAGGTCATCGCCCGCGATCGCCCGCACGGCCTCGAAAGAGATGTCGTAGCCGAGGGCCTGGAGTTTCTCGATCATCATCTCGCCGCGGCGGAAGCGGGTGTCGGTGAGGCGCTTGAGCTCGTCGCGAAGACCCCGGTGAGCCGGATCTATCCAGTAGGCGAGGACGTGTAGCGACGCGCCGTCGTACTCGGCCGAGAACTCGATCCCGGGGATGATCTCGAGGCCGGTGCCGTCGGCGGCCGGCTGAGCCTCTGCATGGCCCTCGGTTGTGTCGTGGTCGGTGATCGCGATGCCGTCGAGCCCCCGCTCCAGCGCCAGCGAGACGTTCTCGGCGACCGTGTTCGTACCGTCCGAGCAGGTCGAATGCGTGTGGAGGTCGTACGGAGCCATGACCGAGCAGTCTACGGAGCCGGGGTGACCAGCTCCGGCCCGATCTCGATCACCGTTCGCGCGCCGCACAGGGCCATCGCGTTCTCGGTCTCCTCGCGCAGGATCCGGAGGACGTCCGCGACGCCTTGCTCCCCGGCCACGGCCAGGCCCCACGCCGTCGGCCTGGCCACCAACACCGCCGCCGCGCCGAGTGCCAGCGCCTTCACCACGTCGGTGCCGCGGCGCACGCCACCGTCCATCAACACCGGCAGCCGACCCCCGACGGCCTCGACGATCTCGGGCAAGGCGTCAAGCGCCGCCGCACATCCGTCCAGCTGCCGGCCGCCGTGGTTCGAGACGATCACGCCGTCAGCGGCGTGATCCACGGCGAGGAGAGCATCCTCGGCCGTCAGCAAGCCCTTGATCCACACCGGAAGACCCGGCGCGTGCGAGCGGATCCAGGCGAGGTCATCCCAGGAGATCGCCGGGTCGTACACGTAGTCAGAGGTCGGCAAGCCGAGCGGCATCTCGAAGCCGTTGCGTGTATCCCGACGCCGCAGACCGTTCACCGGGAAGTCGACCGTCCACACGATCGCCCCGAACCGAGCCGCGACCACGCGCGCGAGCATGTCCGCCGCGAAGCCCCGGTCCTGCGCCAGGTACAACTGCCACCAGGCCGGACCGGACGCCGCGGTGGCGATGTCCTCGAGGAGATCCGTAGCCGTTGACGACACGACCATCACGGTTCCGGCATCCGAGGCCGCCCGGCGAGTCGCCTTCTCACCCTCGGGATGAGCCATCTGCTGGTAGGCCCAGGGCGCCACCATGACCGGGAACGTCAACGGCACCCCCAGCACCGTGGTCGATGGATCCACCGAAGTCACACCACGTAGGAACCGGGGCCTGAGGACCCATCGATCGAACGCCCGGCGGTTCTCCGCGAGGGTCCATTCGTCGCCAGCACCCCCCGCGTAGTAGTCGTAGACCTCGCGCTGCAGACGCTCGCGCGCGAGCGGTTCGTAGTCGTCGACCGTGACGATCATCGGGGCGTCGTCCATCGACGCGACCCTACTCCAGGGGAACCTCGGCCAACTCCCGACCCGCCTCCGACTCCGCGCGGATCGCCAGATACACCCCAACCAGGATGACCGCTCCTCCTAAGAGCGTTACGGTCGCGGGCACTTCGTCCAAGACCACGAACGCCAGGATCGTCGCCCCCACCGGTTCGGCGAGCAGCGCCACGGAAATCACCGAAGCCCTCAGATGCTTCAGCAGGTAGATGAAGACGGAGTGCCCCAGGAACTGCGGCCCTATGGTGATCGCCACGAGCAGCAGCCACGTCTCGGCACCGAACCCGGTGAACCGCGTGCCGGTCGCGAGCATCGCCACCGCGAGAGCACAGCCCGAGACGGCGTAGACCACCGCGGTGTAGGGCACCACGCCGAGCGTCCGCCGCGCCCGCCGGCCGATCAACACGTAGACCGCCGCGAAGATCGCGCCCGCCGTCGCGAGTGCGTCGCCCATCAACGCCCGGCCACCGCCGTCGGATCCGCCGCCGCCGATCACCAGGGTGCCTGCGAGCGCGATGCCTATCCCGAGCCATGCCGCCCGAGGGGTCCGTTCCGCGAACGCGGGTCCAAGGAGCGCGACCCAGATCGGCATCGTCTGGACCAGCACCGCGGCCGCCGCGACGCTGGTGAAGGACAGCGAAGAGATCCACGTCGCGAAGTGCGCCGCCAGCGCCAGCCCCGACCACACCAGCAGGCGCCGCTGCCCCGCCGGCATCCCCCTCAGCGCCTCTCGATGCCGCAGGAGCGCCCAAGGCACCAGGACCAGCGACGCGAAGAGGCATCGGTAGAACGCCACAGCGAGCGCCGGGGCGTCCGCCAGCCGGACGAAGACGGCCGAGAAGGACACCGCGACGACGCCCAGGCACAGGAGCGCGAGATGCCGGCGGGTCACGGCGCCGATCATCGCACTAAGGTTCACCCGTGGCGCGGATCGCGGTCTTCGGCGCAGGAGCGATGGGCACGGCGGTCGCCATGCACGCGGCTCGGATGGGTCACGAGACGACGCTGTGGGCCAATCCTCACGACCTTCGTGCGTTCGCGAGCCTGCGCGACGAGCGCAAACATCCCCTGTTGCCCGAGCATCTGCCGGAGGCTGTGCGCCTCTTCGGTCCCAACGAGATCGCAGAGGCGGCCTCGGAGGCCGAGATCGCGGTGATGGGCGCGAACTCGCACGGTGCCCGGTCGCTCGCGCACATGGTCCGCGACCACGTTCCCGACGCACGCTTCGCGATCAGCGTGGCCAAGGGCTTGGAGCCCGGCACCGGGTTGCGGATGTCCGAGGTCTACTCCGAGGAGCTTCCAGGCCTATCCGTGGTCTCCGTCGGCGGTCCATGCCTGGCGACCGAGCTCGCCCAGGGTTCGCCGACAGCCGGGGTCTGGGCCGCCATGGACGAAGATCTCGCCCGCGAAGCGGGTAAGCCGTTCGATGACCGCCACTACCAGCTCACCTACACCGACGACGTCATCGGGGTCGAACTCTCGGCGATGATGAAGAACGTCGCGGCGATCGGCCTCGGGATCCTCGACGGCCTCGGCAAGCCGACCGCCGAGGACTTCAAGAACGCCAAGGCCGCCCTGTTCACCAAGGCGGCACATGAGATCGTGGAGCTGGTGACGGCGAGCGGCGGGCGCGCCGCAACCGCCTTCGGGCTTGCCGGGATCGGCGACCAGCTGGTGACGAGCCTCGGCGGCCGGAACCGTCTGTACGGCGAGCTGGTCGGCGCCGGCGACCCGCCGGAGGACACCCTCGAGGAGCTCGAACACCGAGGGCTCACGGTCGAAGGGGTTGACTCCACCCGCGAGGTCACGCGACTGGCGGCCGATCTTGAACTCGACCTTCCCTACCACGCCGCCATCCACCGCGTGCTGTTCCAGGGGGCCGACCCCCGCGACATCCTGGAGGTGCTCCGATGACCGAACGACCCGATCGCAACCTCGCGATGGAACTCGTCCGCGTGACCGAAGCGGCGGCGCTCGCCGCCGGCCGATGGATCGGACACGGCGACAAGAACGCCGCCGATGGCGCCGCCGTCGACGCGATGCGCTTGATGATCGACACCGTATCGATGGACGGCGTAGTGGTGATCGGCGAGGGTGAGAAGGACGAGGCCCCCATGCTCTTCAACGGCGAGGCCGTGGGCGTGGGCGCCGGCCCGATGACCGATGTCGCCGTCGATCCGATCGACGGCACGCGCCTGACGAGCGTAGGCCAACCCAATGCGCTTTCGGTGATCGCGCTCGCACCTCGCGGCTCGATGTTCTTCCCCGGCGCCGCGATGTACATGGAGAAGATCGCCGTGGGCGCCGAGGCCGCCGGCGTCATCGACATAACCGCGCCGGTCGATGAGAACATCCGCGCCGTCGCCAAGGCCAAAGGCAAGAAACCCGAGGAGGTCATGGTCACCGTGTTAGACCGACCCCGGCACGCGGAGATCCTCTCGGCGTGCCGCGAGGTCGGGTGCCGGGTCGCGCTGATCACGGACGGCGACGTGGCCGGCGCGATCGTGGCGGCCACTCCGCGAACCCAGATCGACATGCTGCTCGGCATCGGTGGAACGCCGGAGGGCGTGATCGCCGCCGCCGCGCTCAAGTGCCTCGGGGGGGCGATCCAGGGGCGTCTGTGGCCGCGCGACGACGGCGAGCGCGACGCCCTCCTGGCCGACGGGTTCGACCTCGGGAAGGTCCTGATGACCGACGACCTAGTTTCTGGCGACGACGTCTTCTTCGCCGCCACGGGCATCACCGACGGCAACCTGCTCCGCGGGGTCAAGTACTGGCCCGACGGCGCCTCGACGCACTCGATGGTGATGCGGGCCCGCTCCGGGACCCTTCGCTACATCGAGGCCGAGCACGCCTTCGAGAAGCTCGAGCGGTTCTCGCCGATCGATTACCGTCCCTAGCCCTGAGCCAACGCGTAGACGCCCTTCGTGGGCTTGACCAGGGCACCTTCCTCGGCGAGACCTCGGAGTGTCCGCTGCACGGTCCCGCGCACGTCGGTCATGGTGAAGGGGTCGATGAGTCCCCCGCGGAGCGCCCGGTCCAGGACCACCGTCCAGTGCAGAGGCTCACCGGCCGCACGAAGGACCTCCATCACCGCCTCGCGCGCCTCCATCATGCGGCGCCACGAAGCGGCGCGATCACCTCCCGCGCGAAGATCTCGACCTGCTCTGCTTCCATGACCGTGAAGGGCAGCACCCACGGCGACAGGACGACCTCTTCGACGCCAAGCGCCTCGAAGGCCCCGACGCGCTCCAGGACCTGCTCCGGAGATCCCGAGAGCGTGTCGGCGAGCCACGACGCCCACGTTTCGCCCGCCATGGCGTTGCCGGGGAACGCTGCCCGTCCGCGCTCGAAAGCCGCGCGTGCCGTACCCTCGTCTTCGCCGATCGTGCCGTAACAACCCACCGAGAGCCGGAACGTCGACGGGTCGCGTCCGGTCGATCCGCAGGCATCGCGAACGTCCGCCACCTTGGCCGCGTAGGCGTCCGGCGCCATGCGCCAGACCACGTTCCACCCGGCACCTAGACGCGCCGCGAGCCGCAGCAGCCTCGGCCCCCCTTTGCCCCCGAGCCACAGCGGGACACCGTCCAAGCGCGTGTCCAACACCTCGACGGTCCGCTCGAGATGAGCGAAGCGCTCTCCCGCGGACCCGAATCGCAGACCGAACGAGATGAACTCATCCTCGAGCCACCCGGCTCCCAACCCGAGGTCCAACCTGCCCCGCGAGATCTTGTCGATGACCTCGGCTTGTCGCGCGAGCAGCATGGGGTGACGGAACGCGGCGCACAGCACGAGCGTGCCCAGGCGCACCCGCTCGGTGACGGCCGCGAGCCCGGCCAGCGTGGTCATCGCCTCGAGCGATCCGATCGGCGCCGGATCCGCACCGTATCGGGCGAACGAGTAGAACAGGTGATCGGAGACCCACACCGAGTCGAACCCGAGCGCCTCGGCCCGGCGGGCCCACCCGGCTACTGCCTCGAACGTCGGAGGCTCACCCGCCGGAGTGGAGAATCCGTAGTGAGGGAGCGCCAGTCCGAAACGCATGCCACGAGGATACGGACCGTCGGACCGTCAGGCGCCGGGCGCCGTGACCGGGGCCTCGTCGGCCAGCGTCCCGCGCAGCGCGACCCGGCCCGACCGGTCTCGGACGATCACGTTCACGAACCCCCGCAGGTCGGCGTCCACGATCTGGGCGACCGTGAACCCGCCGTTCGAGTCGAGCGCCTCAGCGTCCCCCAGGAACACGAAATCGCCCTCGGCGTCGGCGAGCCACACGTCGTAGGGCAGCGCTTCGGGCCGTTCGGGCAGGCCACTCACAACGACCATCGCCCGGTCCAGGATCGTTGGCCCGACGATAGCCATCGCCGATCCACTGCCTGAGCGTCCGTCGGCAGGCATCAGCACGCCGATGGAGGCCCGTGTTTGCACGTCGGCGAACTCCGACCCAGCGATGACCTCGCGGAACGCCTCGATGGCGTCCACCTGCCGGCTGGCTCGCACGACCGGATCGACGCTGGGGCTGCGGCTCGCGAAGACCGCGCCGGCCCCGAGCACGGCCACGGCCACGCTCGCCGCGACCAGTACGGTCCCCCCGCGGCGCATCCGGCTCCGGGCGTTCACCCCGGTGCCGGTTGCCGCTCCCAGGCGCGCAAGGACCGCGGCCTGCAGTTCCTGCGGCAACTCCGTCGGCGCAGGAGCGAACGCCAGCGTGGCGGCGGCCGCCTGGAGGTCGCGCGATTCCTTGCGGCAAGCGGCGCACCAGGCCAGGTGCTCCTCGAGCGGCCGCGCCTGATCCCCGGCTACGCCGAGCGCATGCTCCGGCAGCAGGTCCCTCGCCGCCGCGCAGTTCACGGGGCTTCCTTGGCCTCGTTGGCGCGACGGACCTTGATCAGGGCCGAGCGCAGTCGGGTCTTCACGGTGCCGAGAGGGATCCCGTCGGCCTCGGAGATCTCTCGCGCCGTCATGCCGCGGAAGTACGTCCGGGCGACCAATCGCTTCTCGGCATCCGATAGCGAACCGATGGCCCGAAGGGCCTCGTCGCGCTCGATCAACTGCCCCTCCTCATCGGCTCCGGGCGCGTCGGGTACCTGGTCGACCAGGACGAGGGTCGGGCGGGTCACGCCGGTCTCGCGACGGAGCCGGTCCACAGCCAGGTTGTGCGCGATCGTCATGAGCCAGGTGGACAGCCGGCCGCGGGTGGGATCGAAGCGCGCCGCCTTGCGCCACGCGGTCAGGAACACATCCTGGGTCAATTCTTCCGCGGCCTCGCGGGTGCCCAGCAGTCGGAACCCCATCGAGTAGACGGGGCGAGCGAACCGCGCGTACAGCGCACGGATCGCGACGTCATCACCGTTCATCAGTCCCTGCATGAGCGCAAGCTCCTCAGGTGGCAGGAGCGGTCCCTCGTGACGTTGCACGTGTTCCCTCCGGTATACGGCCCCCGCGCGGAGCGCGGCTTGAACCGATGGATCCAACGATGGTCGCACGAGCGAGCCGCTCGCGCTACAGGGGGGTTCGCTCACCGAGCGCGGAGGCGTAGGCTCGCAACAGGAACGTCACACGGCCAGAACCGATCCAGGACCGTGGGCGAACCCCCATGACCGATGAAGGAAGGAACGGGCATCACCCGATGACCATCCGCCCCCGCGTCCTGGCGGGTCTCACGCTGATCGCGCTCGCCCTGCCCATCCACGCCTCCGCCCAGCAGGAGGATCCAGCGATCCTCGCGCTCCGCCTGGAGGGAGTGGTCGACGGATTCGTCGCCGACTACATCGCCGAAGGCGTGGCTGATGCGACCGCGGGAAACCGCCCCGCCGTGCTGATCGAGATCGACACCCCGGGCGGGCTCGGCTCCGCGATGGACGAGATCAGCGAGACCATCTTGAACGCGAGCGTCCCGGTCCTGTGCTTCGTCGCCCCGAGCGGGGCGCGGGCGGCTTCGGCCGGCGCCATCATCCTGCTCTCCTGCCCGGTCGCCGCCATGGCTCCGGGCACCAACGTCGGCGCATCCACTCCGATCGGCCTGGACGGCGGCGACCTCGCGAAGAAGATCGCCAACGACGCCGCGGCGCGCGCCCGGGCCTTGGCGGAGACCTACGGACGCGATGTCGAGACGGCCGAGTCCTTCGTGACCGAGGCGGCCAGCTTGAGCGCCCAGGAAGCGTTCGAAGCCGGGGTGATCGACCTGATAGCAGCCACGCGCGAAGAGCTCCTGTCCACGCTCCACGGCACGACCGTGATGCTCGGCACGGGCCAGGACGCCAGGCTCGAGCTGGACGGGCCGATCGAAGAACGTGGGATCGGCGGGTTCGTCGGCTTCCTGCATGGTCTGTTCGACCCGAGCCTCGCGTTCCTGTTCTTCTGGCTCGGGCTCATACTGCTGGTCCTGGAACTGCTGATCCCGGGGCACGTGTTCTCCGGCACGGTCGGCGCGGTCTTGATGCTGATCAGTCTGTGGTCTTTCGGCATGTTGCCGGTCCGGTGGATCGGCATCGCGCTCCTGCTCATCTCGATCGTCGCCTTCGTGATCGAGATCAAGGCGCCGGGACTCGGGGTGTGGGGCGGGGTCGGCGTGATCACGCTGCTGCTCGGCGGATGGTTCCTGTACGACCGCACCGGCGGCGTGGCCGTATCTCCGTGGGTGCTCATCGCGACGGCGGGGATGGCGGCGGCATTCTTCGGCCTGGTGGTCGCCAAGGCGATTGAGATGGGACGCATGCCTCCTGCCCAGGGACCCGACGCGATCATCGGCACCGAAGGCGTCGCCCTGGCCGCCGGCGTAGACGCGCGGGGCGGCCTGGTCCGGGTGAAGGCGGAGGAGTGGCGGGCGGTAACGCGTTCGGGCCTCATCCCCGCGGGCGCTCGAGTGCGCGTGACGGGACTCGACGGGCTGGTGCTCACCGTCGAGGCGATGGATCGAGAGCATGAGGCGGCCGGCGCTTCCAGCCCGGCTCCGGAAGGAGGCTGAGAACGTGCCGTACCCGCTCATCGCGCTAGGCGTGGTGGTGTTCCTGGTCCTGGTGTTCCTGGTCAACGCGATCAAGATCGTGCCGGAATACCAGCGTCTGGTCGTGTTCCGCCTCGGGCGGCTGCTCGCCACGAAGGGCCCGGGCCTGGTGCTGCTGATCCCGTTCGTCGACAAGGGCACGAAGGTCGACCTGCGCGAGTTCTACCTGGAGATCCCGCGGCAGGACTCGATCACCAAGGACAATGCCGCCATCTCCATCGATTTCATCATGTACTACAAGGTCCTGGACCCCGCCATCTCGGTGATCCAGGTCTCGAACTTCGCCGGGGCGGCGACCAACATCGCGGCGACCACCTTGCGAGCCACGGTCGGTGACATCTCGCTGGACGACGTCCTCGCCAAGCGCGACGAGATCAACGCGTTGCTCCGCGTGAAGCTGGACGAGGTAACCGAACGCTGGGGCGTGAAGGTGACCAACGTCGAGATCCGCGAGATCATCCCGCCCCCGTCGGTGCAAGAAGCCATGACGAGACAGATGTCGGCCGAGCGGACGAGGCGTGCCGTGGTCACCGAGGCCGAGGGTGCGAAGCAGGCCGCGATCACGAGCTCGGAAGGCAACAAGGAAGCCGCGATCTTGAACGCAGAGGGTGCCAAGCAGAGTGCGATCCTCACCGCTGAGGGTGATCGGCAGGCAGCCATCTTGCGCGCCGAAGGGTTCGCCCTCGCACTGAGCAAGATCAACGAGTCGGCGAGCGTCTCGGACACCAAGACCATGCAGCTGCAATACCTCGAGGCACTCAAGCAGATAGGGGCCTCCCCGTCCTCGAAGGTCGTCGTGCCGATGGAGCTGTCGGGGCTGGTCGCGGCGTTCACCGCGGTGACCGAGGCTGCCTCGAACGGCCCCGGGGGCGGGAGCGAGTAGCCCTCAGACGGGGAGCGCGATGCCGGCCTGCTGCAGGGCGAGTTCGAAGTCGTGCTTGCTCGAGACGGCCTGCATCGCGTCTTCGACGCTGACCTTCCCCTCCTGGATCAGCTTCAGCAGCCATTGGTCGAAGGTGACCATGCCGTAGAAGCCCCCCTCGGCGATCACGTCCTTAATCTCGTGGGTCTTGTCCGGATCCGAGATCCGCTCCGCGACTCTCCCGTTGTTGACCAGGATCTCGAGCGCGGGCGTGCGCGCGCCATCCACGGTGGGGACCAGACGCTGGCAGATGATGCCTCGAAGGGTCCCGGCGAGCGCGAGGCGCACCTGCTTCTGCTGGTACGGCGGGAAGAAGTCGATGACACGGTTGATCGTCTCGGCCGCGTCCTGCGTGTGCAGGGTCGACATCACGAGGTGTCCGGTCTCGGCGGCGGCGATGGCGGCTCGCACGGTCTCGGTGTCGCGCATCTCGCCGATCAGGATGACGTCCGGGTCCTGTCTCAGCGCCGCCCGCAGCGCCGAGAGGAAGTCGCCGGTGTCGTTACCGATCTCACGCTGGTTGATGGATGCCATGTGGTCCTTGTGTAACACCTCGATCGGATCCTCGATGGTGACGATGTGCACGGGCTTGGTCTTGTTGATGTAGTCGATCATCGCCGCCAGCGTGGTGGTCTTGCCCGACCCCGTCGGCCCCGTCACCAGGATCAGGCCGCGATGCTCATCGGCGATCGATCTGATCGCATCGGGCAGGCCGACCTCTTCGAACGAGGGCCCGCCGAACCGCAGCTTTCGAAGCACCATCGAGGTCGACCCCCACTGGCGGAACACGTTGGCCCGGAACCGCCCGACGTTGGTCACCGAGTAGGCGAAGTCGACCTCTCCCTTCTCGGCGAACGTCTCCTTGCGGTCCCCGGGGATGATCCCGTCGGCGATCGCCTGGGTCTCGATCGCGGTGAGCGGGTCGCGCTCGAGGCGTTCGAGGCCGTAGGGCAGCCGCAGCATCGGCGCCGACCCCACCTTGACGTGCAGGTCCGAGCCGTGTCCGTTCACCAACTCCCCCAGCCAGGAGTCGGATTCCGGGACGATCTCTTCATCCATCCGTGCGCGCACCCGTTCCATGTTCGCCTGCAACGGGCGTCGAGATCCGCCGCCCGGGTCCAGGGTTCCCATCGGCCGTCCGGCGGGCCGACTCAAGCCCCAAGGGCGGAACGCACTACGTGGCGCGCGCGGTGAGCCGGCAGACGCTGCGCTCGGCGAGCGGTTCGAACGAGGTCATCCGAAGGGAAGGGTGAGAGGCGGTCAGGACCCCTTCGAGCAACCCCCGGTGGACCGCGCAAACCAGGTCGCGATGTTCCTCGAGCAGATCGCGGAACGGACAATCGCGCAGGGTGATGTCGACGGTCTTAGCCCCCCGGCGGCGGAACCGCGGGGTGAAGCCCGCCCCGTCCAGGGCCTCCTGCAGAGCGGCCAGGTCGACCCCGCTCGTGCGGCGCGCACCCGGCCGGGGGGCCGATCGCCCCACCAGGTACGCGCCCCACCGCTGGGCGAGGTCCTGCGCGCTGGCGCGCTGTTTCGCCGACGTGAGCAGGCCCGCGAGGATGTCTGCGAGCAGTCGGTGGTCCCGTCCCTCCCGGCCCTGTACGTCCAGGGCCGCGTAGACGGTCAGGGGCCGCCCCACGTTGGCTGCCTTGCGCGTCTCGGACACCACGAGACCGGCATCCTGGAGGCGCCGAAGATGCGGGCGGAGCGTATTCGGGTGCAGCGACAGCCTGGTCGCGAGCTCGCGGATCGCCACCGGGCGGCCGGACAGGCGCAGGTACCGATAGAGGCGGAAGCGGGTGTCGTCGGCAAGAGCTTTGTGGACCTCAAGAGGTAGTGGCTCGGGCATCTGGTCTCCCGCACGCTCGTCGTAGACTGGGTTTCCACGGCCTGGGCCGTGTTTACCCGACGAAGCCTAGCCGAGGGAGCCGCGACCATGGTCACCGAACAGCAGGTCCGCGAGGCGCTGCGATCCGTGAACGACCCCGAGATCGGCAAGCCGATCGAGGACATCGGGATGCTGCAGGAGATCGAGGTCGAGGCGGGCCTGGTCCGGGTTCACGTCCTGCTCACCATCGAGGGCTGCCCGCTGCGCGATCGCATCACGCAGGATGTCACCGCCGCCGTGGAACCGCTCGCCGGCGTCGAGCGTGTCGAGGTCACGCTGACGCCGATGAACCCCGAGCAGCGCGAGGCCCTAGTTGGCACCCTGCGGGCCGGCCAGCCGGGCGCCGGCGCGACCAAGATAGCTTTCTCCCCACAGACCTCGATCGTCGCGATCGCCTCGGGCAAGGGCGGCGTCGGCAAGTCGAGCGTCACGGTGAACATCGCGTGCGCATTGGCCGCCGAGGGCGCGAAGGTCGGGATCTTGGACGCCGACGTCTGGGGTTTCTCGATCCCTCGGATGATCGGAGCCGAGGGCAAGCCGGTCGGCTTCAACGACATGATCCTGCCGCTGGAGGCCCACGGCGTGAAGGTGATCTCCATGGGCTTCTTCGTGCCCGAGGAGACCCCGGTAATCTGGCGAGGCCCCATGCTCCACAAGGCCATCGAGCAGTTCCTGGGCGACGTCTACTGGGGCGATCTTGACTTCTTGCTGTGCGATCTGCCACCGGGAACCGGCGACGTCAGCATCTCGCTCGCCTCGTTCCTGCCTGGGGCCTCGATGCTCGTGGTTACCACGCCGCAGGAGGCCGCCCGCAAGGTGGCCGAGCGAGCAGGCAAGATGGCCGAGCGCACGAACCTTAAGGCGATAGGGGTCGTCGAGAACATGTCTTTCTACCTGTGCCCCCGATGCGGCGAGCGCGAAGCGATCTTCGGCGAAGGAGGCGGGCAGGAAGCCGCGACGACCTTGGGTGTGCCGCTCTTCGCGCGGGTCCCCTTGGTGCCGGCGCTGCGCGAAGGCGCCGATTCCGGCCTCCCGATCGTGGTGAGCGACCCGGATGCGCCCGCCAGCGTGGCACTCCGCGAGGCCGCGGCGGCCTTGCGCCAGGCCACCAAGTCCAAGATCGGCAAGCCGCTGGCCGTGTCGGCTCGATGAGCACCCCCTCGTCCGTGCTGCGCGACGGCTTCGAGCGTCACATCTGGGCGACCCGGCGGCTCCTGGACCGTCTCGCGACGATGGATGCCAGCGACCTCGATCGGACCATCCCAGGCACCTACGGGACGATCGCGGCGACACTGACCCATCTCGTCGACGCCGACGACCGATACCTGCAGCGCCTCGAGCATCCGGACCTGCCCCCGTACGTCGAGAACCCGCCTCAGTCTCTCGACGTGCTCCGCTCCCGCATCGCAGGCGAGGATGACCGTTGGCGTTGGGCTCTGGACCGGCTCGAGGCGGGCACGCTGCACGCGCGGATCCCCGAGGATCGGATCCCGGGGGGCCTCGACCCTGCGGAGACTCTGCTGCTGCTCCAGGCGCTCCACCACGGCGACGACCATCGCGCACAGATCTGCTCG
>Ga0247727_10014565_pt1 | contig 13042 bp, 14 predicted proteins | sample WisWelCaveWW1625_FD_202498 | JGI IMG/M metagenome (GOLD analysis project Ga0247727, IMG submission 202498) | Biofilm microbial communities from Wishing Well Cave, Virginia, United States - WW16-25 | ecosystem: Environmental > Aquatic > Deep subsurface > Groundwater > Cave microbial mat | place...
AGGGTATTGACAGATATGTAATATATGTGGTATAATATAAACAGTAAATTGGGTACGATTTAGAACCATTTTATAGGGCTTTTCTATGACCAAGAAGCAGAAGGACGACTTGATCATCGGCATTCTGGCGACAATCGGCATGCTCTGGGTGGCAGCAGTCGCTATCGGGATGTTCATGTTCAATGTTCATCCCCACAATTAGATAGACGGCAAACAACACACAGCTCGTTCAAACGAACGAGCTGTTTTCTTTGTATATTTAGCACTCTTGACACCAGACTGCTAATTTTTTAAAATAGAAAGTAATGAAAGCGACTCCGAGCAATAACCGCCGCCTGACTATTTTGGATGCCGCCATCCGGGATTTTATTGCCACTGGTCTGCCGGTGAGTTCCAGCGAGCTTTATAAAAAATACGGTTTCAATGTGAAACCGGCAACTATTCGCAATGAATTACTGGCGCTGACTGATGAAGGGTTTTTAATTCAGCCGCATACCTCTGCCGGCCGCGTGCCAACCGACAAAGGGTATCAGTTTTTTGTGGAACATATTTTAAGAAATGAATTGGCCGGGAAGGCCGAGGAAGCTCATCAACACGCGCTCAATTTGCGCAATTGCGCTGACTTCGTGGATAGGATGGCCGACCAGTTGCGGCTGTTAAGCGTTGGCTATGAAGCCGAGGAAAAGGAAATGCATAAAACCGGCTTGGAAGAATTATTTCGCCATCTGGATTATATAAATAAAGAAGAGGTCTATGAAGTTGCCAATGATTTTGAACATTTAGATGAGCGAGTGGATAAGATTTTTGAATATCTGACCGGCGGTTTACCAAAGGTATTTATCGGCAAAAGCCCGATTACGCGGAGCCCACATTTGTCGGTGGTGGCGGAAGTGTTTCAAGCGGACGACGACCAGATACTTTTGATGGCTATCGGACCGAAGCGGATGAATTATGAAAAAGTATTAAAGGCGTTTAAGGATATTAAGCATAAAAAATAAAATGGACGATAAACTTAAAAAATTGGAAGCTGAACGGGACGAGTATCTGAACGGATGGAAGCGGGCGAAGGCTGACCTGATTAATTACCAGAAAGACGAACAGAAACGGTTTGAGGAAATTGTGAAGTTTAGCGTGCAAGATTTCATTAAGGATTTGGTGGCGGTGCTGGATAGTTTTGACTTGGCGCTGGCCACGCTGGAGAAGTCCGCCGCGGCGGAGAAAGCGGAGAATGGTTCGACGCAGCTCACCATGAAGGGAGTATATATGATACGAGCTCAGATAGAGGATGTGATGAAGAAGCGAGGAGTGGAGCGGTTGCCCGATACAGTCGGCAGTCAATTTGACCCGGCGCTCCATGAAGCGGTGGCGCAAGCGGAGTCGGATAAGCCGGAAGGTACGGTGATTGAAGAAATTGAGAGGGGATATCTATTGCACGGCAAAGTCGTACGGCCGGCACGAGTGAAAGTAGCGACAAGTAATAAGAAACAAGATACAAGTAAAAAATAACAAACTATGGCAAAAATAATTGGTATTGATTTGGGAACAACTTATTCCGAAGTGGCGGTGGTGGAAGCGGGCAATCCGAAAATCGTGGAAAACGCGGAGGGTTTACGCATCACGCCGTCTATGGCGGCGGTTAATAAAAACGGGGAGCGTTTGGTTGGTTTACTGGCTAAGCGCCAGGCGATCACCAATCCGAAAAATACTTTGTTTTCGGTGAAACGTTTGATTGGCCGGAAGTTTAGCGACACGACTGTGCAGTTTGATAAAAAATGGCTGCCGTATGAGCTTCGCGAAGCGGCCAACGGCGCCGTGGAAGTAAAAATGGGAGAAAAGTGGTACAAGCCGGAAGAGATTTCCGCGATGGTGCTGGCGAAATTGAAAGCGGATGCTGAGACCAAGCTGGGCGAGAAGATTGAAGAAGCGGTGATTACGGTGCCGGCCTATTTTGACGACAGCCAGCGCCAGGCCACCAAGACCGCCGGTGAAATCGCCGGTTTGAAGGTGCGGCGTATTTTGAACGAACCGACCGCCGCGGCTTTGGCGTACGGATTAAATAAAAAGAAAGACGAGAAGATCGTGGTCTACGATTTCGGCGGCGGCACCTTTGACGTATCAGTGCTGGAAGTCGGCGGCGGCACCGTGGAAGTAAAAAGCACCGGCGGCGATACGCATTTGGGCGGCGATGACTTTGATAAGCGCATTATTGAGTACCTCGTGGCCGAGTATAAAAAAGTGGAGGGCGTGGATTTATCCAAGGACGCGCTGGCGCTTCAGCGTTTGAAAGAAGCGGCCGAGCGCGCTAAGCACGAATTGTCCACGGCTTTTGAGAGCGAAATTAATTTGCCGTATGTTACGTCGGACGCTTCCGGTCCGCGGCATTTTTTGATGAAACTTAACCGGACGAAATTGGAAGAGCTGGTGCGCGATTTGATTGATAAGTCGGTGGCGATTTTGGACGCGACGATTAAAGAAGCCCGGCTGAGCGTGAAAGATATTAATGAAATCGTTTTGGTTGGCGGCCAGACGCGTATGCCGGCCATGCAGGAAGCGGTGAAAAAATATTTCGGCAAGGAGCCGCATAAAAATTTGAATCCGGACGAAGTGGTGGCGCTGGGCGCCGCGGTCCAGGCTGAGATTTTGGCGGCCAAAGACGAGGGCCGGAAAACTGAAGGCGACATTAAAGATATTTTGTTGCTGGATGTAACCCCATTGTCGCTGGGCATTGAAACTATGGGCGGCGTGTTTACTAAACTGATTGAAAAGAATACGACGGTGCCGACCACCAAGTCGCAGGTGTTTTCCACGGCCGCCGACAGCCAGCCGTCAGTGGAAATTCATATTTTGCAGGGTGAGCGGGATATGGCCGGCGATAATAAAACCCTTGGCCGATTTATGCTGGACGGCCTTCCGCCGGCGCCACGGGGCGTTCCACAAGTAGAGGTAACGTTTGATATTGATGCCAACGGTATTTTATCGGTAAAAGCCAAAGACAAGGCGACCAGCAAGGAGCAGAAAATCACCATTACCGCTTCCACCGGATTGTCCAAAGAAGAAGTGGAACGGATGAAGAAAGAAGCGGCTGAACACGCTATTGATGATAAAAAGAAGCGGGAATTGGCTGAAGCCAAGAATCAGGCTGAGCAGATGATTTATATGTCGGAAAAATCCCTGAAGGATGGCGGAGAAAAAGTGCCGGCGGACGTCAAAGACGCTGTTGCTAAAAAAGTAGAAGTGGTAAAATCAGTAAAGGATGGCCAGGACGCGGAAGCGATTAAAAAAGCGGTAAATGAATTGTCGCTGGAGCTTCAGAAAATCGGCCAGAGCATGTACAACCCGCGAACAGGAGGAGCGGAGCAGTCGTCGCATGACGGCAACCCGCGAACAGGAGGAGCGGAGCAGTCGTCGCATGACGGCAAGCAGGAGCCGGGGAAAGAAGGTCCGGCGGCGGAGGATAAAAAATAAATGAACGTTAAAGTTACGACGCTCGGTGTTCTCTCGGTCGCGCTGGCGGCGCTGTTCGCTTATTTTTTTAGCGCTTTTTTGGGCGGCAGCAGTCCGAACGCGGCTTGGTACGCGCTGGGCGCGGCTGTGCTTTGGCTGGTTTTTGTGGTTTTCCAGGTGTTTTTTGTCAGCGACATCATCCCGGCCAGTTTCATTATTTTTTTTGAAACCGTAGCTTTCGGTTTGTTCACCTGGCATATCGGGACAACAGTAATGTCGCTGGCGGCGCTGGTTTTACTGGCGGCATTTTTGTGGTGGTCGCATACAGCCGGCGCCAATGAAATGAATAACGCGTTTAAGCTGCATTTTTATAAAATCGCCATGCCGGCGGCGGCTCGGGCCAGCACCGCGCTCGCGCTTTTTCTGGCGGTGATATACGTCGGCTCTATTAATTTGAAAGACCCGACAGCTTCCAAGCGGGTTCTGGAAAACGTTTTTAAACCGGCGGAGCCGATTATTGCCAGAATAATTCCTGGTTTTAAATTCAACGATACATTAGGCGGCATCTTGACCAAGTCGTCGCCGGTTAAACCGGAAGCGCCGGGGACCATCACTGCTCAAGTCAATCAGATGATAGATACTCTGGAAAAAGCCATCGGGGTGCGGGCGGCGCAAGCGGATCAGATTATTGATATTTTATACAAGGCCACTATCGGCCGCTTGCTGACGCTTTCTAAAAATATGCAGACGCTAATTTTGCTGGGGGTCGGCTTGCTGTTGTTTTTAACGGTCAAAGGATTGCTGTTTATTGTGAATTGGGTCGTGTTACTGATTGTTTACATAGCGATGAAGGTATTGCAGGCAACCGGTTTCTATAAAATTTCTTTGGAAAATCGGAGCAAGGAGGTGGTAGTGCTTGATTAATAAGCCATGTCTAAAGATTATTATAAAATTCTGGGAGTAGAAAAAGGCGCGACTGAAGACGATATTAAAAAGGCCTATCGGAAATTGGCGCACCAACATCATCCGGATAAAAGCGGCGGGGACGAATCAAAGTTTAAAGAAATTAACGAGGCCTACCAGATATTGTCCAATAAAGATAAACGGACTCAATACGACCGGTTCGGACGGGTATTCGAGGGCGGGCAGGGCGGCGCAGGCGGTCCGTACGGACCGGGCGGGTTTGACTTCCGGGGTTTTCAGGACGGATTTGAATTCGGTTTTGACCCGAATCAATTCGGCGACCTTGGAAATGTCGGCGAGATTTTTGACGCTTTTTTTGAAGGAATGGGCGTGAAGCGTCGCAAGACTTATACGCGCGGCTCGGATATGGAAGTGGTGCAGGAAATTATCCTGGAAGAAGCTTTTCGCGGCGTGGCGTCTAAATTTAAATTGCAGACGATGGTTGCCTGTTCAACCTGCGCCGGCCAGGGCCATGACGTTAAAGCCGGAACGGATAAATGCGAGACTTGCGACGGCAAAGGAGAAATTAAGGAAAGCCGGAGCACGTTTTTTGGAAACTTCGCTCAAGTTAAATCCTGCGCGAAGTGTTTTGGCACCGGCCAGATTCCGAAAAAAGTCTGTAAGGAGTGTAAGGGCGCGGGCCGGGTAAAAGGGACAAGGGAAATCAGCGTTCAAATTGTGCCGGGCGTGGCGGACGGGCAGATTATTAAAGTGGCCGGCGCCGGCGAGGCCGGCGAGCGCGGCGCGGCTACCGGAGATTTGTATATTCATATTAAAGTGAAGCCTCATCCGGCGTTTGCCCGGCAAGGCGACGATTTGTACGTGAAAAAAGAAATCAACGCGCTGGATATTCTATTGAAGAAGAAAATTGAAATTCCAACTATTCCCGGCAGTAAGTTGATGATTGAAATTCCGAGCGGGCATCGGTTGAGCGAACAGCTGAGGATTCCGGGCGAAGGCATGCCGCGCTTCAACAGCCATACCCGCGGCGATTTGTACGTGAAGTTTGATGTGGCGGCTCCGGGCAAGTTGAGTTCCAAAGCGCAGAAATTATTGGAGGAGTTGGATAAGGAGGTGGGGTAATCCAGGCTGATTGCCATCGCGCACCGCTCGTCCATCCGCTCCAGCGCGGATAAGCGGCTGGCTCTCGGCGCGCGCTCCGACCAAGGTCGGAGACCGAGCCGCGCGCCTGCGAGGTCTGCGCTCAAGCAATCAGCCCGGATTACTAGATATATAGATGTTGTGTATAATAAGGTAATGCCGAAATTTTCCGGAACATTTTTTTCTTATGTACGGGTAGCGTTGTCGGTTTTAATTCTGGCCAGCGTGCTTTTTTATTCCGGATTCAAATTCGGCGCCACGCATCCGGAAGTAGTAACGGTAAAAGGAATAACCAATGTCAGCGACCCGGACGTAACCGCTGACTTCGGAATTTTCTGGGAAGCCTGGCAGAAATTGCACGAGGAGCAAATTGACGCGCCGAATTTGAAAGATAAGGACGCGGTTTACGGTTCCATTTCCGGATTGGCGGGCGCGCTCAAAGACCCGTATACGGTATTTTTCCCGCCGGTAGAATCCAAGAAATTCCAGGAAGACATCAAGGGTTCGTTTGGCGGTATTGGCGCGGAAATCGGCATGAAAAATAATTTCTTGGTAATCATTGCTCCGCTCAAAGGCTCGCCGGCGGAGAAAGCCGGGATACGGGCGGGCGACAAGATATTAAAAGTTGATGAAAAAGAAACCGACGGTGTTAATGTGAATGAAGCGGTGTCCCTGATTCGCGGAGAAATCGGCACCAAGGTAGCTTTGCTGATTTACCGGGAAGGCTGGCCGAAAGCCCAAACATTTACCATCACTCGCGCGGAAATTAAAGTCCCGAATCTGGATTGGAAAACTTTGCCGGGACGGATAGCGTATTTAAAAATTTCCAGCTTTAGCGAAAACGTCCCGCAGGAGTTTTATAAGGGGATTGCCGATTTGTTGAAAAACGAACCCCAGGGTTTGATTTTGGATTTGCGAAATAATCCCGGCGGATATCTGGAGGTGGCGGTGCATCTGGCCGGTTGGTTTTTGGAGGAAGATACTTTAGTGGTAACTCAGCGTTTCCGTAATGGGCCGGACCACGTTTCTAAGACTGATGGTCCCGGCTCATTGCGGGAATTGCCGCTGGTGGTGCTGGTGAATGAGGGTTCGGCCTCCGCCTCGGAGATTTTAGCCGGCGCCCTGCATGACCAGCGCAAGACAAAATTGGTTGGCAAGAAGACATTTGGCAAGGGTTCGGTCCAGCAGTTGTTTGATTTGAAAGACGGCTCCAGTCTGAAAATTACAATCGCGCACTGGGTATTGCCGAACGGTTTTATTTTGGACAAAAAAGGCATTGACCCGGACGTGGAAGTGAAGCTTGAAGATAAAGACATAGAAGCCGGCAAAGACCCGCAGTTGGATAAAGCGGTGGAGGTTTTGAAGCAGGAAATTGGCTCTATCGCTAAGCCTACCTAACTTTATGCAAGTGGTATTGCTTCAAGATATAAAGGGTATTGGCCGGAAAATGGAAGTAAAAAACGTTTCCGATGGCTATGCCCGTAATTTTTTATTCCCGAAAAAATTGGCCGTGCCGGCGGATGAGGGCGGTCTGGAGGTAAAATCTTCGTTTGACGCGCAAGAGCGGGGGTTGATTGAAAAAATTAAAGCCGAAGCCAAGCGTCTAGAAGGCGAGCAAATTATTATTCCGATGAAGCAAGGGGGCAAAGGAGAAATTTTTCAATCAGTGAATGCCGATAAGATTAAAAAAGCGCTGGTCGAAAAAGGTTATGTTGATTGCGAAGTAGTTTTAGAAAAACCGATCCGGCAGGCCGGCGAGTACACCGTGGCGGTAAAATTTAAAAGAGGAATAACCGCAGAAACTAAAGTTATTTTGAAGCCGGAGTAATGCTGACTTTCTTGGCGAAGCGGCGGCTGCCGTCAAACCGGGTTTTCTTTACATCTTTAAATCCAACCACTCCGGTAATTCCCGCGTACAGCGTATCATCGCCGGCTTGGCGTACATTCACGCCCGGGAGATACTTTGTTCCGCGCTGGCGAATAATAATCTCACCGGCTTTCGCGGTTGCTCCATGATTGATTTTAATACCAAGACGTTTTGATTGTGAATCGCGGCCAAGTTTGGTGGAGCCGCCTGATTTAGTATGGGCCATACCTGTGTTCTATAAATGTATTATATACTATATAGAATGTTGGAAACTCCGTCAAATCCCACTTCTTCCGGTAAAAAGTCCCTTATTCTGCAAATAACCCTGCTTCTATTAATAATGGCCGTCAGCTTCGGTTTGGGCTACTTATTGCGGGGCGAATCCAAAAAAGCGCCGATTGTGATTGAGAAGAAATAAAAAAGCCGTGTCCTTTCGGTCGCGGCTTGTGGAACTTGTTTTTGCTAGGCGAGGTTTACCATCTTCACTTTCTCTACTTCCAGGTAATGCTTGAGGTCCTTCCTCCAGGTAAATTCCTGGGCCGGAGGCACGGGGGCGTCCGGTTGCACCAACTCTATCAAGTTGGCGACCACCAAGCTGATGCTGCCCCGGACCCAGTCGCCGCCGGTGTCCTTTTCTTCCAGTCGGCAGGTAGCGATGATGCTGTAGATCGGGTTGATTTTTGCTTTCACCACGATCCTGCAGGGTTTCTCGTTGTCTTTGGTTTCGTCTTCGTCATCGGTGACAAAGCCGAATTCCAGCCACCAGCAGACTTCTCCGGTCGCTATCACGAAAGCGACCTGGGTCAAATTGAGACAAAGAGCTCTTTTGTGCGTCACATCCAGCTTCGCCATAAAACCTCCTGTCACAGGAGTTCGTTAGAGGGAAAGTCCTCTATCGGCCACCGTCACGGTAACAGCCTTATTATAACCTAATTTTAATCTATTTGTCAAACTAACCGAGCCGGTCATTTTTTACGAAAATAGAAAGCCCCTTTAGCCACAATTTAATAGCGCGCCAGAAAGACATAATGGATAAAAGATAATTGAGCTCCACCAGGCCCTTAAGCACCCAGCCGGAGAATCCGGATAAAATAATCGGGCCGAGTTTGGCAATCGCGTATTTACCACCAATCGGAATCACGTACGGGTACTCCATCGGTTTATATTGGATAGGTTTAGCTGTGTAGTTTGAATTTTTGCCAGCTCGCAATCGTTCAATAATATTATGAGCCACGACATCGGCTTGCGAGATGGCGGCGCGCGCCACACCCGGAATCGGTTTTTTTGTCACCGGGTCGTAAAAACAAACCGCGTCGCCCAACGCGTAAATCATGCCGTAGAGTTTGAGTTCCGGGGTTTGCGGCAGGCATTCCAGACCTTCGTTGGCCACCATGCGTCCTTTAATTTCGGTTTTAACCGGCATGTCGCCGACGAGCTGAGGAGCGCGCACGCCGCCGGTCCAGATAAGGATGTCGTAGGCGAGTCCGCGTTGGCTTTCCAGCATGGCAATGCCGTTGGCAGCGCCCTTGATGGTTTCATTGGTGCTGATATTTACGCCAAGCTTAGCCAACCGCTTCTCGGCCGTTTTGATGATTTTTTCTTCAAAACCGGGAAGAATAGTCGGTCCGGCTTGAACGATGGTAATGCGGGTTTGGCAATGAAACTCCTGTTGGAGTTGTTTTACCCAAAGTTGAAGCTCGCCGGCCAGTTCCACGCCGGTGGAACCGCCGCCGCCAATGACGATTTCAATACAGTCTTTTTTTGTTTGCGCCAAGTCCAGAAGCGCGTCGCGGATTTCAAGGGCGTCGGTAAAACTTTTAAGCGCGTAAGCTTCTTCTTTCAATCCCGGCACGCCGAAGTAGTTGGTTTCCGAGCCGGCGGCAATTACCAGGTAATTAAATTTCAGTATTTTGCCGCCGCAGTGGACGTCGCCGGCCAAAAGGTCCAGATTGGTTACTTTGTCATTGATAAATTTAATCGGTACGCCTTTCACGATATCGGCAACCGGGAAGGTAACGATTTCTTTCAACTGACAGTAGTTGGCGGTTTCTTTGGAAGTGGTGGCGATTTCATAAAGAGTCGGCGTGTAGGTGTGATATTTATTTTGGTCAATCAGCGTAACCGAGGCGTCCAGGCGTTCGGCTTTGATTTTTTTAGCCAAGACCAGCGCGGCCCGAAGCCCGCCGAACCCGGCGCCGAGAACGACAATAGAATTATTCTTATACATAAGAATAATTCTATCATATACTATTACTATAATGCGTTACTTGAGCGGCTTGGACAAAAAGCAATTTAAAGGGGAAGTAGTCTTAGTGCGCGTTGATTTCAACGTTGAGGACATTCATGATGCTTTGCGTTTAGAGGCGTCATTACCGACTATCAAATTTTTACGGGAGCGTTGCGCTCGGGTAGTACTGTTGAGCCATCGCGGGCGTCCCAAGCGGCGCGAGCCGAAGGAGTCGCTCAAGTTTTTGATTCCTTATTTGCAGAGACGATTGGCGGAGCATGTGGATTTTCTGACAGATATCCCGGATTGCTTGCCGATGGGCAATGTTTTTTTGATTGAAAATCTCCGGTTTTGGTCCGGCGAGGCTGCCAATGATAAAAATTTTGCGCGACGGCTGGCGAATCTCGGGGAGCATTACGTGAATGACGCTTTTGCCGTTGACCATCGGGCTAATGCTTCCATTACGCAGTTGCCGAAGCTGTTACCGTCCTATTCCGGCCTGCTTTTGGAAAAAGAAATTAAAACGCTGGGCGAAGTAATGAAGCGCCCGAAACAGCCGCTGGTGCTGATTCTGGGCGGCGCCAAAGTTTCCGATAAGCTTGGGATGATTAAGTATTTTTTGCCTAAGACCAGGACTATTTTGCTTGGCGGCGAAACAGCCAACACGTTTTTGGCGGCTAAAAAAACGGATATTGGCCGCTCCGAGATTGAAAAGCACATGTTGCCGGAAGCGCACAAGCTTTTAAAAGAATCGGAAATCATCACTCCGACTGATTGGGTTATGGATAAAAAGAAGATTTTGGATATCGGGCCGAAAACGATTGAGAGGTTCAAAAAGGAAATTGCCGGCGCGGCCACGATTATTTGGAACGGACCGCTGGGTCGGTTTGAAAATCCGAAGTTCCGCGAGGGTTCGCGGGCGATTGCTCGGGCTATCGCGTCTAGCAAAGCTTTTTCCGTAGTCGGCGGCGGCGAAACCACCGAATTGATTTTACAGCTGGGTTTAGAAAAAAAGTTCAGCTTCTTGTCTACTGGGGGTGGGGCTATGCTAGAGTTTCTAAGCGGCAAAAAGTTGCCGGGAGTGGAGGCGTTAGAAAATAGAAGCTAGAAATTAGAAAATAGAATTATGAAGAATATTATTGTTTTATATCACGGTGAGTGCGCGGACGGATTTGGCGGCGCTTGGGCGGCCTGGAAAAAATTCGGCAGTAAAGCCGATTATTATCCGATCAAGCATGACCAACCGATGCCGGAAGGATTGGAGGGCGGGGAACTCTATTTTATTGATATTGTGCCTCAGCCGAAAGAAGATACCAAAAAGTGGGCGGAGAAAGCGAAGCGTTTGGTAATTTTAGACCATCATGTAACCGCCGAAACTGAAACAAAAATGGCGCATGAATATCGGTATGCCGTGGAACATTCGGGAGCAGGTTTGGCGTGGCGGTATTTCCATCCGGATAAAAACGTTCCGCGTTTGATTAATCATATTGAGGATGCGGATTTGTGGCGATTGAAATTACCAAACACGATGGAGGTCAGCTCGTACCTGCGTCTGCAAGGATTTGATTTTAAAGCGTGGGATAAAGTTGCCAAGGCCCTGGAAAAAGCCAAGAGCCGGAAAGATATTATTGCCAAAGGCCACCTGCTTCGAAGCGCGGATAATAAAAATATTGCCTGGCTGGTGGGAAAAGCAGCGCTGGTTCAATTCGAAGGCTATGAAGTCTATGCGGCTAATTCGCCAATCTGGCCTTCCGAGATTGGACACGAGTTGGTGAAGAAGAAAGGCCCGCTCGCCATTATTTGGAGCGAAAAAAATGGACTCCGTCATGTATCAATGCGTTCGGATGGAACGGTGGATGTTTCTAAAATTGCTGCAAAGCATGGGGGCGGAGGACATAAAGCGGCGGCGGCGTTTTCCGTGCCGTTTGATAAAGAATTGCCGTGGAAATTAATTGATGGTTTATCCCGTTAGAGACAATAAAGCTATGAATATAAGTTTTGATAATATCCTAAGATTAAATAAGACATCGTATCAGTTGGCCAAACCACGGACATTTTCAATGTCCTGTCTCTAACGGGATGAAAAGTAAAAATTACTACGCGTATTTTATTCCGCGTACGAAAAAGCAGGGAGTGGTTGCCAGTTGGGCGGAGTGTGAAAAATTAGTTAAAGGCGTCTACGGAGCCCGCTATCGGGGCTTTGAATCAAGAGCCGAAGCGGAGGCGTGGCTCAATGCCGGCGCGTTTTATGAAATAAAACCTCCTCGCATAAAAGCAAAATTAATAAAAGGGATTTATTTTGACGCCGGCACCGGGCGGGGGAAAGGAGTGGAAATCAGCGTGACGGATGAAAAAGGAAAAGATTTATTGCACAAAGTGTTATCCAAAAAACAGATTAATAAATTTGGCAAGCATCTGGTCGGCAACCCGCGAACGCAGAGAGCGGAGCAGTCGTCGTATGACGGCAAACAGGCGACCAATAATTACGGTGAATTACTGGCGTGTTTGTACGCTATGGAGATAGCGATAAAAGATGGAATAAAAAAAGTGTTCGGCGACAGCAAATTGGTGATTGATTATTGGTCGCGCGGCTATATTAAGCAAAAAGAGGTGGCGTCGGAAACCGTGGAGCTGGCACAGGCGGTAACCGGTTTGCGGGAAGAGTTTGAAGAGCAAGGCGGCAGAGTGGGACGCGTTTCTGGCGACGATAATCCGGCGGATTTAGGATTTCACAAATAAAAAAATCCGCGAGTACCCTGTACCCGCGGATCTGGTTGATGGAAAGAACTACTTCTTCTCGATCACTTCCTCGATCAGGATGACGGTCATCTTGGTCGAGTCGCCGCCGATCCTTTTTCGGATCGCCAGAACCTCGTCGTGGGTTTTCACCCGAAACGCGATCCTGTACTGGCCTTTGTCGCCGGCCGCCTTTGCGCGACTGCCGGTGTCATCTACGACTCGTTCCCCGACGTTGGGAATGAACAGCCGCATGCCATACGGCAGGAGGCGGGGGTCCGCGATGACGCCGTCCACGTACTTCTTGGCGTCCTTGCCGGTGGCCGTCTTGCCGGCCTTGCTGTTGGGGTCGTCTCCGCAGCATTCGGTGCAGGTGCAGTAGGGAAGGACTTCCATCTCCACTGCGCCGCCGACATAGACGCGCTTGCCGTACTCCACCTTCTGCTTGGGCGGCTCTTTTTCCTGGGCCGCGAACATGAGCAGGATTGCGACGAGAAACGTTTCCATAATCCCTCCAAAAGTTATCAAAGTTTCCAATTACAATATGACACAAAAATAGACACTTGTCAATGAATATTGGTAATGTGCACACACATATGGCGGTTTCTGGATACACTCCAGGAATGGCAATACATATGGCAAAAACAATAAAAGAAGAAAGGTTGCGATGGGTGCTTCCGATAGTGAGTAAAGAAGTGAGACTG
>Ga0247727_10014566_pt1 | contig 13042 bp, 7 predicted proteins | sample WisWelCaveWW1625_FD_202498 | JGI IMG/M metagenome (GOLD analysis project Ga0247727, IMG submission 202498) | Biofilm microbial communities from Wishing Well Cave, Virginia, United States - WW16-25 | ecosystem: Environmental > Aquatic > Deep subsurface > Groundwater > Cave microbial mat | place...
AGGCCTTTCACGATCTCCAGCGTGCTGCCGATCTCCAGGCCACTCCTGTTGGTTTGTGCCGAATTGCGGAAGAAGACATCGCCAAACACCTCGAATGGTACAATCTCATCATTGATCCGGCTGTTGAAGAAGGTCACCTCGAAATAGAGGCTTGTAAACATGTCAGCCTTCGGACGAAGAACATTTCCCTTGATGCCGAGCTCGAAGTTCCGGGACTCCTGCGGCTTCAGGTCCGGATTCAACAGGAGGTTCGGGTTGGAGTTAGTGGGATAATTGTCCAGCTCATTGCCCGCCGGAGAATCGAAACTGACTCCATACGACGTGTATGCCGCAATGGTGGGTGTCAGCTTGTAGTTCAACGCGGCCTTCGGGGTGAACGCTTCAAACACTCGTGACGAGTTCTGAACCTCGAGGATTTGGTTTCTCGTGTCAAAGACCACCTTGTCAAACCTGCCTGTGAGCAAAAGGTCCATTCTTTGCTCGATGAGGTTGAGCGAATTCTGGAAGTAGAGCCCCACATTGCTGATCGTCTCATCGGCGAGGCCTTCCAGGATGTCTCCTTTTTTCCCGCCGATATTCTCAAAGTCACTGATCGGTCCGGTTTGATAGAAGAGGTCCCCTCCAATGGAGAATTCGTTCATCCTCCCGAAGAGCAAGGAGTGGTTGACATACCGTCCGCTTCCGCCAACACCGTCCCGGTTGAAGACGCGGTAGGTGCGGGCAGCGCGCTCGAAATACTTCGTCGTTCCATATCCAGTCACTTCGACCTCGTGATTGTGCTCTTCACCGAAGAACGATTCAAAGCGAAGGCCGACACGGCCTTTCCTCGAGATTCTCCGGGCGTCTCGTCCGACATCACGTGCGTTGGCCTGGAACGGATCCTGATCGAATTGCTCTTTCGTCAGAGAGCCCGGGAGTCTTATCAGGCCGCTGACGTAGTTTCCGTAGACGCTCAGCGTCGTGAAATCCGACGGCTTGCTCTCCAGAACGCTGTTCACGATGTGCCAGAAGTCTTCACCGTGGGAACGGTATCCTTGTGCATTGTGATAGTTGTATGTTGTGAGGAAGCGATAGTCATCCGTACGAACTCCGGTCTTGAACCCGTTGCTTCGGAGATCAAAGGACCCGAACTCATTAAAGTTTACGAAGAAGCTCTCCGGGAAGTAGACATCGTTGATGAAGTTGATGACGCCCCCCGGGGCATTGGTGTAGAGCGATGAAGAATTCCCTTTTGCGATTTCGATCCTCCCGATGGACTGGAAGTCGATCGCTTCAATGCGAGTTTGTCCGTCGGGCTCGGACTCGGGGATACCGTCGAGCAGAATGCGCACGCCGCGGATGCCGGTATTTGACCGGCTGCCGAAACCCCGGATGGAGATTCTTACATCGTGATTCCCGTAGCGGTTCTGAAAGAACAGTCCCGGTATCGATCCCAGCACGTCGTTCACCGATGTCTTTCTGTCGAACCGAAACTGTGTATTATCGATTCGTTCGATGGAATACGGTATGTCAATAATCTTCCTGTAGGTTCTCGTTCCCGTGACGACAACCTCGTCGATCTGGTATGTTTTCGTCGAGTCGTTGTGTTGCGTCTGCGTGTCCTGCGAATGTAGTCTTACAGGCAAAGCAGAGAGGAGCGCAAGCAACGACAGCAGCAAGCGAGGGCTGCGGTGATGCATTGTTCCTCCGAATGATGAGTATCAAGAGTCAATGGGTGACGGGGACAAAGAGGGTTCACACGACGGCGAACGTGTTCCTTCGCAACCGTGTCCAAAACGCTCTGCATCGTCCCCGCGGCGGACTTCATGCCATCGTTGTTGTGTTTCTGGAATGGCAATAGTCTTTCTTTGGGCCTGACAAGGCCCGGCTATCTCATTACATGGGAGGAGACCTGTCTCTGATGAGGTGGGGTCTTGGGAGAAGTGGGGTTTTGTCTGAAGGTTCAGGGGAGAGAGTCTGGAGAAGTTCAACCCGAATTTGCGTTTGAATGACAAACGCTTTCTGCGCGTTATCCTTATCGAACGATTCCCAGTTCAGTGATGGCGACGCGAGCGAACACTCTTCCGCCATTCTGCGATGGTTCTGCTCATACTCCTCCTCAAAGAGTTCGACCTGGAAGGCGAAATAGTTCGTCGCGAGGAGGACTGCTACGAAGTTCTGTATGATGTGATGCAGCAAAGTAACCTGACGGTTGGGAATCGTGATGTCGCAATGGTAAAATAATGCATTTTCAACATAAGAATCAAAAATGGGTTGGGGTTGTCTTCCCAGGATCTGCTTTCTTGATTCACCCCATTGATCGTCGGTACAACATTGTCAATGGTCCATGCATGAATCCGAACATCGTCATCCTTGCAGGCGGAATGTCGTCACGCACGCGGGAATCGACTTTCTGTCTGTCGAATCCCACCTACGTGCGTCGGCCCTGAGAACGAGTCTCATCCCGGAACTACGCCACTCTACAAACCCATTCTCTTCACTATGGCTAAATACCGTTTGTCCGTGCGAAGTCTGTCAAGAACCGGGTCCACTTTGACAAAAACCAGCGAACCATCTCGTTGGTCGTAAGCCGTCTCAAGCCATGTGAATGCCTCATTTTCCATCCCGAGCGCTGTATAGATCACGGCGAGCCAATACGGCCCTACCCAATAAGGTTCGGCGTTTTGCCCGCCCGTCTTTTCCAGCAAAAGTTCGAGCATGTTGCGAGCATCCTCTTCCCGGCCGGAGACTGCGTAGCCATGTCCAAGCGCTGCAATGGCAATGGGTGTCCCCCGGAGAACATGCTTGCTTTTGAAAAGGCTTCCAAAGCTTCGTCGTACATTGACAACTGTTCATAGGCACCACCAAGAGGGATATAGGCTGCGGCAAACGTCGGATCAATTTCAAGGATTCCCTTGAAATACTCGATGGCTTTGTCATACTTTCGCGTGAAGTACAGACTTAATCCTGCATCCGCTCTTGTAGCCGCGGAGAGCGGATCCAATTCGAGGGACTGAGAGCTTTCGCGGAATGATTCTCCACTCCTTCCGACGACCGCCAACAACAGGGAGTACCATCCATGAGCTCTTGCGGAGCTGGGGTTGAGTTCGAGTGCGCGTTTGAATTCCTTTTCCGCAGCAGACCAGTTCCAGTCGTAGTTCGTCAAGACAAACGCGAGTGCGGTATGTGCGTCGGCAAGGTCCGCATTGAGTCTAAGAGCTTTTTCAGCGGCTCTCCGCGCTTTCGGGTAGGCCTCCCGGGGAGACAGGACGCTGAAATTACCGAGAAGAGTGTATGCATCGGCAAGCCCGGCGTAGGCGATCGCGTACGTTGAATCCTGCTCTATCGCCCGCTCAAAATAATAGATGCTCGACTTCAATTCGTCCGGGATTCGTTTGCTCCAATGAAACCGGCCTTGCAGGTAGAGGTCATATGCTTCAAGACTCTCTGTGGCCTTCTCCTCTAGTCTTGCTTCTTCATGAGGCGACATTGTCGCTTTCAGCGTGTCGGCGATATTCTTTGCGACATTCGTTTGAATAGCAAAGATCTGTGTAAGCTCCTTGTCGTATGTCCCGCTCCAGAGGAGTTGGTCGTTATGTGCGTCCAACAATTGTGCAACGACGCGGACATGATGGTTGTCACGGCGGACGCTTCCCACAAGGATCGTTGCGACATTCAGTTCTCGTCCAATGTCACGAAGATTCTTACTGCTGTTCTTGTACTGCATAACCGATGTTCCGCATATCACCTTTAGTTTGCTGATCTTTGAGAGATGTGCAATCACGTCCTCAGTGATCCCGTCGCTGAAATACTCGTTCGCTTTCTCCTCGCTGAGGTTTTTGAATGGAAGGATGGCAATCGAGTTTCTATCAGCCGATGTTGTCGTAAAGGTGGAGAGGATCCCCAGGCCGATCAGGACTATGAGAAGGGCTAATGCGCTGTAGGCGTACCGCGTTTTGCGTTTGAAGAAAAACCGCACTCGATCTGTCAGCGCGGAACGTTTTTTTTCCCAGGGGAGGACGATCCGGTAGATGTTGATGGGAAGCTGGATGTTCTTCAGTTCTCCTTTTCCCAGTCTTGCCATGGAAATCCCGGGCTTGTTCTGCAGTTGTCGGGCTACGTCTTCGGACACACAAATCCCTCCCGCTGGAGCGCACGGCTCGATGCGCGCAGCGATATTCACCCCATCGCCGTGTACCTGCTTGCCTCGATGCACAACGTCGCCCACGTGCAGGCCGATGCGCAGGCGAATGCTCTTTTCCGGAGCCGCGAGTGCATTTCGCTCGAACAATATTTTCTGGATTTGCACGGCGCATCGGGCTGCATCGAATGCACTGGCAAACTCGACAAAGAATGAGTCGCCCGCCGTCTCGATCTCTTTACCGCTAAACTTCGGAAACACCCGGCGCAGGATGGTTCTGTGCTCTTCAAGGAGTCTAAGCGCGAGACTTTCGTCCTTTTGACTCAAAGCACTGTAGCCCACCATATCCGTAAACATGATGGCGGCGAGTTTTCGATGACCCTTTGGTTCAGTCTTCATGCACTTTCAAGACCCGGCGAATGCCGGCGCGGGTCCCATGCTCCTTCGTCCTGAAGAGCAGAGGGCAGGGTTCTGTGATACCTGCAGGATGAATCAAGTGCCGTTCCAACTAAATGATTGTTTAGACCATTAAGATTCTACGAGTTGGAACGAGCCCCCCGGCCTCGACCACTCCAAGCATGTCGATCGGCCGTGGGCGGGCCGGCCTCGCCCGAACGAATGCTTAACATCGGCCGAGGGAGGGCACTGTGCCTCTTCGGCTGTATATTCATGTAGTTGTAGAGGCACTAGCAAACCGGAATGCTCGAATCTAACATAAGCGGAGGACGATGTCAACGAAGGGAAATCGTTGCGGGGACTGAAGATTCTTTGGTGGATGGGATGGGCAAATCGTGGGAAACAAAGGGACAAGCAGGTGTTGCATTTCTCATTCGCCGGATGTAAATTTGTTTCAGGGTTGATGCGTTGCAAGTGTGGAGCCTCGGCCCGATGTACGGTGTGCTCCGCTCTTCCAGACTTCACTCCAGCTGTTGGGTTCCTGTGTGCAAGCTTCCTTCCACCGTTCTTCCGTGGGGAAAAAGATGAAGGTCCTGTTCTTCGGAAGCAACTACAATCATACAAGTCGGGAATGTCTCGAAAGGCTCCTTAAGGAGAAATCCCTCACGGTGTTGGTAGGCATCGGTAATCTGTCACGAGGACGCGTGTTCTACACGTTCGCAACAGCAGTCCGAAGGTATGGAATCCTGATGGTCACGAAGAAATTATCGCGTTGGGCAGAATGTATGGTTTCTGATCTGCTCAAACGGATCGGATTGCCGATCAGACAGCATTGCTCCCTTCAGGGACTGGCTGAGTCTCACCAAATCGACTATTTTTTTGTCCGGGACATCAATGGTGCGGAGTGCCACGCGCGTGTCCAGAAATTCGCCCCGCACCTGATTGTTGTTTGTTCTTTTGGTCAGATCCTAAAACCTTACATCATTACGCTGCCGAAGCTTGGGTGCATCAACGTGCATCCATCCATCCTGCCACAATACCGCGGCCCTGCTCCCGCATACTGGATTCTGAAAAACAAGGAGAAGCTCTCCGGCGTTACCATTCACTTCATCGATGAGGGGATCGACACAGGAGACATCATCCTTCAAAGCCACTGTAAAATTAACATCGATGAAACGGAAGAATCCCTCGGCGCGAAGACCACGGCGCTCGGAGCATCAATGCTTTTCGAAGCAGTGGAACTTATTCGTCAGGGAAAAGTTCACGGCAAGAAGCAGGATGAACGGGACGCCACCTACTACTCGTTTCCGCGAATTGGTCGGCAAGTGAAAGACGCCGGCGGGTCTTCTGCTCAATACGCTACTGGTGGCGAACTCTCAGCTGATCCTCTAGGAAATCTCTGTCGCGATATAAGTCCCAACTTTGGATCTCGAAGCCCGAATCAAGCAAGAGTGGACAACGAATCCCCCCCCAAAACAAAATCTCCGTCCCGGGCGATACCTGAGAACTCTCGGCAAGGCAATCGTTCTTAGCTGTCAGTCACCCACCACCTAAGAGTAAGTAGCATCCCGATGAAGTCCTTTGGAACGGCGAGGTGTGTTTCGGGAAACGGAACAGTATACGATCTATCAATTGTCAGAGGGGTAATTGATAATCATAGGGCCCCATCCTTGGGTATCTTGCTTTGCAACTCATCCCTTTTTCCCCTGACTATTTTCATTCTTTGACCTTCCTGTCAGTCAAATTCTTGATGCCAGTCGCAATGCGGGAAAACATCATGACAGCGGCGACGCTCACTGTTCTTGTGTTGTACATCTTCGAGAGGGCGAGCTCACAAGGGGATCGACCTGTTGAGGTCCAGAATCCCTCAACTGAACTCCGCGATGCGGTTGAACGATACGAATCGGATCGCAATCTCCTTGGGCGTTCCTACCCAATTTGGATGTCCTCCTCCTGGAGAGAACGAACCCGGGAATTCTTGAACGACTGGCAGGAACGACTCGCGCGAACGAACTTCGACAGCCTGTCTGAGGATGGGAGAATCGACTTTCTTCTTTTCGATAATCATCTGGACTACGAGTTGCGGCAGCTGGATATCCGCGCGAAAGGACTTGAGGAGTCGAGACACTTCCTGCCGTTTGCCGATGAAGTGTTGTTGTTGGAGGAGGAGAGAAGGAATCTCCGGTTCATCGACGGGGAATCAGCGGCGAAGCGGCTCTGGAGGATCGGCAGCCAGATGGATTCAACGAGAAAAGCGCTTGGTGACGGCAATGGCGGAACGAAGAAAACCGTTGCTCACCGGGCTGCTCGGTATGTCGACGAGGTCAGGGACATCCTTAGGCATTGGTTCGAGTTCTACAACGGCTATGATCCGCTCTTTACGTGGTGGGTGGGACAGCCGTATCATGAGCTCGATTCTCTGATGCGCGAGTACGCTTCATTCATCCGCGACAAATTCGTCGGCATCAAGGCTGACGACAAGACCACGATCATCGGGGATCCGATCGGCAGGGAAGCGCTGATGGTGGAGCTTGCGCACGAGATGATACCCTACACGCCGGATGAACTCATCGCAATCGCTCGAAAAGAACTCTCCTGGTGCCAAGCGGAGATGAGACTAGCGTCGAATGCTTTGGGATACGGCGATGACTGGCACGCTGCCCTGGAGCATGTCAAACGACAGCACGTCGAGCCAGGCAAACAGACGGAGCTGATACGGGACCTCGCACATGAAGCAGTGGGTTTTCTCAAGGAACATGATCTGCTCACGATTCCTCCGCTTGCCGAGGAGACTTGGCGGATGGAAATGCTCTCACCCCGGCAGCAACTTGTGAGTCCGTTCTTCCTCGGAGGAGAAGTGATTCAGGTCTCGTATCCCACGAACACGATGACGCATGAGCAGAAGATGATGAGCATGCGGGGGAACAATGTCCACTTCGCGCGAGCGACGGTCTTCCATGAGCTCATTCCGGGACATCACTTGCAAGGGTTCATGACGGAACGATATAAACCGTACCGTTCCCTCTTTTGGACGCCGTTCTGGGTGGAGGGTGGCGCTCTGTATTGGGAGATGACATTTTGGGATCTTGACTTTCCCAGGACTCCTGAAAACCGGGTCGGCATGCTGTTTTGGAGGATGCACCGGTGTGCCCGCGTGATCTTTTCTCTGAGTTTCCATCTTGGGGAGATGTCTCCCGGCGATTGCGTTGACATGCTTGTCGAGAAAGTGGGCCATGAGCGCGACAATGCCACGGCGGAAGTGCGGCGCTCTTTTGCCGGTGACTACAGTCCGCTGTATCAGTGCGCTTATCTTATCGGCGCCTTGCAGTTCCGGGCGCTGCAAAAAGAACTGGTAGGAACAGGGAGAATGGCGCCGAAAGAATTCAACAATGCAACGTATAGAGAAGGAGCCATACCCATTGAAATGCTCCGCGCCTCTCTTGCCCACCTGCCGGTAGCAAAGAGCTACGTCGCCTCCTGGCGGTTCGCTGAGGAACTCTTTGGCAAGTAGCAGAATGTATCTTGTTCAATTCTGATCCGAAGCAGGTTGCTGAAACACTTGATTCTGAAAGCATCCACGTCACCCTGAGCGACTTAATAAGCTCTACATTAGTGGAGTCTGCGCCTGAGGCGCCCGCCTGACCGGACGGGCAGGCATCAGCCTCCGGCTGAGAAGGATGTCAAACGCACCAAATAACACGCTTCCCCGACAGAGTCGGGGCTCAGCCTGCCCGCCACACTAAGTACCTGGACGGTCAGGCGGGCGTGACGAAGTTTTTTTTCATCAGCCTGCTGGTTGCCTCTTTGGTAAGCGCTCCGGTATCCCCCTCTCTTGATTTTCAACCTCCTTTTCGGTTAGTTCTTTTGTGGTTCATTCCCCCTAATCGTCGCTCCAAGAGGAAGTATATTCTGATCCTCCGCTCGCTTGTTCCTTCGCTCTTCTCCCAAAGAATTTGATTTCTGATGCTGAATATTCGTCCCATTTTCCTTAACTGTTTTGCCCATGGCGGGTCCGGACTGCTTGTCAATTTTCTGGTCTCTCATCCAAACGTATGCATTTCCTCGGGTGAGACTCATAAAGTGTTCAAGCCAGGTACGGATTTCGACAAGGGGTGGCCGAGAATCAAGAAACAGTATTTTTATGATTATCCGATTCGGTTGATCGCCGGTGAGGATCTCTTCAGTCCGAAGAACCTGCAACTGCGCAAGAATCACGTTCCCCAATTCCTCAGGAACTACATCGACGGGATTCTCTACAGGGGCCGTTTTGACGCAATGGTTCCGACCCACAACTTCTTTCAGTATGAGAACGTTCCCTACACGATGGAAGAGTTGGGCAAATGCCGATTGTTGACAAAGGGTTTGAATGGATTGGTTTTCGCAACGGATCTCTTCCGGGAGATGTACCCGGACGCCGTGTTCTTCGGTCTCGTTCGCAACGGTTTCCCACTACTTGAAGGACGGGTACGGAGAGGACAGAGCGCTTCCGGATTTGCCATGGAGTTTTCCGCAGTGACTGAAAGGATGCTCCAGCTGAGTGAAGAGATGAAGAACTTCCATCTCCTCCGGTTCGAGGATCTGGTCTCCGATCCTGTCTTATTCTTGAGGAAGGTATATGACCTGGCGGGGTTGAACGTCGGCGATGTCCGGAAGGTGCGCATGTTGACGAGGCCTATCACCGACAGCAAGGGAAACCGCTCCATTACGATGAAAGGTGGAAACAGGGAGCTCGCCTGGTATACCTTCGAACAGTTCCGGCAATACATCAGACCTGAAATCAATACCAACCAGGCGAAACTGTTAAGCAGGGAGGACCGTGAAGCGTTCGTGCGCGTAGCGGGCCGCATGATGGAGCGCCTGGGGTATGCGGTTGATTGAACGAACACCTACTGAGGACTCCCTACAAAGGGAAAGAGGCCAGCCATGAAAACAATATTGCTCCGCCATTATGCTCTTTGCGCGGTCATCACTAGTGTAATTGCCGCTCTGTGCTCTTCGCGAGCGTTCGCCGGTGGTGACAAAGAGAAGCAGCGCGAGCTGAAGCTCAGGCATCACGAAACGCCGGAAGGCAATTATGTCCCGATCGACCGGAAATCGATGCCAACATCACCGGCTTACCGATATACCTCGCACGGTTTTTTTGCGGTGCAGGCGAATGTCGACAGTTTGGGGATGAACATTGTGGGCGATGCTGCCAATGAGCCATCGATTGCCGTGGACCCGACCAATCCGAACCGGATCGCGATCAACTGGCGTCAGTTTAACACGAACCAGAACAGCTTCCGCCAGGCGGGCTATGGGTATACGACCGACGGCGGGGTGACATGGACATTTCCGGGCGTCATAGAACCGGGAATCTTTCGATCCGACCCTGTATTCGAGTCGGATTCAGAAGGAACATTCTACTATAACAGTCTTTCCTCAAGCACGGGAGAGTTTGTCTGCACTGTGTTCAAATCAACGGACGGGGGCGCCACCTGGGATGGCGGAACGTATGCGCAGGGAGGCGACAAGCAATGGATGGCGATCGATAAGACCGGAAGCATGGGGGAGGGACACATCTACTCAAACTGGACGTCATATTTTAGTGTTTGCGATCCTGGTTTTTTCACTCGCTCGACTGACGAAGGTACGAGTTACGAGGATTGCGTTGTCATCCCGGATAATCCATATTGGGGAACGCTGGATACGGGACCTGAAGGAGAGCTCTACGTGATTGGGACAGGGTTCCCAGACCTGGTGATCGCAAAATCGACCAGCGCGCGCGACTCCGCTCAGGTCGTGTCATGGGATTTCACAACAACATTGGACCTTGACGGTGAGATAACGGGCAATCTCGGGTATGATAGTCCAAACCCCGACGGGCTTCTCGGTCAGGCATGGATCGCCATCGATCGTTCCGACAGCTCGACCAGGGGATATGTGTATGCTCTGGGTTCTGTGGAGCGCTACTCGAATTCCGATCCTCTGGATGTGATGTTTGCGCGGAGCACCGACGGTGGGCTTACGTGGAGTTCTCCAGTCCGCGTCAACGATGACGCGACCAACATGGCCTGGCAATGGTTTGGGACAATGGCAGTGGCACCGGACGGACGTATTGATGTCATCTGGCTCGATACCCGCGATGACCCGGGCGGCCTCAACTCGTCACTCTACTACTCCTTCTCTACCGACGCTGGCGTGAAGTGGTCGCAGAATGAACGGCTCTCGGATGCCTTCGATCCCCACCTGGGATGGCCTCAGCAGGACAAGATGGGAGACTACTTCGACATGGTTTCCGATGAGAATGGGGCGCACATTTCGTGGGCGGGCACCTTTAACGGCGAGCAGGATGTGTACTACGGGCACATCTCCTTGCTCACAGATGTTGGTGAGCCGGAAGCCGATGTACCATCGGTGTTTTCGCTGGAGCAGAACTATCCGAACCCGTTTAATCCGAGAACAGCAATCAGCTTTTCCGTCCCGCACAGCGGGACGAGATCTCGTCCCGACGGGAGTCGGGTCGGACAGCTCTCGGCTCTCAGCCAAACGTCCCTGATCATCTATGATCTCCTCGGCCGGGAAGTGGCGACGCTGGTGGAAGGGATACAGGAAGCAGGATACAAGAGGGTAGAATGGGACGCGACCGGTGTCCCGAGCGGCGTGTACTTTTACCGGCTAACGGGGGCAGGTTATTCTCAAACAAAGAAACTTGTTTTACTGCGGTGAGCGGCCAGTTGATTACCGCCTGAAGATTGGCATTTAGCGAGTCAGGAATACTTCTCTTGATGAAACGGAAAAAGTTGGAGCAAAGGAACGAGTCATGAAAAAGATAATTGTTGGATTGCTGTGGTCGGGTATTTCGACATTGCTCGGAGCGAGCGCACTTGTTGGTGGTCTTTCCGATGCTCTTGCATCAGGTAATGAACAAGGTCGGCAATTGCCTCGGAAGATCGACAGGCAGGAAGTGCCGACTGATTCGTACGTACGAGTCGAGCGGAGTGCGATGCCAACCTCGCCGGGTTACCGGTTTTCCTCCAGCGCATTTCTTGCGGTTCAGGTGAATGTTGACGACTCCAGCAGAAACATCGTTGGTGATGCCGCCAATGAACCCTCGATTGCGGTCGACCGGAACAATCCGAACCGAATAGTGATTGGCTGGCGTCAATTCGACACTATTTCGAACAGTTTCCGCCAGGCAGGCAATGGATACACGACCGATGGAGGGTTGACGTGGACGTTTCCCGGCGTGATCGAGCCTGGAATCTTCCGGTCCGATCCCGTGCTCGAGTCGGATTCTACCGGAACGGTCTACTATAACAGCCTTTCGTCCAGCACGGGCAATTTTGTTTGCACGGTGTTCAAATCCACGGACGGCGGAGCGACATGGGATGGAGGCACGTTTGCGCAAGGGGGAGACAAGCAATGGATGGCAATCGACAAGACCGGGAGCATGGGGGAGGGGCACATCTACGCATACTGGACTTCGTCGTTCAGCGTGTGTTCTCCGGGTTTCTTTACCCGGTCGGTGAATGAAGGCGCGAGCTACGAGGACTGTGGTGTCATCCCGGACGATCCATACTGGGGAACTCTCGACGTTGGTCCCGAAGGGGAACTCTACGTTCTCGGAGCTGGGTTTCCGGACTTTGTGATTGCGAAATCCACCAATGCACGCGATTCTGCCCAGGCTGTATCATGGGATTTCACCGGAGGAGTGGACCTCGACGGCGAGATATCGGCGTTCGCTGGAATGAGCAGTCCAAACCCCGGCGGGCTGCTTGGCCAGGCATGGGTGGCTGTTGACCATTCCACAGGACCGACGCGGGGCAACGTGTATGCACTCTGCTCCGTGGACCGCTACTCGAATTCCGATCCTCTGGACATCATGTTTGCGAGAAGCACGGATGGCGGACTCACCTGGAGTGCACCGGTTCGCGTAAATGATGATACGACGAATACGGCCTGGCAATGGTTTGGGACAATGTCCGTAGCCCCGAATGGACGCATCGATGTCATCTGGCTGGACACGCGGGATGATCCCGGCGGATTGAACTCGTCGTTGTACTACTCTTCGTCATCGGACGCCGGGGTGACATGGTCGGCGAACGAGCGGCTCTCAGATTCGTTCGACCCGCATTTGGGATGGCCTCAGCAGCAGAAGATGGGAGATTATTTCGACATGGTGTCGGACGAAGGTGGCGCCAGCATTGCATGGGCCGGCACATTCAACGGGGAACAGGATGTGTATTACGGACGCATTTCGTTGCTCACCGATGTCAGTGATCCGGACCCATCTGCTCCGTCGGAGTTCCTGCTCGCGCAGAACTATCCCAATCCGTTTAATCCGAGAACGGCGATCTCGTTTCGTGTTCCTGGACGGACACGGATAGCCGTGTCCCTACAAGTGTTTGATGTTTTGGGTCGTGAGGTAGCAACCCTTGTCAACGAACGGAAGGGACCTGGGACATACGAGGCCACGTGGGATGCTGCGGATTTTGCGAGCGGTGTCTATTTCTACCGACTGACAGCAGCCGGGTTTTCACAATC
>Ga0247727_10014567_pt1 | contig 13040 bp, 4 predicted proteins | sample WisWelCaveWW1625_FD_202498 | JGI IMG/M metagenome (GOLD analysis project Ga0247727, IMG submission 202498) | Biofilm microbial communities from Wishing Well Cave, Virginia, United States - WW16-25 | ecosystem: Environmental > Aquatic > Deep subsurface > Groundwater > Cave microbial mat | place...
GCAGATGATCGTGAGCGCGGCCCAGCAGATCATCCCGCAGGTGGAGCGCGCCGTGATCCACTTGCTGGATGAATACGCGCCCATCTTGAGCGCGGCGGCGGTGGCCGGCGTGCAAGGCTCCGAGCGCTCGGCGTTCTCGATGCGCCCCGGCGAGGGCATCGCCGGCCTGGTGATGAAAGAGGGCGTGCCGATCAACGTCGGCGACATCCTGGCCGATTCGCGTTATCTGCCGTTGGGGCGCGTGCCGAACCTGCGCTCGCTGTTGGTCGCGCCGGTGCAAAGCGGCGAGCGCCGCCTGGGCACCATCAGCGTGCAGAGCGCTGCGCCGCAAGCCTTCTCCGATGACGATCAACAACTGCTGAAGATGCTCGGCCTGCAGGCGGCTCTGGCGATTGAAAACGCGCGCCTGCTGGCGGCGGAGAGCGCCGCTCGCCAGGAAGCCGAGGTGCTCAGCGAGATCGGCAAAATCCTCAGCTCCACCCTGGACTTTGAGCAGGTGCTGGATCACCTGTTGGAGCAGATCGGGCGGCTGGTGCCGTATGACGCCGCGGCCTTATTGCTGGTGGGGCCGGAGGCCGGCCGCGCGCGCATCGCCCGCCAGCGCGGCTATGAACGCTACGGCGAGGGCCTGGTGCGCGCCGTGCGCGCGCAGTCCGTGGACATCGCCCACACCCCGCGCCTGCAACAGATGGCGGAGACCGGCCAGCCGCTGGCCGTGCCGGACGTGCGCGCCAATCCGCAATGGACGCAGGGCTTCGCCTCGGCTCACGCGCGCTCGTGGGTGGGCGCGCCCATTTCGATTCAGGGCGAGGGCGTGGTGGCATTCTTCTCCCTCGACAAAGAAGACGCCAATTTCTACACCCCGGAACATGCGGAGACGTTGAACGCCTTTATCGGGCAGGCCTCGCTGGCGATCCAGAACGCGCGGCTGTTCGCAAATTTGGAAAAAGCGCTCCGCTACGAGAAGTCGGTGCGGGCGCGCATGGTGCAAACGGAGAAGCTCGCGGCCATGGGCCGCCTGGTCGCCTCGGTGGCGCACGAGTTGAATAACCCTCTGCAAGCGATTCAAAACTCGCTCTACTTGGTGAGCCAGGAAGCGACGCTCCACCCGCAGTCGCGCGAGGACTTGCAGGTGGCGCTTACCGAGGCCGACCGCATGGCCGACCTGATTGGCCGCCTGCGGGACACCTATCGCCCCGCCACCGCCGAGCAGTTCCGGCTCGAGTCGCTGAACCTGCTTATCGAGGACGTGCAGAAGCTGATCGCCACGCACTTGCGGCACAGCAACGTCACCTTTGAGTTTGATCCGCAAGCGCGCCTGCCGGAGGTGCTGGGCATCCGCGATCAGCTCAAGCAAGTCCTGCTCAACCTGTGCCTGAACGCGGTGGAGGCCATGCCCACTGGCGGCCAACTGATGGTGCAGACGCGCTACCTGGACAGCCAGGGCGAAGTCTTGATCAACATCCTGGACACGGGCAGTGGCATCAACCCGGCGGACTTGCCTAGCATCTTTGAGCCGTTCTTCACCAAGAAGGAGGGCGGCACCGGCCTGGGCCTCTTCATCACGTACGAGATCATTCAGCGCCACCACGGGCGCGTGGAAGTGGAAAGCGCGTTGGGCAAGGGGAGCACGTTCCGGGTGTGGCTGCCGGCCGTGAACCCGGAACTGCCGTTCAAGGATGAGGAGTGAGCGCATGAACTTATCGGGACGAGTTCTCATCATCGAAGATGAGTCTGCCTTGCGGCAGACGTTGACCCGCATTCTGCGGCAGGCGGGCTGTGAGGTGACGGCGGCGGCCACCGGCCCGGAAGCCCTGCAAAGGCTCACCACCTCCACCTACGATCTGGCCTATCTGGATATTCACCTGCCGGAGATGGATGGCTTGCAGGTGCTCAAAGAAGTCCATCGCCTGTACCCGCAGATGCCAGTGGTGCTGTTCACCGCGTACGCTTCGCTGGAGACGGCAGTGGAGGCCATGCGCCTCGGCGCGACGGACTATTTGTTGAAGCCGCTCAACCCGGAGGCCCTCATCACCCGCACGGAGAGCCTGCTCAAGAAGCAGACCATCGAGCGGCGCAAGCGCGAAATCCAGAGCCAGATCGGGATGTTGCAGGATGAGCTGAAGAAGCTGGAGGAGACGTTGGCCCCCTCCGCCGCGCCCATCATCCCGCCTAGCGACCGCTTCCTGAAACGCGGGCATCTGATTGTGGATTTGCAAGCGCGCCGGGCCACGTTTGGCGAGCAGGACTTGGTTCTGCCGCCGGCCGCCTTCGATTATCTCGTGGTGCTCACCCGCCACGCCCCAGACGTGGTGGATTATCAGACCCTGGTGACCGAAGCGCAAGGCTATCAGACGGATCGGCGCGAAGCGCAGGAATTAGCCAAGTGGCATATCCACGAACTGCGCGACTCGATGGAGCCAGAGCCGAGCAACCCGCGCCACGTGCTGAACGTGCGCGGCGTCGGGTATCGCCTGGTCGTGGATTAGAATGCGCCTCTCAACACACCATGACCCGTACTCTCACGACACTTCAAGCACTAACGGCCTGCCAACGTTCGGCTCCCAGTGCCAACTATTCCCTCCGCAAACCCAACGTAATAAAAGTCGAGTCTCGTTCATAATTTAGACATGTTGAACTCAACTCCGGCGAAGAATACTGCCCCGCGCATCCTGATCGTAGATGACCATCCCAACACGGCCTCCATGCTGGCCCGGGCCCTGGGTCAATTTAATAAGCCGGTTGAAGTCCTGACGGCCCGCAGTGGCCTGGAAGCCTTGCAGATGGCAGGGCAATCCGCAGTGGACGTGCTGATCACCGACTTCATGATGCCGGGGATGAACGGCCTGGAACTCATCGAGAAGCTCCAGTCTGCTCATGAGCCGGCGCACATTATCCTGGTGACGGCCTATGACAGCCCCGGTCTGGCGGCCACCGCCCGGCGGCTCAAGGTCAACCATTATTTGGTCAAGCCGGTCCAGCCCGACAAAATCCGCGAGATTGTGGGCAAGGTGCTGGAAGGCATGGTTGAGACCAAAACGGCTGCGCCGTCCGAATTGCCGGCACCGTCCAATTTCAAGATTTTGATCGCGGACGATCAGCCGGATAACGTTCAACTCCTGGCGACCCGTCTGCAAAGCGAGGGCTACTCTTTCATCACGGCGATGGATGGGCAGGAGACCCTCGACAAGCTCCGCGCCGAAACGCCGGACCTGGTCCTGCTCGACGTGAACATGCCCAAGAAAAGCGGGTTTGAAGTGCTGGCGGAGATGCGGACGGACCCGCAGTTGGAGCACATCCCGGTGATTGTGCTGACGGCGGCGCGCACCTCCGTGCGGGACGTGCGCGAGGGCCTGGGCCTGGGCGCGGATGACTACGTGACCAAGCCGTTCGACTGGCGCGAGTTGGCCGCCCGGGTGCGCTCCAAACTGCGCATCAAACACGCCGAAGACATTTTGCGCCGCAGGAACCGCGAACTCAGCCTCTTGCCGGAGATCGGCCAGGACCTGAGCGCGCGCGTGGACGTGGAAGAGCTGGCCACCGTCATCCTCAAGCGGGCGGTGGAGGCCCTGGCCGCCGCGAACGGCCATCTCGTCATCTTCAACAACATTGACGGCGAAGTCTTTTACAAGACCTATGCGCCGCGTCTTATCCCCGGCTTGAACTGGGCCGAGGCGCAAACGTGGCTGGTGGGCAAGGGGTTGATCGCGCAGGTGACGCAGGCGAAGCAAGGCGCCATCATCGCCGACACCGAGACGGACGAGCGCTGGCCGAAGTTGGCGGGCCATCCCGTCCGCTCCGTGCTGGGCGTTCCCCTGCTCAGCCGGCGCGGCGCGATCGGGGTGCTCACCCTGGTGCATGAGTTCCCGGGGCAATTCAACCCGGATCACATCACCCTTCTGCAAGCCATCGCCAGCCAGGCCGCCATCGCCATTGAAAACGCCCAGTTATATGCGGTGGAGCACAAGCGCGTCAACGAGTTGGTCGCGCTCAACCAACTGACCCGCGAAATCGGCGTGTTCACGCGCTCCATTGACCTGTTTGCCCGCTTGCCCCAGATCATCATGGAGACGCTCCATTATCCGGCGGTCACGCTCTGGCTGATGGAGGGCGCCGAGCTTAAACTCGCGAGCCAGGCGGGGGCGAATAACGCCCCGCGCAACTCCATTTTGACGCTGGCGCCTCAGCAGGTGGCGGCTACCGGCCAGCCCGCGCACCTGTCGGGCAGTGTGGATGAGCGCTTTGGTGAACGCATGGGGACGGGGAGTTTACCCACCCATTCCGCCATCGCCGTGCCCTTGTATTGGGACTCCCAGGTCAGCGGCGTCCTGGCCATTCATAGCAAACACGTCGGTGTTTTTCAGGAAAGTGACCGCGTTTTGCTGGAGACGCTGGCCTCCCAGGTGGCGTCCGCGTTGGAGCGCATCCGGCTGTTTGAGTCCGTGGAGCAGGAGCAAAAGCGCATGTCCGCCGTACTGCGCGCCGCGGCCGATGCCATCCTGGTGCTGAGCGCGGGCGGTTATGTGCAGTTGATCAACCCAGCCGCCACTCACCTGTTCACCGATATTGAAACGCACCTCGGCCAGCCCCTGCCCACCGATCGGGGCTACGATGATTTCGTCCGCCTGCTGGATCAGGCGCGCGAGAGCATGACCACAGGCCTGACGGTGCATGAGGTCACCTGGCCGGATAAGCGCGTCTTCAACGTGCTGATCACGCCCATTGAGAACGGCGCCCAGTTGGTCACTCTGCATGACATCACCTACTTCAAGGATATGGAGCGCGTCAAGAACGAGTTTTTGGCGACGGCCTCCCATGACCTGAAGAACCCGCTGACCGCCATCCTCGGCTTCAGCGACCTGCTATCGAAGCTCGGCGCGCTGACTCCCCAGCAGGCGAACTTCCTGGCGCGCATCCGGGGCGCATCCAAACAGATGTTGGAGCTGGTGCAAGACCTGCTGGAACTGGCGCGTCTGGACATGGGCATTGAGCTTAAGCTGGAGTTGATTGACCTGCGCGAGTTGTGCAACCACATCGCCGACGAGTTCCAGGCGCAGGCCGAGGCTAAACAGCAGTCCGTGAAAGTATCCCTGAGCAGCGCGCCGGCGCTCGTCCACGTAGACGTGGCGCGCATGAAGCAGGTGATGCGCAACCTGATGGGCAATGCGATTAAGTACACCCCTCTTGCCGGGCGCATCCTGGTGGACGTGGAGCTTAACGGGCATATCGCCAGCGTCCTGGTGCAGGATACGGGCCTCGGCATTCCGGAGGCCGACCTGCCGCACATCTTCGACAAGTTCTATCGGGTGGAGGCGGATGATCGCAGTGACATCGAAGGCAGCGGCCTGGGGCTGGCGATTGTGAAGGCGATTGTCGAAGAACATGAGGGGCAAATTGCTGTGGAGAGCACGCTGGGCAAAGGGACGTGCTTCACCATCAGCTTTCCCCTGGCCTCCTTCGAGCGCATCCCCGTCACGATGTAGTGGAATCGACCGAAGCGCCGTCGCGCCAGGTCGAGCACCCCAATTAGAATCGACGGAAACCGGCTGTCCCAGTTGAGTGAGCGCGCCACTCCCTTTAGCGGAGCGGCGCGCTTTCTTTTGGGGTGCTCGCAGCGTTTTCTCCCCTCCAATCTGCCCTGACTCAACGTTTGAGTCGGGTTGATCCCCTGACCCGAATCGGGCCGTTTTGATGTCCCGCGCCCCTGACCCCTCAAACCGACTTTTCACGCGATTTACACAGGGATTCGCGGCGTGGTACGGTAATCTATAACTAGTACCTTGAGTTGATTGCCCAAACAGGCCTATAGTCGCCTATCAAGGCTAATGAACGCCGCCGTCCAGCAAGGACAGAATTCATATGGCAACTCCGCAACTGCCCCGATCCGGTAACCCGCGCAATGTCCAACCCGTCGAAACCCGAGCGCGCAACGTCTTCCTGGCCGCTTTAGTAGTGTTCGTCGCTATGGCGGCTGTGTTTACCCTGGGGATCGTTGTTGACTTGCGCGTGGGAAATAACATTTTCGCCATCAACAACGCTATCCCCCTGCCTCTGATGTTCGCCTCACTGGCCGGCATGTGGTTGAGCCGCCGGGGCCGATATGAATGGGCCGTCATCCAGCTGAATATCGCCATCGTGGTGACGCTGCTTTTTTCGATCACTATTGTGTCAGGCGTTGGATTTGTCATTGGCGTAGCCGCGCCGATTGTCGTTATCGCGCTCAGCGGAATTGCCCTGCCGCCCCGGATGGCGACGCGGATGATCCTGCTAGGGGTCGGCGGTGGTGTGGCGACCATTCTGCTGGATTTGTTTTGGCCGTTCCCGCGTGCGGGGTCGGGCATCGGCGACGCTCTGCCGTTTATCCTGTTGGGCCTGGTATTGTTTCTGGGGGTGGTGGTGTGGCGGCAGTTCTCACGCTACTCCCTGCGGACCAAGCTCATCATTGGCTTTGTCGGCATCGCCGCGCTGTCGGTGGGCGCCATCAGTTTCATTGTCAACTCGGTCGTCACTTCAGAGTTGACGCGCTCGGTCGGCGCTGACTTGAAGCAAACCGCAGCGACCAAAGCCCTCACCATTGGCGGCTTGATGTCCAAACATATAGAACTCTTGCAGTCGTTTGGCTTGAGCAAGGTGGTACAGGACCGCGTGGTGGAGGTCAACGCTACCTATACTGGCGATTCGGCGAGTATTCAAGCGGCGATCAAGCGTCTGGATGAGCAGTGGCGCGCCGCCGACAAGGCCAATAATGACGCCGACCCGCTGGTTCACAAAGTTCTTAACGAGGAAATCGCCTCGGAACTCAGCGAATTCCGGGATACGTTTCCTGACCATGTGGAAGTCTTTGTGACGGATAAATATGGCGCGAACGTCGCCGCCACCAACCGCACTTCGGATTATTACCAGGCCGACGAAGGCTGGTGGCAAGCCGCCTACAACAATGGCCAGGGCAGTGTGTACATTGGGCAGCCCGAATTTGACGAGAGCAGTCAAACCTACAGCACGAACATTGCCGTGCCGCTGTACGCGCATGACACTCAAGCGGTCGCGGGTGTTCTCCGCACCACCCTCGATTTGAAAGTAGTAAGCGCGGCGTTGGGGGCTGGAAATATTGAACTCATCGTGGGCTTTGATTTACTGCTTCCCAGCAATGAAATTTTGCACAGCGAAGAATCTGAGGCGGTGGATGCGCACGGCCATGCGGAGGGTGAGGAAATTGACTTGAACGCCCTCAACCAACTGCGGGCCACCAATGCCGACTATCTGGCCATTGATTATCAGGGCGTGCCCCGTTTGCTTGGCAAGGCGAACGTGTTGTCCGGCGAGGCGGATGAAGACGTGGCGATCGCGCCGCTGAACTGGCTCATCGTTGCCCATCAAAACCAGGCCGATGCCTTACAGCCTGTGGAGGCCGGCACCCAGGCCACGGTGCTGACCAGTCTGGGCGTGTTGTTATTGACCGTGCTCCTGGCGTTGCTCGTGGCGCAACGCCTGACCGACCCCATCGTACGTCTCACGGCGACGGCGGCCAAAGTTTCGGGCGGCGATCTCACCGCGCAGGCCCCCGTCGACACGAACGACGAGATCGGCGCGCTGGCGACGACGTTCAATGTGATGACGACGCAATTGCGCGAGACCCTGGAGAGCCTGGAACAGCGCGTGGCCGACCGCACGCGCGCGCTGGCTGCCAGCGCCGACGTCAGCCGCCGCCTCTCCACCGTGCTGGATCAGCCCACGCTCGTCCGGGAGGTGGTGGAACAGGTGCAATCCGCGTTTGACTACTACCACGCGCACATCTATTTCTGGGACGAGGGGCGCGAATATCTCGTGATGGCGGGCGGGACCGGAGAAGCCGGGGAGACCCTGCTGGCCCGGGGGCACAAAATCCACAAGGGCAAAGGCTTGGTGGGCCGGGCGGCTGAAACTCAGCAAGCCGTGTTGGTACCCGATACCTCCAAGGAGCCAGGCTGGCTCCCCAATCCGTTATTGCCGGACACCCGGGCGGAAATCGCCGTGCCGATCATGTTGGGCGACCGCGTCCTCGGCGTGCTGGATGTGCAACACAATATCATCAATGATCTGGATCACGGCGATGTCGAGCTACTGCAATCCATCGCCAACCAGGTCGCCATCGCGGCCCAAAACGCCCGCGCCTACGCTCAGGCCCAACGGCAGGCAGACTTTGAAGTGCTGGTGAACACCATCGGCCAGAAGATTCAAGACACACTGACCGTGGAAAGCGCACTCCAGGTGGCTGTCCGAGAAGTAGGGCGGGCCTTGGGTGGGGCGCGCACCCGAGTCAAACTCAGTCAGTCGGCATCACCAAACGGTCAAGAATAGGCTGCCCGCGGCTCAGGAGCATCGCCATGTTAGAGTTCTTGCTGGAATTTCTTCACTCCGAACATCCCGATCCGATCCTGCCTCATTCCTACGATCCATGGCTGGTGACCCTCTCGGTAGTGATCGCTATCCTGGCGTCCTATACAGCGCTGGATTTGGCCGGGCAGGTGACGGCGGCGCGGGGGCGGGCGCGCTATACCTGGTTATTGGGCGGCGCCATGGCCATGGGGACCGGCATCTGGTCCATGTACTTTGTCGCCATGCTGGCGTTCCAGTTGCCCGTGCCAATCGCGTACGACGTCGCGCTCGTGGTCATGTCGCTGTTGGCGGCAATTTTCGCCTCCGGGCTGGCGTTGTGGATCGTGAGCAGGTCCAAAGTGGGTTGGCGGCAATTTGTGCTGGGTAGCCTGGTCATGGGCGCGGCCATCGCGGGCATGCACTATATCGGCATGATGGCCATCCGCGGATCCGTCATCATGCATCTTGAGCCGATCCCGGTTGTACTTTCCATTGTGATCGCGGTGGCCGCCTCGCTGGCCGCGCTATGGTTGCAGTTCCGCCTGCGCGCGGCGGCCACCCGGACGGAGCGCATTTGGAAAGCGCTGGCCGCCGTGGTCATGGGCTTCGCTATTGTCAGCATGCACTACACCGGCATGTTCGGGTCCGTGTTCCATCTGGATGAGAGCGTGCCCGCCAACCCGCCCGGCTCTATCGCCGTTTCGGTGCTCGGCGGCGCCGCCATCACGGCCGGCGCCCTGATACTCTTGCTGGGCTACATCATCGTGCGCCGGTACCGCAGCTTTTCCCTGGTCGCCAAAGCCGCCATCAACCTGGCGCTGCTGGTAGCCGCTGTGGCGTTTGTGAGCGTTGCCGGGGCAACCGGCCTGAATAATCTCAATTTTCAGGTGGACAACCTCTACAACTTCATGCTCATTCCCATCAATTCGCTTCAGGAAGCCAACCGGGCGTTGAGCGCAGGACAGGAACTGTATCACGGGATGGCGGCGAGCGGCCTGGCACCTCAGGGCGTGGAAGCAGATATAGAGCGCATCAAAACTTCCGACGCCAAGTTTCAGGCTGTGCTCGACCGATATGACGCGGAGTGGATCACGACGGCGAGCCTTCCGTTCACCCAACTCCTGGAGCGGCGGGGCCGGATTGACCTGCAGCAAGACGAAGTGGCGGCTTTTGAGCTTGTGAAGACGAAATTTGCCGCGTACCAGGCCCTGCGCGATGAAACCGCTTCAGGCCTCCTCAGCGGCCAGATTACGCCTGACGAACTTGAAGAAATAGAGGAGGCAAGCGAGCACGTTGAGGCGGAGATGGATCGCCTGATCCAGATCAATCTCGAATTCGCACAGGTTTCCTTTGACGATGCGGTTGAAGCCTATCAAACCTCCACGCTCGTGATGATTGTGACAGCTATCGCCGTATCGTTGCTGGGCGTCGGTGTGCTCGTGGTGTTGTTGCGCAGTATCATCCTTCCGCTGAATGCGCTCCGTGAAACCGCCGACCAGGTGGTGGGCGGCCAGCTGGGCGCCACGGCGCGGGTGTTCGCCAATGACGAGATCGGCCAGGTGGCCCGGACGTTCAACACGATGACGTCTCAGTTACGCGACTTAATTGGTTCCCTGGAGCAACGCGTCGCTGACCGCACCAAAGCCCTGGCCACCAGCGCCGACGTCAGCCGCCGCCTCTCCACTGTGCTTGATCCGCAGCAACTGGTGAAGGAGGTGGTGGAGCAGGTGCGCGAATCGTTCAACTATTATCACGCACACATCTATCTCTTCGACGAGCGCGGCGAGAATCTGATCATGGCGGGCGGCACGGGCGAGGCCGGGCGGACGATGCTGGAGCGCGGGCACAAACTCCCCGCCGGGCGCGGCCTGGTGGGGCGGGCGGCGGCGACGGGCGCGGCGGTGCTGGTTTCCGATACAACGCAGGACCCTAACTGGCTGCCCAATCCATTGTTGCCGGAGACCAAGGCGGAAGTTGCGGTGCCGATCATGGCCAGCGGTCAGGTGCTGGGCGTGCTCGACGTTCAGCAAAACGTGGCCGGCGGCCTGGGCCAGGCCGATGTGGACTTGCTCCAGTCCCTTGCAAACCAGGTGGCGATTGCGTTGAGCAATGCGCGCTCCTATGAAGAGGCGCGCGTCCGCGCCGACCTGGAAACGCGCGTCAACACCATCTCCCAGAAGATTCAGGCAGCGCCGAGCGTGGAGCAGGTGTTGGAGATCGCGGCGCGTGAATTGGGGCAGGCGCTCGGGGCGCGGCGGGCCAGCGTTCAACTGAGCAGCCTGGCCAAGAGCGGCCAGACCCGACAAAACTGACGCCGCAGGAAGGTGATGACAATGTTAACGACCCTCCGCAAATTTTTAGCGCCGCCCGTCTTTGAAGACGAAGACAAGACGCGCGTTGCCAGGCTGTTGAATACCATCCTGCTTGCACTGATTGCCCTCCTGCCGGTCATTTTCGCCGGCGGGTTAGCCGGTGGCAACTTCACTACGGCGGTTTACGTGATCGTCGCTGTCACCTGGGTTGTGAACGTGGGTCTGTGGTTTCTGGTGCGGCGCGGCTGGCTCGCGCTGGTCAGTTCCGCCTTGCTGGTGATACTCGTCAGCGCCGTCACTGCGGCGGTGTATTTCGGAGGGACGATCCGCATACCGGGTATTGCCTTTTATGTTCTGGCGATCCTGATCGCCGGCCTCACCCTGGGCCGCCGCGCCGCAACCGGCGTCGCCGTTCTGAGCGCTCTCATCGTGCTGGGGCTGTTCCTGGCGGAGACCCGAAGCTTGTTACCGGCGCCCTCCCCGACAACGATTGCGCAATGGATTACGTTCACAACAATCTGCGCCCTTACGACGGTGTTGCTTCACCTGTCCAGCCAGAGCATTGAGGAATCGCTGGAGCGCGCCCGCCGCAACGAGCACGAAGTCAGGGCGCTGGCTGAAAGCCTGGAACAGCGCGTGGCCGACCGCACCCGCGACCTGGCCCTGGCGGCAGAAGTCGGGCAAAGCCTGGCGACAGTGCGAAATCTGGATGAGCTGTTGTCCAACGCCGTCGAAAGCATCCGCGCCCGGTTTGACCTGTATTACACGCAGATTTATCTGGTCGATCCAACTGGACGCTCCCTGATCATGCGCGCCGGCACCGGCGCGGTGGGCGCCGAGTTGAAGCGGCGCGGTTTTCATTTGCCCATCGCCACCGGTTCCTTCGTCTCCATCAACGGCATGGCAGCGGCGGAGAAGCGGCCCGTGATCGTGGCCGACACCACCGCCGATCCCACCTTCCGGCCCAATGCCCTCCTGCTGGAGACGCGCTCGGAAATGGCGATTCCACTCATCGTTGGTGACCGGGTGGTCGCCGTCCTGGATATGCAAAGCGCCCGGCCGGGCGCCCTAAGTGGCGAGGTGCTGCCAGCCTTTCAGACTCTGGCCGGCCAGTTGGCCGTGGCCATTGAGAACGCGCGCCTGTTTGAGCAGGCCGAACTGGCCCGCACCGAACTGGTGGCCCAGGCCCGCCACCTGTCCCGGTCTGGTTGGGAAGAGTATCTCAACGCCATCGATCGGGGTGAACAAATTCAGTACACCCACACCTCGGCCGCTGAAGCCGCCTCCGCCCTGGAAGACGCTGCCACCCTGTCGGTGCCGATTGCGGTCTCCGGCGAGCCGATTGGCGCGCTGCGGCTGGAAGGCGATCCGGAGCGGGCGTGGACCCAGGAAGAGACCGACCTGGTGCAGACTGTGGCAAGACAGGTGGCCCAGCAAGTGGAGAACCTGCGATTGCTGGCGCAAGCGGAGCAATATCGATCGGAGGCTGAAAACGCCGTCCAGCGCCTGACCCGCCAAAACTGGCGCGAGTATCGGGAAGACAGGGCGGCGCTCCAGCGTGGATATGTCTATGCCGACGATCAGGTAGTATCGGCTCCCGATGACGCTCAGCCGGAGCCGGATGTCATGCAGCGGGCCCTCGTCGTGCGCGATGAGCCGGTCGGCGTGATCGAAGTCGCCGGGGCTGACGCGTTGGATGAGACGGCGGCGACACTGCTCTCGTCGGTGGCGGACCGTCTGAGCGTGCACATTGAGAACCTGCGGCTGTCCGAGCAGACTCAGGCGGCCCTGGCCGAGACTGAAGATCAGGCGCGCCGGCTGGCCCGCCTGAATGAACTCGGCGAGGAGCTGAGCCGGGCTAACACATTGGAGGCCATTCTGCAAACGGTCGCAACCCGGGCCGGCGAGATCATTCACTCGGACCGCAGTTCGATCATATTGCTCACGGAAACCGGCGATCAGTATCAAACGATGGCTTTGTCAGGGGAGGTCGACTCCGCCCCAGCCGGAACGCTTTATCCGTTGGCAGGGACAAGCGCCGGAATGGCGGTGAAGCAGAGGCGGCCGGTGATTATCACCGATCCAGATTTGAACGAACTGCCCAACATGCGCCGTTTCGTGGAGCGAGGGCTGCGCTCATTTATGAACGCGCCGCTCATTTCGGGCGGCAAGGTGATCGGCACCCTCAACGTGGCCAGTGCGCAGCCGGACGCCTATCGCAGCCGTGACGAGAACTTGCTGCTGCAGGTCGCCTCGTTGTTGGCTTCAACGTTGGAGAACCGTCGTCTGTTCGAGCAGACCCAGAAACGCGCCGACCGCGAAGCCATCATCAACACCATCACACAGAGGATTCAGGGCACCACCTCAGTAGAG
>Ga0247727_10014568_pt1 | contig 13039 bp, 9 predicted proteins | sample WisWelCaveWW1625_FD_202498 | JGI IMG/M metagenome (GOLD analysis project Ga0247727, IMG submission 202498) | Biofilm microbial communities from Wishing Well Cave, Virginia, United States - WW16-25 | ecosystem: Environmental > Aquatic > Deep subsurface > Groundwater > Cave microbial mat | place...
CGCGGGACGACGGCACCACCCTCATCTTCGTCGCCGGCGCCATGTTGATGATCTGTGGCTTCGCCGCCATTGCCATCGATGTCGGCAATCGGTACGCCGAGCGCCGCGCCGACCAAACTGCGGCCGACGTGGGCGTGATGGCGGGGACCATCGACCTCCTCAACGGCGTGGCCGCCATCAGAGATGCATCGATGCAATACGTACGGGTCAACTTACCCCAGACCTACTCGGACGGTGATTGGCAGACGAGTTGGGAGACATGCACCGATCCCACCAAGAACGGTGGAGGCTATTCCTTCCAAGGCTTGCCCGCCCCGGCGGGCTGGGGTGTAGCCACGCTCGATTGTCTGAGCATGGACCCAGCCGGCTACCTCCGGGTACGGGTCCCCGACCAATTCGTCCAGACCTCGTTCGGCAACGTGATCGGGGTCTCTGAGCTGCAGTCGACCGCCAATGCCATCGCTCGGTGGGGTTCACGGGGCCCCAGTGGGGTACTTCCATTCGGTCTTGGCAGTGGGGTCGGTGACGCCGATCACGTCTGCTTGAGTTCGGCGCCGACCGGGCTGGCGGGTGATCCTTGCGAAGGCGCCAGCTCCGGCAACTTCGGGACACTCAAGGGTCGCCTCTACGGCAACCCAGCAATCCCTACTCCCGAGAACTGCACCTCCTCGCCGCTGGGCGACGTTTTGGCTCTCAACATCGCGGCGGGGCTCGACCACCTGGTCATCCCCGATCCTCCCAACGCCGCCGGCGAAGTCCGCGACGAGTGTTTCAACCTGTTGCCCAACACCCTCAACACCGACGTCGGTTTTCCCAACGACGGTGCAGAGCAAGGCCTTGCCACCGGTCCCATCAACCAATCGCCCACCCTGACGCCCCGCCTCAAACAGGGTTCTGGTACCAAGCGGGCGAACCCAGAGGGCCACAACCTCGACGATGTCCCCCTATGGGATCTTTTCGTATTCGACTCGCTGGCGAGTGCGCCAGCGGGCTTCCCGGAGGAATGCGGCAATTTCAACCCCGGCCAGCCACCCCAGGACTGGAATGGCGACGGCGTCATCGACGGCCCCCAGTCCTGGGAGCATCTGCAAGTGTGCCTCGAGGTCTACTCCGGCGGTGGCTACAACGTTCTCCTTCCTGAGGACGTCAAGTACTCACCCCGCTTTGCCTACATTCCCCAGTTCCATGTCTCCGAACTTGGGCCCGGTGCTAAATGGCACCGAATCAAGCGGTTCCGGGCGGTCTTCCTTCAAGGACTCTGGTGGAAGAAAGGATCCGATTTCCTGGAGTTCCAACCGGGTGAAGAGTGTGTTTGCGACCCAGCGGGAAATTGGGGCGCCGTCCAGCTATCGGCTTTGGTGATCCCAGATGCCGCCCTCCCCGAGGCATTGCGGGGCACACCACCTTCGGGTGTCGTATTCGACCCCTACATCGCCGATCTCTGGCGATAGACCACCGTTAGGCTCGACGGATGCGAGCGCTTCCCTGGCTGATGCCTGCACTCGTCACTCCCTTCGACCGTCGCGGTGAGCTCGATCTGAAGGCACATGAACACAATCTGCGATCGCTAAACGACCGGGGGGTTCGGGGGTTTCTCATTGCCGGGTCAACGGGTGAGGGTCAATACCTGGAAGACGGGGAGCGAGGTCAACTGGTCGCTACCGCCCGGGCGACGCTCGGCAAACGACCTACAATCCTTTGCGGTCTCGCCGGTGAGACCGAGAGGGCCGCCCTCCGCCAAACGAACGAAGCCGCCGAAGCGGGCGCCGACGGAGTGCTGGCGATCACACCGACCGCCCTCATCCGCGGCGACACCAAATCTGTCGTTTCCTACTACCGGCGTCTGGCCGACCAATCGCCGCTTCCAGTCCTTCTTTACTCGGTGCCTCGCTTCACCGGTTATGCGCTACCGGACGAGGCCGTAGCCGAACTGGCCAAACACCCCGGCATCGCCGGCATGAAGGACTCCGGTGGTGACCCCGTCCGAATGCAGCGGCTGATCGCGGCGACACCCGACGACTTCGTGCTCTTCACCGGTTCGAGCGCAGCAGTCCGGCTGGCAGTGACGGCCGGGGCACACGGGGCCATCACCGCCTCCGCCAATTACCTTCCGGCGCTGATCGGTGAGGTAGTCGGGAAGGCCCGGCGGCGAGCGGCAGACGATGGGTCCCAACAGAAGTTGTCCGAGACCGCCGGAAGGATCGAGACAGCCCACGGCGTTCCCGGCGTCAAGGCCGCCGCCGCCGGCAACGGTTTGCGTCCTGGTTATCCCCGCCTTCCCCTCCGTCCGGTCGGAGCCAGCCTGGCTCGAACTTTTGGTGAGCTCGCAAGAGCCGCCGACGCCGGCACACCCCTCACAGAGCATTAGTGCACCGTGTGACAAATAATCGCCAGGTCTCGCCGGCGCTATTCGCCAGACAGAGCACTAGCCTCGGCCGACCCACTTCGAAAGGTAACCAATGGCCGTCCAGTTTCTTAGCCAGGAATGGGCTGCGGCAGTCACCGAGGCGCTCAACGCCCATGCCGGCTTCAAAAGCGCCATCGGGACCGCCGAACTCGGAATTCAGTTCAACACCGCTGACGCACCGGCCGGCGACATTTCCTACTTCCTGAAAGCAAGCGGCGGCCGGGCCGATCTGGCGGTTGGAGTGCTCGACAACCCCGACGTGACCGTCGGTCAGATTTATGCGACCGCCTCGGCCATCTCCCAGGGTGAGCTGAACACTCAGACAGCCTTTATGACGGGGAAGCTCAAAGTCTCGGGCAACCTCGCAAAGCTGATGATGCACCAGGCGGCGATTACCCAGTGGGGTGCTGCCGTAGCCGGTATCGAGGTGGAGTACTGAGCACTTTCAAAAAAGGAGGCCCCGCCAAGCGGGGCCTCTTTTTCGTTCGTCCCTTATGGTCAGTTGACGGCTTCCTTGAGCCCCTTACCTGCCTTAAAGGCCGGTGCCATCGACGGCTTTACGTTGATGATTGCTCCGGTCCGGGGATTGCGGGCGGTCCGGGCGGCCCTCGACCTGACTTCGAACGTGCCGAAGCCGGCAATGGCCACCTTGTCGCCCTTCTTCAACGACTCGACGATGGAGTCGAACACGGCGTCGACCGAAGCGGCTGCTGCCATTCGGCTACCACCGGTGGACGAGGCCACGGCCTCGACCAGCTCTCCCTTGTTCATGCGTCCTCCTTTACGGGCGCGAATTACAAGCATGAGATTATCCGGTCGGAGTCCGTCTATGAAATCAATCGAGAGTTAGCTGGTCCAGCTCGGCCACTTTTGCCTTCACCGCCTCGGCGGCAGAACGCACGCCCGCCAGCTCTTCTTCGGCGAGATCGAGCTCGATAACCTCCTCGACTCCCCCTCGTCCCAGCCGGGCAGTAACTCCCAAATAAACCTCGGAGACACCGTATTGGCCGCTGAGCCAGGCGCAGACCGGCAGAACATCCTGACTGTCGGTCATAACCGCCTTCACCATCTGGGCGGCGGCCGACGACGGGGCGTAGTAGGCAGAACCGGTCTTGAGGAGGGCGACGATCTCGGCCCCCCCATCCCGGGTGCGCTCCACAATGCCGTCGACCTGAGCACTGTCGAGTACTTCCGGTAGCGGCCGGCCGCCCACCGTGCATTGAGACGGGACAGGCACCATCGTCTCCCCATGGCTTCCCAGGGTGAGGGCATAGACGTCGAGGATGTCGGCGCCGGCGGCTTCGGCAATGAAGTGGGCAAACCGAGCCGAGTCGAGAATTCCGGCCTGACCGATCACCTTGCTTTTGGGTAGACCGGATAGTTCGGCCGCCAGCGTCGTCATCTGATCGAGGGGGTTTGTGACAACGACCAGGGTGGCTTCGGGCGACCGTTCCACCACATCTGCCACGACACCCTTGACGATTTTGGCGTTGACCTCCAACAGATCCATCCGGCTCATACCGGGTTTGCGGGGCAACCCGGCGGTGATCACGACGACCTCGCTACCGGCGGTGTCCGCATAGTCGTTGGTGCCGACCACCTTGGTCCGGTAGCGTTCGATCGGTCGCGACTGGTTCATGTCGAGTGCAAGGCCCTGAGGGAGGCCCTCGACGATGTCGGTCATGACGACGACATCACACACCTCAGACTCTGCCAATCTTTGGACCGTCGTCGAACCATATTTCCCGGCCCCGACGACAGTGACCTTGCGCACCGAACCTCCACCGAACGAAACAGGCAATGTAGTGCACAGTCTCGAAAACACATCAGGGGGTCTCAACGGCCCTCGACGCCCCTGCTTGTTCCGAGACCGAGCACTAGCTACGAACCGATTGCTCAAATACGGCTTGCCGCTCATCGTGCTGGCTGCCTGTGTTTCCAAACCCACCGAGACCATCGACCTTGGCAATGTCGACCTCGCCACCCAATTGGGTGCACCGCCCATCGAAGACATCTCCTGGAGTCGGACGCTGGCCGGTCAAGAGGTGGTCGGCACCGGTACCACCCCCGACCCCGACGAGCTGGCCACCATCAAAGGCGCCTTCGAAGAAGTGCCGGAGCAGCTGAAAGAACTGGTTCAACCCCGGGCAGTGATACGAGCCTCCAAGGCCGATTTCGGTGAGAGTCTCCACCCCGAGGCGGCCGCCTTCGCCAAAGGACCCGACATCTTTCTTGTTGATGCCGTCTTCGACGTCGGTGGAACTCGTTTCGACCTTGCCCGGGCGTATCTGCACGAGCTGGCCCACGTCGCCCAATTTGAGACTCTTAGCCCCGAGTACGTGCAGGCCGTTCTCGATGGGCAAGTCGACCGCACCGACCCAGCAGCCGGGTCCGAACTGGTCCGGAGTTTTGCCTCGGCCACCGGTTGGGAGGACAGATCGAATGATCCTTTGCAACCCAAGTGGCTGCTGCCGGCCGGAGTTCCCGCCACCACAGGCTATGGCGAGCTGGGACCTCACGAAGACATGGCGGAAGCGGTGGCCTTGACAGCAATCGGCAGAGCAGGGGAAGTGCCTTTCGACAGAGTGGCGTGGGTCGAAGACTGGATCGGAGCTACCGTCGACGTACTGGCGGCCGGCAAACCTTGGCTTCCCGACGGCGCGGTCGAGGTGGTCACCGAGGAGAAGTTGTTCGACGCCGTTTCGGTGGACAAACTCGCGGTGGGAAGGCACGCCGAACCCGCCTATTACCGCCTACCCGAAGAAGTCCCACAGGCCAAGAAGCTGGCCGAGGAGATCGAAAGCCGGCTCTTGGCACGAGGGCTCGGGGGCGCCTTGGGGAAGATCGATGACGACCGGCTCCCCCGCTACGGGGGCCAGTTCAGCCGGGCCGACGGCGTCCTCTTCTGGGTGGAGTTATGGGATTTTCGCGATTCAAAGGCCTTCAGTCAGTCGCCCGGCGAACCCATCCTCAGCTATGTCGCCATCTGGTAGGACCACTCACATGCGTTCGATGACGGCGTCCCCGAACTGAGAGGTTGCAACTTCGGTGGCGTCTTCCATCAACCGGGCAAAGTCGTAGGTCACGATCTTGTCGACGATCGCCGCTTCCAGTCCTTTGACAATGAGGTCGGCGGCGCTCCCCCAACCCAGGTAACGAAGCATCATCTCGCCGGAGAGAATGACCGAACCGGGATTTACCTTGTCCTGACCGGTATATTTGGGGGCGGTGCCATGGGTGGCCTCGAAGACAGCATGGCCGGTCTCGTAGTTGATATTGCCGCCGGGAGCGATACCGATCCCTCCTACCTGGGCGGCCAAGGCGTCCGAGATGTAGTCGCCATTGAGATTCATGGTGGCGACCACGTCGTACTCGGCCGGACGGGTCAGTATCTGCTGAAGGAAGTTATCGGCGATGGCATCTTTGACAAGCAGTTTGTCTCCCGGTCGGCCCTCGCAATCCTCCCAGCCGACGGAAACATCCGAGAATTCCTCCCTGACCAGCTCGTATCCCCATTGACGGAATGCCCCTTCGGTGAACTTCATGATGTTTCCCTTGTGGACCAACGTCACCGAGCGGCGCTTGTGATCGAGGGCGTAGCGAATGGCGGAGCGAATCAATCGGCGCGACCCGGTCCGGGAGATCGGTTTGATACCTAGACCCGAATCGATCCGAATATCCCAACCGAATTCTTCGTCGAGGAAGGCAAGCAGCTTGCGTGTCCCCTCCGATCCTGCCTCCAGTTCTTTGCCGGCATAGACGTCTTCGGTGTTTTCCCGGAAGATCACCATGTCCACCAGCTCAGGGTGTCTGACGGGGGAAGGCACACCCGGGAACCAGCGGACGGGGCGAAGACAAACGTAAAGGTCGAGCGTCTGGCGGAGGGCCACATTGAGGCTTCGAATTCCTCCACCGACCGGCGTCGTGAGCGGTCCCTTGATTCCCACTAGATGGGTGCGAAAGGCCTCCACTGTCTCATCCGGAAGCCAGGAACCCGTTGCGTTATACGCCTTCTCACCGGCATAGACCTCAGACCAAGCGATCCGACGGTTGCCCCCATAGGCACGAACAACGGCCTGATCGATGACCCGCACCGCCGCTGCCCAAATGTCGGGGCCGGTCCCGTCACCCTCGATAAATGGGATGACCGGCTCGTCAGGCACCACCAGCCCGCTAGTGGTCATTTCGATCGGCTTCGACATCGTTGATCAGCCTCCTTGTTGGGCGATGAGGGCAGCCTGCAATGTGTTGACCATGAGCATCGCCACCGTCATCGGTCCGACTCCTCCGGGGACAGGTGTGAGGGCGCCAGCCACCTCAACAACGCCAACGAAGTCGACATCGCCCACGACACGTCCGCCGCTTCGGTTGATGCCGACATCGATGACCGTCGCCCCTGGTCTGACGTGTTCGGCGGAAACGAGCCCCGGTACGCCCACCGCGGCAACCAGGATGTCTGCCTCTCGGGTTAGATCGACCAGGTTTTTAGTCCGGGAATGAGCAATGGTCACCGTGGCATCGGCCCCCTTGGCCGACAGCATCAACGCCAGCGGACGGCCGACCAAGAAGGATCTGCCCACCACCACCGCTCGAGTGCCGGCGGTTTTGATTCCATAGTGGTCGAGGAGTCGCAAAGCTCCCGCCGGCGTACAGGGACGAGGCCCGGGTTGGTCAAGGACCAGCAGACCCAGGTTGTGGGGATGGAGGCCGTCGGCGTCTTTGCTTGGATCGACTCGCTCAATGATTGCGGCCGAGTCGAGATGAGCCGGCAACGGGAGTTGCACAAGAATCGAATCGACGGCTGGATCGTCGTTAAGGGCATCGATGAGCTTCTCAACCTGTTCTTGTTCGCTGTCGGCGGCCAGCGAGTGGTGGAACGAACGGATTCCTAAGTCCGCGGCCGTTCTTCGTTTGTTGCGAACGTAGATCTCGGAGGCGGGATCATCGCCGACCAGCACCGTGGCCAGCCCGGGAGGCCGGTCCAGATTTGATATTTGCGCCGCAACTTCGGCCTTGACAATGGCAGCCACGTTCTTGCCGTTGATGAGCTGCGCCGCCATGTCAGTGCCGAAAGTGTCGCATACCGGTGTTGACCAAAACCAATCCGTGTTCGTCGGCGGCCTCGATGATCTCCTGATCCCGCCGAGATCCACCCGGATGGACAGCGGCCGTCACTCCGGCGGCGGCCAACATGTCGAGGGAGTCCCGGAAGGGGAAGAAGGCATCGGAGGCGGCAACCGCCCCTTTGGCCCGATCGCCGGCCGTGAAGAGAGCCTTGCGGACCGCACCCACCCGGCTTTGGTCGCCAGCCCCGATGCCGACCGCTGCTCCACCGGTAACGAGGACAATCGAGTTGGACTTGCAATGAGCGGCCACCTTCCAAGAAAGACGCAGGTCGGCCAGTTCGGTCTCGTTCGGTTGGCGGGCCGAGACCACCGCCCAATTTGCGGCATCGGAATCTCGTTCCTGTACGACGAAGCCATTTTGGAGACGGCGCAGGTCGAGATCGCGTAGACCCGGGAAAGGCGCCACCAGAACTCGGAGATTGGGTTTGCCGGCCAGCGTGGCTGCACCCTCGACCGAAGGTACGACCAGGACCTCAACGAAACCCTCGGCGATAGCCGCGGCCGTATCACCATCGAGCGGCACGTTGAGTGCCACCACCCCGCCGAACGCCGCCTCCGGGTCGCCCTCCCAGGCTCTCCGAAATGCCTCCAACGCGGTCGGACCGATTGCAGCTCCACAGGCATTGGTGTGTTTGACCACCACCGCCGCCGGTCGTTCGACTTCGCTTACGATTCGCCAAGCAGCCTCGGCATCCAAGTAGTTGTTGAAAGACATCTCCTTGCCCTGCACAACCTCGGCCTCACTCCACCAGGGGGCGGTCGCCTCCTCTCGGTAGAGGGCGGCCGATTGGTGTGGGTTCTCCCCGTAACGAAGCGTTTGTTGTCTTGTTAATGGAATCACCATCTCTTCCGGCCAGTCTTCCCTCCCGTTGAACCAGCCGAGGACAGCCGAGTCGTAGGCGGCTGTCACATAGAAGGCCCTGGCCGCCAGCCGTCGTCTCAATTGTCGAGGTATCCCGCCGGCGGCCACCGCCTCGGCTACTTCTTGGTACTGATCGGGTGAGGTCACTACCGCCACGTACTCATGGTTCTTGGCGGCGGCTCGCACCATGGCAGGTCCTCCGACGTCGATTTCTTCAATCACTTGGGCGCGGCTCCGGGTCGCATCCGCCGCCGCCTCCCGGAAGCGGTAGAGGTTGCAAATAACAAGCTCAAACGGTGCAATGCCGTGATCGGCCAAATCCTTCCGATCCTCCTCGATATCGACCCTCGCCAGGATGCCGCCGTGGATCATCGGATGAAGGGTCTTGACCCGCCCTCCCAGGATCTCCGGAAAGCCGGTGAGGTCTGAAACTCGGGTAACCGGCAACCCTCCATGTTCTAGGACCTGAGCCGTGCCACCCGACGAGACCAGCTCGACACCGGACGCCACCAACTGCTGCCCCAGCCAGACGAGCTCGGTCTTGTCGTGAACCGAGATCAAAGCCCGGTTGACCCGAACTAGGTCCACAACACCTTCCTGCCACTCACTGTCAACCTGCCTTCTGCCAGCGCAGCCACGGCCTCCGGATAAACCACGTGCTCTACCTTCTGTATGCGAGCGTGCAGCGAGGCGACGTCGTCGTCGGGATAGACCTCAACGGTTTCCTGGCAGATAATCGGCCCGTGGTCGACCTCTTCGTCAACGAAATGAACCGTCACCCCAGTCACCTTGACGCCGGCGGCCAGCGCGTACTCGATGGCATGTGCACCCGGGAAGGCAGGCAAAAGCGAAGGATGCACGTTGACAATCCGCAGTGGGTAGCGATGAATCGCCTCGCCTCCCAGAATCCTCATGAACCCGGCCAGTACCAGAGCCTCGACCTTCTGTTCTTCTGCTGCTCGGCAAATCTCCGAAGTGAAGAGCGATTGGTTCCCCTTCCAACCAACCACTGAACAGGGAATTCCGGCAGCCGATGCCCCCGCCAGCGCCGGTGCGTTCCCACGATCTGAGATCACGGCGACGATCTGCAAGCGCTGGTCGCCGATGAGCACCTCCAAGTTGGAGCCCATCCCCGATGCCAGTACCGCCAACCTGATCTAACCCTCCTCTGCCTGCCGATCTTAGAAGTGACCCGGTTCCGCCACGCCCAAAGAAGCCCGCCTACGGACCCAATGCGGCGGTATCTTGAGGGATTGTGGGTAACAATGAGGCCGCGGTCGCCGACACTGTGCTCGACCATGCCTTAAAGCTGATTCCCGACGAGGTGGCGTCCGAGCACCAGGCCGCCGCCGAAGCCTTCGCTTCGATCTGTTGCCGGCGCTTGCCGGCTGGTCCCCGAGAGGACTATCCGCTCGAAGAGCTGGCCAAGATGATCCTCCGGCTTTTCGATTTCATTCGCCAGACGGCCAACACCCCGATCCGAGTCAGGGTCTTCAGTCCGGACCAGGACCGCGATGGTTACGAGACCGAGGGCTCGGTTCTGGAAGTCAACGTCACCGACAGCCCGTTCTTGCTCGACTCGGTCAGCAACGAGGTCCAGCGGCAAGGTCCCGCCATCCTCTGGGTCCTTCACCCTGTGATCGGCGCTGAGCGGAACCAGACCGGAGACCTGCAAGCAGTGGTCAATGCCCGGACTGCGGCGGTTCGAGAATCCATCCAGCACTACCAGCTCGACCGGCGCGTTGGTGAGGAGGAAGCCGCCCAACTCGAAGAAGGCGTCAGCCGGGTCCTGGCCGATGTCGGGCTCGCCGTGAAGGACTTTCGCGCCATGCGGGAGCGGGTCGGGCGAATGGTCGAGTTCGCCAAGTCTGCCGCCCACCACTCGTCGTACGACGAGGTAGCCCAAGCAGTTGCGTTTCTCGAGTGGCTCCTCGATGACAACTTTGTGCTGCTGGGTTTTCGGGAGTACGAGGTCGTGGAGATGCCGCAAGGCAAGGCAGTCAGAGCAGTACCAGGCTCCGGGCTTGGCATCCTCTGCGATCCCGACGGCAAAACGCAATCCAAGCTGCTTTCGGAGATGTCGGCCGATCGCCGGGTGAGGTGGGAGGGGGGCGACCTCTTGGTGGTGACGAAGACCAATCGAGATGCCACCGTCCACCGCCGGGCCAAAATGGACTACATAGGCGTCCGCCGTCTCGGGCCCAATGGGGAGACACTCGGCGAGGGTCGCATCCTGGGGTTGTTCACCTCGAAGGCTTACATGGAGCCGGCTGCCAAGATCCCGGTGATTCGGGGCAAACTCGATCAGATCATCGCCCGCGAGGACCTGATCGAGGGCTCCCACGACCACAAGGCCGTGATCCAGGTGTTCGAGGGCTTCCCCAAGGACGAGCTCTTCTCTGCTCCGGTCGACGACCTGCACCGTTCGGTAATGGGCCTCGTCCATCTCCAGGAGCGCCAGCAGGTGAGACTCTTCATCCGGCGCGACCTGTTGGAGCGGAGTGTTTCGGTGCTGGTGGCACTTCCCCGAGATCGATTCAATGCCGACCTGCGCAGGCAGTTGCAAGAACTGTTCAAACAGCGTTTCAACGGCGGGTCGGTCGAATACCACCTCGACCTCGGCGAGTCCGACCCCGCCCAGATCCACTTCACCGTCTGGGTCGAGTCGGGGACCATTCCAGAAGTCTCCTTCGCCGAGTTGGAGGCCGAGGTTGTCGAGCTGGCCAGAACCTGGGAGGACCGGTTGCGAGACCGGCTGGCGGCAACCTGGGGTTCCGATCGAGCGGCCGAGATGATCAGCCGGTGGTCGGACCGGTTGCCCGACTATTACAAGAGCATCGACCAACTCGCTCTCGCCGTCAACGACATCGAACGGCTGGACAAACTGGCGTCGAGCGGTGAGCGCTTCCTGGTCGGGGTGCAGAACGAGATGAAGCGCGACGAACGCCTTACCCGGGTTGCCCTTTACCGACTGGACGGCAAGCTTCCACTGTCCGATCTGGTACCGGCCATCGAAGACCTAGGGGTGAGCGTGGTCGAGGAGGTCCCGACCCGGCTGTCGGGGGAAGGTGACGTCTTTATCCACGATTTCGGTGTCAGCGGTGCCGACGGTGGGCCGCTCGACCTCGACGACTGCGGGGCGCGGGTTGCCCGTGCACTTACCGCCGTGTGGAAGGGTGACACCGAATCCGATTCGCTTCACCGATTGGTGGTTGTGGCCGGTCTTACACATTCGGAGGTTTCGATCCTCCGGGCCTACCGAACCTATGCCCGCAGGGTGAACCCTCAGTTCACGCTGGCTTACGTCAACGACACATTCGCGGCGTATCCGGCGATAACAGTCGACCTGGTCCGGCTCTTCCAGGCCAAGTTCGATCCCGAGCAGGAAGGGTCCGACCCCCAACCGATCCGTGATCGGATCGTGGCTGCGCTCGACGCCATCCCTTCGCTCGAACAAGATCGGATTCTCCGCACCTTCTACGGAATCATCGAGGCAACGGTGCGCACCAACGCCTACCGGCCCGACCGGCACAGCCTCTGCTTCAAGATCCGCTCTATTGAAGTGCCGGAGATGCCCAAGCCCTACCCGCTTTTTGAGATATTCGTTTATGCAGCGCAGGTAGAAGGGATTCACCTGCGGGGAGGCATGGTGGCCCGAGGAGGGATCCGCTGGTCGGACCGCCGGGAGGACTACCGCACTGAGGTTCTCGGACTGATGAAGGCCCAGATGACCAAGAACGCCGTCATCGTCCCCACCGGTGCCAAGGGTGGCTTCGTCTTGCGGAACCCGTCAACCGATCACATAAAAGAAGACGTGAAAGCGGCTTATTCGACCTTCATTCGCGGCTTGCTCGACGTCACCGACAACCTTTCGGCTGGGAAGGTGGTTCGACCCGCGTACGTCCGAGCCCACGACGTTGATGACACCTACCTGGTCGTTGCCGCCGACAAGGGCACCGCCACATTCTCCGATTTGGCCAACTCCATCGCCGCCGAATACGGGTTCTGGCTGGGCGATGCTTTTGCGTCGGGGGGTTCGGCCGGTTACGACCACAAAGTCCTGGGAATCACAGCTAAAGGCGCCTGGGAGTCCGGCAAGCGGCATTTCTCCGAGGCCGGGACCGACATCAACGAGCAGTTCACCGCGGTGGGGATCGGCGACATGTCCGGTGACGTGTTCGGGAACGGCATGATCGAGTTCGAGACGATCAGCTTGGTGGCCGCTTTCGACCACCGTCACATTTTCTTGGACCCCACCCCCGATCCCGGTAGCGGCTTCAAAGAGCGGAGCCGCCTTTTCTCGTTGCCTGGTTCGAGTTGGGACGACTACGACCGCACGTTGATTTCCACGGGCGGCGGTGTCTACCCACGGTCGGCCAAGAAGGTCGAAATATCAGCAGAGGCCAGAGCGGCGCTTGGTACCGAGGTCGAATCCACTACTCCCAACGAGCTCATCAAGATCATCCTGCGCAGCCCCGTTGACCTGCTCTGGAACGGCGGTATCGGGACTTACGTCAAATCCTCGACGGAGACCGACTTCGACGTCGGCGACCGCACCAACGACGCCGTGCGGATCGACGGACGAGAGCTCCGGGCCAGGATCGTGGTGGAGGGAGGCAACCTCGGGTTCACCCAGCGCGGTCG
>Ga0247727_10014569_pt1 | contig 13038 bp, 7 predicted proteins | sample WisWelCaveWW1625_FD_202498 | JGI IMG/M metagenome (GOLD analysis project Ga0247727, IMG submission 202498) | Biofilm microbial communities from Wishing Well Cave, Virginia, United States - WW16-25 | ecosystem: Environmental > Aquatic > Deep subsurface > Groundwater > Cave microbial mat | place...
GCCTGGGATGGCCTAAATCACCCGCTGGTATTCTGGCAGGCTCAGGCGCCAGACCTTTACGCCACAGTAACGCTCTCCTTCCGGGCAAATGGGGCGCGCGCCGGCCATGTTCCGCAGCGTGCAGGGCGGCAGAAGATAGCGCCCGATGATCGGATTGACCTCTTGAATTTGCCGCGCCTCGTCGAGCGACGCGCGCCAAATCTCTTCTTGGGCATTGTAGCAGAGCCGCATCGCGTGCTTATGGTGCAGGTTGAGCAAGTCTGCGGACTCCGTGAACCGAATGGCCAGGGCGTTGGGTAATACATAGGCCGCGTGCTCAACGGGCGTCCCCAATTTTTTAAGACGCGCAAAGCAGGCCCACGACTGCGCCATCACGGCGTGATAATACTGGGCCACCGCCGCGTCCGTCTGGATCAGGGTCGGCGTGATGTAATCCGGCGCGTCGGTCAGATGGGCGGCCAGCACTGGCCGCGACGCCGGCGTCATCCGATGGCGCTGATCCTGCGAATCGGCGGTGTGTGAGAGTTTCTTCCGGAACGTGTAGGACGGATGAAACAGCGCCCGGCTGATTTTCGCATGGGTAGTCACGTTGAGCGACTCGCCCATCAACGGGTTTTCGGCGGGATCGAGCGCGAGGCGAATCGCATCCGCGTCGGAGAGCACCGACTTGGGCGCCCCCAGCACCTCCCGCACCGCCTGGGCCAGCGTGGCCTCTTGGTTCACTTTGTAATCCACGAGCTTCGAGACGCGCCCGCCCAGGTCGGCATCGAATGCATCTAGGAAGGTCGTGGTGCGATCGGGTGACGTGGGCCACGTCTGATAAAAACCAAACTCCGGCGTGGCCGCCATCGGCAGCGGGGCCTCCAGAATTTTCTGATATTCGGGATCGAACGCGAGCAGGGCCTCGACCATTTTTCCCACCACGATGCGTTGTTCGAGTGGCGCGTCGTGGTGCTGGCAGAGGCGAAAATAGCGCAGCAGGGTGATGCCGGAAACCGTATGGTACAAATAGGAAAACGCCCCAATCGGCACGGCGTAACGGGCAATCTCCTGGGCCTTCTTCTTCACGTCGCGGGCAAAGTTTTTGCGATGTCGGGGGAAAAGCCGGGCATACTCCGCGTCCACGAGCGGGGCCAGCATGTCGCGCAACGTTTGATAGGCCGTCATTTGTGCCTGGACGCCGGCCTGATACACCGCCAGCGCCTCGCCGCTCAAAGGGGGGATGGCCACGCCCGTGGGCTTGACGGCCACGTAGCGCTGGCTGACTTGCTCTGAATTGTAAAAAGGATGACTGTGGAGGAACGACCAGATGAACTGGCGGGAGACGTTGGCGAGCGTGAACTGGAACTGGGCGTGTTGGAGCGTGGTGTGGTGGCCCGCCTGATAGATGCTTTGCGCGAGCGGGTCGTAGTCCTCGGCCAGGTCCACGTCGCGGATGACCCCCTTGCCGGAGTAGCAGGTCTTTGCGGTGGCCACAAAATTTTTAAAGGGTCGGGCAAACGCCCTTTCCAGCGCCACGACCGGCTCGGCGGAAAGGAATTGCTCGTCTGGCGCGCAAGCGGCCTGCATCGCAAACCCTCGGCTATCCCCGCACCGCATAGGCCGGGAACAAGATAGGAGAAACGGAGGTGCGCGCGAGGCCCGCCGCAATCCGATTGGCGTGAAAGGCCGCAAGGTGCCGCAGGGTCTGCGCGCCAAAATCCATCCCGGCGGCCCGTTTTGCCGCGGCCCGTCCCGCGCGCCGACCGTATACGATGATATCCAGGAGCGAATTGCCCATCAGGCGATTGCGCCCGTGAATCCCGCCGGAAACCTCCCCAGCGACAAAAAGATCGGGCACGCTCGACTCCCCGTTGACGTCTATCTTTACCCCGCCGTTTTGATAGTGCAGCGTGGGGTAGATCAGCACGGGCGCCTGTTGGATGTCTATCCGATGGCGCGCATACTGGCGCACCATGTTCGGAAAGCGCTGGCCGAGCGTCCCCGCCCCGTGGATCAGGTCCACCATCGGCATGTCCAGCCAGATGCCGCGCCGCCCCGATGCCGTTTCGACGCCGCGCCCTTCCTGACATTCCCGAATGACCGCCGCGGCCACGGCGTCGCGCGTCTCCATCTCGTTGACGAAACGCGCGCCCTTCGCGTTGACCAAATGCGCCCCCACGGCGCGAATGGCCTCCGTCACCAAAATGCCCGCCATCGGCTCGGGGAAAACGGCGCCGGTCGGGTGATATTGAAAGGTATCTTGCAGCGTGAGGCGCGCCCCCGCGCGGTAGGCCACCGGCAACCCGTCCGCCGTGGCGCCGTAGTGATTGCTCGTGGGGAATCCCTGAATGTGAAGACGGCCAATCCCCCCGGTCGCCAAGATCACCGTCTTGGCCCGCACGGTGATCGGATTCTGGGTATCGAGATTTTTTAAGATCGCCCCGGTGCAATGACCGCACGCGTCCGTCGTCAGCTCGATGATCGGGGAGAACTCCAAAAGGGCGACTTGGCGATTGAGGACCTCGTCCTTCAGCACGCGCATCATCTCCAGGCCCGTGTAGTCCTTGCATCGAAGCAGGCGCGGCTTGCTGCTGCCGCCTCCGGCGCGCAGGCTTAAATCACCGTCATCGTCGCGGTCGAAGAGCACGCCGAGGGCCATCAACCATCGCGCGGCGTCCGGCCCCTCCTCCACCAGGGTCTTAAGCAGCGCTGGATCGTTTTTCATTTGACCGCCACGCAACGTGTCGAGGTAGTGGCGAACGGGTGAGTCCTCCGGAGAGATCGAAACCTGCATGCCCCCTTCGGCCATCACCGTGTTGGAATCGCCCAGCCGCAACTTGGTCGCGAGCAAGACCGTCGCGCCCTCGGCATGGGCGGTGAGGGCCGCCGCCGCCCCCGCGCCGCCGCCGCCCACCACCAACACGTCGGCCTGATGGCCAGCGGACAACGACGCGGTTTCCGGCGTGACGGGGCTTTCTGCCTCCAAAAGATCGGCCAGCTCCCGCGCCGTTTGCTCACCCGCATTCGGCCCAACCCGAATGGCCCGATATGCCTCCTGCTTGTAGTCCGGGTGAAAGCGTCGAAGCAGGGCCTCTTTTTCGGACGGGGCCAGCACGCCCAGGGTCTCCCGCATGCGGGCATCCCGCGACGCGATCACCCGCGCTTTGGACTGCTCAAACGTGTTTAGCGACATGGCATCCTGTGGGCGCCCGCGCGCATGGCCGCGGTCACTCCACCTCCCTTGTTGCCTCGCGTTCCTTTCAGGTTTCCGCAATCGCCCGGCCTTTTATACCATACTCCACATGGAGTCGAAAACGCCGGGTTGAACACATCGCCGTGCGGAAGATGTTAGAATGCGCCCGGTCGAACGTGGAGCGAGCGCGGATGAAGACGGTGGAATCTTGGGCGCAAGATCGTTTTCACGAAGAGTGCGCCATCTTCGGAATCTACGGACATCCTGAGGCCGGCAACTTGACGTACCTCGGCCTGTACGCCTTGCAGCATCGTGGCCAGGAGGCCAGCGGGATCGTCACCTACGACGGGCACGCCTTTCACTCGCGCAAGGGCATGGGATTGGTTGCGGATGTGTTCTCCGACGCGCGGCTCAAAGCGCTTTCTGGACACGCCGCGATCGGACATAATCGGTATGCCACAAGTGGTGGGAACACGCTGGAGAACGTGCAACCGCTGACCGGCAAAACGGCCCACGGCAATCTGGCCATGGCGCACAACGGCAACCTGGTCAACGCCGATCTTCTCCGGAGCGAGATGGAGGCCAGTGGCGCCGTTTTCCAGTCCACCACAGACAGCGAGGTTATTCTCCATCGCATCGCCCGCTCCGAGGAGACGCGCCTGACCGATAAGATCGTGGACGCCTTGCATGCCGTTCGCGGGGCCTATTGCCTGCTCTTTCTCTCCGAAGAAGGGTTGATCGGCGTGCGTGATCCCCACGGCGTGCGACCCCTCTCGCTCGGAAAGCTGCGGGAAGGGTACGTGCTGGCCTCGGAAAGCTGCGCATTCGATCTGGTGGGCGCAGATTGGGTACGCGACATCGAACCTGGCGAAATGGTCCTGGTGAACGAAAAGGGCGTCGAATTCTTCCAACCGTTTTTCCACAACGCTGCCCAGGCGCCGGTTAAGGCGCAGTGCGTGTTTGAATACGTCTACTTCGCCCGGCCAGATAGCCACATCTTTTCCAGGAATGTTTATCAGGTGCGAAAACGCCTTGGGAAGGAGTTGGCGCGCGAGCACCCGGTGGACGCGGACCTGGTGATCGCCGTGCCAGATTCCGGCGTCCCTGCCGCGCTGGGCTTCTCCGAGGCGGCGGGCATCGCGTATGAAACGGGCCTGATCCGCAACCACTACGTCGGGCGGACGTTCATCGAGCCGCAGCAGTCCATCCGCAACTTTGGCGTCAAGATCAAGCTCAACGCGATTCGAGAGGTATTGGCGGGCAAGCGGGTGGTGGTCGTGGACGACTCCATCGTGCGCGGCACGACCAGCCGTAAGATCGTCAAAATGATCCGCGCGGCGGGGGCAAAGGAGATTCACATGCGCATCAGCGCGCCCCCCATCGTGTCACCGTGCTTCTATGGGATTGATACCCCCACGCGCCAGGAATTGATCGCCGCAAGCCACACCGGGGACGAAATCCAAAAATACATCACGGCGGACAGCCTGCGTTATCTCTCCATGGAGGGGATGTTTCGGGCCGTCCACAATTCGCAAGACGGCAGCAGCGCACACTTTTGCACCGCATGCTTTTCTGGTCAATATCCCATCCCGCTCGCCCACGCAGAGACAAGGCAGCCCGCACTCTTCTGACTCGGAACGCTGCGCACGCGCCTCCGACCGATCACGCCAGCGTGATCTCTTGTCCTGGTGGGGTCGCCGTGGTGTGCTTCGGGGGAGACGCGCTTCGGGAGAATGGCGTCCAGCCATGAACGAGACGATGCCCGATGAGGTGATCTTCGATGGGGAGGTGATCTTCGATGCCGCCGCGCGCGCGCGCGCGATTACGACCCAGGATCAAAACGTGGTGGTCACGGCGGGCGCGGGATGCGGCAAAACCACGCTGCTGGTGGATCGCATGCTCCACCTGCTTCTGCGCGGGAGACATCCAACACCGATCGCGGGCATGCTGGCCCTCACGTTCACCCGAAAGGCGGCGGACGAAATGAAGGCGCGCCTGCGCGAACGTCTGGCGGCCTGCGCGCGAGGCGAAACGATTCCCGCGTCGCTTCCCCAAACCCCCTTAAACACGGTAGACCTCCAATCCCGCGCGGACGCGGCACTCCAGCACATGGAGCGGGCGTCTATCGGCACGCTGCATCGTTTCGCGGCCAGCCTGCTGCGCGCTTATCCGGTGGCGGCGGGTGTAGATCCCCTGTTCCAGGAGGACGAAGGCCGCGCGTTCGACCGTCATTTTCAGACGCAATGGCGCGTCTGGCTTGAGGGCGAATGGGCTGCGGATGCCCCACGGCAGCAGGAATGGAAAGCGGCGTTGGGACGCACGTCGCTGGAAGATTTGAGGCAACTGGCCCATGCCCTTTGCGCCGAAACCGTTCCCGTGACGTCGCTCGATGAGGCCCACGACCTGGCCGCGCCGGTGCGTGCGTGGCTACTTGAGATGGCGCGGTCCGCGTCGGCCCTGATCGCGCGTCACGACGCCGATCGCAAGATCGAACGGCAGGTGCGCGCGGCGGGCGTGATCTGTCATGCCTTATTATCCCCTCAGGACGTGTCGCCTGCGGAGCGGGACGAGGCCGCGGCGTTTTTAAGTGGCGCCCGATCGGTCGCCGCCGTGCGGGACTGGGATTGCGACGACACCAAAGCGGCCCAGGGCATCGTGCGCGCGGCGTGCCTGCTTTCCAACGTCCATGCAGAGGCGGTGCGGTCGCTTTGCGCGTTGCTCGCGCCGTTTGTCCGCGTGTGCCGACGCACGTTTGTCCAGGGTGGCCTCGTTTCGTTTGATGGGCTGTTGGCGCGTGCCCGTGACCTGCTTCGGGACCATCCTGCAATCCGCAGGGCGATCAAGACCCGGTATTCGGCCATCCTTGTGGACGAGTTCCAGGACACCGATCCCATTCAGTACGAAATTTTATTCTACCTGGCCGAGGCGGAGGGGGCGGAGGCTATGGACTGGCGCGCCGTGCGGCTTGCGCGTGGCAAACTGTTCGTGGTGGGCGACCCCGCGCAGTCCATTTATGGCTTTCGCGGGGCCGACGTCGTTGCCTGCCGTCAGGCGATCCACGCCATCATCGCGCAGGGCGGCGTACACTGCACGCTTTCGACCAACTTCAGAAGCCACGCGGCCCTCCTTGAGACCGTCAACGCCCTTTGCGTGCCCTTGATGCGCGCGGCGGATGACGAAGGCACGGCGGCATACGTCCCCCTTACGCCGGTGCGGCGAATCCCGCCCTCCGCCCCCATGCCCTTTCGGGCCGTGACGGCGCGCCGCGTTTGGGTGGATCGCGACACGACTGCGGACGATGCGCGGCGACAGGAGGCCGACGTGCTGGCGATGTGGCTCGCGCGCGAGGTCATTGGCCGGGCGGAGATCCGGGACGCGGACGGACGTCCACGGATTGTTCAACCCCGCGACGTGGCGCTCCTACTGCGTGCCCTGACGCACGTACACACTTACCTGGGCGCACTGCGGCGCGCGGGTCTTCCCTTCGTCTCGGAAGGTGAGAAGTCGTTTTATGTCGCGCAAGAGGTGATAGACCTGGCCAATCTGCTGCGCGTCCTGGCCGATCCACGCGATGCCATCGCGCGGGTGGGGCTGCTTCGATCGCCGATCGGGGCCCTCACGGACGCGGCGATTTATGCGTTGCGTCGCCAGGACCTGCTGGAGGACGAGGGGAACAACACGGGTGAGGTCGCCCCCCTGTACGACGCGCTGCGTACCTTGCGCCCGCTTTGCGGCCGGCTTCCCGTTCCGGAGGCGCTTGCGTGTATTTTTGACGCGATTCCGCTACGCGCGCTTTACGCCAGCGGGCCGGATGGGGAGCAGGCCGTGGCCAATCTGGACAAGGTGCGCCGCCAGATCGCGGACGCGGAGGGGACGTTTTGGGAGCGCGTGGAAGGCTTGCGCCAACGCATAGACGAGGGCGCGGCGGAAAGCGAGGCGAACCTCGCCGATCCAGACACCGATGCGGTGCGTGTGATGAGCATCCACAAGGCCAAGGGGCTGGAATTCCCGGTGGTGGTGCTGCCGGGCTGCCATGCCGCGGCCGGCGGACGGGACAACGCAGTGCGCGTCTTGCGCGACGAGGCGACGGGTCTTTTGGGCCTCAAAATCGGCGCGTTGTGGAATACGGCGGGGGTATTTCTTGCCGAGCAAGAACGGCAACGGGAGGTGGAGGAGGAGAAACGCATTTTTTATGTGGCGCTCACCCGTGCCCGCGAGCATCTGACCTTTTCGTTTTGCGAGGGGGGCCCCGTTCGGGGATTTCTGGAGATGCTGGCGCCCGTCCTGTCGGATTTTCAGGCCGGCGGCATCCGCGTGGATACGGTCAAACCGCCCGAATCGTCGCCCACCCCGCGCGCCCGTCCGGGCACCACGCCGATTGAAATGGACGGGCCGTTTTGCGCCGACCGATGGGCCGCGCGGCGTCAACGTCTTCACACGCAAACACCCCGCTTCCTGACGCCGAGTGCGCTGTCGGCCACCCAGGCCCCCCCAGCGAATGGGGGCGCGTTTGATGCCACGCCGCCCGCCGGGGCCACGCCGCCTGCCGGGGCCACGCCGCCCGCCGGGGCCACGGAGGCCATGCTTGTGGGAAAAATGGCCCATCGGTTTCTGCAGGATTGGAATTTCGTGGAGAACCCCAAAGACGTGAGGCTACGGCTGCATGATTTTCTGGCGCAATGGATGCCGGACCCTACGCCGTCGGCGGGCGCATCCTGTGTCTCGCTTGCGGCCTGGGCGGCGACGCGCGCACGCATTCAATCGGAACTGGAGGCGCTCTTTGCGGTTTTCTTCGGATCACGCATCTATCGGACGCTGTGCGCGGCGACGATCTTGGGGCGGGAGACGCCCCTGCTGATGCCCTGGCCGCCATCGGGCGGCGCGCCACACGCGGCAGGACAGGTGATGGAGGGGGTCATTGATCTCATTTATGAAATAGGCGATCACCTCTACGTGGCGGATTACAAAAGCGACCACGTCTTGGACGCGGCGCGTTACCGCAGTCAGGCCTGGGTGTATTCGGAGGCCGTCCGCCTCAGTCTCAAACGGGAGATCGCCGCCTTTCAACTCATCGGATTGCGACGCGGCGAGGTGGTGGAGGTGCCCGCCAACAGGCCATAAATGGAAATCGCTAACGCCCACGGAGGCGGGGATCGAATGCGTCTCGGACGGCGTCGGCAAAAAGATTGGCCGCAAGCACCAGTCCAAACATGAAAAAGAACGCCGAGGCCAACGACCACCAGACCACCGGCTCACGGGCCATCTCCATCCGCGCCCCATTAATCATGTTGCCCCAGGAGATCATTGCCGGGTCCACGCCGACGCCGACATACGACAGCACGGCCTCCGCCAGCACCATGCCGCTAAAATCGAGCACGGCGGCAATGAGAACTAGGTGCATGACGTTGGGCAGAATGTGGCGAGTGAGGATGCGTGGCGCGCTCACGCCGATGGCGCGCGCGGCCTGGACATATTCCATCTCCCGCAGTTTGAGGGTTTCTCCGCGCAGCAGCCGACACAGGCCGATCCATCCGGTGCCCCCCAGAATCAGGCACAGCAGGAGTAGACGCATGTCGGTCCGCTCGGTCATGTCGGCGAAGTCCGTCGCGTGCCGGTCCATATACGCCTGAAGCGTCAGCACGGACGCCGCGATCAGCAGCACGCCCGGGATGGAGCTGAGCGTGGTGTAGATGTATTGGATGGCGTCATCGGTCCGACGGCCGAAATACCCCGCGGCGATGCCCAGGCCCAGGGCGAACGGCAGCGAGACCAGCGTGGTCAACGTGCCAATGATCCAGCCCGTGCGAATGCCCTTCAGCGACAGATAAAGCACATCCATACCGACCTTATCCGTCCCAAAGATGTGATACCAGCGTGAGAGCCCCAGGGCGAGATACGTGACGGTCATCAGGAGACAAATCGTAAACAGGAGCGTCTTCCACGCGATGCCCAGTTGCCCATCGCGCAGGGCGCACCAGGTTTCCCAAAGCGTTTTGCCGTGGTGTCGGTTTATGGAGAGCAGCGCGGCGGCGCAGAAGCACACATCCCAAAGGAGAATCATCCATCCCAGGCGGAAGAGGGTCTGCGCAATGTCGCGCCATCGCATCGTGGGATCCTGAAGGTGCGCCCCGCCGTAGATCAATCTCGGAAAGGCACGCAGCGTGGTGCCATCGGCGCGCTCCACGGTTTCCTTGGCGTAGGCATGGGTGGCCATCGGCGCGGAGTACGTGCGCTCCCAGCCGATGCGCGTGCGCACCATGACCTCATCGAGCGCCGAGAGGGCGCCCGGGGCATATTGGACCGGCTGTCCGGGCGGCGTGTCGTGCAGCCGCACCCTAAAATGAATGGAGTCGAGCAGGCCGATGACAGCATAGGCCAGCAGCACCACCGCGGACGCCATCGCGGCCGGGCGGCGAAACACCTGCCTCCACGGCGCAAGAAGGTGCGGGTGGTGCGCGACGTGGATACCATAGCCCAGCAGCGCAGCGATGAGGAGAAAGACAAAAAGGTCGGTCCAGAGTAAGACAAACTGCATGCGGAACCTGTAGGAGGGGAAACGGGTCTCGACGCGGGGCATCGCCGCGGTTTACGTCCCCGCGTCCGCCGCGGGCGGCTGTTTTTCTACCTTCAGTTTGGCGATCCGTCGGCCGTCCATGTCCACGATCGTGACCTTATAGCCACCGTGGCGGACGATCTCCCCCCCCTTCGGCATGTCCTGGAGTTGGGCCAGAACAAAGCCACCCAGGGTTTCGTAATCCGCCGATTCGGGGAAAACCATGCCGTAGTCCGCGTTGAGATCACGAATGGAAAGGGAGGCGTCCACGACGAGCGACCCGTCTTTTAAGCGCTCTACCGGCCGCTCCTCGACGTCGTATTCGTCCCGAATCTCTCCGACGATTTCCTCGACCAAGTCCTCCATCGTCACCAGCCCCTCCACGCTGCCATACTCGTTGATGACGATGGCCATCTGGATATGGCGACGCTGCAATTCCTTGAGGAGGCGGCTCACCTGCATCGTCTCCGGAACAAAGTAGGCCGCATGCAGCAGACTTTTGAGGACGATCGGTTTCTGGCGGATCAGGGCGTCGAGCAAGTCCTTAAAATAAACGATGCCGGCGATGTCGTTCATGTTGCTGCGGTAAACAGGATAGCGCGAGAACATATTTTCGGCCACGTCACGAAGCACCTCCTTGGAAGGCGTGTCCATTTGGAGGGCGTGAATTTTGGGTCGGGGCACCATCACCTCCCTGACGGAGATGTCGTTGAACTCAAAAACGCTGCGGAGCAGTTCGTGCTCCGCCTGATCAAAGACCCCTTTCTCTCGGCCCTCTTTAAGCAGATGGATGATTTCTTCCTCGGAGATAAAACTGCCCAAGCGGGCCGTGCCACCCAGCGGTTTGACGAAGAAGCGGATGGAGGTGGTCAACCCCATGACAAACGGGCGCAGGCCGCGGGCCAGCCAGTCGAAGGGCCGCGCGGCGGCCAAGGCGATTTTTTCGGCGTGCTTTAGGGCGAGCGTTTTTGGAACCAATTCGCCGAAGATCAGGGATGTGTAGGAGAGAACAATCACCACGAGCGTGACGGCCAGCAGCTCGCTGTAGGATTGCAGCACGGCGACGGAATCAAAGATGGGTTTCACCCATCGGATGGCCAGCGCCCCGCCCAGGGCCGCTGCCGCGGAGCCCAGCAGCGTGACGCCGATTTGCACGGTGGCCAGAAAGGGTTCCGGGTCGCTGTGAAATTGCGAAAGAAGCCGCGCGCGGGGATCGCCCTTTTCGGCCAGGCCCCTGATGGTGCTCTTCTGGACGGTGACCACGGCAATTTCGGCCGCGGAGAAAAAACCGTTTGCCAAAATCAGCACCAGAATGAGAATTGCCTCAAGCCCCATGCGAGAGATGTCTCGAATTTGCCATTAGAAAAATCGCCTCAAGAAGACGAGATTGGCCAGAACCAGCGCGGCCAGGACAAACACGGCAGCCACGAAGTAGAACTTCATGCGATGCCGCCGCCACGGGTGGAGTCGTCTGGTGTTCCTCACGGGAGGCCTTCATGTCCACAATAGGGCCGTTACAGGGCGGATTCCGCTTGTGGCGTCTCTTCGGGGCGCAGGACGCGGCGCCCCAACACCCTGGAGAACAAGATAATGAGGGTCGTGGACAGCAAGCCGTACCCCGCGCTTATGGCGGGAAGGACGTCCCAGAAGTAGGTGTGATGATGGCGCGGAACCCAAAAATCGGCCGCCGCCACGCCCAGCAATAGCGCAACCACGATGCCGATCCACTTCTTGCGCTGGCGTGCTTGCGTTCGCTGCGCATAATCACGCGCAAAGTCGTCGAGCCGCTGTCCTTCAAAAGGGACGTTGGATGTCATAACACAACCCTCCGGATCAGACCCAAGACGAGGTCGGGGTAAACACCGAGGAGCATGGAAACCAGGGCCGTGACCGTTAGCGGAACAACGACGGCGTAAGAAACCTCTCCGACGCCATCGTTGGGCGGGGATTCAAAATAGGCCTTGTAGAGAATGGGAATGAAATAGGCGGCATTGAGAAGTGTGCTGAGGGCAAGCACGCCAAGCACTGCGTAGGCCTGCGCTTCCATCGCGCCCAGGGCCAGGTACCACTTGGTGGGAAACCCCGCCATGAGCGGCACGCCGATCATACTCAGCGCCCCAATGGAGAAGGCGGCCATCGTGATCGGCATCTGGCGTCCGATGCCAGACAATTGCGAGATGTGTGTCTTATGCGAGGCCACGTAAATGGAACCGGCGCAGAAAAAGAGCGTGATTTTGGAGAAGGCGTGGTTCGCAATGTGGATGATGCCGCCGGTCATTCCGCTTGTTGTCAGCAGCGCTCCACCGAGCAGAATATACGACAGCTGACTGACTGTGGAGTAGGCCAAACGCGCCTTCAGATTGTCGCAGGTGAGGGCATAGGCCGACGCGGCGAGAATGGTGACCGAGACGATCAGCGTGGTCCAGACACCGAGACCCAGGTCGTTCATAAGCGTGGTACCGAAGACGTGGAAGATGACGCGCAAAACGCAGAAGACGCCGGTATTGACGACCGCCACGGCGTGCAGCAGGCCGCTGACGGGCGTGGGGGCGACCATCGCGGCGGGCAGCCAGCCGTGCAGCGGCATGATCGCCGCCTTCCCGATGCCGAACAGAAACAAGAAGTAGACGGCCGTCAGGGCGGCGGGATGGGCGTCGCGGGGTAGGAACCCGCGTGGGGAGAAATCCAGTGTCTCCGCCAGAATATACGTGCCTATGATCGCGGCAAGCAGGAAGACCTTCGAGGTGCCCAGCAGATAGATGAGGTATTTTTTCGCGCCCGCAAGCGCCTCTTCGGTTTCTTTGTGAGCGACCAGCGGATAGGTGATGAACGTCAGAATCTCGTAAAAAAGATAAAGCGTCGCGAGATTCTCTGAGAACGCCACGCCCATCGTGGCCGAAAGGGTCACCGCAAAACAGGCGTAATAGCGGGTTTGCGCGTGCTCCTCCATCGCGCGCATGTAGCCGATGGAATAGAGTGTCGTGACGATCCACAGAAACGAGGCAATCGCGGCAAAAAGCAGCCCAAGGGCGTCCACCCGAAAACCGATGGAGACGCCGGGCAGGAAGGAGAAGAGGGTGTGGTGAAACGTCACGCCGGCGCGCACGCCGGGAATCATCGTGGCGACGATGAGGAATTTGCAGACCGCCGCCGCGAGCGAGCAGCCCTCGCGCACGTTGGGGTAGCGCCGCGTGGCCACAATCAGTATTGCGCCAATTAGCGAGACGGCCACCGCGAGCGTCGGACGAATGGATTCAAGTTCCATGTCCGCGCAGTATAACGGTACGGCGCCGAACTTGTCCACGCCGTG
>Ga0247727_10014570_pt1 | contig 13038 bp, 21 predicted proteins | sample WisWelCaveWW1625_FD_202498 | JGI IMG/M metagenome (GOLD analysis project Ga0247727, IMG submission 202498) | Biofilm microbial communities from Wishing Well Cave, Virginia, United States - WW16-25 | ecosystem: Environmental > Aquatic > Deep subsurface > Groundwater > Cave microbial mat | place...
ATACGCGAGGGTGGAAGAGCGAGCTGGACGCGCGCCGCGACCGCGCGACAGGAACCGATGCAGCCGCCGCGATCCGCAAAGCGGCGCCGGGCGCAGCCGCCCAACCAGTCGGAGAGCCCAGGCCTGAACTGGCCTCGCCGTTTGTTTCCGACGCCGTGCGCGACGCCGACTTCTGGGGAGAGGACTAGGGATGCCCGCGTCGGAAAAAAGAAGCAAGGCCATCGACCCGCGAACCGTTCCGCCCTCTGCTGCGGTCCGCGAACGAGCGCGACGCTACCTGGCAGCGACAGGGATGTCGGTCGGAGAGTTTGCGCAGTCGATCGGCTACTCCAGGCCCGCGGTGATCAAATTCCTCGCCGACACCTACAGGCAGCTCTCTGGAACGGACGTATTCATCCGCCACGCTGCGGTTGCGTACCTCGACCGCAATCCCGTCGAAGCCAGCAACGAACTACGCGTTTCAGCAGGACGGCTGTTCCAAACCGGGAACTACCGCACGATTGCCAGATATTTCCTGCGAGCCGTCGAGCACGGCGACGTTGCCCTGCTGCATGGGCCCCCCGGCACGCAGAAAACGTTCGCGCTGTCGCACCTGATCGCGGAGCGCAACGTGCAAAAAAGGGGCGATGCCCTGTACGTCTATGCCTCGGTGAACATGCTCCCGAGCGCGCTGCTGCGGCGAATCGGCCTGGCCGCGGGTGCGGTGCTGAGCGGGGCCAGCAATGACCACCGTCTCGAGTCCCTGGTGCGCGCACTGCGCGCCAGGCGTGCGGCCGTCGTGGTGGACGAAGCCCAGCACCTCGACGTGCCGTGCCTGGAGGTCCTCCGCGAGCTGCACGACCGCTCCGGCTGCGGGCTGGTTTTGGCCGGCTCCCACAACTTATACGAGAACTTCCTGCGCGGGCGCCAGCACCTCGAGCAGTGGCTGTCGCGCATCGACCACCGCGATCCGCTGCCGGGCCTCGGGGAGGACGAGGTCGCCACAATCGCCGCGCGCGAGCTGGGCAACGGCCAGCCGGCCAGGCTGACCGACAGGCAGGTCAAACAACTCGTCGCCATGTGCCGCGTGGAAGACATCTTCGGCCGCGACGCTCGCAACAAGCCGGCGGTGCGACAGTACCTCTCGGTTCGCCGCCTGGTGAAATCCATCGCCAAGCTCAAGCAGCAGAGGGAGGCGGTGGCATGAGCAAAGTGCGCTTCATCACCGAGCTTCCTTTGCCGGCGACTGAACACTGGCCGGCGGTCGAGGAGCACGGCATTGCCGAGCGGCAGGCGCGCGTAGCGAAACAAAACCTGCTGCCCGAGCGCATCGAGTTGCTCCGCGCGGACATCGCGCGGGCGCGGCGCCGCGCGCGGCGCCTTGCGCTGGCGGGCGTCGTCGCCTGGCTGGTCCTGGCGGCCGGAGCGCTGTGGTCCGCGGGCGTCTGGCTGCTCGTCGCCCTGGGAGTGCTGCGATGAACGCTGAACTCCGCGACCTAACCATCACCTGCGTCGCGTGCAAGGCGGCCTTCACGCACACCGCCGGCGCGCAGCGCTTCTTTGCCGAGAAGGGTTACACGAACCAACCCAAACGGTGCATGTCCTGCCGTGCCGGTCGCCGCGTCAAGCCGGAGCGCATCCAGGCGCCCATCGTCTGCACAGACTGCGGTGCGGCGGCCACCGTGCCGTTCCAGCCAACGACCGGTAAGCCGGTGTATTGCGGCGTTTGTTTCCAGCAGCGCAAAGCGCCAGCCTCACCCGCAGGAGGCGCAGCGTGAAACTCGACCAGCCATACAAGTGCGACGTCTGCGCGAAAATGCGCGAGTCTGACGCCAACCGCTGGTGGCTGCTGTGGATGGTGACGGAAGGGATTCCTCCGGCTGGGCTGCTTCTCGGCGCGTGGGACCCGGTGTTGGCGGAGAGGGAAGACGTCAAGCACGCCTGCGGGGAGGACTGCGCACAAAAGCTGGTGCAGCGGTGGATGCAGACGTCGAGTTTTGAAGCGCCGAGTTCGCGCCCGGTGGCGCCGGGAGCGGCGCGCGGCGCCGAGTGAGATTTCCTGTTCCTCTACCAATCGAACAGGAGAAAACAAATGACTGACAAACGACGCAGCAATGATTTGGATCAGTGGGCCGTGGATCATCTCGCCGCGCGCTACCAGGACGCCTGCGAGCTGGTGAAACGGCTCTGGAAAGAACTCTTCACCCGCGCCATCCGCGAAGGCTTCCGCCCCAAAGACGCGCCGCGCACGCGGCTGATCTCCGGCGAACTCTATGAGGTCCTGGCCACGCGCTCGACGCGCACCGACGTGGACCAGAAGCGTGCCGCGCAACTCACCGCCCGGATTGGGCGCGCTGCCAGGATGGTGTTCGAGGAGCGCAGCATCTTCGACCTGCTTCCCGGCTGGGAGCGCAATTTGGCGCAGCTCCACGCCGCGAAGCGCCGCCTCCTGGAGCGCATCGTGCGCAAGTGCCTGAAGACGAGCACGGCCAAGCGCCTCACGGTGCGCCGCCGGAAATCGTCCCGCAACTGCGGGACTGCGGCCAGGAGGAAGGCCGCGTGATGCCGAAGTGCTTCCCAATCCGGCTGCCCTGCGGCGCGGGCGCCATCGTGTGCGGCTCGTTTCCGCAGGAGAAGCACTGTGTGGCCTGCGGGACGTTCTCGACGCGGCTCTGCGACTTTCCGCTGCCCGGCGGCAGGACCTGCGACGCGCCGATGTGCGACACCCACGCCGTGCGCGTGGGCCCGAACCGGGACATGTGCCCGCAGCACAAGCCCAGGGAAACGCAGGCCGCGCTGTTCGGCCCGGAGGCCGCATGAGCTCGCTGGCCAGCAGTGAACACGAATACGCCTGCTTGCAGTGCGGCCGGCGCAGCGCGGACCCGCTCGACGTCATTCTCTGCCGACGCTGCGGTGATCCCTATTGCGCCGGCTGCCGGCCGGTCCACCAGGCCAGGTGCCAGCCGCTGGACGCCGACGGCCTCAGCGTCCAGCAGCGCTTTGAGTCCATCCGCGGCCGTTTTTTCGTGCTGCTCTGGGCCAGCGGCAACTCCCGCGCCGAGCTCTACACCGAAAAGCGGGGAAGCGCCTGGGGGATGAAATCCGAGGAAGACCTGGTGCAGCACTGGGCCGAGCAGCTCCGGGTCCCCGTCCACCAAATCTTTCAGGGCATCGACCAGGCCTTCAAGTACGCACAGGAAAAGAGCGTGCCCGTCACCAGCTTCAAGTTTTGTATGACCTGGATTGTCCAGCGCATCCGGAAGGGAACGCCCCAATGAGCCAGCCGGTTTCACAGGCGGGGCCGGGCAAAGCGCTGCGGCGGAACATCTTCACGCTGGAGAAGGGCGGGGTGATCGAGGAGATGTACGTTCACACCGACCACATTGCCCTGCTGCTGCGCGAGCCGATGCGGTGCGGGGCCTGCGGCACGATGCACGTCTTTTTCTTCAACCGCGACGGCCGCACGCGCTGCTGCCAATGCGATGACCGCATCCGCATCTCCGAGGTGAGCTGATGTCCAGCACTGCGAAGCCCATCGAGGTTCCGGCGGACCGCAAGCTGCGCCGCCTGCTCTGCGCTCTGGCGCGGGTCGGGACGCTGGGGCCCAAGCCGCGCGACGTCGCGCTCACCATCCTGCGATTCTGGCTCTCCCAGAATTCCAAACTGGTGCGCGACCTCGGCGTGGAGCTGCCCCCGGAGGGCAAATGAAGCACCGCAAGCGAAAAGTGGACTGGGCCGACCCGGCGGCGGTCCGAAAATACCGCGCGGCGTGGGCCAGGGCCTGGCGCGCGCACACCAGAAATCACGCCAGGGAACGAAGACAGTCGCTGGCCCGCGAAGCGGTGCGCCGCCTGGAGCGCGGGATTCCTCTTCCGCCCGGCACTCCGAAACCATTCCTGCGCTGCTGGCTGGACCACGCGTGGGTGCTGGAGTTCGAAAAGGCGCGCCTGGCCGTGCGTCTCGAACAAAGGCGAAAGTGGCAGGACCCGGACGAGGTGCGCATGCACCGTGCAGGCCGCACCGCGCGGCTGGGAATCGATTGGCGCGACCGAATCCAGCGGTCGACCTATGAGCGCATCCGCCGCGAGCTCCACCGACCCGCTCCCGCAACTGCGGGACCGCACGTAACCGAGCAGGTGCGAATGGACTTGATCAACCGCGATCCAGTGCTGTTTGACTGGCGTCCGGGGTCAGCAGTGCCGCTGGCCATGTTCGGCAGCGGGTCGAAATGAAGGTGCTGAGTTGAAGCGTCGCCCTTGGACAACCCGTGAAGAGTCGCGACTGCGAAAGCTCTACGCCACGCATTCGAGGAAGGAGTGCGCCGCCATTCTGCGACGGCCACTCGCGTCCATCGCCACTAAAGCGCAGAAGCTGCGGCTCAGGAAACGGAGCCGACGAGTTTGGCACGCGGCCGATGTCGAGCGGCTGCGGGCAACGTTCCCGGACCGGCCGACCAGCGAAGTGGCGCGGGTTCTCGGTCGCAGCGTGTTTAACGTCAGTGGAAGGGCCTACAAGCTCGGGCTGCACAAGAGTGCGGCCTATCTGGCCAGCCCGGCGGCGTGCCGGCTGCGCCGCGGAGACAACGTCGGCGCTGCGTTTCGTTTTCGGCCGGGCCATGCCCCCGCGAACAAAGGGCTGCGGCGGCCCGGCTGGACAGCAGGCCGCATGGCCGAAACGCAGTTCAAAAAGGGCCAGCGCCCGCACACCTGGCTTCCCGTGGGGACCGTGAGAGCAAACACGGACGGTTATTTGCGCCGCAAGATCGCAGACGGCCTGGGTGGAAATGGGGGAAATAGCAAGGACTGGGAGTTCGTGCATCGCCGGGTGTGGGAAGACGCGCACGGCTCGATCCCCAAGGGCTTCCGGATCTGGTGGAAGGACGGCAACCACCTGAACTGCGCCCTGGAGAACCTGGAGATCCTCAGCGGCCAGGACCACATGGCCCGGACGACGATTGCGCGCTATCCGCCGGAGCTGAGGTCCGCCCTTCATTTCGCCAGCAAGCTGCGGCGAACGATTCAGGAGAAAACCGATGCCCAAAAACAAGCTGAGCGACCTGCGCAACCACCTGTTCGAAACGCTGGAGAAGCTGGCCGACGAAGACAAGCCCATGGAGATTGAACGCGCCAAGGCTGTCGCCGACGTCGCCCAGACCATCATCAACTCGGCCAAGCTCGAGCTCCAGTTTTTCGAGATGACTGGGCAGGAATCGAGAAGCGATTTTCTGGGCCCGGCGGAGCCGAGGCGGGCGCTGCTGCCCATGAACGGGAAGAAAAGCGCGTAGTGAACACGCAAGTCCAACTCGACGTGGTCGCGAACGCCGCGCTGGTTGTCCACGCACAGGAGCTCGAAGAGCGCATCGCCGCAGTCCTCTGCGGCCGGGATGTGCCCTGGCCGCCGACGGATCTGGAGCGCGCGGTGCTCAGCATCCTGGCCGGGCACAAGGGCCACGCGGATGCCATACGCATCGCCGAGATTCAGTTGCAGCTTGGGCCCCATGGCCTCGAGGGATGTGTGGTCCCGGAGCGTGAAATCAAGGCCACGGTGAAGTCGCTGGTCGAAAATTTCCGCCTGCCCATCGGCGGAAGCCGCCGGCCGCCGTGCGGCTACTTCCTGGTCCTGACCGTCGAGGACCGCGAGCTGGCCATCCACCCCCTGGTGGCTGAGCTGCGCTCGATCAGCCGCCGCGTGCGCAGCCTGTCGAACAAGCACGAGCTGGCGCGCCTGTTCGGCCAGATCCAGCTCGACCTCGACCGCGAGCGAGGCGCCGCGTGAAGCGACTAGCGAAAGTCTTCAATGGCGATGGGACCTTCTCGGCCAATCGTGACGGTATATCGAGGAGTACTTACGGTGTGAAAGTGTTCAAGCATGCGGCACGCCAAATCCACCTGAATCAAGACGCTGGGATCGCCCGGTTGCAGCAGTTCCGAGACCCAAGGGGTAACATCCAACTCAAGTCCACGTCCAGGTTCAACATCTTCTTGAATCAGCTTTGCATCCACCGGAGTTTTGATGCCTGCGGAAGTCGAGACGCGGGCTCGGCCATCTTCTATCCACAGTGGGAATTCGGCCAGGTTCGTGATTTCCAAGCAAACACTGATAGAAGCCAAGGTTCGACTGCGGGCCACGAGTTTCGCGAAACTCCGCGGTTTCCTTCGCTCAGTCTCAATCGCCTGCTGCAGCTCGTACTGTTTTTTCTGAATGTCGACCTGCGACACCTGAACACCGAGAATCTGCCCTTGCAGTTGGCTAAATTTACGCACCGTCACAGCTTCCATGATCGCAGCGATTGCCTGGGAGGAAGCGCACACCAACAGACCAACCGTCAGCCAAAACATCGCACTCTCCACGTCGGGCTACCTCCAGTTCTCCTTCAAGCTGGCAATGCTTTGGAAGACCAAATTTCGCCGGGCGGCGACCTTGTCGCGCCGTTGTTCCGCATCCATGAATGTCTGCCCGCCTGCGACAGGATCGCTGGCAGCCTCCATCAGGCCATGGTCGGCCTGCTCGAACTCGATCGTCAGCTCACGGAGTTGCCGAACCAACTCCTGATACCCAGGGTCCTCGGCAATCGGGCGCATCATACCCCCTGTTTTGTTTTCACTACTGCAGCAAAGGCCGCATGGAGCCACGGGCGCAAGAAATCAGCGCCTGGCGCTGGGCCCTGCGCAACTTGTCCATCCAGTTCGGCCCTCAAGCGCTCCGAGCTATTGAATATCGTCTGTACGAGGATTGCGGCGGCGACGAGTTCGTTCATTGATGCCCTCCTTGAACAAGCAGGGCGGAGCATACCACCCCAACAGCCCGACGCGCTACCGGAGGCAGCATGAGCGCGCGAGGGCAGGCGACGGACCGGCTCAAGAACGTGCAGGGGAATTTTTTATGATCCCGCTGGAAACCGCCGACCAAATCTCGGAGGCCATCGTGCTCCGGTTGCGGCCGTTTGCCGCCCGCATCGAGGTGGCGGGGTCGATCCGCCGCCGGCGCCCGCAGGTGAACGACATCGACCTGGTGGCGATCCCACAACTGCGAGAGGTTAGAAGTTCGATGTTCGAGGTTGGAACAGAAGAGCCGAAGAATTCGCAGCTCGTGGTTGCGCTGTGCGCCCTGGCTGGCGCAGTCGAATGCCGCGGGAATTCCATCGTGCGGCTGGAGATACCCCGCACGCGCCTTCTGGATCCTTCTACTTTCCAACTCTCCAGCCTGCCCACATCCGTCGAGGAAGTGGGCGTGGACCTCTACCTGGCCACGCCGGAAACCTGGGCGACGACGTTGCCCATCCGCACCGGCAGCGCCGCGCACAACATCTGGCTCTGCCAGCGCGCCCGCCAGTTCGGCGGCCGGCTGCACGCCAACGGCGAAGGCCTCGAACTGGCCGGCGAATACGACCCGGTCGCGCAGCGCTGCGGCCCCGGCCGCCGCGTCGCACCAGCCACCGAAGCCGAAATCTTCGACGCACTCGGCGTACAAAAGTTGTATCGCACCGCGATTGGCCAACCCGGCACGCATTCGGAGATCGAAGGAATTCCACCCCATGACCGCGAATGCGACGCCAGTAGTCGGCCGGCGTGGCTGCCGAAGGAGGCTGCGTAATGGCGCGCAAACCACTCGGCTACAAGACCGCGAGCTGGATCGGCGAAGGCCTGATGAACACACTGGCGAAGCTGAGCGACAACGAACTCAAGGCGCTGGGCACGCTGCCGAAGTGGGTAACGCGCATGAATTGTTGGTATGTCGTGTTCCAGATCGCGCCCCACCTGGCCGAGTTCGCGAAAGAGGAACTCCACACACGCAGGGACCGGAAGAAGAGAAATCTGAAGGAGGCTGCATGAAACATCTGCGCAGGTCGGGGTTGATCCCGAAGCTTCGGGACTGGCTGGCTCTGTGCGCTCTGTGCCTCGCCGCGGCGAGTGGCCAATCCGCCTGGGCCCAGAACACCCGCGTCACCGGCACGTTCCTCACGCAGGAAGGCAAGACGCCGGCACAGGCTGGCCTGAAGGTGGTGGCCACGATCGCTGGGACGTCGGTGTACGCGAAGGTGACGGCAACGGTGCATGACCTCTCCGCGTATCCCAACCAGGCGCGCGAACTGAGCCTCAGCGGCATCACCTACTACCCCGGGCAGGTGCTTGGCTTCATCAAAAGCGATGGCACGCTGATCGACTACGCGGCGGCGGCCGGCATTCGGCTGATCCCCACGCTTCCCGCGTCGCCCAGCGGCCTTGTTTATTGCCTGGAGATCAAATGGGCAGCGTCCACCGATGGCCGCCTGCCGGCGACAACCCTCAGCGGCAAGCACCTGTGTAAAGCGATTCCTGACCAGGCGTCGGCGGACTGGGCTTCGCTCGCGGTCGCTGCCATCACCACGCCGGCGGTCAACTACCAGCTCCAGACGCAGGGCCAGGTAACGGACTGGGAGACGGTGAGCGTGATTGCCGCGGCCAGCGTCACCAATCCGCCGGCCAGCAACGTCCGGGTGTTTTACGACTCCAGTAACAGCAACAAACTCACTCGGCGCAACTCTGACGGGACGCTGACGGTGATCGAGGGCGGTGGCGGCGGCGGCGGATCGCTGACGGTGGAGGAGCAGGACGGCGCGCCGAGCGTAGCCAGCGTAACCACGCTGCGGTTCGACCAGGCGGACGGGTTGGTGGTGAGCACGCCCGGTGCAGGGATTGCGCGCGTGGACCTGGCAGCGATTCCCGACGGCGCACTGGCGTCGAACTATTCAGGGGTGGGGGCGTGCGCGGCGAACCAGTGGGCTTCGACGCTGAACGACAACGCCGCGCCGACGTGCACGCAGCCTGGGTTTGCGAACCTGAGCGGCGCGGCCACGGACGCCCAGGTGCCCAACAACATCACCATTGCCACACTCGATACCACGTTCGAGGTCCAGGACAACCTGGATACGACAAAAATCCTGCAACTGCAACTCTCTTCAATCGCCACGGCCACCACGCGGACGTGGACGGCGCCGAATGCCAGCGGCGAGGTGACGCTGCTGGGGCAGACGATTGAGGACGCGGAGCTGGCGTCGAATTATTCAGGCGTGGGGGCGTGCGCGGCGAACAATGTGGTGACCGGGGTGAACGACAACGCCGCGCCGAGCTGCGTGCAGCTCACGTTCGGCAGCATTGCGGGTACAGCGACGAAAGGTCAGTTGCCGGCGGCGGTGGCCTACGAGGACGAGGCCAACATCTACACGGTGGCCGGGGCGGTCACGCTGGACAACCAGCTGGGGGTGCGGTTGCGGGAGGCCGACGCTGGCGGGGACGAGTACATCGAGCTGCGGGCTCCGGCGGCGATCACCACCAGCCTGACGCTGACGCTGAACGTAACCGGGCAATGCACGGGTACGAATGGCGGGGCGCTGACGATCAACGCGTCAAACGAGATCGTGTGTACGGATGATGATGGCGGGGCGGGGAGCGGGGACAACGTATCGGTGAACGGGGTGGCGGCCACGAACGCGGATTTCGACGACGCTACGCCGGCGGCGCCCGCGAACGCGGTGAACGTGAAATGGCAGAAAGATGCGCTGGACCCCACGAACATCTCGGCGCATCTGCTGCTGACCGACGTGGACGGGGCAGGGATCGGGGTATCGGGGACGGAATTGGTGACGGCCTCGAGCGAGACCGGGTTCCTGGCCAGCGGGGCGCTGACCTGCGGGGCCAGCACGGCGGGCAGGATGCAGGCGCACACCACGCCGCTGCAGTACTGCGACAACGCGGGGACGCCGGCGCTGCAGTACGCGGCGTACGGGAATTCGAGCGGGGCGGCGACGACCGGGGATGCCGCCAGCGGTTTTTTCCCTGACGATTTGCCGGTAGCTGACGGGGGCACGGGCGCCAGCACGGCAACAGCGGCGCGCGGGAACCTGGGCGTGCACTACGGCCTGGCGTATGGGCTGGGCGCTTTCAACCCCGCGGACGCCACGACGTACATCATTGGGAACCAGGCGGCGCCGGACGCGAATCCGGGGGACAACACCAAGCATCAGATTGCGGCGCCGATTGCGGGCACGGTGAAGCGGCTATGCATCTCCGGATACGTGGGGGGCACGCTGGGGAGCGGGGAGAGCGTCAGTTTTTTCGTCCGCAAACTGGGGACCACGGACAGCACGGAAAGCGTAAGCGTGACGCTGAATACGACCGAAGTGGCCATCGCCTGCGCGAACCTGACGACGACGTTCACGGTCGCCGAGGATGACAAAGTGTCGCTCAAGATGGTGTCGCCGACGTGGGTGACCAACCCCACAAACTGGCAAGTGCGCTGGAGCATCAAGATTTTGCAGGACCAGTAGGGAGGACAGGAATGAAGAAGCATCTCCACTTGATCGTCGCCGCATTGATAGCCTTGCTACTGCTGGGCGTGCTGCTGCTGGGGCGTGAGGCGCAAGGGCAGGCGCGGGCGCGGGTTCGCAAGACCGCAGCGAGCCCGATCAGCTGCACGGGTGCGGGCGCGCCGGACGCGCTGTGTACAGGGTCCGGGGACGTGGTAGTGCGCTGGGAGATTTACAATGCGATTTTTCCGGCCACGGTGTATCAGAGCGGCGGAGAGCTTTTCCAGAACGCATCATCGGGGAAAAACGACTACCAGAGCATCCGGGAAATCCTGGCCAAGCGGCTCAGGGACTATCTGGACGGACAATCCGTGGTCGAGCCGGAGACCGCCACGGTGACGCCGGAGATGACCGAGCCGGCGCAAATCACCGCCGATCAGAACGACTACAACCCGGCAAGCCTGGCGATGGCCGGAAGCCTGCTGCTGGCCAGCGACAAGCTGCGAACCATCACCGGGCTGCAAGGCGGATCGAACGGAAGAATCCTTTCCATCGTGAACAAAGGCGGGCAGTGGATCCAGCTGGCGGACCAGGCCGCGGCGTCGAGCGCGGGGAACCGCTTCGCCCTGGGCGGTAATCTGCTGCTGGGGCCGCAGGACGCAGCGCTGCTGCAATACGACGGGGCGGCGCAGCGCTGGCTGGCGTTGGCGCTCGATGCGCGGACGTTTCTGCCCGACCCGCTGACGCGAGCCGTGATCTACGAGGAGTGGCTGACCTCGAGCATTGCCGGGACGCACGAATGGGTGGCCACGGTAAGCGGCACGAACGCGAGCTGCCAGCTGTCAGCCGTCAGCCTGGACGCCACGCACAAATTCATCGGCGCGCCGGTGGAATGCGACACCGGCACCACGGCCACGGGGCGGGCGGCCCTTAACCTGGGCAGCGGGAACAACCAGATCGTGCCCGCACAAGGGCAGCTGGTTTTCGGCGCCTGCGTGCGGCTGGATATCCTTTCGAACGCCACAGACACGTACTCGGCACGGCTGGGACTGCACGACCAAACTGGCGCGGGCGACGCCACGGACGGAATTTATTTCGAGTACGACTCGACAGCCACGGCGAACTGGCGGGCGGCGGCGTCTGGAGGCAGCACGCGGACGAAGGTGAACAGCGCGATGGCCGTGAGCACGACGACCACCTGCGTGATGGGAATCACGAATGCCGCGTGGACCAGCGTGGACTATTACGCGCGGGAGCGGGGCACGGCGGCGTGGACGTTTCTCGGCAACATTGCCGACGCGAACATCCCGGCCGCGACCGAGCTGGTGTGGCCGGTGCTGAAAATCGAAAAGACGGTGGGAACGGCGCAGAGGAATCTGTACGTGGATTCATACTGGCTGATTTACATCGTTCCACGATAGGAGGATGAAATGAAGAAGCGTGCTTTGCGAATTGGAGTGCTGGCGCTGGCGGTTTCTCTGGCCCTGCTGCCCGGCGCCGCAGGTGACGGGGCCCCGGCCGTATTCACCGGGAAGGTGATCGTACAGGTGCGGGAGGTTTTCGTGCAGGAAGGGCAGCTCGGGGTGAGCGTAAGGGTGATCACTTTTCCCAACCCCGGGACGCCGATGGTGGAGGAGAGCACCTTGCTGGTGCTGCCAGTCACGCTGACCTCGGAGACCTCGCTGAACGCGGCGGTGCGGGACTTCGCCCGAATTGCGGCCGAGGGTCTGACGGGACAGAACGTGGTGCAGTCCGACGTGCTGGTGATCCAGTAGCGGCGCATCCCGCGACGCCGGCGGCGCTGGCCAGCGAAGTGATCTGGGTGCGGTGAGGAAAGGCGGGGAGGGAACGATGAGACGCTACCGGTTATTTTTCGATGGCTGGCTGTGCGCGACGCTGGTGATCGGGGCGGGGATAGGGATCGGAAAAGCGCAGAATGCCGCGCCAGCGCCAACGGCGACCGCGGCGCGCGAGCTCGTGAAACTCCCGGCCGAAATCCGCGAGCTGCTCGAAGACCGGCAGATATACTTGGCCGAGATCGACCGGATCGATTCCGCAACCGGCACAGTCCAGATCGCCACGCCACGGAAGGAGCTGGTGCGCCGCGCAGAATCGAAGTGGCAGAAATTCCTGGCCTGGCTCGACGCCAACAACATTCCCCGCGAGTGGCAAAAGCAGGGCTGGACTCTCCGCGACGGTGCGTTCCATCCACCGGCCAAGTCTGATGCGCCAGCCGTAGAGCAGCCGAAGAAGCCGTGACGGGGAACGGAAGTCTGGGGGGGCAGTCATGCCACGGGTCTGCGCGAGGCAGGGATGCGGCGCGACGTTGTTTACCAAGAAGGGTAGGCACGACTATTCGCGGAAGCGGTTTTGCTCGCACGAATGTCTCGTCCAGGACAAGCGGGAGCGCATCGCCACGCGCCGGGAGAGTTTTCGCGCCAGGGGAAAGTGCCCGACCTGCGGCGGGAGTTTTAGACGTTCGTAGGATGGCCCTTAATCGCGCAGAAACAGCGCTGTGAAAGTTCACACTGTGGTGGGGGCACTCCAACGGGCAAGCTCCATGCCGGGCTTCCCATATCGCCCCGTAGCGCGAAATCCGGTTTTGGGCCCCAAATATAAGGATGGCCATGACCAGCAGGGATCCGATCACCGGGCGGCAGCTCAGGCGCCTGCAAACCCTGTGGCGGCTGCTGTCCAGTTTTCATGGGTTCGATGGCCAGGACCGCGCGGTGCGGCTGGCCTGGGTTGGCCAGGCCGCTGGGCGCCAGGTCGCC
>Ga0247727_10014571_pt1 | contig 13038 bp, 12 predicted proteins | sample WisWelCaveWW1625_FD_202498 | JGI IMG/M metagenome (GOLD analysis project Ga0247727, IMG submission 202498) | Biofilm microbial communities from Wishing Well Cave, Virginia, United States - WW16-25 | ecosystem: Environmental > Aquatic > Deep subsurface > Groundwater > Cave microbial mat | place...
TTATGCACCTCATCGGAAACGCCGCTTACTGGCTGGATCGCGATGGCCGTATCGACGACAAGGATGCTTCCGCTGCCGTGATTTTAGCCGCCGAAGAAGTGGGAAAACGCTATATTGACAAACAAGTTTACGCCGCTTTGCGCAGCGCCGATTATCATTCCATTCTCGCCAAAATCGCGCGAATGGAGCCGGAGGCCATGAGTTTCAGCAAAGCCGAGGTGGCTTCCGGCCTTACCGAAACGGAGAAAAAGAAATTCAATAATTTTCTACAAAAGATGAAGACACTGCAAGTTCTTCGTTCCGGCGAGGTGCAGGGAGAATACGTTTTCAATCTTCGCATGGTTCGTCTTTACATCTGGCTGCAAAGCCTGCAAAAAGGAAAACAAAAGGTGTAATCCGCATTGCGTTTCTTTCACAGTAAAAAAATGAACGGCATTGAAAACAAAGGCAACAGTCCATTCTTTCCGGATCACCCGGTTCCTGCCGAGTTATTCACCGGCCGCGCCGCGCAAATCGATCACATCATGACTCGCGCCGTCGGCCAGGTCGCAGCAGGCAAACCGGTTTCGGTTTTTCTCGAAGGTGAATATGGCATCGGCAAGACCTCCGTCGCGCATTTTGCGCAATGGCTGGCCGAGCGAAATTACGGGCTGCTGGGAATTTATGCGACGCTCGACCGCGCCGAGAACCTGGACGACGTCGGTGCGGCCGTGCTCGAAGCAACGTTGCAATCCGGCGCCTATAATCCCAAGCTCGGAGAAAAAATCCGCGAAGGGATGGCGAGATTCATCGGCGAACAGAGTCTGTTCGGCATCAACATTCATGCTGAGGCCATTCACAAGGAAGCGCCCACTGTTGCACATGGGCTCCTGCCATTTTTGGGGCAGACACTCGAACGCGTGCGCGGCGAGGGAGCTCGCGGCATTTTCCTCGTTTTGGACGAAATCAACGGCATCACCGGCAACCCGAAGTTTGCGCGCTTCTTGAAAGGGCTCGTCGATTTGAACGCCGCCGTCGCGCTCGACAAACCAACGTTGCCTTTGCTGCTGATGCTTTGCGGCGTCGAGCAGCGCCGTTGGGAATTGGTCGCCCATCATGAGCCGGTCGCCGGGATCTTTGATATCGTCAGCATCGAGCGCATGACCGACGAAGAGATGGAGGGGTTTTTTCGCAAGGCGTTTGCATCAGCGCATATGGCGGTTGCGCCTGGCGCGATGGATATGATGACACACTATGCGGCGGGATTTCCCAAAATGATGCACCTTATCGGCAATGCCGCGTATTGGCTCGATCGCGACAGCCGCATTGATGAAAAGGATGCTTCTGCCGCCGTGATTTTAGCCGCCGAGGAAGTGGGCAAGCGTTACGTTGACAAACAAGTTTACGCGGCACTGCGCAGCGCCGACTATCATTCCATTCTCGCCAAGATCGCGCGGATGGAGCCGGAGGCCATGAGCTTCAGCAAAGCCGAAGTGGCTTCCGGCCTTACCGAAACGGAGAAAAAGAAATTCAATAATTTTTTGCAGAAGATGAAGACGTTGAAAGTTTTGCGCTCCGGCGAGGTTCAGGGAGAATATGCCTTTAATATGAGAATGGTGCGTCTTTACATCTGGTTGCAAAGTATTCAGAGAACAGTGGAATGAAGACATCTCTCCAGTAAAACTAAAGCTTTACAATCTTCAGGATGACTCTGCCATACAAAATATGTCCATCATAGCAGGTTGCTAAAATTGTGACACAGACCAGGCCGGTTCTATCGTATTCATTATGTCGACGTTTATTTACCACATTACCCATGTTGACAATCTAAAATCCATAGTTGCTGATGGCAGATTGTGTACGTATAAAGAGCTATGCGAAACCGGTAAGCGTCATGTCAGCATTGCTTACCAAAATATTCAAGACCGCCGTGGCAAGATAATCGTGCCTTGCGGTCCCGGCGGAACGCTTCATGGGTATGTTCCATTTCAATTTGCTCCGCGTTCGCCCATGCTTTATACCATCAATCGAGGAAATGTGCCTGGCTATTCAGAAGGACAGAATCCGTTGCTACATTTAGTCTCCGCCATCGAGGCTGTAAAAGAAGCCAGCCTGGGTTTTGTTTTTACAAATGGGCACGCTATAATGCGTCTTACGGATTTTTTCGATGACTTTGCACAGTTGAACCAGATTGATTGGCCGTTGATGCGCGCACGATATTGGTATGATACGGTTCGTGATAGTGACCGTAAAAGAAGGCGCCAAGCGGAGTTCCTGGTTTGTAAATCTTTCCCTTGGCATCTGATCACCCAGATTGGCGTTATCAACACTCAAATGAGCGAACGAGTCGATGCCTTGCTGACTGATGCAAAACATAAACCTGCAGTGGTTGTCCACCCCAATTGGTATTATTTATGATTGAATACAAAAAAGGAAATCTATTGGAAGCAGATGCTGAAGCCCTCGTCAATACGGTTAACTGTGTTGGCATTATGGGCAAAGGCATTGCGCTTCAGTTTAAAAAAGCATTTCCTGAAAACTTCCGCCATTATGAAAAGGCCTGTCGTAACGAGCAAGTTCGCCTTGGGCAAATGTTTATTGTGCCCACAAATAGCTTTGCGAATCCCAAATACATCATTAACTTTCCAACCAAAAGGCATTGGAAGGGTAAGTCACGGCTGGAAGATATTCGAAAAGGCTTGGGGGCGTTGGCCAATGATATCCAACATCTTGGTATACACTCTATCGCGCTTCCCCCTTTGGGTTGCGGAAACGGAGGTTTGGAGTGGTCAGAGGTTGCGCCATTGATAGAGTCGGCATTTGCAAAGATGCCAAATGTGCAAGTTCTGCTTTTTGAGCCGCAAGGGGCCCCCCATGCAGAATCCATGCGCATTGCTACGGCAAAACCAAGCTTGACACGGGCCCGCGCTCTATTGATTCGGTTAATGGACCTCTATCGCATTCCTGAGTACAGCCTGTCATTATTGGAAATTCAGAAGCTCGCATACTTTCTTCAATTCGCCGGTGAGCCCCTGAAGCTGCGCTACGTCAAACACAAATACGGCCCTTATGCGGATAATCTCAATCATGTTCTGCAGGCTTTAGACGGGTATTATATTCGTGGCTACGGTGATCGTAGCCGCAGGCCGGAAATCGATCTTGTGCCGGAAGGGGTTGAAGAAACTCGTATATTTCTATCAGAATTTCCTGAAGCCGAAGCGCGTCTTGAACGGGTTAGGAGGTTGATTGAAGGATTTGAGTCCCCGTATGGCATGGAATTATTGGCGAGTGTTTTATGGATCATCGAAGAAAACCCGCAGGCTGCTGGGAATCTATCTCTAGTGATTGCAGGCATTCAAGAATGGAGCAGCCGCAAACGCACGCTCTTTAAGCTGGAACACATCCGCAGGGCATGGCAACGTCTGCGTGATGAAAATTGGTTGTCGTAGCTAATTTCAAAACTAGCGAGGCTTGATTATGAAAAAAATCTTCGTTCTTTTTGGCATCATGCTGTTTGTATTCTCCGCTTCTGCCCAAACCCCCTATAAACTTCCGCCCCGTGAAGTCGTCGACATTCTCGATGCGCCACCGACGCCGTTGGTGTTGATGAGCCCGCGCAACGATGCGATGCTGCTCGTGGATTATCGTCCGCATCCCTCCATTGAGTTGCTCGCGCAGCCGTTTTTGCAATTGGGCGGCATCCGCGTCAATCCCGAACTTGGCGCGCGCCAACGGTTGACGCAATACACGCGTTTATCCATCAAGTGGATCCAGCAAAACAAAACCGTCAACATCGACGCGCCAACCGACGCAAAGCTCGGCATTCCGCGCTGGTCGTTTGATGGAACGAAAATCGCTTTTACGCACGATCTCGCCGACGGCGTTGAATTGTGGGTGGCGGATGCGGCAACTGGAAAGGCGAAAGCGCTCGTTGGCGTTCGGGTTAATGATGTACTGGCCACTTCATTCCAGTGGATGAATGACAATACGCATCTTCTGGCGCAAGCCGTGCCCGCGGAGCGCGGCAAAATGCCGGAAACGCCCAAAGTTCCAGTCGGCCCCAACGTCGAAGAGACCGCCGGCAAAATTTCAAAGATGTCGACGTTTCAGGATCTGTTGCGCACACCGCACGATGAATCACTTTTCGAACATTTCGCGACTTCACAGCTTGCGATGGTGAATACGGCGACGGGCGAAATCAAAGCCGTCGGCGCGCCCGCGATGCTGATGAATGCGGAACCGTCGCCGGATGGAAATTATGTGCTCGCCACCAAACTCAAAAGGCCGTTCTCATATCGCGTGCCGTATTTTTATTTCACGCGCTCGACGGAAGTGTCGGATATGAGTGGCAAGCTCGTGACGACCATTGCCGATCTGCCGATTTCCGATGAGATTCCGACGCAGGGCGTTCCGACCGGCCCGCGCAGCGTCGAATGGCAGGAGTTGCATCCCGCGAAATTCGTGTGGGTCGAGGCGCTCGATGGCGGTGATCCGCTCAGGAAAGTTCCGCATCGCGACAAGTTGATGACGTTGGCCGCGCCGTTCAGCGGTGCGCCAATCGAAATCATGCCGATTCAACATCGCTACGCCGGCATTGATTGGGCGGCACGACGCGATGAAGCGCTGTTGGCGGAATATGATCGCGATCGGCGCTGGCGCACCACGGCGTTTCTCAATTTGAACGATCCGCAGAAAACCCGCAAAGTCGTTTTTTATCTCAGCGTCAACGACGCGTACAACGATCCTGGCCGGCCCGTTTATGATATTCGTCCGAACGGCGAAACCGTGTTGTTACAGGAAGGCGATTGGATTTACTTGCGCGCGAGCGGCGCTTCACCGGCGGGCGAGCGGCCGCGCCTGGATCGTTTTAATTTGAAAACACTGGCGAAGCAAAATATTTTCCGCTCACCGGAAAAAGCGTATGAATCATTCACGGCTTTCACCGGTAAAGATCGCAACACGATTGTCACGCGCTACGAATCGCAAGCCGAGCCGCCGAATTATTTTCTCACCGATCGCAAAAAGAACGCGCGCACGACGCTCACTGATTTCAAAGATCCTGCACCGCAACTTACCGGTTTGAAAAAAGATTTGGTGAAATACAAACGCGCTGACGGCGTCGAATTGCCCGGCACGCTGTATTTGCCGCCGAATTATCAAAAGGGCGCGAAATTGCCGCTGCTGATTTGGGCGTATCCGCTCGAATATTCGGATGCCGGCACCGCCGGGCAGGTGCGCGGCTCACCGCATCAATTCACCTTTTTTCGCGGGGCCTCGCCGCTGTTTTTCGTCACGCAGGGCTACGCGGTTTTAATGGATGCGACGATGCCGGTCGTTGGCGATCCGGAGACGATGAACAACACGTACGTCGAGCAAATCGTCGGCGCCGGCAAAGCGGCCATTGACAAGCTTGATTCGATGGGCGTGATTGACCGCAATCGCGTCGCCGTCTCCGGCCACAGCTACGGCGCGTTCATGACGGCCAATCTGCTCGCGCATTCGGATATTTTTGCCGCCGGCATCGCGCGCAGCGGCGCGTACAACCGCACACTCACGCCGTTCGGCTTCCAAAGCGAGCGCCGTTCGTTTTGGGAAGCGCCGGATTTGTACATGAAAGTCTCGCCGTTCATGCACGCCAACAAAATCAACGAGCCGATTCTGCTCATTCATGGCGAGGCCGACAACAATCCGGGCACATTCACGATTCAATCCGAGCGCCTCTATCACGCGCTGAAAGGCAACGGCGCCACCGCCCGCCTGGTGTTGTTGCCGCACGAAAGCCACGGCTACACCGCGCGCGAATCCGTGCTGCACACGCTGGCGGAGATGTTGGAATGGGCGGATAAATTTGTGAAGAATCGCAAAGGCGTCACCGGAACGAATTAGAGCGGCAGCGCGTCGCCCACAGAATTCGAACGCTCACAGAAGGGTTTTTTCATTCTAAATAATTCTGTGGGCTGCGCCTGTAAGAAGTTCAAATTCAGCAGGCGAACGACTGGTTATATGGAAGCTCGGTTTATTAAAAAAATGTTCCGGGGCTATCGCGGCCTGAAGGGGAAATTTTTTCTCGCGCTGGCCGTGACCATGCTGGGCGTGATCATCTCCACGTTTTGGGTGCTCAATTTCCATCTGCGCCGGCAGGTTTTTGCTACGCTGCAGGAAGAGGTGCGCCATGCCGCGCAATTGTTTGTGGAACTGCAGCAGCGCGACCGTTGGCAATTGCTCGAAAAAAGCCAGGTGCTCGCCAGCGCGCCGCAGCTCAAAGCCGCGCTGGATGAAGGCGACCAGCTTTCATTGCAAAATCAACTCAAGCAGCTTTTTGATCGGGGCGCGCGGCCGCCGTTTGCCTATTCGGCCGCCGCACCGAATGAATCCGGCCTGAACGGTTTTGATCACGAGGGGCGGCGGCGCGTCAGCGATCTCTGTCTCGTTTATGATCGGCAGGGGCGTTTGCAGGCTACGCTATTGCGCGCCGCGGAAAACGGCGATCTCGCCGTTGATCCGGCGGCTGCATTTAATTTGCCGGATTCGCTGCTGGCTTCAGTTTGGAGCGGCCGCGAGCGTTTTGTTGTCTGGCAAAATCGCGGACAAACGTGGTGGGGTGTGCTCGTGCCGGTGTGGGCCGGCGGCTCACCGCTCGGGCCTTCGGCGATTGGCGCGCTGGCGCTGGGCATGCGGCTGGATGATTCTTTCGCCGCTCATTTGCAGGAATTGATCGGCGCCGACGTCGCCGTGCAATTCGCCGGCGAAATTGTCGCCGCTTCGATCGACGCTTCCGCTCGCACCCAGCTTGCCGCGGCGATTGCCCCGCCAGCGTTTTTATCAAACCTGCCGGCCACGCTGGCGACGAAAAATGAAAATTTCCTTTCCAGCAGTTTGCCGCTTTTTGAAAATGAACCCACGCCGCGCGTCATCCTGTTGCGTTCGCTGGACCGTTCCATCGAGCAGCTTCTGCGGCCGGTGCAACGCCCGCTCTTCATCGTCGGCCTCGGCGCCTTTCTGGCGGCGCTGGTGCTCAGCCTGGTCATTGCGCGCAACATCACCCGGCCCATCGCGCGACTGGTGGATGCCGCGCATGCCGCCGCCGCCGGAAAGCTCGACCAGCCGATTCCAATCGCCTCGCGCGACGAAATCGGCTATCTCGCCCGGCGCTTCGAAGCGATGCGCCAGTCCATCAAACAGCAAATGGAGAAACTCACCGAGCTGAACGCGAGTCTGGTGGAGCGCAACGCCGATCTCGAAAACGCGCTGGCGCGACTGCGCCGCGCGCAGGAAGAGCTGGTCAAATCCGAAAAACTCGCCGCCGCCGGAAAACTGACCGCCCAGCTTTCGCACGAGATCAACAATCCCATTCACAACATCCGCAGTTGTCTTGAGGCCGCGCTCAAAAAAACGCCGGAAGATCTCGCGAGCCGCCAGTTCGTTCAGCTCGCGCACGATGAAATTCTGCGCATCGGCAAGCTGGTGCGCCAGATGCTGGATTTTTACCACTTCGGCCAGATCGAGCTGCAGCCGGTCGATCTCAACGCCGCGCTCGCAGAAGTGTTGGCCGGCTCGCAGCGCCGTTTTGAAGAGCATCGCATCGTCGTATCGCAAGATCTTGATCGGAATTTGCCGGCGGTGCGCGCCTCGCGAGATCAAATGAAGCAGGTTTTTCTCAATCTCATCCTCAACGCCATCGAAGCCATGCCCGATGGCGGCAAATTGGAAACGCGCAGCCGGCGCGAGAACGGTTTCGCGCAAATTGAAATTGGCGATACCGGCTGCGGCATTCCGCCGGAGAATCTCGAAAAAATTTTCGACACATTTTTTACGACCAAGCGCGCCGTGCACGGCGTCGGCCTCGGCCTGTCAGTGTGCTACAACATCGTGCATCAACACGGCGGCACGATTGAAGTGCAGAGCGAGGTGGGAAAGGGAAGTGTGTTTATCGTCAAGCTGCCGTTGGCGGAGAAGCCGTAGCGCAAACTAAAGTTTGCGCGCCCCAGCTTACTTTTTGCGGGAATTTTTCGTGCGGCGTTTTATCGTCGTTTTGTATTTGACGGGTTGCTTTTTGCTGTGCGGTTCGATTTTATCCGCAGCCGTTCGATCTTCGCGGACGCGCTGAAGCGCCTGCGCGCTCGAAGCTTCGATCATATCGTCATAGTTTTTGGGTTTGGCGGTTTCGGTTCGAAAGGAAGGTGATGGCAATCTGAAACGTTTGGTTTCGCCCGTTCCGAGCGTTTGGGCTTTGTTAGCGGCTCTCTTCGGTTTAATTTCGTCCACGAAAGTCCGGCCATCACGGGTCACAATCGCAAAGCCGATTTCGGCAAGAGATTTGTGCATGTCTGCTTCGGTTGCTTGCAGCCATTCCCAGTAGGAAGCAAGCCCGCTTTTCTCGTATTGCTGCTCCATCTTTTCCTGAATGCGGTGTATTTCCCGCATGGTCGAATCTTCTTTGTAATCTTTGTCGTTGACCATAAAAGCCTCAAAGCGCGTATGGGCTGATGATCGAGATTTTTTTGTAGCATCAATTTTTCTCATCGTTATATTGGAAATCACGAGTATAAAAGTTAACCGGATAAAAATTTCCGCGGAGAAATCAGGTCTCGGCGTTTTCACGATCGAGCAAAAACCGGAAAGCTGCATGCGTCGTTTTATTTTGCCCGTTTTTTTCGAGAAGTGCTGGAGCCGGGATTGGAAACGGCTTTGTGCTTATACTTGACGGGCTGCTTTTGCGGCTGCGGTTCGCTTTTATCCGAAGAACTGCAGTCTTCGCGGACGCACTGAAGCTCCGGCGCGCGCGAAGCTTCGATCATGTCGTCGTAGTTTTTGGGTTTGGCGGTTTGGGGAGCACGAGAAAGGGAAGTTGAAGTAGACGGCTTCTTTTGTTTTTTTGAATGTGAGTTGATTTCGTACAGGAAAAGCCGGTCATTACGTTTGATCATTCGAAAACCAACTTCAGCCAGTGACTTCCGCATATCTTTCTCAGTCGCTTCCAGCCATTCTAAAACGGATAGCCCGCTTTCTTCCTGTTGGCGCGCAAACTCTTCGCGAATCTGGTGCAATTCGCGCATCATCGGGTCTTCAGCAAAATCTTCATGATGATCCATGTTTAACCTCGCAATTCTTGCGGACTCAGAATAGTAATTGGCTGATAGCCGTTTAGCAGGTTAATATCGTTAATTTTTTGTTTGTGGTTATCGTTCACGATGTGCGTAAAGTTCCAACTCAGCAGGATTTCACAACTAAATACAGTCGCAATTGCAATGTGCAACGCATCATATTTCGGCATGGATAGGATGTTCAAATATTCATGCGACAAAGCTGCACACGCAGAGTTAGTAATGCAAGTATCCAGACGCTGTACGAGTCGCTGAAGCTTTTTTCTTCTCTTCAGGTTTTTTGTTGCGCCAAGTTCTTTAACCGTTATATTAGAAATGACTAGATGATAATTCGACAGCTTTCCGTGCCAGATTTGTTGTGTAAACAGTTGTCTATCTCGCAGCCGATCATTGTAATAAGCGCTCGGCACCGAAGTATCCAGATACAAACGAGGTAACGAGTTTGCCATGCCAAAGTTCCGGAATAAAAGTTAACCGGATAAAAATTTCTGCGAAGAAATCAAGCCTCGGCGTTTTCAAGATCGAGCAAAAAACCGGAAAGCTGCATGCGCCGTTTTATTTTGCCCGTTTTTTTCGAGAAGCGCTGGAGCCGGAATTGGAAACGGCTTTGTGCTTGTACTTGACGGGCTGCTTTTGCGGCTGCGGTTCGCTTTTATCCGGCGAAGCTCGGTCCTCACGGACGCCCTGGAACTCCTGCACGGTTGAATTTTTTATGTAGTCGTCATAATTTTTGTGGTTGCCCATTTTAGTCTTAGGAGGTGTTGAAACGACGACAGAATTCCGATCTCCAACTTTAGGCAATGTTCTATACTTGTTGTTTTTCTTCAAACGTGGCTTGATTTCATGCATAAAAATTCGGCCATTGCGTTTAATCATTCGAAAACCGTCTTCGGCAAGAGATTTTCGCAAGTCTGGTTCCGTCGCCTGCAGCCACTCGAGGTAAGATAATCCGCTGGCTTCCTGTTGCCGTTCCATTTCTTCCCGAATTTGATGCAATTCTTGCATGGTTGAATCTTCAAAATAATCTTCGCTGCTTTGATCTTTTGCCATGATACTCCTCAAAGTTCGTATGGACTGATTATGGCTATTGTTCTATAGCCGTGGGGTAGATTAACACTTTTAATCTCTTGCCGAGTGAGAGGGTTTGCCAAATGGACAAAATTCCAACTGAGCAAAGCTTCGCATCCGCAAACCGTAGCTATAGCGATATGGAAAGCGTCCGTTTTGGGCATAGTCAGAATTTTCAAATATTCATTCGCCAGAGCCATACATTCTATTGTAAGCACACGCATATCCAGGCGGTGAACAAGCGAACGAAGTTTTTTTCTTCTCTTCCGATCTTTTGTTGCGTCAATTTCTTTTAGTGTTATATTAGAAACGATGAGATGATAGCTCGATAACTGCTGGTGCCAAATGCGTTGTGTAAACAGTTGCCTTTCCTGTTGCCGATCATTGTAATAAGCGCTCGGAATCGAAGTATCCAAATACAAAAGAGGTAATGAATCAGCCATTTCAAGTTCACAAATTCACATTAACCGGACGAAGAAATTTCTGTCTCAAATTAAGCAAATCCCTTTTGAAAATCAAGCACAAAGTGGAAACATAACCTCATGAAATCCTCCCTCCTCGTTGTCGACGATGACGCCGCCTTTCGCGCGGTGACGTCGGTGTTGTTGCAAGACGAAGGCTATGCCGTCTCCTGCGTGAGCGACGGCAGCGAAGCCATTGCGCTGCTGCGCGAGCGCCATTTCGATCTCGTGCTCTCCGATCTGGTAATGGCCGAAGTGAGCGGGTTGCAAGTTTTGGAAACCGTCAAAACGCTCAGCCCGGCCACGATCGTGATCATGGTCACCGGCTTTGCCTCGGTTGAATCCGCGGTCGAGGCGATCAAGCGCGGCGCCGAAGATTATCTCACCAAGCCGTGCGGCAACGCCGAGCTGCTCTTGAAAGTCGAGCGGGCCTTGGCGCAGCGGCGAAAAGACGAAGAGTTGGCGCGTCTGCGCGACGTCGTCGCGCAGAGCCACAGCTTCGGCAATCTCATCGGCAAAAGCTCGCGCATGCATCAGGTGTTTCGCCTGGCACAACAGGTGGCCGCCACCGACGCGACGGTGTTGCTGCTCGGCGAAACCGGCACCGGCAAAGAGCTGCTGGCGCGCGCGATTCATTTCAACAGCCCGCGGCGCAACGGTCCGTTTATCGCCGTCAACTGCGCGGCAATTGCCGAAACGTTGCTGGAGAGCGAGCTGTTCGGCCACGAAAAAGGCGCCTTCACCGGCGCGATTCGCCAGAAGCCGGGACGCTTCGAGATGGCCGATAAAGGCACGCTCTTTCTCGACGAAGTCGGCGACATTCCAACGGCCACGCAGATCAAATTGCTCCGCGTCTTGCAGGAGCGCGAGTTCGAGCGCGTCGGCGGCAGCGAGACGATCAAATGCGACATTCGCCTCGTCTCCGCCACCAATCGCAATCTTGAGCAATTAATTCAAGAGAAAAAATTTCGCGAAGATTTGTATTATCGCCTCAACGTCGTGCCGGTGAAAGTGCCGGCGCTGCGCGAGCGGCCTGAAGATATTCCATTACTGGCGCAGCATTTCCTCAAAAAATACGTGCAGACGCTCAACAAGCCGATCGTCAGAATTTCCGAAGCGGCGATGAATCTGCTCTTGCAGCACAAATGGCCCGGCAACGTGCGTGAGCTGGAAAATCTCATCGAGCGCGCTATCGTCCTGTGTACGGGCGAGGTTGTCGACGTCGAGCATCTGCTGTTGTTGCAGGATCGCCCCGAGGCCGATTTACTCGCGCAAGCCCGCAGCCAACAACTGACCGAGCGCCAGCTCACGCAACTCTACGCCCGCATGATTCTCGACCTGGCCGGCGGCAACAAAAAAGAAGCCTGCCGCGTGCTCGATCTCAATTTTCGCACCCTGCAAAATCGGCTGGAAGGTTTGGCGACGGAAGCAGCAGCGGAGGCCGAGTAACGGCGTTGCTGCCAAGAAACCGGTTGCGCTTTTGTGAGATTTATCGTAACTTTGAAAGTGCAGGTAACCATAATTTCCATAACGTTTGGGTGAATACGATGCAAGAAGAAACTATTACACCAGAAGCCGTGCTCGAAAAAGTGCGCCAACGCCTCGGCGCGCTTGAGGGCAACGCCGAACGGGCCGTTGCCGAAGCGCTGGCCATTCTGAATGAACCCCGGCAGACATTGCAGCAACAAGCCGCGGAAAAATTTGTGGGCGTCAATGTCAGTGTGGCTCAATACGTAGCTTGGTCGCCGGAAGAACGCTTTCAATATCTTGATAACGCCGAGGAAGCAAATACCGATTGGATTGAGCGACAGTTTCAAGAATTGAATGCTGCCTGGATGATGGTGATCGATGGTCAAGTCGTGGCGCACAATGCGGATTTTCAAAAGTTGCTGCGTGAGCATGAGTTTGATGCTTTATGCGAAAAGCACGGCAAATATCCGTTTGTCTTTTTTAGTCCGCGTCTTTTCTTGATTGAAGAGGCAACTGGCTGGCATACCACCTATGACCCTGCGGATTCATATCCAGCCATCAAGGTGAATCTTCGGGACGAGCAGGGGGAATTGACTCTTTAAAATAACACCGGAGTTGAAAAATGGAGCAAGCGACAATAACACAAGAAGCCGTGCTCGAAAAAGTGCGACAACGCCTCGGCGCCCTCGAGGGCAATGCCGAACAGGCCGTTGCCGAAGCAATCGCCATTCTCAACGAATCGCAGCAGATGGTTTCAACACAAGCGGAAGAACCGTTTGTGAGTGCCAATGTTAGTTTGGCTCAATACAAAGCCTGGTCGCCGGAAGAGCGCTTTCAATATCTCAACAACGCCGAAAAAGTAAATGCGCAGTGGGTTGAGCGACAGCTCCAGAAATTGAACGCTGATTGGCTGATGGTTATTGATGGACAAGTCGTGGCTTACGACGTGGATGTTC
>Ga0247727_10014572_pt1 | contig 13038 bp, 8 predicted proteins | sample WisWelCaveWW1625_FD_202498 | JGI IMG/M metagenome (GOLD analysis project Ga0247727, IMG submission 202498) | Biofilm microbial communities from Wishing Well Cave, Virginia, United States - WW16-25 | ecosystem: Environmental > Aquatic > Deep subsurface > Groundwater > Cave microbial mat | place...
AGTGAATTCTGGACAACCTGGAATTCATTGATGTCAAGGTTCTCATCTTCTATCATCTGCTTGATAAGTCCGCCGCCGATTTTTTCTTTGTTTTTATTAAACAGTATCTCATATACCCTGCCGACTACCAGGTTAAATTCATTGAAAGGCGATTTTGAATGCTTGCTTACAGACTTGTTCACTAGGCCAATATCTCCTACCTTATACCTCAAGAGAGGCATTCCGTATGATTCCAAGGGAGTAAGCAAAATCTCATTATGCTCCCCTATCTCAACAATCACAAAATCGTCTGATGAATGCATAACTCCTTCTTCATCTTCTATTGCGACAGAGTTTATTTCGCTGCACCCGTATTGATCATAAATCTTGCATTTGAAAACTTCTTCAATAAATTTCCTGTGGTCAAGCCTCTCAGAAGTTGTGACTATCTTTTTTATTGGATAAACACTTATCTCTCTCTCTTTTATGCATTTTGCTATATCATATAGGATTCCTGCATAACCGTAGATATAATCCGGCTTAAACTTATTGAAAGATGTTTTTATCCATTTCTCAATATCGTCATCTGTGTATTTGAAAACATTAAATAGTATCCTCCTGTTAATCTTGAATGAGAGCCACTCTGAGATTTTCTTGCCTAATGGCTGCTCCTGGACAGTATTGCCCCATATCCATGCTGATTTCATGCCCGGTTTTACTCCGACAGAAAATAGGTCTCTTAACCAGACAGCAGAGCAGAGCTCATAATATTTCCTGTCTTTGTAGATAGTGACTTTATTTCCGGTAGACCCTCCTGAAAATGTTTTTATGAGCTTGTATTTTTTTGTGCTCTTTAGTTTTTCAGGATCTTCAAGAACTGTTTTCTTCTCAAGTCCAGGGAGTTTTTTTAAGTCACTGACTGTTGAGATATCTTCAGGCCTTAATTTTGATTTATCAAAAAGCTCATGGTAGTAAGGGACAGTATCATAAGCATGTCTGACAAGAGCTTTTAGCCTTTGCAACTGCAGTTTTTCTATTTCTTCTTTTGATTTGGAGAGATTTCTCTTATAATTTCCATAATAGCTGAACCTGTTATCCCCTTTCACATAATAACTCAACGGGATAATGGCTTTTTCAAATATTATGTCAGTGATATTCATTTTGCCCCTCCTTTACTTCTCTAAAGATAGTTATCAGATTATTGTAATGTTTTTCTGGATTATACTTCTCTTTTGATTCTTTGTATGCATTTTTTCCAAGCATTATGCATAGTTTATCGTCTGTAAATAGCTTCTTGATCCTTGATTTTAATTCATCAATGTTTTTTGACTCAAAGAGAAGGCCGTTATGGTTATCCACTACTATCTCCTTCATAGAGCCAAGGTCGCTTGTAACAATAGGCTTTCCGTGAGACATCGCTTCAAGAGCGACATTAGGCATGTTCTCATACCAAATCGACGGTATCAGCATGAATCTTGAATTTGAATAGAGTTTTTCGAGTTCTTCGCCATAAACGTCGCCCAGGAAATCTATATTCTTAAGCTTATTATCTGAGACATATTTCTCTAATTTTTTCCCGTATCCGCTATGAGATTTTCCAGCTATCTTAAAATTATAAGAAAGACCCTCGAATGCCTTTATAGCATAGATCAATCCTTTTTCTTCTTCTATTCTTCCTACAAATAGAGCATATTCTCCTGGATTTGCGGTTCTCTTTGTTTTTTTCTTTATCGGCATGACAAAAGTCGGGAGATATGTCATCCTGGATTCATCAAAAAGGAATTTAATCTTATCTAAGGTAAATTGAGACGGGACAACAACTCTTTCCACCTTACGGTAGATCTTTGTTGTCCTGTAAGAATAAAGGGCAATTGCTTTTGTTAATGACCCTGTATAAGAGTCTTTGACGCATTTATGGACAACTCCCCTGAAAAGAGATTTGTCAATGCATTCTTCGCAGATTTTCTCTTCTCTCATCAGAGTATTCTTTGTGCATACCAGTGCAAAATCTGATATTCTCATGACAACAGGAACTCTGTTTTCCCTGCATGCATCTATCACGCTTGGAGAGAGCCTGTTTTGGTGATGGAGCAGGTAAGCAACGTCTGGTTTTGCATATTTAATGAGCTTATCAAGCTTTTTTTTGACATGCCTTGAATAGAACTGCCTGTCCAGAATCTCAAGACTGGTCCTGAAATCTTTTTTATATTCTTCAAAATAAGTCTTGTCTTCCCCGCCTATAGGATCTGCAAAATATTCTTCGTATTCTGATTTTTTGTTCCTGGAACTCTTGATTGAGAATATGACAACATCATGCCCGTTTTTTTTCAAAACTTCAATTAATCCGAACATGTATCTCTCAGGCCCTGCTGACAGGAAATATCTTGAATTAATAATCAGGATTTTCAAGGTGCATCATCTTTTATAAGGCATTTATAGCTTATTTTTTTGCCGCTTTTCTCTATCGGGAAACTGCTGAGGTATTGAACTTTTACAGTACTTGTGCCAAGTGTCTCTTTTATTATCCTGATTAATTTTTCAACGTCATTTTCGTCTGTCTGCTCGCTTTTTACAATATTTAATATTGCTTCTTCAAAACTTTTCTGGATGAGCTGGAGTTCACCGATGTTTAGCTTCTGATCTGCAATCTGTCTGTTTATTTTTCCCGAGTACACTCTTTTCCCGTCTTTTGTCCTAAGTATCTCTACTGATCTTCCTACTTTAATGTTGAACTCATTGAAAGGATGACTGCTATTTCCCTTAGTTTCCTTTACAAAACCGATATCTCCGTTCTTATACCTTAATAACGGCATACCGTAGCTCTCAAGAGGTGTCAGGATAATCTCATTTTTTTCATCTATTTCAACTATGACAAAATCATCTGAAGAATGCATCAAATAATTTTCATCTTCTATTGCTATTGATTCAACTTCCCTGCTGCCGTAATGGTCTATTACCTTGCAATTAAAAGCTTCTTCAATCAGCTCTCTGTTTTCAAGCTTTTGCGCTGTGCAGATTACTTTTTTAAGGTTTGGCAAAATCAGTTTTACTTCTTTTTTCTTTATGTATTTTGATATGTCTATTATAGCATCTGCATAGCCATATATAAAATCAGGATTAAAGCTCTTTAAGTCTGTTGTAAGCCAAGTGACAAGTTCATTTTCAGTATAAGAGAAAGTGTTAAAGATTATCCTCCTGTTTATCAGCCACTGCATCCTATGCATTATATTTGTTTTTAATGGTGTGTTTTCTATGGGAGAGCCCCAGACCCATGCAATCTTGCTGCCGGGGTTAATGCCTGCCGAAAATAAGTCTCTCAAAACAACAGCTCTTGATATCTCGTGATATCTCTTGTCTTTAAGCACGACAACTCTGTTTCCTGTTGATCCGCCTGATGAGATTTCAATCTCCCTGTATTTTTTAGTGCTTTTAAGAGTACTATAATTAGCCAGAACATCTTTTTTCGTTAAAGGAGGTATTTTCTTAAAATCCTCAAGATTTTTTATGTCTTCTGGCTTGAGTCTTATTTTGTCAAACAATGCTTTGTAGTAAGGGACTGTCTCATAAGAATGCAAAATTAATTTCTTCAATCTCTCAAACTGGTAAGCCCTGATTTCTTTTTTGGTTTTTTTTAGGTTTTTTTTGTATTCGCCAAAATATTTAAACCTAAAATCCCCACGCAAATAATAGGACATAGGTATTATTAAATTTCCGAAAAGGATATTTCCCAGACTCATTTTTCATCCGCCTTAAAAAAGCCTTTGTAGATTTCTTCATAGCCAGAAACCATTTTTTTAATTGTAAAGTTCTCCAGCACTGTTTTTTGGGCGTTTTTGCCAAGATGCTCTCTTTTTGCTTTATCTTTTATTAATTTCAGCAGCTCCTCTTTAAAAATTTCACTGTTTCTAGAGGTAACTATTCCGTTATATCCGTTTTTTATGATATATTTTATGTCACCGGTATCATAAGCTATTACCGGACGCCCTGCTGCCATTGCTTCCCCAACTGCATTAGGCCACCCTTCAGGGAAAAGAGACGGGAAAACAAAAATATCCATCGCGCTAAGCAGGTCAGGTATGTCATTACGATTGCCTGTAAAAACAATTTCTTTATCCAATTTAAGCTCTCTTGATAATTCCACAAGTGTTTTTTTATGAGGTCCGTCTCCGACAATCAGTAAAGCGATGTTTGGTGATTCTTTTTTTAATTCATAAATCATTTTTATAAGCATTTCATGGTTTTTTGAGTCTACTATTCTTGCAACAATTCCAAGAACAAACTTTTTTTCAAGATTAAATTCCTTGATTACCTTATTTTTTTTGCCTTTGGTGAATCTTTTTGCATCTATCCCGTTCGGAATTACCTGGATTTTATCAGAAGGTATGCCTTTTTCTGCATATATCTTTTTGCCTTCCTCACTATTAGACACAAATAAGATATCCATGAAGTTTAATATGAATTTCGGCAATAGGTATTTCGTCAGGATCAAAGAGAAAGATTTTGGCCTCCCTGTTGCCCTTATGCCACATATGCATTTGATTTTCCCTGCAAGCAATGCCGGAAGGTATGCGTGATGGTTCCCCAGGAAAGTCTGGACAATATCGATGTTATTTTTTTTGATGAAAGATGCTATTTTCGAATATACAAAAAGATCATAGAGGCCGTTTTTTGCAAAGTCCACAATTTCCAATCCTTCTATTGAGCAGAATTCTTTTTCCAGCTGCTTGTTCTCGTATAGCATTCCTAGATAAAGGGTGAATTCTGTTGTGTCAAGATTCCTGAGCAAATTTAGCATCTGCGTCTCAGCTCCACCCTGCTGTGCCTGCGGCAGGATATAGAGTATCTTAATTTTTTTCATTGTAAGTCACGCAGCATCCGAGAATTACCCATGCATTCATGGCAACAACATGGGTGAAAGCGGAATTTCCTATCATAGAATATATAAGTATCCCGGCAATTATAGCTATCCCAACTTCTGACGCATAAAATTCTCTTTCTGGCTTTATTGATCTATGCAGATGATATAAGATGAGCGCGATAAAAAGGGCATCTATCATCAGCCCTACTATCCCTATCTGGAACACGATGAAAATATAATAATTATGGGTAGAGAGTGACTTTAAGACTTGGTCTCTGAATAGCTCATAGCTGCCTACACCTCTGCCAAATACCAAATGGTCTTTCATCAGAGGGATAATTGTCTCCCATATAGCGGTTCTTTCTTCTAAAGTTTCAGTTGAGAGATGGAAATCTAATTTTGGAGACAGGTAAAATTGATACAATGCCAGGCAGGCTAATAAGAACACACCTATAGCTATTTTTTTCCAGGTGATTCTAAATCCGGAATTTAATGTGCTCTCAAACACTAGTAGAGACAATACAAGGGTCAACAGTCCGTTTCTTGATAATGTAAACAAATTCATCGCTAGAAGAATCACCAAGATGAAGTAATTAATAATCGTCCCAGGGGTTTTTCTAATCCTTGCGTATGTAATAATTATCAGCGGCAGAAGATAAAAAGAATATGAGTTGTGCCAGAAGAGATTCCCAAATATTCTAAAACCTCTCCAGTCAATGAGGCCTCCCCATTCAGGCCTTAATATTGCCTCATAAATTACCAGAGGAAGATACAAGAGGGCAATTGCTATTGAGAAATTGAAGATGGTCTCTTCTTTTCCGCTGCATTTTTTTCTTGCGTAATAGAAAAAGATAAGCGGAGAAATAAGTTCAATAATCTCAGATATGACAATCCTGATTTCTACGCTGCTCAAATTTAACAGCGAATAGATAAGTAACAATGAAATAAGAAGGAAATACTTGTTCTTAAAATCAATGACCTGCAAAAACATAATAGGCAAAAATATGCCTAGCAGTATGCCTAAACTCCCTATTTCAATAAAAGGGATCTTTATTATCGGAGATGCAAAATAAAAGGCGATCCATGTTAGGATATAGAAATCTGCTTTCCCTGCTAAAAGGAAATAGAGTAAGGCTATGCAGATTATGCCAAACAAGACAAGGCTGAGAATATTACCATGGAAGTCATCAGGAGGGCCTGCGATGAACCTCAGCGCATAGGCAAGCACAAAAATTACTATGATAGGCAGGTATTCCAGTTTAAAGGCTTTTTTTTCCATTCTTGCCCTCTTTTGTAATTGCATAAGTCTCAGTCACAGCTAAAAATAAAAAAAAGAGTAATGCTGTTGTCTGCGCTTCAAGCATGTGATTAAAATAATAACCTACTATAAAAAACCATGTATAGGCGTGAGTAGAATGGGAGAGTGCATTTTGTTGCATGTCATCACTTTTCCTAAGATAAAACATCCTGATGGCTATAGCAAAAAGCATCAGATATGCAAGAGCTATGCCTATATGCCCTAGTTCACCCCATATCGGAATGATCTGTGAATCGACATTAAGGTCAACTCCTATTGAAGATTGATTGAAATAATTATAGATCAGGTAATTTGTCGGCGGCATCAATGTAAAGGCTGCAAAACTTGCATATTCCCCAACTCCAAACCCGATATACGGATTTTTAGCCTGTTCCTCAAGGTTTTTTTTTGTAAGGGAGTACCATAAATTTCTCCCGGAGCCTCCTGAAACATTATTTTCTGCAATAGTGAATTGATATATCAGGGTGTCTGGGTTGAAAAATGAGAAAATACTTCTTCCGCCTCCCACAAAAGTAGGCCCTATAAGCATGATGAAACCAAGCAATATCAAGAATCCAAATCCTATTTTAATCAGGGTTTTTTTACTGAGCTTGCCAAGATTCAGGCTTAAAAAAAGTATTGGAAATAATAGCAACCCAAATCTTGCTGAGGAAATTATCATGATGCATGAGAGGACAATGACATTGAAGACCTGTTTTTTGTTGTGATTAAAGCAATAATCATAAAGACAGAAATAAAGAGGAAGAAATACAGTGTATCCCAGAAAATTTGCCCCGCTAAAGGCGCCTTTTAGGGAGTCAGGCCCAAGAGTTTTGTTGAGTATTGAGAAAACAAGCTGGAAAACGCAGATAAGAAGTTGGAGATAAAATATTTTTATTATGAATCCAATTATATCAGAAATTTCCTGCTTGTTAAAATTAATCCAATACACTACGTAAAAAAGGAATATATATAGAAAATAACCTTTCATGCCGAGCAAAAAATTCAGGAGAGGGACTTTGTTCAATATTGAAGAGATGACTGAAACTGCAAAAAAGCAAAAAAAAAAGATATCGTATTTCGATGGATTGATAGCAATTGTTTTTTTTATGGCTAAATACACTATGAATAATAAAAGGAAAATGACTAAGGCATCATCTATTAGGTTTAGCATCCTGTTTTTATGAAGAAAATAGATCCCGTATTGATTAAGCGTAAGAAAAATGATTACATAAATCAGATATTTGACAAAAGCTTTTGGCTTATTTTTTATAAAATCAATTATTTTTTTCATTCTTGACCCAGCTTCAAAACCTAAAGAAATTAAATATCCTTACTCTTTTTAAAGATTGTTTTTCTTTTGATGTAGACTACTAACGCAGTTAATATCATGCCTACAAAAAAAGAGATAGTTGTCCCGTATGCTGCGCCTATTATGCCTATCTTTGGGACAAGAATAAAATCCAATATGACATTTATGACTGACTTGATCACATTGAAGACCTGGTTATAGAGTATCAAATCAAAAGCGTTGATAAAAGGCATAAGAGAGACATAGACGAAATAAAATATTGTCGCTATCAAAAGAACATTAAAAGACGGGATTGATTCAATATATTTATTTGAAAAAAAGAAGGTTATTATGAAGTTTGATAAAAAAAGACCGCAGATTATCATTAATACCCATAATGCGCTGAAAATAGGGATTTTTTTAAAATATTTTATGATCAAATCATATCTTTTTTTTGCTTTATACTCAACGATTAAAGGCAAAAACAAAGTATTAATGAGGAGTATTGCGCCTGTTATCAGAGTAAACCCGTTGTAGGCAACATTATAGATTCCTACATCCCTTAATGTCATATATGTTTTTATGACATATAGGTCGACATAATTGATCACGTATAATCCTGAAAACCCTATAAGCTGAGGCCATGAATAAGACCATATCTTCCTGAAATAAGCTTTCTCGAATTTATAAGGAGTTATTTTTGACTTGTCAAAACCAATGAGATTTACTATAAGAGCTAAAAGGAAGCTTAAATTGATGGCAATTATTGCAACTATTATGTTTCTCTCCAGGATGTTGAGATAGATAAGTCCTAGCCCCACTAAGTAAAATAGTTTTTGGATGACTGTTATGTATGATGCCCTCTTGATATCATCTATGCTTCTGTAGACATTACTCATATAGCTTATCGTGCTTAGCATTAGGAAATTAAGTATGATAAAAAAAATCACGTAAGTCGGCAAGCCTATGTAATCTGTAATCTTCTTATAAAAAATAAGATAGCCAACCGTACATAAAATAACTAACGGCATGAAGAGATAAAACCTTGCCCAGAATGATCTGTTTATTTTTCCGTATTTTACATACTCTTCACGTCCGTGCCTAAGAACTGATGCATCAGACCAGTTCAACCCAAGCTGCACTGCAAGATTTACGACCATCAGAAACAAAGAGTATTTGCCCATGTCTTCTGTCGTCAAAACCCTTGTCAGGATCATCATGTTGATGAGGCCGATGACGACATTGCCGACCTGGCCTAAGAAAAGATTCGTGCCGTCCTTCATTATTCGATTGTATTCCATCTCCTTCTTTACAAGAATTGGTAGTATATAAATGTTTCAGTAACTATTGTGAAGTGGTAAGATTTATATATAAGTTTCAAAAACGATGAAGAATGGCTAGTTTATTAAAAGAGCTTTTTACTTCTCTTCCGTATTATAATACTGTAGATAAATTATTTCATATTAAAAAGATAAAGGGAGATAGTACTATAAGCACACTTGAAAATATAGTGGATTTGGCAGCAACAACTACATTTGATTCTAGCCTTGTAATAAAAGGAGCTACAATTGGCGCGCTTTTAGTATCACCGTATTTACCGATATTAGGGTTAGGGACAATGATTGGAGCTATTGCATTAGGTACAGTTCTTTTTCCTACTGGTACTCGACTAATTTATAAGGGCTTAAATTACCTCGCGTCTGAGGTTAATAATAATCATATCCAACCTTATGCTCAAACGTTGACTAATGAAAAATGGGCTAAATTTGTTTCGGGAACTGGCAATTTTTTGGCTGGAGCAATGTCGTATGCTGTAACTTCTGGTGGATCCTTAAGCTTTTTGCCAATGCTTGGATTATCTGGCTTAACAACTTATTTAAAGAAAAAAGCCCATGAAAACTCTGCTGATGTTAGACTAAATACAACCTATACAGCACTTTCTTTTATTCCGAAATTGATTATGGGAGCACTTGCAGGTTTCTCAGCATATAATAACGGTTCTATTTTTTCACAATGGTGGAATTATGATAAATCATTATTGCCTGCTTCAGATCAACCGACCATTGTTGCGTCTCAAACTCCAACTCTCACACCTACTCAATTAGCCACTGTAATTCCTTCAACAACAACCCCAATTCCAACTTATACTTCTACGGTAACAGTTACTCCGACACCAGTTGTTGCAAGTAATGTTGATTACAATAGTTATTTCGGAGGCACTTGGGGAGATGCTGATTCATGTAAAGCTGTTGAATATGCTAAAAACATGCATATCCCTGTTGTCTTTTATAATGATAAGATGCTTAATTGCGGATTTACAAAAGAAGACTTAGCAGGTTTATCATTTGTGATAGAAAGCCCTGAAAACAGGACAGGAATAGGGCCATACAGTTTCTTTAGTGACAGACAATACAGCTCTGACGAAATAACTCTTTATAATTGGTTGTATGCTCAAGCAGAAAATCACCTTGGCAAGCCTTTCCCCCTTAACCTGGGATATGGCTATTGGCTCCATGATAATGAATTCAGAGGATTATTTGACTATCAAAATCCTGAAGTAAGAGCATTCATGATTAACCATATTCTTGATTATATGGCAAAAGCAGAAGAAAAGGGATTTAATATTGTCGGCATTGCAGAAGACGTTCCAGACTTAAGCGATGATGCACGTGAAGGATTCAAGCAAGACAGGATTGAATTTAATAATGCATTTTATCCTGATGGAGCGCCATCTGGAGCTGCACCAACTCATCAAGATGGAAGAGCTCTTTTTTTCACAGAACTTTATGCTGCTTACGAAAAAAAATTTGGAGAACCAATCAAATTGAATGTTCCTGAACCTACAAAAATCCAAAATTGGGCGAATGAAACTCTAAATAGGCCTGACTTTGCTCAGTTAAATCCTCCAGGCACTTTAATTTGCCAGGAAGGCAGCAGTACCGATTTCCTGGAACAGAATCTTCCGTGGACAAACAGCCAGATGTGCCACTCCAGCCCAGATCTCAATGGCTACTCAGAGACTTTAGCTTCAATAGGGCCAGTAGCTGTCCATGGCGCTTATTCCAACTGGTTCGGAAGGGTTTCAACGCTGGAAAAAGATGGTTCTGGCTTTGATCCAAGGGATATAAATAAGGATGGACATGTATATATTGAAGATCTCAATCCGCAGACAAAAATCGTAAAAATTATCCCGAACTATGAAAATGCACTAGGTGTTCCTTTAGAACAAAGGATATGGCAAAACGGAATATATAGCAGCCCATTTAGTTATGCCGGTAGTGATATGGTCTACACGACACAGCCAGGTTCATTCAACATTTATGCTACAATAATGAATCAGACAGCTGCAGGTATAATTATACCAAATATGCCTGTTAGTATCACCTGGACAGATGAACTTATGGGTCCAGCTGGAGACGCGACAGGATCATTTAATCTTGCACTTCAGTCAGATGGAAGCTATTTGCTAACTCCTTTAAATGCAGATGCACTAAATAAAGGATTTATAATAGATTACACTCCTTAAATTATTTTTTAATCTTAATAATTCTATATCTCTCGTCCCTTAAGCGCCCTGATAAACAACGGGACAGAAGGCAACAGGTCATTAAAATCAACATCATCCAGATAGGATTTTTTTAAGAATTCTGATATTGGATATTTCTTCTTGCTGAAGATGCATTTTAAATAAACCAGTAAATCTGAAAATATTATTCTCGCTATAACTCCATCTTTATAATCCTTAGGTATGTCTATGTTTTCTTTTATCTTGCATAAATAATAAGGATAATCCAGACCGGAAAATATAGGCAGGCTAACTGACATCCAGAGCCTTGGATTCATCTCCAAAAAATAGTTTTTTTCGTTTGATTTTATGAGGTCAAAGTGAGCTATTCCGTGCCATTTCATGTGTTTAAGAATTTTTAAGGTGTCTTTTTCTATAGAGCTATCGTGAATACTGATTCTTGATGTGCTCGTCCCGTATGTCACATGGAATTCACGAAGGCTCTTGTATGTAAAAACTGATTCAATTTTTCCATTTCTGCAAAAAGCCCCTGCCCCGTAATTTTCTCCGTCTACAAACTCTTGAGCAATATAGTCGTCTAAATTATCCTTATGGCTGTTAAGAAAATTATCTAATTTTTGCTTATTTTTGGCAATAACTAAATTTTCAGATCCTGCTCCTTTCCTCTCTTTGATTACAAGAGGATACTCGCAGCTTCCGACATGACTTGCAAGATAAGTTGTCGGCCCTAATACTCCTGCTTTTTTGAGTATATTATAAAACTCCCATTTATCTTTTGCAGTTTCATAACTTTTTGAATCTGTAAAAGGGACAAGAGTAATTTTGTCGAATTCTTTTTTGTTCTCCAGGATTAGGGATAATTCAGGAGGGTTGACAGGTATAAATATATTTATTTTGTTTTTTGCAATATAGTCCAAGAGATCTTTTACAAAAAGCTCCTTGTTCTTTGCAGGGTCTGCAGTTAATATTTTTCCTTTGCAATATTTTGAGAAGAAGCATGCTGCATACTTATGATGGGAAGTGATATGGACTTCAAAATCATCATGTTTTGAAATTGCTTTCATTACTGAAAGAGTTTTAATATTTTCCCCATTCGTAACAAGCACTTTAATTTTTGCCACCTGGAAGTTTTATGCACTTTAGTATATAAAAATATCGAAAACACTGATACTGCTAATATGCTTTTTAAATAAAACTTTATTGGATTGTAAATTACAACAAAACCTTATTAAATGTTAATCTATTCTCTCTTATAACTATGTGGGGAAAAAAGATACTATTGATAGTTGCATTTATTTTTATAGCTTGTATTCCGATTAGTTTTGGCCTTATTACGTTTTCTAATGCTTACCCTAATAACCAACAGACGACTTATAATCCGAGACTTGCAGTGAAGATTGCAGATTCAAACAATGGAAATCTTATCATAGAATTCCAGACTAATGTCACAGGAAGCTGGCAAACTGTCGGCAATTACAACGGGAATAACGACTTCTATTCCCAACCTACGAATAATATTGATGCCAAAAAAACCAAGTATAAATGGAGAATAAGGGTTTATGACGGGATTAACTGGACTGAAAAGATATATTTCTTCTGGACTGATATCAGCCCTTTTATGTTTAAGTGGAAATATGAGCTTCAGAAAGATATGGAGACTCCTCCGCTTTCTGCAGATATTAATGGCGACGGCATATATGAAGTTATTGTTGCAGGGGAAGATAAGATTGTAGTCTTGAATGGAAGCAACGGAAATGTAATTTGGAGTAAGAATAATTCCCTTTGGTATTATCATCAGCCTATAGATATTGCTGACCTTAACAAAGACGGCGTACCTGAAATTGTCGTGCCTTCGGGATGGAGGACAATAGCCCTGCATGCCAATGATGGTTCAGTATATTGGGATGTCCCTGTTTCTTCCATGGACAAACATCCGATAATTGTTGATACTGAAGGCACAGGCTATCCGTATGTTTATGTTGTGGATTATGATATCCTCCATGGCGCAAATGGCACAGGAAGATTGAGAAAATTAAGAGGCACAGATGGTGCTGTCGTGGCACAAGTTTTTGCATGGAAGCCTTCTT
>Ga0247727_10014573_pt1 | contig 13038 bp, 9 predicted proteins | sample WisWelCaveWW1625_FD_202498 | JGI IMG/M metagenome (GOLD analysis project Ga0247727, IMG submission 202498) | Biofilm microbial communities from Wishing Well Cave, Virginia, United States - WW16-25 | ecosystem: Environmental > Aquatic > Deep subsurface > Groundwater > Cave microbial mat | place...
AAGGTTTTATTGATCGACTCGGATTTGCGCCGGCCGATTCTGCACTCGATTTTTAATATTGATCGCCGCGTCGGACTTTCCAACGTGCTCGTGGGCCGCGCCACCATTGAAGAAGCCGCGCAAACCACCGAGATCGAAAATTTGTTTGTGATGCCCTGCGGCACGCTGCCGCCGAACCCGTCGGAATTGCTCGGCTCCTCGGCGATGAAAACGACGCTCGAGGCGATGAAACAAAAATTCGATATCGTGCTTTTTGATAGTCCGCCGATCATCGCCGTCACCGACGCGGCCGTGCTCAGCTCGCAACTCGACGGCGTGATTCTCGTCATCAAATCCGGGCAGACCGACCGCGAAGCCACCTTCCGCGCTCACACGTTGTTGAAAAACGTCAAAACGCGCGTGCTCGGCGCGCTATTGAACGGCGTACACATCGAAAGCATGTACGGCAGCTATTACTACTATTATCATTATTACTATTACGGCAAGGACGGCGACAAGAAAAGGAAGAAAACGCGCGGCCGCAAGCAGGTGGCGTGAGCGAAGGGTGAATTGTGAAGGGCGAAAGGCGAAGAGCGAAAGGTGAAGGGCGAAGCAAAGGACAACGGGCGAAGAGGGATGAACAAAAATTGCAAAATGCTCGTGATCGGTTTGGACGGCGCGCCGCCGGAGCTGGTGTTCGAGAAGTATCGCCATGAGCTGCCGCACATCAAACGGCTCATGGAAAACGGTGTGTGGGGAAAATTGCGGAGTTGTCATCCGCCGATCACCGTGCCGGCGTGGACCGCAATGATGTCGAGTCAGGATCCGGGGCAGCTCGGCTGTTACGGTTTTCGCATTCGCGTTGATCACGGTTACGAGCAGATGCGCATCGCCACGTCGCGTTCCGTTAAGGCGCCGCGCGTCTGGGATATTCTTTCACAGGCGGGGAAGCAAGTCGTCGTCATCGGCGTTCCGCAAACTTATCCGGTCCATCGTGTCAACGGTGTGATGGTGTCGTGCTTCCTTGCGCCCTCGACGCAAAATCCGTACACATATCCTGATTCGATTCGCGATGAGATTGCCGCGCTGGTCGGCGAGTATTTGCCGGATGTTATAAATTTTCGCACCGACGACAAAGACCGGTTGCTCGGGCAAATTTATGAGATGACGGAGAAACGTTTTAAAGTCGTGCGGCATTTTTTCCAGACGCGACCGTGGGATTTTTTTATGTTTGTCGAAATGGGCACGGATCGCCTGCAGCACGGCTTCTGGAAATTTGCCGATCCGACTCATCCGAAATATGAAGCCGGCAATCGTTTTGAAAATGTGCTGCGCGATTATTATCGGTGTCTCGACGGCGAGATCGGCGCCCTGTTGAATTTGCTCGATGACGATACTATCGTTTTTCTGCTCTCCGATCATGGCGCAAAAAAGATGGCGGGCGGGATTTGCCTCAATGAATGGCTCATTGAAAAGGGCTATTTGGTTTTAAAAAAGAAACCGGATGGCATCAAGCCGCTGGCGCAATGCGAGATTGATTGGACGAAAACCAGCGCGTGGGCGGACGGCGGTTATTACGGCCGGCTGTTTTTAAACGTCAAAGGCCGTGAGCCGCAGGGGATGGTCGAGCCGAATGATTATGAAAATTTGCTCGGCGAGCTGGCGGCGCAAATTGCCGCGATACCGGATCATCAAGGCCGGCCCCTGGCGACAAAAACTTTTTCACCGGCGCAGCTTTATCGCCGGTGCAACGGCGTCCCGCCGGATTTGTTGATTTACTTCGATGATTTGAGCTGGCGCAGCGCCGGCAGCGTCGGCAGCGGCGAGATTCATACATTTGAAAATGATACTGGCCCGGATGATGCGAACCACTCGCATGAGGGAATTTTTGTGATGTGCGACCCGCGACGTCAGGCGCGCGGTCAAATCGGCCGAACGATCAGCCTGTTTGATATTGCGCCGACGATGTTGGAGGCTTTTGGGATGGAAGTTCCGGATTGGATGATTGGCAACAGTCTCGTGTAACGTGAAACGTGTAACGGTCTATAATTGAAAACGCGATTACTTTAACAAGAACGTTTCACGTTACACGTTACACGAAAATTGAACAAAGATAAATCGGACGAATTTAAAATGACCTCTCCTCCCCGCGCCTGCACCATCTGGTTTACCGGGCTTTTCGGGAACGGCAAAAGCATGATCATCGACGAGCTGGCGCCGGAATTAAAATCTCGCGGCTGCACAATTGAATTTCCGGATGAGGAAGTGGTGCGCGCAGAGGTGAATCGGAATTTTGTTCTTTCTCATGATGATCGGACCGATCACTGGCAGCGTTTTGCCCTGACCTGTTTGCAGTCGCCGGCGAGCGGGAAGTTTACCATTTTCCCGGCAGGTTCATTTGACGCCTCGCCGGATGAAGTTGAAATCGTTTGCGATCTGGATCGCGAATCGCCGCATGAAGGCGCGCAAAAAATTTTGCGCAAGCTGGAACAACTCGAATGTTTCGCGCCGTTTTGGAGCCATGATCGCCGCGCTTATTCCGATGCCGAAGAAGCGCTGGTGACGCAACGATTGGAAGAACTGGGATACGTGTGAAGCGTTTGTAGTAGCGCCTTTAGGCGCTATGGTCTATCTCATTTACAGCCAGCCCCTAAAGGGGCTACTACAAACTCACTTTAATATTTTATCATGTCGCGAAAAAATTCATCCGGCCGCGTCGTGGTGATCTCGATCGATGGCGTTCCTTACAGTTTTATCAAAGCGCGGATCGCCGCCGGTGAGTTGCCCAATTTTAAAAAGTTGCTCGATCACGGCTCCATGCGCCGCATGAACTCGGTGCAGCCCTGCGTCTCCTCGGTAGCCTGGGCCAGTTATATGACCGGCAAAAATCCGGGCAAGCACAATATTTTTGGCTTCGTCGAAAAGAAGCCCGGCACGCTTGACACGTTTGTGCCGACCGCGGTTAACCTGGCGGGCGACACGATCTGGGAAATTATGAGCCGCGCCGGCAAAAAAGTCTGCGTGATCAATGTGCCGGGAACTTTTCCGCCGCGGCCGGTGAACGGCATGCTGATCGGCTGCTTTCTCGGCACGCGTCTGGAGAGCATCGCTTATCCCAAAAAGGTTGCCGCCGAATTAAAAGCGATGGGATACAGGATCGACGCGCGCGCCGCCATCGCCCGCGAAAATCTGGATCGTTTCATCGCTGAGTGCAACCATGTGCTCGCCAGACGCGCCGAAGTGATGTTGCACTATCTCGCGCAAGCGCCGTGGGATTTTTTTCAATGCCACATCATGGAAACCGACCGCCTCAATCATTTTCTGTGGGATCACGCGGGAAAGCGTGATTCGCGTTACGCCCGGGCGTTCGGCGATTTTTATAAACGCGTCGACGCGCTGCTTGGCGAGGTTGATAAAAGAGTCGGCAAAGAAACCGAATTGATCATTCTTTCCGACCACGGTTTTTGCGCGATCAAAAAAGAAATTTATCTCAACCGGTATCTCGTCGAAGCCGGCCTGTTGAAATTTAAAACCGCGGCGCCGAAATGCCTGCGCGACATGCACGCGGAGTCGCTGGCGTACAGCTTGATTCCCGGCCGTATTTTTATCAACCTGCAGGGTCGCGAGCCCAAAGGAATGGTTGCACCAGAGCGTTACGAGTGGGCGCGCGAGAAAGTAACCAAAGCCCTGCTGGAGCTGAAAGATTCCGACTACGGCGCGCCGATTATACGTGAAGTGATCAAGCGCGAAAATATTTTTCACGGCGAGTGTTTGTCCGCGGCCGCGGATTTGATGGCAATTCCAGACGACGGCTATGATTTGAAAGGCGACGTCACGAAGACCGTGCTCGGCGAGAAAACCGCGCTCACCGGCATGCACACCTTTGACGACGCTTTGTTCTTTATCCGCCGCCGTCAAATCAAACCGGGCCAAAAAAAAATTTGGATTGGCGATATCGCGCCGACGATTTTGAAGCTGATGAAATTGCCGGTGCCGGCGGATATGGATGGCGTCGCTCTGGAATGGTAGCACAGACGACCTCGTCTGTCCATTGAAATATTATAAAATAAGAACAGACTGGCAGTCTGGGTTACAAGAATGAATCTGGCCAGAAGCTCGATCACCGCCTTTAGCATTAAAATTTTCGGTGCGTTGTTGTTTACGGCATATTCGATTTTTCTGGCCAGAATTCTTGCGCAGGATGATTATGGCACGGTCATGTTTGCGATTGCCGTGACCACCGCGCTCGGCCCGATCAGTTTGCTGGGATTCGACCGCACCACGACGAAGTTTGCGGCGATTTATTACGCCGAAAAGCAAATGCCGCAATTACGCGGCTTGCTGGCCCGCAGCCGCCGAACCGGATTGGTTTTCAGTGTCGCGCTCATGGCGTTAGCCGGCGTTCTGATGTGGCTCGGATTTTTAGAGCCCGCCGCGAGCAAACACCAATCAATTCTGCTGGCGTTGTGCATTCTGCCGTTGTGGGCCTGGGTGCTGCTCAATCGCGAGTTTCTGCGCGGCCTGAGGCTTTTAGTCCCGGCGCTGGTCGGATTTCAGATTTTGCGGCCAGCCCTCGCGATGTTGTTCACGGCGCTCATCTACTATGCCGGCCTGATCAATTCCGCGTCGGCGCTGGCATGCCTCGGCGGCGCATTGCTGGTTGCCATTATTATTGATACGCGTCGCATCAAAAGCGCTCTTGGCCCATCGGATGGCCAACGCGTTTATGAAACCGACAAATGGTTTCAAACCGCGAAACCGCTGCTCTTTTCCATGGTGATGTATACGATCGTCACGCGCGCCGACATGTTGATGGTCGGATCGCTTCTGGGAATGGAAGAGGCGGCGCGTTATTCAGTGGCGGCGCGCCTCGCGTCATTTCCCGACTTCATCCTCGAAGCGATTCGTGTGGTGATGGCGCCGCTCATCGCCGAACGTTTTCATAAAAATGAGTTGGTCCCAATGCAACAGCGCGTGACCCGCGCTTCGCAAATGGTCTTTCTGGCGGTTGCGCCTTTTGCCGTGGCGTTCATTTTTTTTCCGAAATTTTTTCTCGGATTTTTTGGCCCGGCGTATGAATCGGCCGATATGATTTTGATCTATTTGATCGTCGGGCAATGTGTGAACGCCTTCTCCGGCACGGTCGGCGTGCTGATGACGATGACGAACCTGCAGCGCGAGCACGCGCGCATCGTTTCGGTAAGCGCCATTCTCACGCTGGCGCTCGCTTACGGGCTGATTAAAACCGTCGGCGCGGAAGGCGCGGCGCTGGCAACGGCGATCACGATGAGTCTGGCGAATATCTGGATGGTCATTGTGGTCAAAAGAAAATTAGGCATTATCAGCTATATTAGAATCAACCGGACAAAACGCTTGCCGCAACACGAGTCCGATGGCGACGTCAGGAGTAAGCACCTCGTATGAAAAAACTTCAGGTGGTGTATGTGGCGGGCGCCGGGCGCAGCGGCTCCACGGTTCTGGATCGCATTCTGGGCACGATTTCCGGCGCCATTTCAGCGAATGAGCTGAATCGCATCTGGGTTGACGGATTCGAAGACGACAAACATTGCGCGTGCGGCCAAGCTTTTCGCGAATGCTCTTTCTGGCGCAAAGTTGTTGCCGAAGCGTTTGGTGATTTACGAGATTTTGATCCCGCCCGTATGAAAAATATCTGGACGACGGTCGATCACTCGCGGCATTTTTTGCAACTGCTGGCGCCGGTTAAAAACACCTCGTTTCAAAAACGATTGACGGAATATCGCGACGTCCTGCGCCGGCTTTATTTTGCCATCGCGAAAGTTTCCGGCGCGGAGATTATTGTCGATTCGTCCAAAATTCCGTCCGGCGCGCTGATTCTCAAAGACATTCCCGGCCTCGACGTGCATGTGATTCATCTCGTGCGCGATGCGCGCGCCTGCGTTTATGCGTGGCAGAAAAAAAAGCAAAATGCGAAAAGCGGCGTCGCGCTGCGCCAGTACACGCCGATGCGCACCATCATGTTCTGGATGATGCGCAACACCTTTGCGAGTTTGCTGGCGACGCAATTGCCGTACGTGCGCGTGCGCTACGAAGATCTCATGAAAGATCCGCAGCACGAATTGCAGCGCCTGCTGGATCGTCTCGGTCCTTTTGCCGGAAAGCGGTTGAGCTTTGCGACCGATGCCGCAATCGCGTTGCCGGAATACCATTCGATTTCCGGCAATCCCGATCGCTTTTCCAACGGCGTCACTAATTTGCGTTTGGATGTGGAATGGCTGACGAAAATGAACGAGAATACGCGCCGCATGGCAACGATGTTGACGTATCCGCTGCTCGCGCAGTACGGTTACACCAACGGCCTCTATCATCATTTGCAAGAGAATCCGGCGCCCTATGAAAACTGAGCGACGGCTCATTCTCGTCACCGGTGTGCCGCGCAGCGGCACGACCGCGGTCGGACAAATGTTGTCGTTAGCCGCCGGCGCCGGCGCCTTGCACGAGCCGTTTAATTATCACTCGGGTTTGCAGCAGATCTCGCATTATTTCTCGATTCCCGGCACGGCGTCGTTTTCGATAACACAGTTCGATCAGATCGTCGCGCAAATCAAAAATCTCGAACTTGATTTCAAATCGGGAATTTTTCCAACGGATAAAGTTCTGCGACGCGCGGTGAAATACGTGGTCGGCGCACGCCCGCTCAATTCGTATCGACGCCTGCGGCTTTTGCCGAATTTGCGCACGATCATCTGGAAAGATCCGCTCGCGTGTTTTGCCGCGAATCATGCGGCGAAGCAACATGAAGTCGAGGTGCTCGTCACGTTGCGCAACCCGTGGGCCGTCGCCGGAAGCTTCAAGCGCATGGAATGGGCTTTCGATCTCCCTGATCTGACAACGCGACTGAAACAAATCGGCCTCGATTTTGTCGACACCTTGGCGCGGCTTGATAAAAATCTTCACGAGTCGGCAACAAATGGAACCTTGTTGTGGCGCCTCGTGTATGCAACGCTGGCGCAATGGGCGCAAACGAATCGGCGAATTAAATTCGTCAATCTTGACGACGTCGTCGGCGATCCGGTTGCAACTTATGCGAAGTTATACGGCGCGCTGGCGCTCGTATGGAATGATCGCATCGCCGCGAAGATCGTGAAATATTATCACAATGAATCGCCGCGCCGCGCCCCCAGATCCAAACAGGCGCACGACTCCGGCCGCAATATCGCCGAGGTCAACAAATACTGGCGCAGTTATTTGACCGACCCGGAAAAAGAATTTGTACGCGAAGTTGCCGGAGAGCAGTGGAGCGAATTGCAGAAAATTTGTCTTTAGGCTGTGAACATTGAACGGAAGGGAGCTTACTCAAAAAAACGATTTGCGTCATACGCTTCAAGAATTGTAACTATTCAGCTTTTTTCTCCCAAGTGGGAGTTTGTTCGTCAAGTAACACCTCGCTGTCATCCCGGAGGGATCTTGTTTGTTACCAAGCACTGTGCTTGGGATGAACAAGATGCTTTCAGCATGACATGTTACTTGGAAGGCATAAAGAAGAGGTTGTCATTCCGTAGGAATCTTTTTTCATTTCGAGCACTGTGCTAGTGTGAAAAAGGATTCTTCCGGAATGACATGTGAGGGGATGGCTGACTGGTTATCAGGAATTTTCAAATGCCGATGAAATTGATGGCCGGAAAAATCAGGATATTTGCCGTCGGGCTTTTCGTGGCGTTACTGCCGGGATTGTTGCACGCGCAAAATCTGCGCCCGAATATTCTCGTGATTATCACGGATGATCAGCGTTTCAACACCGTGAAAGATATCATGCCGCGCACGCAGGCGCGAATTTTTAACGAAGGCATGAGCTTCGCCAATGCCTACGCCACGACGCCGTTGTGCAGCCCAAGCCGTTCCAGCATCATGACCGGCATGTATGCATCGCATCACGGCGTGCGCAACAACGATTCCACGCTGAAAGCCGTGACGTTTGTGCAGCGCCTGCAGCAGGCGGGTTATTACACCGGACTGGTCGGCAAATATATCAACTCCGAAGACGCCACGCCCAAGCCGGGATACGATTACTGGATCGGCATGCCGGCGCTGGGAAATTATACCAACCCGCGCCTGAATGTGAACGGCGTCTGGACGAACCATCAAGGCTATCTGACTTATTTATTGCGCGACTATGTTATCGATTTTTTGAAAAAAGCGCCGGCACGCAGGGATCAACCGTTTTTCCTTTTTTTCAATCCGCGAACGCCGCACACGCCGCTCGAACCGGCGCCGGGCGACACGGGCCTGTATGCAAATTTGCCGCCTTATCGGCCGCCGAGTTATAATGAAACCGACGTTTCAGATAAACCGGCATGGCTGCAGAGCAAGCCGCGTTTCGGCACAACCTGGCAACAAAAAGTCGACAACGAACGGCGCCGGCAATTGCAAATGCTGTGGTCGCTCGATCTTAGCATTGATACGATTCTGGATGAATTAAAAAATCAGGGCAAGCTCGATCAAACCGCCATTTTTTATATTTCCGATCACGGTTATTTTTGGGGCGAACATCGTTTGACGGACAAGGGCCGCGTTTACGAACCGGCGATTCGCGCGGCGCTGGCCTGGCGTTATCCGCCTCTCGTTCCGGCCGGAAAAGTTGAAGCGCGACTCACGGCCAACATCGATCTGGCGCCGACGATTTATGAATTGGCCGGTTTGCCCATTCCTCAAGAGGTCGACGGACGCTCGTTGCAGGCGCTTTTGCAACCGCAAACGAATTGGCGCGATGACTTGTTAATTGAAGGTTGGCCCTCGACTCAACATTTTTCCGCCGTGCATACGGATCGCTACGTTTATGTCGAAACTAAAAATGATCGCCCGGAGCTATATGATCTGGCCAACGATCCCGAGCAATTGCAAAACCTCGTTGACGATTCGAATTATCACGGTGTGGTCAAAGATTTAAGAGCTCGGTTACAGAATCTTTTGACGACTGTTGATGATGGAACGCCGGCAGAGCCGCTCCCCTCTTCTTTCGGGCTTGCGCAAAATTATCCCAATCCATTTCGCAGCGCGACGACGATTCGTTTTTTTCTCAATCAGCCTGAGCGGGTCACATTGCAAGTGTTTGACCTGAACGGCCGTGTGGTGGCGACGCTGATCGAACGTCCGATGAATCGCGGCGGCCACGCGCTGCAGTTCGAAGCGCCGTCATTGCCAAACGGAATGTATATTTATCGTTTGCGGGCCGGAACTTTGATGCAACAGAAAAAACTGGTGGTGCTGCGATGACGATTACGCCGGCCGGATATTTTATCATCGCCATCGGCCTCATCGCGGTGATGCTGCCGTCGCGAACGATGATTCTGTATCTCACGATTTTCTTCATGCCGTTCACCGCCACCGCGGTGGTCAATTTGCAAAACCCGTCGTTTGGATTACAGCCGGGATATTTTCTCGGCATCCTGTTGATGGGAAGGTATATTCTAGAATGGGTTTTTCGCCGCGGCCGCCAGCGGCTCACGCATTTCCAGCGCATGACGCTCATGCCGTTCGTTCTTTTCGTTCTCATCGCCGGATTGTCGATTTTATTGATTCCATTTCGCGATTATGTTTACGTGCGGCGGCCTTCCGGCGATTTTCAATTGCTGCGGCTCAGCATGGAAAATTTCACGCAATTTGCCTATCTCGCCTACGTCATTTTTCTCACCGTCTGTATTGCCGCCTCGCGATTGGAGCCGGAGGAAATTCGGCGGGCGATACGCGTGCTGATCGCGTCCAGTATTTTTGTTTCGTTGTGGGGCTGGGCGCAGCTTTACATGCACTATGCCGGCATTCCCTATCCCGATTTTATTTTCAACAACAGCGCCAGCTTTCTCCAGAAATACGGACAGAAAATTCGTCTGCTCGGTTTCAAGCGCATGAACTCCGTCGCGCCGGAACCTTCGATGTTCGCGCGCTTTTTGCTCATGCCGACCTTTCTGTGCTTTTATTACGTCTACAACAAAGCCGGCTCGGCGATAAAGCCGAAAGCCGCGCTGTGGCTGGCAATCTTTTTTGGCGTGACGCTGATTTTCACGAGCACCTCGACGGCGCTCGTCGGTTTGTTTGGCAGTCTGTTCATTTTCTTGTTGTACATTCTTTCCAAACGTGGCCGCATCAGCGTCAAGATTTATACGCTCAATGAGAGCATGCGCACCGTCTTTGTCGTCTTGCTCGGCTTTGTCGGTTTGCCGTTGGCCTTGTTCAGTCTGGCGACATTTGCCTTCGGTTTGACCACCGATCAAATCGTGCAGTTCATTGAAATTTTGCTCATCGACAAAGCCGATTCGGAATCGGGGGGAACGCGACTCGACGGCGCGTTGCAGGGTTTGAGCCTTTTTGGCGCCAATCCGTTGTTTGGCGTAGGATGGGGCAGCAATCGCACGTTTGATTTGTTGACCAATATTTTATCCACCACCGGCATTGTCGGCGCGCTCGCGTTTTTTGTTGGGAACTGGCTGCTCGCCAAACGTGCGGCATGGTTGAGCAAACGCTTTATGCAAAGCAATCAGGCGACGCTTGCCGAATATCCCAAAGCTTTATTCTTTGCATTGATCGTGCGGCTCTTTGGCAAATTTCTGTCCGAGCCGGATATTGTTTATCTGGATCACTGGTTGTTGGTCGGACTGATCGTCGCTACGCTGCGCTGGGCAAATCTGGAAACCTACGCGCCGAAGGTTGAAATCGCAAGCAGTGAATTTCCGCAGAACGGCAAGCTGCATGAGGCCGTGGCGATTTAGCGTAAAAGTTAGCCGGTGAGCTGGTTTGCCGGTTAACTGGTTAACGGGCAAACTGGCAAACCGACCAACAGGCGAACGCTTTGAACATTGCAGTCAACGGCAAAGCATTGGGAGCAGTTGAAAAAACCGGCGTGGCACGCGTGGCGCTGAGCTTGATTCGCCACATTGCTTTGCTGCGGCAAGATTTTTCTCTCGATATTTTTATTCCGCATGGCGCGACGGATTTCGATCTGCCGGCGAATGTGAAAGTTTATCGCGTCGGTTTCAAGTTCTCTGACAATAGTTTCACGCGGTCCTTCTGGGAACAGACGATTTTGCCGATGCATATCCGTAAAAACGGCGGCTACGATATTCTGCTCAATTTGACCAACTCCGCGCCGGTTCTGCTGTCACTGGGCGTGCCGCAAGTTTTGTTGGTGCATGACGCCAGTTTTCGCAACCGGCAATGGTTTTCAAATTTTTTCTCATCATATTTGACATGGGTGGTGGCCTCGGCGGCGAAACGCGGCGTGCGTTTGACGACCGTGTCGCAAACCTCGGCGCAGGAATTGGCGGCGATGTTGCCCGGCGCCGCGCCGGCGCTGGTCGTTCCCAATGATTCAGATGAGCCGCCGGCGAATTTGCCGGCAAAAAAATTTGATTATCGCTACGGCCTATTCGTCGGCTCGCTCAACCCGCGCAAAAACATTTCCGGCGCGATTGCGGGTTTTCAAAAATTCAGCGCCGCGGCCCGCGAGGATATCCGGTTGCACCTCGTCGGCGGTGAAAGCGCCATCTTCGCGGCGTTGCCGCCCGATCTGCGCGAATGCCGCAACGTAGTGTTTCAGGGCTACGTCGATGACATGGAAAAATGGGCGCTGCTCAAAGGCGCAGCGTTTCTGCTGCTGCCGTCGTTTGCCGAGGGCTTCGGCCTGCCCGTGCTCGAAGCGATGAAAGTCGGCACGCCCGTCGTGGCTTCGGACATTCCCGTTTTTCGCGAATTGTTCGATGACGCCGTCGAATACGTCGATCCCTATTCACCTGAAGACATCGGCCGCGGCATTCGCGAAGTGCTTGAAAATTGCGAGAAAAGAACGCGATTGATCGCGCGCGGCCACGACGTCGTCGGACGATTCTCCTGGAAAGCCGCCGCGCAGAAATATGTGCAGCTTCTGGAGGAAACGGTGAGCAGGAATGGCTTTCGTAGTAGGCTTTCGTAGTAGACCCTTCAGGGTCGGCGCCTAAAAGGCGCTACTACGAAACCCATTTTCTTCATGATGGGTGTCCAAACGGACATGAAAATTCTTTAAATATAAAGTTTATTTTTAAATTAATGCAAACACAAAAAACAATTTTCTACACATTCGGACTAAGTGCATTACTTTTATTATTCTGGCGCCCCATCGGCAATCAAGCCGTTTGCTCAGACACCAATTACCCGCCGGTTCCGGCGGCTTACAAAATCGAGTTTGGCGAGAAATCCTTCTGGGCGGCGCACAGCCATATCACGCGCACCGATCCCGCAGATAATGAATTTGCCGCACGTGAGCAAACGTTGAAAGTGGCAAAAGATCTTGGCATCAACTTTGTCCGTACCGGTTTTATCTGGCGAGATATTCAACCGGAGCCAAATCGGTGGGAATGGGCAAAATTCGATTCCGTCGTGCTGTCGGCGCAGCGGCAGAAGGCGCATTTGCTCGGCGTCCTGCATGCGCCGCCGCCGTGGGCTTTCCCGGCGCATGAACATCTCAACGAGTGGTCCGCTTTTGTCGATTCGGTGATCACGCATTACGGCGATGACGTTGCGGATTGGGAAATTTGGAATGAGCCGAACATCGACAGGTTCTGGCCGAAGACCGCGCCGGTGGAAGGATTTTTTGAAATCGTCAAACGCTCGTATCAGATCATCAAACAAAAACGGCCGCAGGCTACGGTGCTGCTTGGCGGCATGGCCAATCAACCGAGCGCTTTTATTTTTCTGGAAAGATTAGCGGCGCTTGGCGTTGCGAGTTACTGTGACGGCATCGCGTATCATCCTTATAACATTGCGGGCGAAGAGCTGCTGCCGATTCTGCAACAGATTCGCGGCATTTTTCCCGCGTCCGGTTCATCGCCAAAACCGATCTGGATTACTGAATACGGCTGGAGCGCGTGGCGACATCCGCTGCATCCGGCGAATTCCAACACGCTCGCGCAATTATTGCAGTATTGTTTTCAGCAGCAGCTTAGAATCAATCGTCCGGAAAATATTCTGGTTTTGGATGATGCGTTTATCGCGGCAACCGAGGCCTGCGATTTATACGAGCCGTTGCGTCGCCAGTGTGAGACGTTCGGCTGG
>Ga0247727_10014574_pt1 | contig 13035 bp, 10 predicted proteins | sample WisWelCaveWW1625_FD_202498 | JGI IMG/M metagenome (GOLD analysis project Ga0247727, IMG submission 202498) | Biofilm microbial communities from Wishing Well Cave, Virginia, United States - WW16-25 | ecosystem: Environmental > Aquatic > Deep subsurface > Groundwater > Cave microbial mat | place...
CAGGACTCCACCTGGAATGTTCCGGAGCCTGAGCTGACTTTGCTGATCACCTCCAGCGCTAAGATTGTCGACTATACCATTGGCAATGACATGAGCTCGCGAAGCATCGAGGGCGAGAATCCGCTTTATCTGCCGCAGGCAAAGACGTATGATGGCTGCGCCGCGCTCGGCCCGTGTATTTACGTGATGGAAGAACCTCTTCCCGCAGACACGATCATTCATCTTGAAATTGCAAGAAAAAACGCGCTGGTCTTGCATGCCATTACTCACGGGGAGAAACGTAGCGCAGGCGTCCCGCCTGCCGCAGACAAGATGTCTGCGCTACCGACGGAATACTCGGTCTTTGCCGGCAGTGTGGACATTAAACAAATGAAAAGAAAGCCAGAAGAGTTGGTTGCCTATTTGTATCGGGAATGCTCTTTTCCTCATGGCAGCTTGCTCATGACCGGAACCGGCATTATTCCCCCGAGTGATTTTAGCTTGCAAAGTGGTGACGAGATTCGCATCACGATTCAACCCATCGGCACGCTGGTCAATACCGTGAAATAGCAAGCGCGGCGAAGTCCGACTTGCGCAGCGAGATTTTGCTAAATTAGAAAAACCGTCAAGCACAAGTCGGACTTCACTTGCGACGTAAAACAAAACTATGGAACTCACCGGACTAAATTTTATCGGCAACGGGCAATCTGGACGGGGAACGATCACTTTTCATGCCGTCAATCCTGCCACCGGCGTTGAGATGTCGCCGGCATTTCATGAGGCGACGCCGCAAGAAATCGACAACGCCATTCTCAAAGCCGAAGAAGCATTTCTCACGTACAGCAAAAAGAGCGGACATGAGCGCGCCTTGTTCCTCGAAACCATCGCGGATGAAATCATCGCACTCGGCGATGGTTTGATAAAAAGATGTTGCAATGAAACCGGATTAACTGAAGTACGGCTAACTGGAGAACGCGGGAGAACAGTGAACCAGCTACGACTATTCGCGAGTCTTTTGCGGGAAGGCTCATGGGTGGACGCTCGTATCGATACGGCGGATCCCGAACGACAGCCTGCGCCAAAACCGGATATTCGCAGCATGCAAAAAGCGTTGGGGCTGGTTGGAATATTCGGCGCCAGCAATTTTCCATTGGCGTTTTCGGTTGCGGGCGGCGACACGTCAGCAGCGCTGGCCGCCGGGTGTCCGGTTGTTGTCAAGGCCCATCCGGCGCATCCTGGCACTTGCGAAATGGTTGCATACGCAATTCAAAATGCCATCAAAAAAACGAACATGCCGGAGGGAATTTTTTCGATGGTGCATGGCCAAGCAACCGAAGTTGGAATGGCAATCGTCGCGCATCCATTGATCAAAGCCATCGGCTTCACGGGTTCTCTGAAAGGCGGCAAAGCAATTTTCGATGCCGCAACTCGAAGGGCCGAGCCGATTCCGGTCTACGCTGAAATGGGCAGCGCCAATCCGGTGTTCATTCTGCCGGGCGCGCGGCGCGAGAAAAAAACAGAAATCGCCAAAGGCTTGACGGCCTCCGTTACCTTGGGAGCCGGGCAATTTTGCACGAATCCGGGGTTGGTGTTTTGGGAAGCCTCCGCAGACGCCGCGCAATTGCAAAATGAAATCGCGGACAACTTTCAGGAAACCGTTTCTGCAACCATGCTCACTGCGGGGATTCATCAGGCTTACAAAAGTGCGATCGCAAATCTCGGCACACAAGCGGGCGTTGCAGTGTTGGCAAACGGCAAAACCGAGGGGACTGGTTTTCAGGGCACGGCCTGTCTGCTGCAAACCAGCGCGGATCATTTTTGGGCAAATGAATGGCTCGCGGAAGAGGTTTTCGGCCCTGCTACTTTGACGGTGGCCGCAAATCATAAGTCCGAGCTTCTCGCGATTGCCCGAAAACTGCAAGGCCACCTGACTGCGACGCTCTGGGCGACCGAAGAAGATCTGCAAAATTATGCCGACCTGATCCGCATTCTCGAACGAAAAGTCGGGCGCTTGATCCGCAATGGATTCCCAACCGGGGTTGAAGTTTGCCATTCGATGATTCATGGTGGGCCGTTCCCAGCCACAACAGATAGCCGCTCAACTTCAGTTGGTACGCTGGCGATTACCCGCTTCAGCCGACTGATCTGTTATCAAAATTTTTCAGAGGCGCTTTTGCCGGATGAGCTGAAGAATGATAATTCGCTGGGGATCTGGAGATTGGTCAATGGTGAAAGGAAGAAAACCGGATTGTAATGCACAGAGCGGATCCCGAGCACGGGACAGCGTAAAATTCAAAAACTTTTTTAAAATACGGAGTCAGAGAGTTTACGGAGCGGCACGGAGAAAAACTGTTAACGATATAATTGATCTCCGTGCAAAAGGCTTTTGAACACGGATTACGCGGATGACACGGATTCTCGCGGATTTTTGTTTTTTTGCTTTATCCGCGTCAATCCGCCCAATCCGTGTCATCCGCGTTCAAAAAAATGACAAAGAAACTTTTAGAATTTTATTCTAAGTTTGAAGGCGTTAGTTTCTAAATAAAACAGATAACAAAATGAAAAATACCTTCAACCTCCTCATGATTTTTGTTCTCGCCTTCCTCGGATTCTATTGCAACTCTGAGCGGGCCATGGAGCAAGGATCAACAGATACGGAGAAGAGCATTCGTGCGGTGGCTGATGGTGTGCTCAAGGATGCCACCTTTCAGTTCGTCGATCAGAAAAGCGGAAAGCGATTCGCCTCTTCCGAACAAGCGCCGGTGGAGGCGCAACTGCGACCGGAAAGTGCTTACACGGATTGGCGTTACTGGAACGGCGTGCTCAATATCGCGATGATCAAGCTGGGAGAGAGACTCGATGAACCGGCTTACCGCGAGTTCGCGCGCAAAAACATCGCCTTTGGTTTCGACAACTATCGCTACTTTGAAAACAAGTATAAAGGCGAGGGCAAGTGGAATTATCCTTTCGGCCAGCGCTTTATTATGGAAGAATTGGATGACTGCGGTGCGATGGGCGCGAGTGTGATCGAAGTTTATCGCCGCGATCAGCAGGAGCGTTATCGCGCTTATATCGATCAGACCGCGGAGCACATACTCAAGCGCCAGAGCCGACTGGAAGACGGCACACTCGTCCGTTCGTTCCCGCACAAGTGGACGCTGTGGACGGACGATCTTTATATGAGCCTCTCGTTTCTTTCTCGCATGGGGGAACTGACGAGCGATGGGCGCTACTTTGATGATGCAGCGCAACAGGTCATCAACTTTCACAAGTATCTGTTCGACGAAGAGAAGGGACTGATGCATCACTGTTGGTATTCGGATGTCAATCGCCGAGGCGTAGCATTTTGGGGGCGCGCCAACGGCTGGGCGATGGTGGCGCAGGTTGACTTGTTGGATCGATTGCCGAAAGACCACCCACAGCGCAACACACTATTGGCGCTACTCCAGCGCCACATTTTAGGGATCGCACGTTACCAGAGCGGCGAGGGTCTGTGGCATCAACTGCTCGACAAAGTGGATTCATATCTTGAAACCTCGTGTAGCGCCATGTTTACTTATGTGATCGCGCGGGCGATTAATCAAGGCTATCTTGAGCCGCGTTACGCCTCAATCGCGCAACACGGCTGGGAAGGCGTACAATCAAAAATTCGCCCCGATGGACAGGTCGAAGGCGTTTGCACCGGCACCGGCGTGGGCGATGATTTGGTTCATTACTATCGGCGTCCCGCGCCGCTCAATGATGTGCATGGCATCGGCACGGTGCTGCTTGCTGGTGCTGAGGTTTTGAAACTACCGCAGTGACTACTGAAATACAGCATCAAAGCAAAAAGCTTCCGAACGCGGATTACGCGGATGACACGGATTCTCACGGATTTTTATTTTTGGTTTTATCTTACAGACGCAGTCCGCGTCAATCCGCCCAATCGGCGTCATCCGCGTTCAAAAAAATGACAAAGAACCTTTTACAATTACGCATTACGTTTCACATTGCGCTCGATCTGGGCGTGAATTTTTTCGACACTGCAGATGTGTATGGCGACGGACGCAGCGAGCGTTTGCTGGCGCAGCTTCGTCGCGAACGATCTGAGGCGTTCCACGTTGCAACCAAAGCGGGGCGCCGGCTCAGCCCGCATGCTGCCGGCGGCTACACGCAAGAAAATCTCACAGCCTTTGTCGAGCGGAGCCTGAAGAACTTGGAGGCGGAGGCGATTGATCTGTTGCAGCTCCACTGCCCTCCGAATGAAGTTTATTATATGCCTGAAGTGTTTGACGTTTTGGATGATCTGGTCACCGCCGGCAAGCTCCGTTATTACGGTGTGAGTGTGGAAAAAGTCGAAGAGGCATTGAAAGCCATTGAATATCCGAACGTACAGTCAGTGCAAATCATCTTCAACATTTTCCGGCAGCGGCCCGCTGATCTTTTCTTCAGCGAAGCACAGCGCCGTCGCGTTGGGATTCTCGCGAGAGTACCGCTCGCCTCCGGTTTGTTGAGCGGAAAGTTTTCTCGCGGCAGCACTTTCGAATCGGATGATCATCGCGCCTTCAATCGTCATGGCGAGGCGTTTGATCGTGGCGAGACTTTCTCCGGGCTCGACTACGAAACGGGCTTGCAAGCAGTCGAAGCATTACGCCCGTTGATGCCGGCCAATTGGACGATAGCGCAAATGGCGCTGCGCTGGATTTTGATGTTCTCTGCGGTGACGTGTGCCATTCCCGGTGCCAAGCGTCCAGCGCAGGTGGAAGAGAACCTCAAGGCTGCAAACTTGCCATCGCTTTCAGAGGCGACGATTGCTGGGATACGCGAAATATATGATGAGTATGCACGCCCGCATGTGCATCAATATTGGTAGGAAGAGGTATTTTTGATGTTTGCAAAAGTAAAAGAAAATTGTCATGCTGAAAGCATCTTTTTTGAATTGAACACAGTGCTGGAGTGGAACGGGATTCCTCCGGATGACATTGAAGTAGGGCGCGCACAGCTTACAGTTTTTAATTTGTTAGTGCAAAGTTCAATTAAATTGTGAAATTCACTTATAAAATTTCCGCTCATGAAAAAAAAATCTCGCATAACTTGCCATCATGCCGGTATGATTGGCAAACAACTATTTTTCTTCTCCTCTCCGTTCTGCATTTGGAAACTATTTATGCCCAGGAAGATAGCCGTATGAACCTTGCCTCGCCTCCGCCGCGAGTGGAAATACCGAATACGCAATTACTGAAAATCGCTTCAGCGATTGTTGGGCAGGAATACGATTTGTATATCCATTTGCCAAGAAACTACGGCAGCAAAAATCAAAAGTATCCTGTGCTTTATCTTCTCGATGCGCAATGGGATTTCCCGTTGGTCACTACGATTTTTGGCCAACAATTCTGTGATGGTTTTTTGCCAGGCCTCGTCATTGTCGGAATAACCTGGGGAGGGAAAAATCCCAACCATGATTCGCTGCGTGCGCGTGACCTGACGCCGAACAACGCTGCACCGTTGCTCCAGTCCGGTGGCGCGCCAAAGTTTCTCGCTTTCAGCAAGCAAGAACTCATTCCCTTTATCGAGTCCCAATATCGCGTCACGGACGACCGCACGTTGATGGGCAGTTCGTTCGGCGGTCTTTTCACTTTATCTGCCCTTCTTAATGAAACAGAATTATTTCAACGCTACGTCCTGACCAGTCCGGCTTTGGGATGGGATAATGAAGTCATTGTGGAACGGTTTTCAGGGGAAGTCTTCGTGCGAAAAATTAGCGCACCCCAATAAAAAGGAGTTAATCTGCAAATGACAGAATTATACAAAGATCTGAAAGACAAAAACGTGCTTGTTACCGGCGGCGCCAGCGGGCTTGGTTATGCCATGGCCGAGGCCTTCGCCGCAAATCATGCGAACGTCGTTATCGTCGGCAGAAATAGCGACAAACTGAAGCTTGCCAAAAAACAATTAGGCGGGAAGGTGCGCTGCCTCGCTTTCGATCTCAACGAGATCGACCGGCTGCCGGAATTGGTGGGAGCGATCAAGGATTTGGCGGGTGAGATTGATGTTCTCGTCAATAACGCTGGAATCAACTTGAAAAAGGATGCTCTGCTTGTTTCCAATCAAGAGTATCACGAGGTCATACGAACGAACCAGACCGCGGTATTTGCCCTCACGCGCGAAGCGGCGAAGTCGATGGTGGCTCGCGGCGTTGGAAACATTATCATGATCAGCTCGATGGCATCGCAGTATGGCATTCCGAAAGTCATCAGTTATACCGCCTCCAAATCCGCGGTCGAGGGCATGACGCGCGCCCTGGCCGTGGAGTGGGCGCCGTATGGGATCCGGGTCAATTGCATTGCCCCCGGCTTTATTGCGACAGCGATGTCCTCGAAAGCTTTTGATGACGATTCGGAGCGAAAGAAAAGAGCGCTGGCTCGCACGCCGATGGGCAAACTGGGCGAGCCTTGCGATGTGGCCAACGCCGCGTTGTTTCTGGCGTCAACGCAAGCAAAATACATTACCGGAATCGTGCTGCCAGTCGATGGCGGCAATTCCATTGGATTTTAAAACATTTCATTCATAACGGCTGAATCAATGAATGCGCTTTTTGCCGGACTCGATGTGTCGACACAAAGCTGTAAATTAGTCGTGATCGACGCGGAATCGGACGCGGTGGTTTTTGTCGACGCCGTTAATTATGACAGCGACCTGCCACAATACGGCACCTTGAATGGTGTCGCGCCGGGATTACCGGAAGGTGTCGCGGAATCGGAGCCGAAGATGTGGATTGAGGCGGTCGAAAAAGTTTTTTCTAAGCTCAAAACCTCGGGCCTCCCGGTTGAAAAAATCAAATGCCTTTCCGTCTCCGGCCAACAACATGGGTTGGTCAGTTTGGATATGCCGGGAAACTTGACGCGTCCACGCAGCAAGCTCTGGAATGATTTTTCGACCCTAAAAGAATGTGAGATTTTGACCGGCAAGATCGGCGGCCTTGCGGCTATGATCGAAGAGGTCGGAAACAGCCAGCGCACCGGTTATACCGCCGCCAAGATTTTTCACATGGTGAATCATGAGCCGGAGAATTACGCCAGGTCATCCACGCTTTTTCTGGTGCACAACTATATCAATTTCTATCTCACCGGCGGCGTGCGCGTGATGGAGCCGGGCGATTTGTCCGGCATGGCCTTATGGAATCCGAAAACGGCCCAATGGTCGCAGCGGGTCCTCGATGCCATCGCTCCGGACCTGCGCCAAAAACTTCCGGAAGTGAAACCTGCGGACGCAACCATTGGCAACATCTCCTCGGATCTCGTGGCGCGATTCGGATTTTCGTCGGATTGTAAAATAGATGCCGGCAGTGGCGACAACATGTACGGAGCAGTCGGCACCGGCAACGTGCGCGAAGGCATCGTTACGATCAGTCTGGGGACCAGTGGAACGGCTTACTGCTTTATGAACCAGCCGTTTGTCGATCCGATCGGTGAAATTGCCGCTTTTTGCGACAGCACCGGCCATTACTTGCCGCTGCTTTGCGTTTCAAATCTGGCGAACGGTTACGATGCGTTGCTCGCACAATATGACATGAGCCACGCTGAGTTCAATGAAATGATAAAGAAGACGAAGACTGGCAATGAGGGCCGCTTGCTCGTGCCGTGGTACATTGGCGAAAGAACGCCGGATGTTCCTCTCGCCTCTCCGATTTATTTTGGCTTTGGTCTGGACGAGTTCACGAAAGAAAATCTTTGCCGCGCCGTATTGGAAGGGCACATTTTGAATTTGTATGACGGATTTCGCCGCATGCCGGTAAAGGTGGAAGAAATTCGGCTCACCGGTGGACTCGCCAAATCCGATTCTTGGTGTCAAACCATTGCCGATATCTTCGCGGCCGAAACGATTCCGGTCGAGGGCGAAGGCGCGGCGCTTGGCGCGGCCTTGCATGCTGCATGGGTTTGGAAAAAAGAAAATGGCGAAGAGGTGGCGCTGGAAGAGCTGGCAAAAGCTTTTGCCGTTCTACAAGAAAACAGACGCAGAAGACCCCTCACGCAAAATGTCGAAATTTATCGTATCCAGAAACGCTTATTCGCCGCCCTCAGCGCGCGCCTGCGAGGCGTCGAGACCGGTGACGACCCGTTTGCACTGCGGAGGGAACTGGCGGCGTTGCAGGAGGGAAGTGACTCACAAGGCCTAAAAAAATGTTCAGCCTGAAATTTTGCCCGGATGGCACATCAAAGTTTCTCCAAAAACGACTCGCGATTTTAGCGTTAAAATTTAGACTGTGATTATGTGATGCTAAAGCCCGCAAGGCAAAGCCAGGATAAAATGTCCTCGAAATCTCTTCGCACAACGCTGACCAAAGAACGCGCGTCGCGGCGGCTCTACTCTTGCCAAGGGCTTATCATTCTCCTGATGGTTTTGTTGCAGAGCGCGGCGCATGCGCAAGCTTCCCGGTTGATGTTCGAGCAACTTGGCATCGAAGACGGCCTCGCTGCGACCGAGGGGCGCCCTCTTTTGCAAGACCGCTATGGCTTCATTTGGATTGGAACGGTTGACGGCTTGGAAAGGTATGACGGCTACAGCTTCACGCATTACCAACACAAACCGTTCGACGCCGCTTCACTCACGGCCAATGCGATCACCGCGCTGCTTCGCGAGCAACCTGAACCTGCCGGCCGCCACGTCATGAGCTTCACCGCGTCGGGTTTGGCAAGCGGAATTTATTTCTATAAGCTTGAAGCCACGGTGAGTAATGGCGCGTTGCCGCTATTTGTTGAAACCAAAACCATGACCCATTTAAAGTAACCAAGAAAGGATACTTTAAATCAACGCACAAAAAATTTTGAGCCGGCTCGTGTTGGTTGGTGTTATTTTTGTCATCGCTGCGTGCAAAAACGATTCTCCTGTCACGATTTACGTTTTACGTTTCATTTTTCACCTTCGCCACCACAAACGTCACGTCATCATTCTGCGGCTCGCCGCCGGCCCAGGCTTCGCCGGCTTGCACGAAACGCTGAATGATGTCCGGCGGTGATTGCGGCGCGACTTCGGCCAGCACCGTTCTCGCCTGCTCGTAGCCCAAAGTTTCGCCGCGGGGATTGAAGCGTTCGGTGAAGCCATCGCTCATCAATAAGATCACGTCTCCAGGCGCGAGCGCCAATTCCCGAAGTTCATAAGGAAAATCCGGCACGCCTCCCAACGGCATTCCCTTGAGGTCGATTTCTTCCACCTGTTGCGTCGCGGCGCGATGAATCAAAACCGGCGGCATGCCCGCGCCGCAAATGGAAAGCCGCGGACCGTTGATTCTTGCGAGCAATAACGTCATATAAATCTGGCGCAGATTCATGCGTTTGAGCGCCTGATTCGATTGCCGGAAAATCTTGATGAGATCGGACTCCTGTCCCAGCGTCATGAACAGACTTTTCATCGCCGTGACCATCGTTCCGGCTTTGAGTCCGTGGCCGGTCGCGTCGCCGAGCGCCACCGTCAAGACGCCGTCTTCGCCGAGATGAAAATCGTAGTAATCGCCGCCGACTTCGGTGGCAGGTTTCATGTAAACCGCGAGATCGAGATCAGGCAATTGCGGAAGCGTTTGCGGCAGCATGGAAAGCTGCAATTGGCGCGCTTCTTCAAGCTCCTGGGCGCGGCGTTGATGTTCAGCTTTTTGTTTTTGTTTGGCCAGGTTATAACGTTGCACGCCGAACAAGCTCGCTGCCGCGATGAGCGCATAAAAAACATACGCCCACCAGGTGCGATACCACGGCGGCAAAATTTTAAAGGCGAAAACCGCTTCACGACTTTCATGCTGATAAACATTTTTCGCGCGGACGCGGAAACGATATTCGCCCTCGGCAAGATTCGTGTAATCTTTTTCGGTGGCCTTGCTCCACGCCGACCAGCCTTGATCAAAGCCTTCCAAAAAATATTGGAATTGGTTGGCGGATTCTTCATCAAAACTGGGAGCGGCACATTCAAAACGCAGGGCGTTGTGGGCATAGGAAAGCGAGGGGGGCGTCGAGCGCAAAACTTCAGATGGCTCGTCAATGGGATATGCTGTGCCGGCGAAGAGGATCGAATCTCGGCCCGCTTGGTGCGGAATGGTCACGCGACGAATCAGCGCCGGATAATCCACGGTCTCGCGTTTTGGAATAGTGGCATCGTATCGCACGAGACCATCCGGCCCTCCAAACCAAACGATTCCATTATCAGCGGGATCGTTTTTAAGATAAATGGTCCAGATCGCCGTTTTGGCAAGTTGGAGAGATGATCCTTTTTCCGGCAAATAAGAGCCGTCCGGTTGCCGCAGCGTGCGGTTGATTTCGGCGGCTTCTTCCGACCCTAACCAAACGTTGCCCTGATGATCCTCAGCCACGACTTCAATATCGCGCGAGCCGTCGGCAAACATGCTGCCGTAGGTCGAATCCGGAAAAAATCTATTCATCTCGCGGTCGAAACGAAAAAGGCCCTGGTCGCTGGTAAAAATTGTCCGTGTGCTCATGGCATAAACCCCGACCCATCCTTTCGGCAAGCCATGCTGAAAATCAAAACGCTCAACTTGCGGATTTTGGTTCCATCGGCTCGAGTTGGAATTTCCATCCGAGAAATTCACGCGCAAAACGCCTTGCGCTTCCGTTCCCAGCCAGAGCCTGCCGTCTTCGCTCTCGACGATGCTCCAAATCGGCTCGTGAATGCCACGGATGCGCCCTTCGTCGATCCATTTCGCGGTGGCGGAATCATAGCGCAAAGAGGCCAGGCCATCTCTTAGCCCAACATAAACGCGATTGGAATCTTGTTTGGAGCGATGGAGAAACATTGAAAAAAACGAATCACCGACGGATTCTTTGACGAAGATAGCCCGCGCGTCGGCAATCTGATAAACGCCATCATTGGTTGCCGCGAGCAAAGTTTTGCCGGCCGCGAGAAGCGACCAGCTTTGCGCCGTAATTCCAGCTATCGGTCGAAATGCCGGCGCCCGCTCCGGCTGCGGCGAATTTGTTCTGCCGGGTCGAGAGGGCAAATAGAAAACGCCGAGGCCGGTTGCCACATACAACGTGCCATCATGCCGGAGAATGGACGACACAAAATCTTTGATTCCTGCCGGCTCACCATAAAACGAGAGCGGTGAAGCCGTTTCAACCCGCGCGATGCGGCGGCCCTGCGCCAACCAGATCGCGCCCTGACGATCGGCAAAAATAAAATTGACATCGTTGTCATGCAAGCCCGCGGCTTTGTCCAAAACCTGGCGAAGATGTCCGTGCCGGTCCATGATCGCGCCGCCGCCTCGTAACGTTGCCAATGCAAAAGTATCATCAGGCAAAACCGCGCCGTGAGAGAGTTGATTTTCGCGCAGGAATGCCGCCGTTGCCGGATCGGTTTGAAAAGTTTGAAAGGAAATGCCATCATACCAAAACAAACCCTGCTCGCGCGTGCCAACCAGAATTTTTGCTTCCGCATAAGGCAGCATAACATAAATGCGCTCATCGGCAAATCGCGCCCCGCCACCCGCCAATCGCAAAGAATCGCCTGCCAGTTCGAGCAGCCCGACTCCCCACTGCTGAATGTAAACACGATCGCGCACCACGAATAAGCCTGAAAACGAGGTGCGTGGTTTCCAGGTTTGCATGCGGTTATTCGCCCAGCGCAACAGGATTTTATCCGTGCGAAAATAGACGCCCTGCGAGGTGGCATAAGAATACCACACTTCATTAAACTCGCGGTTCTCCGGCTTGACGTGATCGAGCAAAGAGATGAAGTGCATGTCGCCCAGAGAATCCGGGGCGAGGTAGCCGAGATCACCGACCGCGCCGACATAGATACGGCCGTTTTCGTCGACGGCCAATGATCGCACGCCGGACTTATTGGGCGTGGAAATCAGCCGCCACGAAACGCCGTCATATTCGAGCACGCCGTTCCAGTTGCCAAAATACATGACGCCGCGCCGATCTTGCGCAATGGCCCAGTAATTAAAAGCCGCGCCGTATTCTTTCGGATTGTAGTTGCGAATGAGGGGCCGGCGCGCGGTCGGGGAGTCCGAGATCGCAAAGTCCGAAGTCGAACGGGGCGATGAACGTTGGGCGAACGCATTGGCAGGCGCGCCGAGGCAAAAGAAAATCGCGAGCGCGATGATTTTTTGCATGGCTTTTCCAACTTCAAAAAATGCGCTTGGCCCGAGGCGTTGCCAACGACAACGGTAAGATAAAACTTGAGGAGGCATGAGAAATTTTACAAAATCATTCGGCGAGAAGCAAGGGGAATATTATGAAGCAGCGGCGTGTTGGCTCCACCTCAAACAGACCACCTCACAATCCGCCAGGGCGAAAGAAATTTCCCGCGGCCAGCCGGCTGCGCCCGTTTGGGTTTCCAAGCGTGTTTGCTCGCGCCAGATGTTGAAGCTCGCTGCTTCCAGGGCAAGGTTACATCCGTAGGATGGATTTTTTTCAATGCGGAGCTTCGGTCCTTGGAAATTTTCCATTGCAGTTTTGTGAAAAAATGTTATTTTATAAAATATGAACACCTATCAAGAAACGGAAAAACTATTGGCTGCCATGACACGCGCGGAGAAGGCACAACTGCTGCAATGGGTCGTGCGGGACCTCGGCGAGTCTTTTCCAGGGATTGAGAGCAACCCCAATGTTTGTGGCGGAGAGCCGTGCATCGTTCGTACCCGCATCCCCGTTTGGTTATTGGAGCAAGCGCGACGTCTCGGAACCAGCGAAGCCGATTTGTTACGGGCTTACCCCACTTTGCGCGCCGAAGACTTGGCGAATGCCTGGGCTTATGTGCGCTCACATCGCGCCGAAATTGAGCAACAAATCCGCGAGAATGAGGAAGCTTAAAAAACATGGCGCGGCTTTATACAAATGAAAACTTCCCGCTGCAAGTAGTGGATGAATTGCGGCGGTTGGGACACGAGGTTTTGACGAGTCAAGAAGCCGGCAACGCCGGACAAGGCATACCGGATGAAGAAGTTTTAAATTTTGCCTGCGCCAATAATCGTGTGATGTTGACTTTAAATCGTCGGCACTTTATTCGTCTGCATCAACAGCAACCGGCGCACGAGGGCATTGTCGTTTGTACGTTCGATCCCCAATTTGC
>Ga0247727_10014575_pt1 | contig 13035 bp, 7 predicted proteins | sample WisWelCaveWW1625_FD_202498 | JGI IMG/M metagenome (GOLD analysis project Ga0247727, IMG submission 202498) | Biofilm microbial communities from Wishing Well Cave, Virginia, United States - WW16-25 | ecosystem: Environmental > Aquatic > Deep subsurface > Groundwater > Cave microbial mat | place...
AAGTCACCGGCGCCTCAACTTTACTTAATGCTGGTTATGTTGTCTTCAAATTGTCCGCCCAATTGCAAAAAGAAGATTTGCAGCGCGAACCGGCTTACATGAATCGCAACTTGCCGGCCTTGAAAGATCGCATGGAGCTGGCGTATGCGGATCGCAATGAGGGGATCGACCGGCTTTTCACGAAAGAGATTTTGAAGAAAGCGAGTCAATTGCCCGAAGGCCAAAAAATTGCGGCGGTAGAAGCGCTCATCAAAAATTCAACCAACGGCTCGGTGGCAGCAGCCATCGAAAAATTTGTTGATGAGGCACATGCCAATTCGAAATTGCGCGACGCCGAATTCTTTAAACCATTGATGACGATGAAACCGGAAGAAATTCGCGCCTTGAAAGACCCGTTCATCGAATTTGCTGCGGCGTTGGAAACCGAGCTTGAAAAGAATCGCGAGGCCGATCGCGCTCGTCAAGGCGCGCTGGCGAAACTTTTTGCGCAGTTGATCGAAGTGAAACAACAGTGGAAGCCAACCGACGGCTCAAGCGCCCTTACGGGCTTCATTCCGGATGCGAACAGTACGCTGCGCTTGACTTTCGGCCATATTCGCGGCTACACGCCGAATGACGCCGTTGAGTTCGAGCCGATCACGACGCTCGCCGGCGTTTATCAAAAGAACCTCACCGGAAACGAGGATTTCAAAGCGCCGCCGCGGTTGATTGATTTATGGCGCGCGAAAGATTTTGGCAAATTTAAAAGCGAAAAATTGCAGGACGTGCCGCTGGCGATTCTCTACGACACCGACACCACCGGCGGCAACTCCGGCAGTCCGGTGCTGAATGCGAACGGCGAACTCGTCGGCGTGAATTTTGATCGCAGCTACGAAGCGACCATCAACGACTATCAATGGAGCACCGAATACAGCCGCTCGATTGCGGTGGATATTCGCTACGTGCTGTGGGTGGTTCAAAAATTCGCCGGCGCGGATTTTCTGCTGCAGGAATTGGGCGTGAAGTAAATTCAACAACAACTACCGGATCATGAAGGCGGAATAATGGTTCGGCAGAATGATTAAAAATTATTTTGCCACAATGATCTTGCCAAAATATCTTTGTGCGACGCGGCAGTGAGTATTTTTATTTGTTGAGAGAATTTTTCATGACTACGACGGACGTAACCATCCGGCCTTTGCGCCGCGATGATCTAGCGAGCATCGAGCGAATTTTGCGGCAGACACAAGTTTTTCTGGAAATGGATATCCAGTGCGCGCTGGAGTTGATCGATATTTATTTGAACAACGCCGAGCAAAAAGATTACCGGCTCGTGTGCGCGGTTGACGCGGCGGATCAGCCCGTCGGCTATGTGTGTTACGGCCCGACGCCGGTGACGTTTGGCACGTATGATCTCTACTGGATCGCCGCCGATCCGGCGTGGCACGGGCGCGGCGTCGGCAGTTTGTTGATCGAATACGTTGAGCGGCAAGTTTGTCAGCCATCCTTGATAGCGACTGCCGCCGAACCGGCGCGCTTGCTGGTCATCGAAACTTCTTCTCTGCCGCGCTACGAGTCCGCGCGGCGTTTGTATCAGCGCCATCATTATCGCGAAGTCGCGCGCATTCCGGATTTTTATGCGGACGGCGATGACCGCGTTCTTTATACCAAACGCTTCCGATAAAAAATGCGAAATGCGAAGTCGGACTTGGTCAGTTGAGACCAAGTCCGACTTCACTTGCTTTCAATGAAAAATCCTGAGTTGCTTGACGAAAAAAAGTTGCCGCCGCCAAACGGCGTCGCCAGAATAAAACGACGATTTCTGCCCGGCCTGGTTTTCGCCCTCGGCTACATATTGTCGCCGCTGTCGTGGTGGAATGATATTTTTATCAATCTGCCGCTGGCGTGGGTCATCGGCAATGCCGCCAACTTTTTTTTGCCCGGCTCGTTTGAAATCGGCATGATCGGCGCGTACTGGTTGAGCAACCTCGCCGGCATTCTCTTCATGCTCTGGGGCGGCAGCCGGCTGCTGGGCAAACAACCGCCGCAGAAAAGAGAACTTTGGATTTCCGTCGCCGTTTCACTTCTGTACACGGCGGGGCTTTATCTCTTGATGCGGTGGGGAATGGTGAAGCCGTTTGAGCAGGGAAATCGTGCCGAAAAAATCTTGACGTCGCAACCAATTTGATTTACTGCGGTCTTAAAAGATAGGGTGTGCAAAGTCGTCAATCTTGCAATGAAATATTAATCGAGATTTGGTCATGAGGTTGCCTCCGCTGTTGTTAATAAGTTTTTGGGTGTTCATCAGCTTCGTCGCGCCGCTCAAACCCGGCTGGCAAAACGAAAAGTTCGCGTTGGTTAAAAAGACCTGGGACGGCGCACTGAGCAAATCCAATTTGGAAATTTCAGAAAAGAATACTTTTGAGTTTAAGCCGCCAGGCCTGGATTATGGTCCTCAATCACCGGAGGGCAAGGATGGGCGCCATTGGATTCGGATCACATTTTTATTTACTTTAGGTCAAGCCAACCCCATTGCTGTTCCCGAAACCAAGATTCAATCAAGCGATCGGGATTTGGAAATAAGTTTTAGAAAAATTACGACGGAAAGAGGACAAATACGCAAATTTATCGAAAAAATTCGAAAAGATTCTCACATTAATCTCATTAATGAGATTGGGCTACGCAAAGCTGTGGATGAGAAGCCCGGCTTCACCACGCTCAAGATCAAGTTGGATCGCCCCTATGAGTGGCGATTCAATTATTTGGTGGTTGATCAGGATAACCTGTTAATTGCTTATGTCGATTTTCGTGATAAAGCGGCAAGCCCGAAAAACGGCGCGAATAAGGCAACACCGCCCAAGCCCGAGCCCAAAAGCCCAAGCCGCAAGAGCAGCAATCTCGTAACGGTTTTGGAAAATCTTCCCGGGACGGCCGATCCGATCACTGAAGCCATCAAATATTTTAAAGGCCCGGCGGCGAAACTGTCGGACAAATTTGACGACGTCATCGCCGGGATTCGTTTTCTAAATGATCGCGATCGCTGCTACGGCTATCAATTCATGTTCCGATTTTTAACCGAGGTGCTCATTCCGCAACGTTCGGCTCTTCTGGCCGACAAGAACGCCGCCAAAACGATAAACAATAAAATTGACGGTTTCAGCCAGGAGCTTTCGCATGACGAGGTTTTCTTCTTCGAATTGTGCAAAAGGCTGGCGTTGCAAAAGCCGCCCGCCGCAAAAGAAACCGCCTCGGTCTGGAAAGCGCCGGTCCCCGGCCTCTCCAATGATCTCGACGTCGAGTATTATTCGGTATCGCCTGACAGCGGCAAGTGGGAACATTTTATCCACCGCATGATTCTGGTCGAAAGGCCGGGACAGCGGATAAAAAATCGCTCGGCGAGTTTGGACGAGCTGCCGATTGGCGAGTTGTTTCAAAGTTGGCCGGCAAAGGAATTGAAGATCGTTCTGCTCTCCAAATTCAAAACCAACGATATTGGCAAAAATTTCATTCGCCGCACCTATGACAAACTGTTGTTGGAAGTGACCGGAGCTTATACGAGTGAAAACGAGTGCATCGTCGGGCTGGCTTTTCAACAAGGCCAGCAGGTGGGCTTTTTGCCGCGCGAGTGGGAGGGGGTGTTGATTATCGACGTCAAGGGCAAGCCGCAGATTACTTCACTGGCCGATCTTCGTGAAGGCGATCTCGGCAATAATCCCGGCAAAGGCGAGCCGTTGTCGATTTTCCAGAACGCGGAAGACTGCATGAAATTTATTAAAATCGTCGGCGCCAACCAGTTGTCGTTTTTGCAAAGCCATTTGCTGGTGCATCGCGGAAAATATGACGACAAGCTCAATCGCTCCGCCGGCGCCAAGCGGCGCGTTCTGGCGCAATTTAAAGACGGCACGTTTGCCGTGATCAATTTCTTCCGCGACGATTTATCGCTGCACCAATGCGCCCGGATTTTGGCGGAAATCGACGTGCAAGAGGCCATCAATCTGGATTCCGGCTCCTATGACGTTTGCCGGATTTACAACGTGAACAATGTGCCTTATGAAGATCGTTCCTATAAAAATATCGAGGCGCGGGAAAATTTAATCTCGAATAAGTTGATTCTGCACTATTAATTTTTTTCATGCGTCAACTCAATGGTTTGACAAAAAAATTTTTAAGCAAAATACTTGTGGCAAGATAATTTACTATGGAAAATGGGAAATCGAAAAACCCCGCGGGATTTTTTTTAGCGCTATTGGTGCTTATTGTTTTCGTTATTTTGGTTTTTATGATCGTTGATATGGCTTATCAGCCCGTTGATAAGACCGGCAAGCTGGAGGCGCCGATCAAACAACCGCTGCGGAAGGCCGACAGCAGCGGCGCCTCAACGGTTACGTTTAAAGAGCTGTTGCGGGCCACGGTCGATACGTTGGGTGCTTCCGGGCTGGAAGATTTCAGATTGAGCCATCGCCTGGACACGCTTCTCACCGGCGTGCGAATCGTTCCGGCGCGTGAGATTGCCGCCGAAGGGTGGCGTTTAAGAGTCATCCTGAGCTGCCGGCAGGGCTTCGATCTGCACTTTACGGTTACGCTCAATACCACCGAAGCCGCCGGAGAATTCAGAAAAAAAATCGCGAAGAGCATTTCGCAAGTTATGCTCAAAGCCGGCCCGGTGCTCCGCCAGCGCGCTGCTTTTAATTCGCCCAGCGCGCTCGCGCAGTTTGCGAAAAGCGCGCATGATTTGCGGCCTTACGCCGCGGATTGGGAAGCTTTTCAACAGTGGGTTCGCGCGTTTATCCCGCCTCGCCTGAATGAAGCGACCGGCGAAAACGCGGTGGTTAGTTTTTCTTTGCGCCCGCAAGAGCTGATGGAATTTCATCGCAACTTGAATTTGATCTATCGCGGGCTGGGCGACGTTGTCGTTCATCGGTTTTTGGTGGCGTTATGCCGCATGCCGGCTGCATCGCCGCGTTTGCAAAAAGAACGATGGCAACTGGCGAAAGCGGCGGATTATCTCGGTTCCGGTCGGGCGCAGAAACCGCCGGATTATCGCGTGTTGTTTCAGCTCTGGGGCAGGTTTCTGGCCGCAAAGCTTGGCGCCGCGAAATCATTCGAGGCCACGAATGCAAGCTTCCGCGCCGAAAAATTTTTTGAAAAACCGAAGATTCTCGCCGCGCAAAATCCGGTGACGGTGGCGCCCGGATTCAGCATCGACGCCATCTACAATATACGGCCGGCGCTGAATTGGCAACAGGCCGCCAACGCGTATTTTAGCGCCAATCCTTTTTGGACGGCGACAACGGAAAAACTTGGCGTCACGCTGCGTTGCAACCCCAATCGCGGCGCGCGGGTCAAGCTTTTTTTTCGGGAGAACGATGACGCCATTTCTCTCAGCCAATTGTTGCGCGCATCGGAAGACAATGTGATCGCAGCCGTGACCGGCACCTATACGAGTCCCGAGACGACAGTGGTGGGCCTGGCTTATCATCATGGCGAACTGATCAGCGGATTGGTGCAGGAATGGGGCGGCTTTTGTTTGATTGCAAAAACCGGACGCTTCCATGTTGTCGATTGGCATGATTTGGATTTAACCCGCGTCGCCGCCGCATTGCAAATTGCCGCGGCGAAAGATACGTCTTCCGCCGCCGCGCCGCGCGCGTTGAAGATTTTTTCCCGGCCGGAAGATTACGCGGCTTTTATCGGCTTCATCGAGAAGCATCGGCTTTCCGTTGTTCAAGGGCATCTGCTGCTGCACCGCCGCCAAATTGCGGTGAACCCGGGCGGCGAGCTTTTTTCCCGGCGCTTGTTGACGCAATTCGAGAATGGCGATTTCGGCATTATCGATTTGCAGGGAACCGATCTCGACAAGCGGCGAAAAACATTCACGCTGGCCGAAGCCGCGGGCATTGCCCAGGCGCTGAATGCGAGTGAAGCGATGAACCTCGATATGGGAACGTGGAATTGGGGCGTCTTGAAAATGGGCCCGCAACAGATCGAGCTTGGCGCGCCAATGAAAACCGTCGAAAATCGTTTAACCAACGCTTTGATTTTATACACGGAAAAAGAATCGCCGAAGGAATGATGAGAGGGTTTGATTTGAAAATCCGCCGCCCGGATTTGAAATTTTGGCTCTATTTTTTCCTGCTCGTTGGGATGGCGCCGACGCTTTCGGCCCAGCTCAACCTTTTGACCGGGGAAGAAAAAAATCTGCTCAACGCCGCTTTGGCCGAGACCAGAGCAATGTTGGCGCAAGCGCCGCCGGATTCAGTGGCGCGCCGGGGCAATGTGGCTGATTTTGAAGAACGGCTGCTGATCTCGTCTTATGGCATTTTTGTCAATCGCTTGCGGCAGCGTCTTCGGTCGACACGCGCCGTTTGGTGGGAAGCCAATCGGCAGTTTCTCGCGGTTATCGATTATGGCCACTTATTTGAAAATTTCAGCTTTTTGCGAAGTCTTCCCCGTTTTGAGCGTATTCGCAAACAGTTGGATAATCAAGATCCCTTTGGCTCATGCGGGCGCCGTTTTCTTTTGGAAATGGCCGAGCACTTTTATAAACTTTATCCTCCCAGTGATACCATGATGTCGGCAAAGATTGGCATTGCCAGGACCTACCTGGCAATCAAAGCCGGAATAAGCAACAAATATTTGCCAAAAGAAAATATCACCAAACCGGTGGCCGATGTTTACAATAATATCGGCAGGTTTCTGTTGTTGCAGTGCGCCAATTATTTGCAAAATAAATTGGACCAAACGCCTGCATTTGCCAATACCTCGAGCTATAAAGGCCATAAAAACTCTTTGGAGCTTGGCGGAATTTATTTGAACAACGAAGTTTCCAATTTTGCCAAAACCTGGGACAATCTCAGAGACGGCGCCTTTGGTTATTTGTGGAATCGTTTTAGCGCCGAGGCTGAACGCCGATTGACCAGCCGCAAGAACAGAGTCAATGCGGCTTTGGCTTCATCATTGAACCTGAACCCGAAGCAGAGCTGGAATGAAGGCGCGATCGAATTATACGACGTCGTTTCGTCGGGAACGGCGATCGGAAGTTTTTTACTCGTCAAAGACGTCGGCCGGTTCAATCGGATCGGTTATGACGCCCACGAAACCAAAGGTTTTTCGCTCGACAGCCTGCGCTACAAGCACCGCGCGCAAAAAATTTATGCCGCCCTGACCGGCAATTATTCGACGGAAGTCCAGCGCTCGATCGGCTTTTCCGCGGTCAAGGGAAAAATTTCAAATTATTTCGTCGATCACAAGATGCACGGCTTCATTTATATTACCGCCGCCGGCGTCATCCATATCGAGAATCTCGCCGACGGTTTTGAGATCGATGAGCAGGTCCGCATTTATCCGCAAAATGATTTGACGGATGTGGCGGCCCTGTGGGAATGGGTGGAACGCCAACGGTTGAGCTGCTTTCAAACGCACATTTTGATCGATGACGACGGCAAGCCGGCGATCAACCCCAAAGATTCGCCTTATGATTTGCGCGAACGGCGCTTGCTCGCGGTTTTTCCCAATCAGAGCATCGGCATCATTAATTTTCCGGGCAAATATGATCTCGTTGAAGCGACTTACATGGTCCAGCGCGTATTTGAAAATCACCCCGACCGCTTTTGGCCGCTCGCGCTGGTCAATCTCGATGTGGGCCGTTATGACGTTTACAGAGTTTTTGATGACAACGGCATTGCGCGTATAACCAGCCCGAAGGATTTTGATGTTTCTCCCAATCTGTTATTCGTTTACCGCTAAACGTGGCGCAAGCATATCATCTTAATTCTGCAACGAAAAAAGCCTTTAAAATCACGGATTTCATCAACGACGCCTAAAAAGATAATCCTATCCAACTGATGGTAGATAATTTCTAAAATTTATAAATTTCCTTTCGTTGCAGTTTTTTTTCGTTGCGATTTTATTTTAGTATAAATCAAGGTATCACTTTAAAGAGACTAATGATTATGATATGTACAGTCCGGCGCGGTCTTGATATTGTGGCGTTTTTGTTGCTGACGACCGGCGCCGTTGCGCAGGAAACCGGCAAAGAGAAAACCAGGCCGGTTGCAACCGATTCGTCAAAATCGGCAATTCCCCAAGCGCCGCCCAAAGCCGATTTGCCAGGCTTGGTTCGTGAGCTCGACATACGCGCCGTGGGAAAAAAGCCTCTCGCGCAATTCAATATTGAAAACATTTTGGTGTTTTTTCTCCCTTCCGCCAGAGACCCGCAAAAAGGCGAGCTGGCGATAACGATTTTTTCGAAAGATCGTTTTAGCCTGGACATTGCCGTTCCGATGGCGGGCGCACTGCCGGCGGATTCTCTTAAAAAACTCGTCGAGCATGCCGTCATCAACCGCATGGCGCCATACCATCTTTTGTTTCGGCCCGAAATCGCCATCGATAGTTTTGCGAAGATCGATACGTTGCTCCTGCAAAGCCAACGGCTGCAGAAGGATTCCAAGGCGCGCCAGGTTTTTGGCATTCAGGAAAAGGTTGTCGAGCGGATCTACGCCGGCAGCGTCAGCTCCGCGCCGGTCCTGCTGACTTTCATCGATCAACCTTTGAATTTGCGCCAGACGATGTTTGAGTTGAACGCGTATTGGCCGGGTCGCGGGGATTTATGGGTTCATCATCTGCTGAAAGCTTTTGCCGCGCTGCCGATCATGGTTTCCACCTCGATCTTAAAAGCTTTCTCCGGCATCGGCGAGCAATACAGCGAAGAAAAAGTCAACTTTTATTTTGACCATCCGGATTATCGCCCGCTTTTTATTTTGTTCAATCGTTTTGCCAAATCGAAAATCAATGCGGCGCTCAAGGCGCAAAATCCCAATTTAGCCGCCGCAGCGAAATCCGATTCACTGGATCAAAATCTGTTCTCTAAAATTTTGTCGTTTCTGCCAAATTCGCCGAATGCGAACAAATTGGATTATCCGTATCCGCCGGCAAGCAAAACGTATTCTCTTTCCAGCCAATATGAAATTTGCTCGCCGGGATTGGCGTTGACCGATGTGATTAAAACTTTCAATTCATTTGACCAGGTTCCCGCCAAGCTGTCGCAAAGATTTTTCGATCCCAACTTTCGCGTCACGCAATTTAACTCTTCACAAGTGGTCGCCCGGCTGCTTTTGTTGGACCCGGCTGCCGGCGCGCGCGTATCCTTGAGCGAGGCAAGCAATTCTCCCATCAATATTTCGACGATTGCGCGCGATCATCCCAACTGGGTTAGCGTCGTTGCCGGCGCCTACACCTCGCCGGACGGCAAGATTGCCAGCCTCGCGTATCGTGAGGGCAAATTGGTGAGCAGCCTGATTCGCTTCAATGACGGGCTTGTGCTCATGTCGCCGCAAGGCCGAGGTTTGATTGCGAGCGCGAAGAATCTCAGACTGATCGATGTCTTTCGGGCGTTGAATCTCGGCCTACCCAAGGCCGGCAACAACGCCGCGGAAACGCGGCGACTTTTTGATTATCTGCAGATTTTCGATCATCATGAAGATTATTTGCTGTTGACGCGTTTCATTGAAGCGCATCGCTTAACGCTCATTCAAGGCCATCTTCTCGTCGAAAACCATGCCATCGTCGTGCGTCCGGATCAGGCTCGCGCGAGCCGTCGTTTGTTGCTGCAATTTAATGACGGCGCATTGGGGCTTTTCCTGGATTTGTCGCCCAGGGAAGACGGCATGACACTTTATGAAGCGGCGCAAATCGCCGCCGATCTCAATGCCGATTATGCTTTTAATCTCGATACCGGCGATTGGGATTGGGGACTTTTAAAAATTGCAAATAATGAGATTTCCTTAGGCACGCCGCGGACGGACCATTTAACTAACGTGATTGTTTTTGATTGCCACAAATAACCTTGGGAGGCGCTATGCAAGCGCTGAAAAAAAAAATTTTCGCGGTTTTACTTGGTTTGGGCTCGCTTTCGGCAAGTTTCTCGCAGAATTTGCCCAAACCGGAGCCGACCTTGCTCAATCGACCGGCCGGAAAAGATCTAGTCGCCAAATGCCAAAACCTCGCGGCACACGCCAAACAATTCGATTATCATCTGGTCAATCTCTATTGGCTGGCCGGCACGGAGAACTGCAGGCTCTATTTTGAAAATGGCGCCAGCGCTTTTCCCGCGGCGCAAGATCAGGAATACACGTTTCCGAATTTTTTTGAGGGCGCGGAAGCCGGCCAGGCGATCGGCATTTCCTTGCTCGTGCCGGGCAGCCATTTGCCGAAGATCAATTCGACTTTGCCGCCGGACAAATCTTTTTCGTGGGACGTGCTGGACGATCTCATCAAACAAAAGCTGGTGCACCGGATGGACGTGACGAGAATCCAGCCCCCCAAGCTGACGCCGCCGGTTTCCGTCGTCAATAAGAAGTCCGGCCTCGATCTGGAAGTGCAGACGAAAAACGTCGCCGCCGGTTATCAGGTGATGAATTTTAAGATCGACCCGCAGTCTTCCGACAAGGACGAGCAGCGGACTTGCACGGTGATGCCGTACAAAGGCAAATCGTTCAACGCCATGTCGGCCACGAGCATGCTCCACGCCGATTTTTTCAAAGGCGATCCGCACCCGCACCAAGCGCTTTCGATTCTCGTGGCGGATTCAAATGTCGCCAAGGTTGAAAAGCTGCTGGCGCGCAAAACCCAGTTTCGTTGCCGCGTCGTCGAGTCGATTGCCCGCCTCGGCCTGATTCAAGCGCTGGACCGGTCGAAACTCGAAGCCGCCGGCTTGCGAGATGTCGTGCAAACTGAAATAACCAACCTCGGCCAGCCGGTTGCGGACGGCAGCGATCGTGACGCCGTCACCAAAGCGCTGATTAATTATTATGACCGGTTGATCACGAGCCTGCGCCTGAAAGTTTCATCCTATCCCGAAGCCTGGAATGTGATTAACGCCGCGTTCATTGCGAAAGTTGATTATCGCAAGCTGCTGCAAACGCATAGCTTCAACAGCCTGGCGCGCGTCGATCATATCCGGGGCGCGCTCGACAAAGCCGATCCCTCGCAAACCGCAGGCGAGCAATTTATTTTGCACCTCGCCGATCAATTCATCAAGCTCTTTCCGGTCGCGCAAGACAATTTAGCCGGCCGCGTCGAAATCGCGCAGAACTATCTGAGCATCACGAAGGAGGTGCCGTATAATTATCGCGGCGAAACCCACAGGATCGATCGCGAAGAAGTGGCGGATTATTACAACAATATCGGCCGGTTTCTGCTGGTGAAATGCGCCGACTTCATCCGCGCGGGCGGCCATGGCCTCAGCGCCGCCGAGGTCGACAATTACAAAGGGACTTTTGAGAAAAATGAAGTTTATCTGGATGAGAAGCGATCCGGCCTCAAAAAAGTATGGGACAACATTCGGCAAGGAAACTTTGATTATCTCAGCAAGCGTTTCATGCAAGCGCTTCCCGGACAAACCAGGGAATATGAAAAGGATGAGTATGTTTTGAGCGGGTTGCGAACCGGCCTGAATCAAAGCAATCTCGACGTTTATAAAATCATCGGCAAAAAAAACGGCGAAGTGGGAACCTTGTTGTTTTGCAGCAATGTCTCGCGGAGCCAAAAATTCGGTTATGTGTGCAAAAGAACCATCGGCTACGACGAGACGCAAGTGCTGAACCGGTTTGGCGGCCAGCGCATGTACTTTTACACCACGGGCAGTTACACCACACAGGACGGGCGCACCAGCGGCCTGGCCGCGGAAGCCGGCGAGATCAAAAATTATTTGATCACCATGAAAATGGACGGCCTGGTGGTGGTGAAACCCGGCGGCGGCGTTGATATTTTAAACCTGGATGCGGGAATCATTCTGCCCAAACATACGACGCCGATTCGCCCCTCGCAAAGCATTCCCGATTTTTATGAATTGGTGCGGTGGCTCGAAGAAAACAAATACGGCTGTTTTCAAACGCATTTGCTCACCTGGAACGGCGAGTTTAAAATCGACCCCGAAAAAGAAATCGTCCAACTGCGCGAGCGCCGGCTTCTGGCAAGATTGGCCGGCGAGCGCATTGCGATTATCGATTTGCCGAGCCGCGGCGGCAGCGGCTTTACGCTTTCCCAGGCTGCCATTATAGCCCAAAAGATTTTTGATCATTTAGCCGCCAGACTGGGCACGAACGTCGAAGGCGTGGTCAATATGGACGTCGGCGCGTATGACATCTTCGAAGTCTTTGACGACAACGGAACGCGCGTGGCTGGCGCCAATTCCGGCAAGACCGCGGCGCAAGCCATCAACCTGCTTTTTCTTTATAAATAAATTGGCGCAACTCCGACAAGCTTGCCCTGGTGCCCGCCGCGCCGCAGGCCAGCGCCGGAACCAAACAAGAATTTGAAAAAACTATCATGACCGCGAAGATTTTTAACACCACAAAGGACACAAAGCTCACAAAGAAAAACCTTTGTGAGCTTTGTGTCCTTTGTGGTGCAGTTTGGTTGCGGCCAGCCCGCGCTAAGACCTATTCGCGCAAATTTTTAAAATGGATTGGACGCTGGGCAGGCGCGTCGACGATCATGGCATGGAGCTTGTTTGCAGCAACCGCAGAGGTTTTGCCAAGGTCCACATTTCTCGTCGAATGCCCGAACAAAGCAGCGCTGTATCGGAAAGTCGGCGCGGCAACGGTTCTCATTTTTGTGCGGGAAAACAATCTCGGCGGGTCAGGGGTGTTTATCTCGCCGAGCATTATCGCCACGGCCAAGCACATTTTCGGCAATGTGCAAAACCCGACGCTCGACATCTTCCACGCGCGAGAGATTCAACCCGGCCGTTTCGATCGCGGCAGGCATGTGCAGAACATTTCGCACCGGCTTTACATCGACGACCGCCTGGATTTGGCGTTGGTGCAGGTCGATATTGCCTCGCTCAATTTTTTGGAAATTGCCGGGACCCTGCCGGCGAAAAATGCTCCGATCATCATTGTCGGACATCCGGATGGGCTGGCGTGGGATTTTCACGACGGCCGTGTCACCGGTTTTGAATTGAGCCGCAATGTTTTTTTATTTGCCGATCCGCGCCTGTATTTTGGCAATTCCGGCGGCCCGGTCTGCGACTGTGCCGGCAAAGTGATCGGCGTG
>Ga0247727_10014576_pt1 | contig 13034 bp, 13 predicted proteins | sample WisWelCaveWW1625_FD_202498 | JGI IMG/M metagenome (GOLD analysis project Ga0247727, IMG submission 202498) | Biofilm microbial communities from Wishing Well Cave, Virginia, United States - WW16-25 | ecosystem: Environmental > Aquatic > Deep subsurface > Groundwater > Cave microbial mat | place...
TCGTCTTTAATCAAACCGGCTCCGGCCAGCAGGGCATTTCTTTTCTGCTCGTCCGCGACGACGACGAGCAAACGCCGCAACGGCTGCCGCACTTTGATGGCTTTCGCGCTGCGCAAGGCGCGGCCCGACACCACGATGTCACGCACGAGGCTCATTTTTTCTTCGAGCGCCGGTTCGCGAAATTGAAATGCCGCATGAGCGGCGCTGGGAAATGTTTCGAGGTGCACGCTTTCAAAACTTGCCGCGGCGTTCACGGTGGCGTCGGCAAGACGACGGTACAACGCTTCAGCGATGAACGGCGAAACCGGCGCCACGAGCTTGCTCACGGTCAACAGCACGTGATACAGCGTTTCATACGCCGACTGTTTGTCCGCGCCGGTCTCCGATTTCCAGAAACGCCGGCGGCAACAACGCACATACCAATTCGAAAGGTCGTCGATGACAAAATCGCTGATGGCGCGCGCGCCGCGCGTCACATCGTAGCGGCTGTAAGTTTCTTCAACGCGCTGCACCAGCCGATTCAATGCCGACAGCAGCCAGCGATCAATTTCCGGGCGCTGCTCGAAGGCGATCGTGTGTCCGGCAAATTTAAATTTGTCTATATTGGCATACATCGCAAAAAATGCGTAGGTGTTGATCAGCGTGCCGAAAAATTTGCCGACAATTTCTTTCACGCCGTCAACATCGAAACGCGTCTGCATCGACAACTGGCTGTTGGTCAGCAAATACCAGCGCACCGCATCGGCGCCGAATTGCTCGACCACCGTGAACGGATCAACCGTGTTGCCGAGCGACTTCGACATTTTCTTGCCGTCTTTGTCCACGATATGTCCAACGACAACGCAATTTTTATAGCACGGCTTATCAAACAATAAAGCCGAGATTGCGAGCAACGAATAAAACCAGCCGCGCGTCTGGTCGATGGCTTCGCAAATATAATCGGCCGGAAAACTGCGTTCGAAAATTTCTTTATTCTCGAACGGATAATGCCATTGCGCTATCGGCATCGCGCCGGAGTCGAACCACACGTCGATGACTTCCGGGCTGCGGCGCATCGTGCCGACGCATCGCGAGCAGCGCCACGCGATTTCGTCGATATGCGGCTTGTGCAAATCATCTGGACGTTTGCCGCTGAATTGCTCAAGCTCGGCGACGCTGCCGACGCATTCTTTCGCGTCGCACTGATCGCAAATCCAAATCGGCAGCGGCGTGCCCCAGAAGCGGTCACGCGATAGCGCCCAATCGACATTATTATTCAGCCATTCGCCGAAACGGCCCGCGCCGACTTCGGGCGGATGCCATTTGGTCGTCTCATTGAGCTTGACCAAACGTTCTTTATGCTCGCTGGTGCGAATGTACCACGATTTTTTGGCGTAATACAACAGCGGCGATTTGCAGCGCCAGCAATGCGGATAGCTGTGGGAATATTTCGCGGCGCGATAAAGCTGTCCGCTCTTTTTGAGATGCGCGATGATTTTCGGATCGGCGTCTTTGACAAATTCGCCCTTCCAGTCGGTGACTTCATCAGTGAAATGTCCGCTCTTGTCGATCGGCTGCAAAACCGGGAGGCCGTAACGCCGGCCGGTTTGGTAATCATCTTCACCGAAGGCCGGGGCCATGTGGACGATGCCGGAGCCGTCTTCCGTCGTCACGAAATCGCCGAGCACGGTGTAATAAGCGCGGCGATCGATTTTGCAAAACGTGAACAACGGCTGGTAATCGATATTTTCCAGCTCGCGGCCTTTTTTTCGCTCGAGAATTTCATGCTCGCCGTTCAACATACTCAAACGCGCTTCGGCCAGAATAAGTTTCTCGCCGCGATGCGAAACTTTGACGTAATCGACGTCGGGATGCAAAGCGAGCGCGACGTTGGAAATCAGCGTCCACGGCGTCGTGGTCCACACCAGAAAAAATGTGCCGGGCTCATTCCGGAGCTGCATTTTCACATAAATGGAAGGGTCTTCAACGTCTTCATAACCCTGCGCCAGCTCGTGGCTCGACAGCGCGGTTTCGCAGCGCGGGCAATACGGCACGATTTTGTGGCCGAGATAAAGCAGGTCGCGTTTCCAGAATTCTTTGAGAATCCACCAGACGCTCTCGATATAATTATTTTCGTAGGTGATGTACGGATGCTCGAGATCAACCCAGTACGCCGTGCGTGCGGTGAGGTCGTCCCAGACGGCTTTGTACGTCCACACATTTTCGCGGCACAGCGCGTTGAATTTGTCGACGCCGTATTCGACGATCTGATCTTTGCGGGTGAAGCCGAGCTTTTTCTCGACTTCGATTTCAACGGGCAGGCCGTGCGTGTCCCAGCCGGCTTTGCGCTCGACGCGATAGCCCTGCATGGTTTTGAACCGGCAGCCGAAATCTTTCATCGTGCGGGCGATGACGTGATGAATGCCGGGCCGGCCGTTCGCGGTGGGCGGGCCTTCATAAAAAACAAAAGGCCGATTCGCGTCGCGGGAGTCAACGCTCTTTTGGAAAATATCGTGCGCTTTCCAGAAGTCTAAAACTTCTTTCTCGATAACCGGAAGGTTGAGGTGCTGTGGAAACGGTTTAAACATCCTGTGATGCCTTTGGTTCGTCGTAACGCCTTCAGGCGTTTTAAATTTCTAAATTATGGCAATGGTTCGCTTGTTCTTGCTGAACAAAATAAATTGTCGTTATGATTTTTGTCCACGCCGCCGGGCTAATTCTTCACGCAAACGTGCGAGTTCGGCTTCCGCGGCCCGTCGTGCGGCGTGTTCCTGCGCGGCCTTCGCCTCTGCGGTTGCAGCTTTTGTTTCTGCGATTGCGGCAGTTGCTTCTGCGGTTGCAGCTTTTGCTTCTGCGGCTGCCGCTTTCTTTTCAGCCGCGGCCGCTTTTTTTTCTGCGATTGTAGCCTTTCTTTCTGCACCGGCGGCTTTTCTTTCCGCGGCGCGGCGCGCCGCTTCGGATTCTTCGTACGTTAGCGAGTACCAGCCGGTTTTCGGATTGAAAAGGCGCAATTTTCCTTTTTCAACGACTAAATCCAAACCCAGCACTTCGCTGTGCAAGCGCGCGCCCATCATCGGCATATATTCGCCGCCCTCCAAACGATAGCCGCGCAGAGGCGCGCTCGACAATTCGCCGGTGGGATCGAACAGGAAATATTCTTTAACGCCCCAGCTCGCATAGACGACGCGCTTGTTGCCGAAATCTTCCACCTTCGAACTCGGCGAGACCAACTCGATGATCAAGTCCGGCGCTTTGCCTTCGTCTTCGATGACGTAAGAGCTGCGATCTTTTTTCTCCACGCCTTTCACCACCATGATGTCGGGCGCAAGGAATTTCCATTCACCGGTTTCGTCGCGAAAGTGCACGAGAATATTGCCGGTAACGTAAGTCCGGGGATCATCAATGAAAAAATCATCCAGCGCGTTGAGCAAAGCAATCATTTGCTTGCGATGCTTGTCGTTTTCCGCCATGGGTTTTCCATCCGATTCGGGAAAGTGAAGCGGCCTTGCATATTGGCGCGAATGAAATGTTGGGGCACCTGCCGTCGACATAATTTTAAACCTCCGGGCCTAGCCCGAGAATATTTTGCATACCCTTTCTTAAGCAACAACCTCGGCTTCAGCTTCACGCTCGGAAGCCAACTCGCGCACAATCCTTTCCGCGACCGCGACCGCCACCGGATCGCCTTTTGCCAATGACTTTCGTATTCTGATCGGGCCGGGAATATCTATCAATGGCGTATCTTCGGCAACAATCGGAATGAGAGGCTTTTTAAGCGCAAGCGCGGCGCCCAATTCAAGCGCCATCCAGTTGGATTGTGCCGTTGCCGGTGTAACAATAACAGCGACGTGGCGGCTTTGTCGAAAGCCCTCTTCCAGCTTTTCTCGCCATAAATCGCCGGGCTTGATTTTTTCATCATACCAAACCTCCACACCGCGCTCCGAAAGCGCATCGGCCAAGCGCCGCACCCATTCGCTATCCTCTCGCTTGCGAGTATAAGAAATAAAAACGTCATATATTGGAGACATGGTTAAACTTCGCCGCTTGTTCTTAATCTTATAATCTCTTCCCATTCCGGAATTGGGCTTGATGCTACCCGTTTTTGGTATATCTCGGCATTAAACGTTCGCATCAGACATGCAATCACAGCATCAATTTGGTTGGGATTTGTGCAAAACGGCATGGCGCGAATATGCTTGACGGAGAGTTCACCATGTTGCAGAAGCAGGGCGCCGGCAAGTTTAAAAACAAGCTGTTCCGTTCTAACGTTCATATAATCCCAATCTCCTTCGCCATTTCATACGTATCAAACAGCGAATCCTGCCAGAACCATTCCATTTTCACCCAAAAGCCGGGCAAAACTTTGGAATAAAATTTTCCATCTTTCGGCAAGACGGGGTGATAGCGCCGATCATCGCCGAGAGCATAAAGCGTCGCGCGTTGCTGCGGCTGATCGATAAGCCAATATTCCGGAATGCCGGTGGCTTCGTATTCAATATATTTCTCGTGCCAGTCGCGGATCGTGCTTTCGGACGAGACGAGTTCGACCACCAAATCAGGAGCGCCATCAACATAAGTTTCGTGAACAATATTCATCCGGGACTTTTCGACAAAAACGCTATCGGGGACACGACGCAATCCCATGCGCAAACGCACTTGCATGGCTCCGGCGGTTGAAATCCAGCCTAATTTGTTTTTTTTCACAAATAAATCCATCAATGTTCCGAGCACGGTTTCACCGCAATTGTGCACAGCAGATGCAGGAGTCATTACAATAACCTCCCCGTCGATATATTCGGCTTTAGTATCTTCGTCGCACCATGCTTCAAACTCTTCTTCCGTGGCGAAGCGCAGCTGCGACGTGGTTTTAATTTCATCTAAAACGATAGTGCTCATTGTGATTGCACCGCTTCAGTTTTTTAACATAGACATTACGCAATAATCCCAATCTCCTTCGCCATCTCATACGTATCGAACCGCGAATCCTGCCAGAACCATTCCATTTTCACCCAGAAGCCGGGCAAAATTTCCGAATAATATTTGCCCCCTTTTGGCAAGATCGGGTGATAGCGCCGATCGTTACCGAGTGCATAAAGCGTCGCGCGTTGCTGCGGTTGGTCGATAAGCCAGTATTCCGGAATACCGGCGGCTTCATATTCGATATATTTCTCGTGCCAGTCGCGGATAATACTGGAAGGCGAAACGAATTCGACGACCAGATCGGGAGCGCCGTCGATATAAGTTTTGTGGACAATATCCATGCGTGATTTTTCCACAAAAACAATATCCGGGCTCCGTCGCAGCCCAATTCGCAGCCGCACTTGAAAATGTCCCGTGGATGAAACCCAACCCAGTTTGTTCTTTTTGACAAATAAATCGATCAAGTTCCCGAGCGTTGTTTCGCCGGAATCATGCTCAAATGATACAGGTGTCATGACCGTAACCTCCCCGTCGATGTATTCCGCCTTCGTATCCTCGTCGCACCACGCTTCAAATTCTTCTTCCGTGGCAAAACGCGGCGGCGATATTGTGATAAATTCATCCGCTATGATCGTGCTCATCGTGATTGCACCGCTTCAGTTTTTTAATATAGACCTTACGCTAATATCCCATTTCCTTCGCCATCTCAACCGCATATAACGGCGGCGTTCGCCAAAACCATTCTACCTTGACCCAAAACTCCGACATGGTGTGAGAAAACAACTTGCCTTCACGCGGTGCGATTGGATGATAGGAGCGATCATCGCCGAGATAAAAAGCCGAGTATCGCCTCTGCCGGCGATCAACAATCCAATATTCCCCAACGCCGGCCGCTTCATATTCGGCAAATTTTTCCTGCCAATCTCTGGTCTCGCTTTCCGGCGACACGAATTCCATAATCAGATCCGGAGCGCCGTCAATATAATTTTTGCGGATAATGTTCGCTCTTGATTTTTGGACAAAGACAACATCCGGATTGCGCCGCAGGCCGCTGCGAAGACGAACTTGCACGACGCCGGTATTAAATACAAACCCCAAATCATTGTTCCCGACAACGATTTCCAACAAGCCGCCGATTCGCGTTTCGGAGAGGCTGTTTAAAGTTGATTCGGGTGTCATAACAGAAACCTCTCCGTCGACGTATTCCGCCTTGGTGTCTTCGTCGCACCACGCCTCGAAATCTTCCTCGGTGGCAAAATATAATGGCGGCGGGGCATTGATTTCATCGGATACGATAGCGCTCATGGTTCTTCGGATTTTTGTTTCAAACGATGACGTTAAATAATTCCGATTTCTCTCGCCATTTGCGACGCGTGCAACGGCGGCGTTTGCCAAAACCATTCTACCTTCACCCAAAAATCCGGCAACACCTGTGAACAGAGCTTGCCGTCTTTGGGCGTGATGGGATGATAGAGCCTGTCATCGCCGAGATAAAAAGCCACGGCACGTTGCTGCCGCCGGTCAACAACCCAATATTCCCCCACGCCGGCTGCTTCGTATTCAACGAATTTTTCCTGCCAGTCCCTGATTTCACTTTCAGGTGAAACAAATTCCATCACCAAATCAGGAGCGCCGTCAATGTAATTCTCTCGCATAATGCCGGCTCTGGATTTTCGGACAAAAATAACATCAGGATTGCGCCGCAAGCCCATTCGCAATCGAACCTGCGTGTGGCCGGAGGAGATAACCACTCCCGCGTCCGTTTCTCCGGCAACAATTTCGAGCAACCCGCCAAAACGCGATTCGTCCACACCGTGGGCAATTGATTCAGGCGTCATAACGACAATCTCCCCGTCGAGATAATCTGCTTTGGTATCTTCATTGCACCACGCTTCAAATTCTTCCTCGGTGGCGAAACGCAGTGGCGGCGCAGTGATGATTTCTTCGGATGTAATAACGCTCATATCAATGCTATCAGTTAGTGTTGCTTTGCAGATCATCACATTTTCTCAATCACCCGCTTCATCAGCAGCGTCAACTTCGGCTCGGCCTCGCCGGCGATTTTAATAATTTTGGCAATGTCCACCGCTTCGAGCGCGTCGGGCAAACACGCGTCGGTTATCACCGAGATGCCGAGCACGCGCATGCTCGCATGTACCGCGACGATGACTTCCGGCACGGTGCTCATGCCGACGACGTCCGCGCCGATGGCGCGCAGGAAACGATATTCGGCGCGCGTTTCCAAACAGGGGCCGGAGAGCGCGACGTACACGCCTTTCTGCACGCGCATTTTTTCTTCCAACACAACTTTCTCCGCCAGCGCGATCAACGCCTTCGTGTACGGCTCGGACATATCGGGAAAGCGCGGGCCAAGCGTTTCGTCGTTAGGCCCGATCAGCGGATTGTCGCCGAGCAGATTGATGTGGTCGGTGATGATCATCAAGTCGCCGGGCGTGAACAGCGGATTCATGCCGCCGCAGGCATTGGAGACCACCAGCGTGTGGCAGCCGAGCGCTTTCATGACGCGCACCGGAAAGGTGATCTGCTTCATGCTGTAGCCTTCATAATAATGAAAGCGGCCCTGCATTGCCATGACGCGTTTGCCGCCGAGCCGTCCTAAGATCAAACGACCGGCGTGGCTTTCAACGGTGGAAAGAGGGAAATGGGGAATTTCAGTGTAGGGAATAGTGATTTCGGTTTCGATCTCTTTCGTCAAACCGCCGAGACCGGTGCCGAGAATGACACCGATCTCCGGTTCGAGGCGATTCTTCCGGCGAAGCGCATCCACCGCTTCATTAATCTGCTGGCTCAAAAGCCCTGTCGGGCGCAGCTCGCTCATGCGTGGAACTCTCCCTTTCCTGATTGCTGGACAATTTTTTACAACAAAAAACCCTTACGGCTTTTTCTCCGCTTGCTTCTTGCGAATTTCTTCCATCAAGCGCTCGCGTTCGGCGTCCTGCTTTTTGCGCTCTTCCTCGAGTTTCTGCTTCTCATCCGCGAGTTGTTTTTGCTTCTCCTGCTCCTGCGTGATATCGCTGCTGGCGGATTCTTTGCGCGAATCTTTCACCGCTTCCACCGCCAGATTATAATCGCGCGCGCTGCCATTGTGGGCAAACAGCGCCGTGCCGATAACGGTTCCCGCGCCGGTAATGGCCCACAATTTCGTATGATCGCTGTTGGCATCACGATCAATAATCGCGCCCGCAAAAAAACTCGCGCCAAAACTCAAGGCGCCGCCGCCCACGGTAAACAGCCAAAAATTTTTGCTGGTGCGCTTTTGCTTGACCTCTTCTTTCGTCAACGGCTTGCCCGCTTCGTCCATCATGGGCAGACGCGACGCACAACCGGTGAATAAAAACGCCGAAATACAAAACCCGATGAAGAATGACTTCGCCATGTTGCAGTCCTCGTGTTGTAGAAATTATCCTTCGGCAGCTTGCAGCAGTCAAAGGCGTCCTAAATGCTATGCACGTCCACACAGGCTCGACCTGTCACAACGTGCCGTCCGATTAAAAATAAATCACGTTCACGTAATAAAGTGATCGGAAATTTTCGGCTCCTTTTTTCCCTCGGGTAAATTGCCGGTTTTTTCTTTAACGGCTTCGCGATTAACCGCGCCGGCCGGAACGCCGGCTGGGCGGGACGCGCCAACCGGCGGATTAACTTCCGGGCGGCGGAAGCCGGCGCCCTGACGGGGCAAAGCCGCGGCATTCCGATTCACTTCTTGAACCGGAGGACGAGACGGCGAAGCTGCTCTGGCGGGTTGCTCTTTCACGGGGTGAGAATTATCCCGATGATCCGAATCGCCAAAGCCCAAGTCGTCCAGCTCCAACACGCCGATCAATTCGAGCTGGCTTTCCAGCAGATGGCGGAGCCGGCGGGCAAACGAATCTTTTTGCGCGCGCACCACCAACAATTCATTTTTCAGCTCGGCCAATCTCCGGCGTGCGTCGTCAACGATCTTCTCGGCCTGCAACTCCGCCTCGCGCATAATCAGATCCGCCTCGCGCTTGGAATTGTCGCGCGAAAGCTGCATCGATTCCTGCGCATTCATCAACGTCTGCTTCAGCGTGCGCTCCACTTCTTGATAATCGTGCAACTGGGTGCGCAACTTCAGCGTTTCGTCATCAAGACGATTTTTTTCGCGATGCAGGGTTTCAAACTCTTCGGCGACCATTTCGAGAAAGGCGTTCACCTCTTCCGGATCATAGCCGCGCATGGTCCGCTTGAATTCCTGCTTCTTGATATCCAGCGGTGTGAGTCGCAAAACCGTCCTCCGTTGAAAATATAGCGTCAGTCTTTATGCTTTGCCGACGCGAAATAACTGAATTGGGGCCGTGCCTCGACGGCGACGACTGACACTGCCACGGCTCATCAACGGCGTGCGCCAAAAATTGCGCGCCCCACCCGCACCATGGTCGAGCCTTCTTCAATGGCCAGCTCGAAATCATCCGTCATGCCCATCGACAGATGTTGCATGTTAACGCCGGGAAACTTTGCGGCGGCAATCTCCATCTGCAATTCGCGCAACTGCCGGAAGCAACGCCGGATCAGCGTTTGATCGTCCGTCAACGCTCCGATCGTCATCAAGCCGGTCAGTTGCAAATTTGGCAATGCCGAAATATTTTTAGCGAGCGATAACGTTTGCGCCGGCGGCGCACCGAATTTGGCCGCTTCACCGGAGGTGTTGACTTCGATGAAAACGTCGACTTTTTTTTGTGCCGTCTCGGCCTGACGTTGCAACGCCTCGGCAAGTCGAAGGCTATCGACCGATTGGATGACCTGAAAAAGCTCGAGCGCTTTTTTGACTTTGTTGGTTTGCAGATGTCCGATCAGATGCCATTGCGGCGTCATCGCCGAACCGCCCGGCGCGCGCAGCAAGATCGGAGAAATTTTGGCGGCCGCTTCCTGCACGCGGTTTTCGCCAAAAAAACAAATGCCGGACCGATAAGCCGATTGGATCGCCTCCGCCGAAATCGTTTTGGTCACCGCCATCAGCGTCACGTCTTTCGGCTCGCGACTGCTCCGCTCACAGGCAGCGGCGATACGTTGGCGAACGCCTTCAATTCGCGCTCGGATATCCGCTTCTTGTGGGATCATGTCAAATGTTATCCGTCGATTTTATCCCAATCAAAAAATATACGGGGATAGGAATTAAAATGCAATGAAAATTTATATTTTACCTTTTCGCGGCTTACTTCATTCTCCGCGCCAGCACCAATGTCGTTCGCGCTTCGACCAGCACGCCGCCGCTCGCCTGAATCGCCTGCAAATAGACGATATAAATTCCCATCGGCAAAAGCCGGCGGGTTTCGTCGCGGCCGTTCCAGAGCACTTCATGCGTCGCCCCGACCGGCGTGTTATTCAAAAGCTGATGCACGAGCCGCCCGCGCACGTCGAAAATTTTGACCTGCGCCGTCGCGGTGGTCGCCGGAACTTGAAATTGAATCATCACAAAATCATCATGGCCGTCGCCATCCGGCGAGAACGGCTGCGGCGAAACGGCAATCGTGGCCTGCGACGGCACAAACTCGGTAAAAATGCTGTTGCGTTTTCCGGGCGTGCTGCCGGTGGTTGCAACCGAACTGCTCCAGTTGCTGCTATCGTTGCTGGTCAAATTCGGATTGATACGCTCCAGCGACAGACCGGTGTCACCGCCCCAGTGTTGCGAAAACGACAAACTATCTTGCGCGTGCCCGTGAAAATCCGCCAGCACGAGCGTCTCGCGATCGTTATTGAGCGTGAGCCAATTTTTCGGCACGATAACATTCGCGCTCGGCTCGGCATTCGCGATGTTGCGGCCGGCGGCGAACAACGCGAATGCACCGGGCGCTAAAATCGCCGTCGAGTCCGGCAACATATTAAATGAATCCGCGTCCGCATCGCGCCAACGCCACGTGGAAAGATCAACCGCTTGATTGCTGCGATTATAAAATTCCACCCACTCCACTTCACCCGAACGCGGCGCGTAATAAATTTCGTTGATCACCACGCTGCGGGAGCTATAACCTACCGGCAATAGCGCGGAGGTGCGGTTGTTGCCCGTCTCCGCGTCCAGCGGCGCAGAAATCACGACGAGCACCCGCTGTCTTCCTGAAGACGGTTGCGGCCAAATTTGCCGCACGATGATCGAATCTTCCGGTGAAATGGATTGCGTGACAGCAACGCTGCCAATCTCTTCACCGCTTTGTATTTCGTTATCCTGATTGCGATCATGCGCAAAAGCGACAGTGACACGTTCGACATTGCGACGGCCGCTGTTACGCACGGTTGCGAGGAGTTCCACATTTTCACCGGCGCGCGGTTTGGCCGGTTCGAATCGCAAGCGCGTTGCCGCCAGATCAACCTCACGCGGACTCACGCTGTTCAACGCCGCGGGCGTACCGCCGCGAGCATCCTGACTCGGCTGCCAGTTCGCCGTCACGTTCTCGCGCTCAAACCAAATTTTCTCGGCGGAAATTCCGGGCGCGCCCCAGTTCGGCTGATACGCCGCGGAATCGATCACCGCGCCGCTGAAATCACGCAGCAGCAAAACATCGCCGGAGTTGTTGAGCGTCGGAAAATTATCGAGCGCGATGACGAGCGAGTCGGCGATCTTGAAAACGGCGGCCACGCTCGGATTCGCGGCGAGCACGCGATAACTCAGCGGCGGAATTGTTGCTTTATTTTTGACGGTCGCGCGCGTGTTGCTCTCATCTTGCAACACCCAATCCGCCAACGACAACGCCGTCGGTTGCGGGTTAAAAATTTCAATCCACTCTGGCTGCGAGGGCGGCGGCGCGTACATGATTTCATTGATGCGGACGACTTCGCGAGCATAGCCGATATTTAAATTCATGTGCAGTGAATCATTCGCGAGATTCTCGTCGCCCGCCAAAATCAAACGCGCTAAAATTTCATGCCGTCCCGCGATGGCCGGTTTCCACTCCAAGTTGAGACGAATCGAGTCGGCAGTTTGCAACGCGCCGGGCAATTGCAGCGAACCCAGATGAAAAGGCAAAATCAAATTCGCATTTGAATTAATAATCGAAAATTCAACTGCGCCGGCGTTTATCGTTTGCAGGCCCGCGTTGCGCAAAGTAACGCCGAGCTTCGCCGTTTGTCCATCGCGCAAAGAGGCGGGAGAAACGGAAAAACTGCGCGCGAGCAATTCGCCGTCCCGGCGTTTGGGCGTGACGGAATTTCGTTGTCCGGGCGTGCCATCAACGCGGCGACTGTCGGCCCAATTGGCGGGAGCGTCATCGGAGGTCGAAAATATTTTTTCGTCGGAAATGCCGTCCGCGTTGCCGAGAGAATACGTGTAACGCGCGACCGTTTTGTCGGCAGCGTCGAGAAGAACGATCGTTTCCGCCGTGCTATTGGACAGGCCGCCGCTGCCGAAGGAATTGTCATTGATGGTGAGAATTAAAGCTTGCGCCGGAATGAGCGAGTCGTAAACGGCCGGGCTCTGAAAATAATTGGGATCGAGAATGACGGCAAATTGGCCGGGCGCGAGCGTGTAAAGCGAATCGGGCGAGACCAGCAGATCGGTTTCGATTTGATCGCCGATTTTCCAGCCCCGCAGCGAAACTGCGTCGGTCGGGTTGGCATTATAAATCTCGATAAACTCGTAGGCGTTTTCATTGCCGCGCGGATTGAACATCACTTCGGAGAGAATGACCTGCGCCGAAGTTGCACGGCAGAGCAACAGCAGCAGAAGCGCGCAGAGGTGTTTCATTTTCCCCTCGCAAATTTTGGGGTTATTTTTCCGACTTGCGTTTGGCCGGTGGTTTGGCTTTCTGTAACATCTCGACAACCGCGTCAAGCGATTTCGCCTTCAACGAACGGCGAAAAATCACTTCCAACTTTTGCGGCTGGTGAATGGCGTTGACCAACTGTAAAACTCTGCCATTCGCCACGCCGAAACGCGTAGTCAGAACTTGCATGAGCAACTTTTGCGTGGTCTGTGTTTGGGCGCGAGAGGTTTTCTCTTTAAGCGCTTCGCCGATAAAAGCTACCTCATCCCAGTTGATATTCATTGTTACTGAATTTCGTTATTTAACTTGACAATATATCTTCTTGATGCGATATTATGAGTATGAAACGTACTCGTAAACGCCCCCGTTCGCATCAGAAACACAAAAAATTAGAACGCC
>Ga0247727_10014577_pt1 | contig 13034 bp, 8 predicted proteins | sample WisWelCaveWW1625_FD_202498 | JGI IMG/M metagenome (GOLD analysis project Ga0247727, IMG submission 202498) | Biofilm microbial communities from Wishing Well Cave, Virginia, United States - WW16-25 | ecosystem: Environmental > Aquatic > Deep subsurface > Groundwater > Cave microbial mat | place...
GAGCGCCGACATCCCAGAAGACATCGTCGGGGCGGAGCGTCGCGGCAACGAACTCGGCAAGCCGTGGCTCATACACGCCGCGCAGGAAACGCATCCGCGTGGGCAGGCTCCAAAGAAAGCCCCGGCACGGGCCGTCCCGGATCGGGACGCGGATGTTGCGCGTGAGTTGCCGGACGCAAGACTTGAGGAGGCTCTGCATCGTCAGCCGCCCAGCGACGCCGGGTCGGTCACGTCGCCCTTGTTGAAGTCCACGTAATCCGCGGTGAGGTCGGCCGCATACATGACGGCGGCAGCGTGACCGAGATTGAGGTTGATGTGGAGATCGAATTCACGCGGCGCGACGGCGGCGCAGAGTTGCTCGAAGGTCGCCCTCGTCGGCTGGCCGCGTTTGAGCGAATGGAGAACCGCGCGACTGCCGGGCGCGCTGTAGCCGATGTCCACGCGCTCTTCGACCACCGTTGCAGCGCTGTAACCGAGGGCGTCAATGATGCGGCCCCAGTTCGGATCGCCTCCGTGCCAACTGGTTTTCACGAGCGCACTGTTCGCGACAGCGCGGGCCGCGGCGTCGGCGTCCTCGAAGTTCTTCGCACCGCGCACTCGAACGGTGACGAACCGCGAGACACCCTCGCCGTCGCGGACGATCATTTTCGCCAGTTCGAGACAAATGAAATCCAGCACGGCCTGGAAAACTTTGAACTTTGAATTTTGCATTTTGCACTTTGAATTTCCCGCCGCGCCATTCGCGAGCACCAGCACGGTGTCATTTGTGCTCATGTCGCCGTCCACGGTGATACGGTTGAAGCTCTGGGCGACCGATTGTTCGAGCGCGGACTGGAGCGCGCGCTTCGCGATCGCGGCATCGGTCGTGATGAAACACAGCATCGTGGCGTGAAGCGACGCCGCCGCGGGACGCGCGCCGGTTGCGCTCATGCCGGGCTGGATCATGCCCGCGCCCTTGCAGACGCCGCCGATGCGGACGATTTTCCCGCCGAGCTTGAACTCGACGGCGACCTCCTTCGGCCGCGTGTCGCTGGTCATGATGGCGTCGGCGACTTGCGCGGCGCTCGCGCGCGAAGTGCCGAGCAGTCCGGCGGCGGACTTGATCCCGTGTCCCACGTTGGCCATCGGCAATGTCACGCCGATGCGGCCGGTCGAGGCGACCAGCACATCCGACGACTTGATGCCGAGCGCCGATGCTGCGAGCCGCGCCATCGCATCGGCATCGTGCCGGCCCTGCTTTCCGGTGCATGCGTTTGCGTTGCCCGAGTTCACGACGACTGCGCGCGCGACGCCGCGCTTCATGCGCTCGATGCAGAGCTTCACCGGCGCGGCACAGATCTGGTTGGTCGTGAACATCCCCGCGACCGCGGCGCGCGCATCGGAAAAGATGAGCGCGAGGTCGCGCTTCGGCCCCTTGTTGGAGCCTTTGCCGGTGCCGAGGCGCTTGATGTCGCAGAACACGCCGGCCGCGCGGAACCCGCGGGGCGCAGTTACCGAGCCCTCGATGCGTTTGAACACATGTGCCATGATGAATGAAGCCGCGGGAGGAGCCGCACGCAGAAGTGCGGCGGCGCGAGATTTTAGTCGCGCGCCTGGATCGGAGCCGGATTCGCTCGGACTGCGAACATGGTGGAGCGAACGGAAACAAGTTCAACCGTGACTGTCAATGCTCGCCTCGGCTGCGGGCGCGAAATCCAAGGCGTGCGGAACGAAAGTTCAGGCGCATGCCCAGGCAACGGAGCGGATTTCATCGTGAATTCAATTCGCTGAACAGGCGTCGAGAATTCAATCCGGCCCGGCGGAATGAGGTTTTGACCTGGCGATTGATTTCAGCCAATCTCAACCAGAATCCGTGACCGGTTACTGCATCATGAGCATCCAGACCTCTGCAATCCTCCTGAGCCTCGTTGCAAGCGGTTCGATCCTCGCCAGCGCGACAGGCGCGGCGGCGGCGAAGGTCGCCACAATCCCCACCGCGAGCGAGCGGTTCTCCAATCTTCAGAAATCCGACGAGCCGAGCTTCCGCCGCCACGTCGTGCCGCTGATGAGCCGCGCGAGTTGCAGCGGGCGCGAGTGCCACGGGTCGTTTGCGGGACAGGGCGGGTTCCAGCTTTCGCTGTTTGGTTACGACTTCGAGAAGGACCACGCCGCCATCACCACGGGCAAGGGCGGCGAAGACGAGGTGCGCATTGACAAGGAGAACCCGGCCAAGAGCCTCATCCTGATGAAGCCCACGATGCAGGCGAAGCACAAGGGCAAGGAGCGACTCAAGAAAGACTCGTGGGAATACAACCTCATCCTGAAGTGGATTCAAAACGGCGCGAAGATTGACGTGAAGGAGACGGGCGACTTCGACCGACTCGAGGTCACGCCGAAGGAGATCGTTTTCAAGAAGGCCGGCGACTACGTCCAGCTCCGCGTGCTCGCGCACTGGAAGGACGGCACGGTCGAGGACATCACGCAACTCACTCGCTTCCGCAGCAACGACGATTCGGTTGCTGTCGTTTCCGAGGTCGGGCGCGTCGAAGCAAAGAACGCGGGAGATTCTCACATCGTCGCGTTCTACGACAACGGCGTGTTGCCCGTGCCGGTCATTCTCCCGGTCTCCGACAAGAACGGCGCGAAGTATCCCAAGATCTCCACGCGCACGAAAGTGGACGACACAGTGGTCGCGAAGCTCCGCAAGCTTGGCATCGTTCCGTCGGAGATCTGCACGGACGCCGAGTTCCTGCGCCGCGTGAGCCTTGACCTCATCGGCACCTTGCCTACGCCCGACGAGGTGACAAAGTTCATCGCGGACAAGTCCCCCGCCAAGCGCTCCGCGAAAGTGGACGAGTTGCTCAAGACTCCCGCCTATGCCGCGTGGTGGACGACAAAGCTCTGCGACTTCACCGGCAACACGCCGCGCACGCTCAACGTCGGCGGCGGCGGACTGCGCAACTACCAGCAGGTTTATTCGCGCCAGTGGTATGACTGGATTCAGAAGCGCGTCGCCGACAACGTGGCTTACGACAAGATTGCCGAGGGCATCATCCTCGCCAGCAGCCGCACGAAGCCGGACCAGACTTACAAGGACTTCGCGATCGAGATGGCGTCCTACTTCCGCAGCGAGAACCCGGCGGACTTCACCGAGCGGCCGAATATGCCCTACTACTGGCAGCGCCGCACCGTGCAGAAGGCCGAGGAAAAGGCGCTGGCCTTCGCGCACACCTTCCTCGGCGTGCGCATCGAGTGCGCGCAGTGCCACAAGCACCCGTTCGACCAATGGACCAAGACGGACTTCCAGCAGTTCCAGGCGTTCTTCGAGCCCATCCGCTATGGCAGTGCGCCCGCCAAGAAGGACGAGCAAGTGACTTACGCTTCCGTGCAAAAGGAAATCCGCGACATCACGATGAAGGCGGAGCAAAAGGACCAGCAGCGCATCACACAGCAGGAGACGCAGAAGCGCATTGATGCCGGTGAGGTCGCGCCGTGGCAGGAAGTCTTCGTCGCTCAAACCGGCAACAACAACGGCCGCGCCATCCCCAACCAGAACGGCCGCCGCGACCTCGGCGGCCGCGTGCTCACACCCAAGATTCTCGGCGGCGAGGAAGTCCTTCTCAACGAATACCCCGACCCGCGCGCGCCGCTGATGGACTGGCTGCGGCACAAGGACAACCCCTACTTTGCGCGCGCGTGGGTGAACCGAGTGTGGGCCAACTACTTCGGCCGAGGCATCGTCGAACCGGCCGACGACATGAACCTCGCCAACCCTCCGGTGAACAAGGAACTCTTCGACCATCTCACCGATGGCTTCGTCGCAAACAACTACGACATGAAGTGGCTCCATCGCGAGATTCTCAACAGCGACACCTACCAGCGCAGTTGGAAGCCCACGCCGAGCAACAAGCTCGACGAGAAAAACTTCTCCCGCATGGTCATCCGCCGCCTGCCGGCCGAGGTCGTTGTGGACGCCTTCGCGATGGCGACGGCGGGTTCCGAGGCGAATGCGAAATTCGCCGCTGACATCGAGTCGCGCGCCATCGGCCCGAACGCCGAGGGCACGGTCAAGGGCGGTGGCGGCGGCCGCGGCGCGAACAACACCACGCTCGCCATGTTTGGAAAGCCCGCCCGCGAATCGAACTGCGACTGCGAACGCACGACCGACCCGACTCTCTTGCAGACACTTTACACGCGCAACGACCCGGAGATGCTCGGCCGTCTCGAAGCTGCGCGTAGTGGCTCGCCCGCCTGGATCACCGAGTTGCGCCAGCAATCGCGGCAACAAGCCCGGAATCCCGTCCAGAGGGAGGGCGGCGAAATCGCCGCGCTCGAACGGAAGATCCAAGCCATGCGCGAGCTCACCGACGTGGATTCCTCGATCAAGCAAAAGATCGTGGAGGCGACCGCCAGACTGGACCAGATGAAGCGAGACCTCAAAGTCACGGTGAAGGTCACCGGTGCCGACGGTCGGACGGTTGAGCCGGGCAAGGTCACGGTCACGAAAGTTGGTGCGGGCGATTCACGCGTCGTGTTTGGCGGCGACAAGGGACGTGCCGGAAACGGCAGCATCTCAGTCATTGAGGCCGAGAAGCTCGACAAAATCATCGCCGAGGTCTTCCTCCGGACCGTGAGCCGGCCACCGACGGAGCGCGAAGTCACGGAGGCGAGGAAGGACATCGCAGCCGCACGCGACCCGGTTGACGGCGTGCGCGACCTCCTGTGGGCGATGCTCAACACGCGCGAATTCATGGTCAATCACTGACGTCAGAAACCTCAACCAAACAAACCTATGGCAAAGCATCTGTTCTGTGACGGCATCACGCGGCGCGATTTCCTGAAGGTCGGAGCGCTCGCGGGCATTGGCATCAGCATGGCCGACTGGCTCGCGCTCAACAGCGCCGGCGCCCTGGGCGATGCGAAGGGCAAGTCCGCCATCTTCGTGCGCATGGGCGGCGGGCCGAGCCACATGGACACCTTCGACCTCAAGCCCGACGCGCCCGACACGCACCGCGGCGAATTCAAGCCCATCGCGACCAACGTGGACGGCGTGCAGATTTGCGAGCACATGCCCAAGCTCGCCAAGTGCGCCGACAAGTTCGCCGTGCTCCGCGGCGTCAGCCACACTCTTGCCGCGCACGAACTCGGCACGCTCTACATGGGCACGGGCAACCGTCCCCTGCCCTCGCTGCGCTTCCCGACCTACGGCTCCGTCGTCTCGAAAGAGTTCGGCGGCGCGCCCGACATGCCGCCATTCGTCTCGATGGGCGGAACGATCAACTTCCCGAACGGCTACCTCGGCGTCGAATACGGTCCGTTCGAGACCGGCAGCCAGCCGCAAATCGGACAGACGATGGAAGTTCGCGGCCTCTCGCTTCGCAATGGCGTCACGATCGAAGATGTCGAGCGGCGGGACAACTTGGTGAAGAAATACGACGCGGCGTTCGGCGACTTCGCGTATCAGGACAAGCTGCTCTCTGGCATGGACCAGTTCGGCCAGAAGGCGTTCGCGATGATGCGTTCCGAGAAGGCCCGGCAGGCGTTCAATCTCCGCGCAGAGTCCAGCGAGATTGCGGCAATGTTTGGCAAGGACCAGTTCAGCGCAAGCTGCCTGCTCGCGACGCGCCTCGTCGAAAACGGCGTGCGGTTCGTCACCGTGCAGATCGGCGGCTGGGACACGCACACAAACAACTTCTCGTCGCTCAAGGACCGCCTGCTCCCGCAGCTTGACGCTGGCCTCGCGGGCTTGTTCACCGCGCTGTCCGCGAAGGGCCTGCTCGACAGCACAAGCGTCTTTGTCACCGGTGAATTCGGCCGCACGCCGAAGATCAACCAGCGTGGCGGTCGCGACCATTATCCGCGCGCGATGACCTGCCTGCTCGGCGGCGGCGGCATGAAGGGCGGCCAGGTCGTCGGCAAATCCGACGCGAAGGGCGAAGGCCCCAAGGACCGCGCCATCACGCCCGACGACGTTGCGGCGACGTTCTACAAGTCCCTCGGCATCGAGCCGACGAAGGAATACAACACGCCCAGCGGCCGGCCCGTGATGATCGTCCGGCACGGCAAGCCGATCCCCGAACTCATCGGCTAGTCCGCTCGAAATCAAGTCTCACGAAACGCCCTGCCAGTGCGGACTGGCAGGGCGTTCTGCTTCTGCTCACCTTTCCGCCGCACTCCCGCACGTCGGGCTTTCATCCGGGCACGGCTTGGTGTCTAGTTCATCCAATCAATGAAAACCCTGCGCCTCTTCGTTGCCTTGGCGCTCTGCTTTTCGCCGGCCATGTCCGGCGGCGCGACCGCTGAACGCGGCTTCGCAGCCACCGTGCATCCGCTCGCGACGGATGCCGCGCTCGATGCGATGAAACGCGGCGGCAATGCGGTGGATGCCATCGTCGCCGCCGGACTCACGCTCAGTGTCGTGGACAGCCACAACTCCGGCATCGGCGGCGGTTGCTTTCTGGTCATCCGTCGCGCGAACGGCTCATTGGTGGCGATTGACGGGCGTGAGATGGCACCCGCTGCCGCGACGCGCGACATGTTCCTGCGCAACGGCAAGGCCGTGGCCGAACTCAGCCAGACCGGCGCGCTTGCGAGCGGTGTTCCCGGTGAAGTCGCGGCGTTTCACCACGCGGTCACCCAGTTCGGCAAACTCCCGTGGCGCGACCATTGCCTCGCGGCGGCGAAGATCGCGGAGATTGGCTTTACTGTAGATCGCACCTACGCGAGTCGGCAGGCGGGCGTGCTGAAGGAACTCAATCAGTTCCCGTCGTCGAAGCGTGCGTTCCTTCACAGCGACGGCTCTCCATTCAAGGCCGGCGAAACGATGAGGCAGCCCGACCTCGCGAAGACGTTTCGCTCGCTCGCAGAGCAAGGGCCGGATTGGTTTTATCGCGGCCCGTTCGCTCGCGCGACGGCGGACTGGATGAAGGCCAATGGCGGCCTCGTCACGGAGGCGGACTTTCGCAATTACAAGTTCAAGCTCCGCGACCCGCTGCTCACGACGTATCGTGGCCACGAGATCATCGGCTTCCCACCGCCGAGTTCCGGCGGCGTCCACGTCGCGCAGATTCTGAACATCCTCGAGCACTTCGATCTCAACGCGATGGGCGCGAACTCGGCGGACTTCGTCCACGTCGTCACCGAGGCGATGAAGCTCGCCTTCGCCGACCGCGCCCACTGGCTTGGCGACCCGGACTTCGCGCCCGTCCCGCGCGGCCTGACTTCACGCAACTACGCAGCCGCACTCGCGAAGAAGATTGATTTGAAGAAGACCACGAAAGTCCCGCAGCACAACACACCGCCAAACTCGACGAGCGACGTGTTTGCGAAGCACACGACGCACTTCTCCGCCGCGGACGCCGAGGGGAACTGGGTCGCCTGCACCGCGACCGTGAACACGGGCTACGGCTCGAAGGTCGTCGTGCCCGGCACCGGCGTCGTGCTGAACAACCAGATGGACGACTTCTCCGCGCAACCAGGCGTGGCGAATTATTTTGGCCTCATCGGTGCCGAGGCGAACGCCGTTGCACCCGGCAAACGCCCTCTCTCGAGCATGTCGCCGACGATCGTGCTCAAGGACGGCAGGCCCATCCTGTCTGTCGGCGCAGCGGGCGGACCGACGATCATCAGTCAGACCCTACTTGCGATCATCCACATGGTTGATTACGGCCGCAGTCCGGCGGAAGCGCTCGCGCAACCGCGCTTCCATCACCAGTGGAGTCCGGACGACTTGCGCATCGAGAAATCGTTCAGCGCTGAAATCCGTCGCGAGCTCGGGCGTCGCGGGCACAAGCTGAAGGAACTCGACTCGATGGGCGCTTGTCAGGTCGTGGGTCGTGATGCGAGCGGGGCGGCCTTCAGCGGTTCGCACGACCCGCGCGTGCCCAACGGAAAGGCGGCGGGATGGTGACGTCGCAGCCTCGGTCGGCCGGGTCCATCCTGCGGCTGCATTTCGACAGGGTTGGCCCCTTCGGCGGGTGAATTTGGAGAACAGCAAACAAATACGTGTCCGTATGAATAGCCCAAACCCTTATCAAGTCCATTAGGCCAGTTGGTGGCGGTGGCCACGGGGTTGACCGAAGCCCGGCGGCGATCGCCAGACCCGGAATCGGGCGCCAAGCACCGTGAACTTCAACTCATTCGCAAATGGAACTCACCATGAACTCTCAACTGCGTCGGGCCATCGTCCTCTCGGCAACCGCATCCCTGCTGGTGTTCCAGTCGGCTTGCATGCCCCAGCACAGCAGAACTGCCAGCAACACCCAACCGCCGCCCGAATCTGCGCCGGCTGAAAGTCCCGTCACACCGCAGGATTCCCCTGCCCCGCGGCGCGTGGCGCCCGCACCCGTCGCCGTGTCCCCGGGGGTCGCCGAGGTGATCACCCTCGTGCAGGGCGGAGTGGATGAGTCGGTCGTCAAGGCGCACATGACACGCTCGACGAACGCGTTCAACCCGACCGTGGATGAACTTGTTTACCTGACTGACATCGGCATTCCGGGAACCCTGGTTTCCTCGCTGATCCAACAAACGGTCCGGCAGCGCGAACAGGCCGCGGCGATGGCCGTCGCGGCAGCACAAGCGAACCAACCCGCGGTGCAACCCGTCGCACAACCCGCGCGACTCCCAGCCGGCGTGAACCCCGAGGTGCCAGTTCAGGTCCCTGCGCAGGCTCAACCCGCGCAGGCCGTCATCGTGCAAGCCCAACCGCAAGTAGTCGTGGTGCAGCAACAGTTGCCCGCACAGGTGAGCTACTTCTACAACACACTGTCGCCCTACGGCACGTGGGTTGAAGTCGCGCCCTACGGATGGTGCTGGCAGCCGACCGTGGCGGTGAACTATCCGCGGTGGCGGCCGTATGCGGACCGGGGCCGCTGGCTTTGGACAAATGGCGGCTGGTATTGGCAGAGTGATTATTCGTGGGGCTGGGCGCCGTTCCACTACGGGCGCTGGGTGCTCACTTCTCGCGTCGGCTGGGCTTGGGTGCCGGACTTGAACTGGGGCCCTGCCTGGGTCACGTGGCGCTACTCGGACGCGTATTGCGGCTGGGCACCGCTGCCTCCCGGATCCCATTACATTTCCGGACGCGGCCTGCATCACAACGGCGTCAGCGTGGGCATCACGTTCGACTTCGGCCTCGCGTCGAGCCAATTCTCGTTCGTCTCGTGGCGGCGCTTCTGCGACCGGAATCCCCACTACTACATCGAGCCCTCGCGAAATGTTCAGAACATCTACAACAACACCACGATCATCAACAACTACGGCTCGTCCAACAACCTTGTGATCAACAACGGCGTCCCGCCGCAGCGTGTCCAGGCGCTCGCGCGAATCGAATTGAGGGAAGTGCTGATCAAGGACGCCCCCGTCCTCGCAGGCGTCGTGGTGAAGCCGGACCGCTTGGAAAAGGAAGGCTCGCAACTCGTGCTGTATCGCCCGCAGGTTCAGGTGCCTTCGCCATCGCCGGCGTTGCAGGCGAATCCGAACGTTCCACCCGGGACGGTGCCGGTTTACGCGAACGGCAAGAACGGCCCCGTGGTCACGGGATACACGAGCGACCCGGCATCCATCGCAGCAGGGATCCCGGTGATTGTTGGCCGGCCTGAACGAAACACCAACGCCCCATCCGGCGGTTCCGCGGCAACTTCCGCGCGGCCACAACCCGCCTCGCCGACCGTCAGCACAGCGCAACCTCAAACCTCTACTGCGCCAACACTGCGGCCCGTGACCTCACCCAGCGCCCCGGTTGCAGTCGCGCCGGGCCCCAATCCCAGGCCCCGCCCGATTGCGCTCCAGCCGGCGCCCGCCATCCAGACCAAGCAAGGCGGGAATCCCAATCCAAGTTCAAGCGCCGTCGTGAAGCCAGATCCCGCGACGAAGCCAACGCCGGTCGCAAGCCTCGTGCCCCTTCCCGCGCCCATCGTCGTTGCTCCGCAACCGCAGACGCCGGCCGCGACTGGCGGAAGTTCCTCCCCGCAACGCCCGACCTTGAATCCGTTCCAACCGGTGCCCTATCCCTCGCGCCCGACGCTTGCGCCGCTTCCCTCGCAGCCGAGTTCGAGCCGGCCGGTTGCGACACCCCAACCGGCACCTGTTGCCGCGCCGATCACGGCACCGTCGAGACCAACACCCTTCACGAGCGCGCCCTCGCCGTTCACTCAGTCCGCGCCAACTCCTGCGCCGGCTTACACGCCACCCGTCAACACGCCCCGTCCGTCAGCGCCATCCTTCACCCCAGCGCCGACGCAGACATTCACACCCGCTCCCGCACCGCGCGCGGTGGTCAGCAGTCCCGCGCCAGCACCGTCATTCTCGCCGCCGCCGACCCCACGGTATGCGCCGAGCGTTTCCGTTCCGACACCGGCGCCGGCGCCGAGTTTCTCGCCCGCGCCGCGAAGCCAGCCTGTGCCGAGCGGACCGAGTCCCGCACCCGCGAGTTCACCCTCGTCACCATCCTCGAAACCAGAGTTGGACAAAAAACGCTAGCGAACAGTCACGCGAGCGCGCCGATTCGGAGGTCTCCATGAATGCTGCATACCAGCAAAAGGACGCGGTGCAATCCGGCCCGGAAGCAGCCGCGCGGATTCTGCCGCGGATGCCGCTCGTCATCCTGTTTCTACTGGCCCTGCAACTGGCCGCACTGCCCGCGCGCGGAGCGCAGACAGTCATCTACTCCACAGGCTTCGAGCTGGCCGACGGATTCGACACCCAGTTCGTGCTGGTCGGCCAGGGCGGGTGGACGAACTTCGGCTCGGGCGGGAATGGAATCCTGACCAACGCCTTCGCCGGACTCGGGCAACAAGCCTACATCGGCTTCGCGCCGCCTGTCGGCATGAGCAACCTGCTGAACGTGTGGCGCCCGCTCAACACGGGCGCGGCTCCCGCCACGCAAAGCGTCGTCCGGTTCTCCGTCAGCATGGCGGTGTTTTCTTCAAGCAACGGCCGCCACGACGACTTTCGATGGAGCGTTTACAACACCAACGGCAACCGCCTCTTCACGCTCGATTTCGACGCCGAGTCGCTCCTGATTTCCTACAGCCTCGATGATGGGCTCGGGTTTCGCTCCACGGGGTTTCAGTTCGCCCGCGACACGCTTTACGATCTGCTCGTCACCATGAACCTCGGCCAGAACGCGTGGACGGCAACGATGGGCGGGGTTCCCATCGTCGGTTCGCAACCGGTCACGACGGTTGGCGCGTCGCGAACCATCGCTGAAGTGGATGCGATTTGGGCCGTGCGGACAGGGGGTTCGCCGGGAAACAACTACCTCGTGTTCGACAACTACTCGATCATCGCGGAAGAACCAACGGTCACCACGCCGACGCTGAATCTGCTCTCGTTCTCTACAGCCTCAAACATCAGCTTTCGTCTCCAAGGCCAGCAGGCGGTGCGCTACGCGATCGAGTCTTCGACAAATCTCGCGAATCCAACCTGGTTCGGCATCGCGACGAACAGTTCGGAGAACGGGGCGCTGGACTTCAACGACCCCGCGCCTGCGTCCATGCCACTCCGGTTCTACCGCGCGCGACAGGTGCCTTGACCCGCGCGGCACGCTTCAACTTTTCGGAAGCAACTCAGCCACGAGAGCCTTCTCTTCCTTCAATTCGTTCTCCGTCGCGATGATCTTCGAGCGACTGAAATCACCGACAGACACGCCCTCGATCACTTGCCACTTCGCGCCGTCGGAGCGCATCGGATACGAAAACATGAGCCCCGGCGTGATGCCGTAGCTGCCATCCGAGCACACCGCGACACTGAAGCAGTCGTCGGCATGCGTCGGGGTTGTGAGAGCGCGAACCGTGTCCACGATCGCATTCGCCGCGCTCGCGGCACTGGAGAGACCGCGCGCGTCAATGATCGCCGCGCCGCGCTTCTGCACGATGGGGATGAACGTCTCCTTGAACCACGCCTCATCCGGGATGACTTGCGTGGCGGGCCGGCCGCTGATGCGGGCGTTGTAGAAATCGGGATACATCGTGGAGCTGTGGTTGCCCCAGATGGCGATGTTGCTCACCTGGTCCACCGAAGTGCGCGCCTTGATGGCGAGTTGCGTCTTGGCGCGGTTCTGGTCGAGCATCGTCATCGCGAACCATCGGTCTCGCGGCACGTCCGGCGCATTGCTCATCGCGATGAGGCAGTTTGTGTTGCAGGGGTTGCCGACGACGAGCGTCCGCGCGTCACTGGCCGCGTGCTTCTGGATGGCCTGTCCCTGGCCGGTGAAGATCTTCCCGTTGATGCCGAGCAAATCCTTGCGCTCCATGCCCGCCTTGCGCGGCACCGCGCCGACGAGCAGCGACCAGTTCACGCCGCGGAACCCCTCCTCGAGGCTGGAGGTGGGGACGACTCCCTTGAGCAGCGGGAAGGAGCAGTCCTCAAGTTCCATCACGACTCCACCGAGCGCCTTCATCGCCTTCTCGTCGGGGATTTCGATGAGATGAAGAATCACCGGCTGGTCCGGGCCGAACATTGCGCCGGAGGCGATTCTGAAAAGGAGGGCGTATCCGATCTGGCCGGCGGCACCGGTGACGGCGATTCGAATGTGAGGGTTGGTCATAAAATAAAAAGCGCGCGAAGTATGCGAAGCGGCCCGGTGCGCCGCAAGCGCCGCGTCTCACTTTCCTCCGCGTCCGCCCGGTGCGTTTCCGCCGCGTCCGCCCGCGGTGAGGAGCGTTCCGGTGAGCAGCCCGATGCCGAAGAACGCGAAATACATGAGCGCCGCCGGGAGTTCGATGGGCTTGGAGAAAAGCGGAGCGAAGGCGACTTCCACGGAACTGCGGTTGTTCATTCCCATGAGGACGAGCAGGCCGAGGATGGCGATCAGGAACAGGGTCTTGGAGATGAGCCGTGCGTTCATACGAGGAGTGACGATAGGAAACCCGACCGCATGCGTCAACGCGCTCCCCGAGGATTCAGCCGGATTCTCCGCTCGACCCGCGGCGCGTCCGCATTGCATCCTCCGGCATGCTCATCTTCGACGCGCACCTGGACCTCAGCATGAACGCGATGGACTGGAACCGTGATTACACGCGGCCAGTCCATGAACTCCGCGACCGTGAAAAAGG
>Ga0247727_10014578_pt1 | contig 13033 bp, 13 predicted proteins | sample WisWelCaveWW1625_FD_202498 | JGI IMG/M metagenome (GOLD analysis project Ga0247727, IMG submission 202498) | Biofilm microbial communities from Wishing Well Cave, Virginia, United States - WW16-25 | ecosystem: Environmental > Aquatic > Deep subsurface > Groundwater > Cave microbial mat | place...
AGTTTGGCGAAGCATGTGAAGACGGAGTGCCAAACTTCAGTTTGGCGAAGCTAAAGCTTCGCACTCCGCAAGCTTCAAAACTTTAGCTTAACGAAGCATGTGAAGCCGGAGTGTAAAGTTTTAGTTTGGCGAAGCGAAGCTAAAGCTTCGCACTCCGCACGGCTCGAAACTTTACTTCAGCGCCGCGAGATAATCCGCCATGGCTTCCAGTTCTGCTTTGGGCAGACTGCCGAATTTGGGCATGACGGAATCTTTCACGAACGCTTGCGGATCGACAAAATGATCCACAAGCCATTTCTTGTCGTGTTTGGCCGCGACGCCTTTGAGTTCCGGGCCCACGCCTTCTTTGCCCGCGCCGTTGATGACGTGGCAATTACGGCACGTTTCGCGCACCATCGTGAAGCCGGCGGTGACCATATTTGCCGCGGACGCATCGGTCTTCTCGCGGTTCTTCAAGTACGCGACCATCGCGACGACCTCTTCCGCCATCGTCTTCTTCTGCTTGCGCGGCGAAGTATCCTGGCGCAAGACGTTCACGGATTTTAATGCCTCAAGATGCGCCGACAATTTCGCCGAGTCCGGCGCGGCTTTGATGGGCGTGAACTCTTTTGCGCCCTGCGCGTGGCAATCGCCGCATTTTTTAAGCGTGTAGATTTGTTTGCCGGCCAATGTTAGAATATCCGGAACCGCCGCGGTTTGCGCCTTCGCTGAAAACGCACACGCGAGCACAAATGCACCGACAACTGCGGTGAAAAACCTCAAGCCTTTGCTCCGCAACATAGCTCGTGACCTTTCTGGTTAAGTTTGAAAGTGAGATTTTAATTATTCTGCGCGCCGTTGTTGATCCACGTTTGAATCGCGCTGATTTCAGCCGCGCTCAACGGCGGACGGCCCAACGGCATCGTGCTGCCCAGCGTGTTGCCGGATACCTTCAAATATAGTGCGCTGTTATTGGCATTGCCCGGCTGAACGCGCGGCCGGTTGTAAGCCGAAGCCTGATTCACCAGTGTGCCAAACGATTGCCCGCTCGCCAGAGACATGGGCGCGCCGCCGCCGGGGTGGCAGCCCGCGTTGACGCACTTGGGCGTGAAGATATTCGCCTGAATGCTCGAGAGCGTCGGTTGAATGCCTTGCGGTTGCATGATGATAGGCGTTTCATGTTGGCATGCGACGAAGCAGCAAGCTAGACACAACAGCAGACTCACAGCCACGGCGTTGAACTTTATTTTCATTCTTGATCTCCTGAAATGAGAAATGCAATTGACCTATCTTATTCCCGTCATTCCGGAGGAAGCTTTTAAGCCGCACCAAAACGCCGAGCGCTGAAAAGAATTCCTTCTGAATGACAAGCCAAACTAGAACGACGGATAATTCAGTATGCGATAGATATTGAAACCGAGGCGCATGTCGCCGTCGCCGAAATCCAAATCGCCGCCGCTCAAGTATTGATTCGTGGTATTGCCGGCGGAGTTTGCAACAAAGATATGAAAGACGTGGCCGCCGGCTTTCATTTCGAATCCGGCAACGAAGGCGTCATTGAACACCAGGTTGTTGCCTTCGGTGCGCGCGCCATTCACCGTGGCCGCGGTTTTATCGCCCGACAAGATGGGAACGATTTCCGCGAAGAAGGCATACTTTTGATTGAAGGCGACTTTGCCGCCGAGGCCGAGCGTGAAGAGCGGGTCTTCACTTTTAACGGTGACATTGCCGTTCAACAAAATGCCGGGCACGGCCGCGACCGAGAAATGATTACCCAAAGCTTTCGTGATGGGCGCTTGCGCAAAAAAGGAAAAACGCTCACCCGCGGTACGGCCCAAAGTTGCGTTCGCATTTGCCGGGTCGGGCAAGCCTTTCACGGTGGCCCAATCCACGCCGGTATAGAGCGCCGCGGAAATCGGCATGGAGCCGTCAGCTTTTTCACGCAACAAGCGCAGCTTCGCGCCGATCTCAAAAGTCGCGTTCAAACCTTGACGCGCAAAAGAAGCCGTGAGGTCATTGGTAATCGGAAACGCGACTTGCGTCATCATAAACGCGCCGCCGTCCAAGCCGAAGAGATTGTCGAAGCCGGTGTCGACGTTGCTGCGGAAACGGTGCGCGATGCGATAGAGAAACGCGCCCTTGTCGAGCGTTTCGGCGGTGGGAATATTGGCGAGCGACCAGCCATAGAAAGCCTGCGCGTATTTGCGCTGCGGCGCTTCCACTTCCACGTCCGCGGGCATGGCGTTGATCCATTTTTCCAACGACTGGATTTCCGCGCTCGAAAGCGGCTGGCCGCCGCGCGGCATGCGATCGCCTTTGATGCCCACGCCTTTGACTTTTTTGATGAGATAACTATTCGCGGCGTCGCCGGGCTTCACGCGCAAAAATTGCGGCGAACCCGCGCTCTTCATTTTCACCAAATTCGCTTTGAAAGCCTCTTCCGTGAGATCGAGGTTTTGCGGAGCATTGGCGCCGGTATGGCAACCCGCGAACGCACATTTGGTATCAAGAATATCGAGCACCGCATCTTCCAGCTCATCGGGTGCCGCGGGCGGATATACAAACTCGTGTTTGGTGCTGCCCGTTTTGCCTTCGCCGGCGAAAGCAAAGCCGGCCAATAGCACGAGGCCAATGACGAACAACGATACGGAGAACAAGCGGCGTAGTCGCAACTGCATGAGAACTCCTTCTTCCAAGTTGAGTGGTTGAGAGCGCAGGTTTTTTTAAACACAAAATGCCAACGACGGAAAGCTTTTATTCCACTACGATCGTGCCGACTTTGCTGCGATGCCGGGTGCAGAAATAGGGGAATCTGCCTTTCTTCGAAAACGTAGCGGAGTGCGTTTCGCCTTGATTCAACGGGAGCTTCGTGCCATTAAAATCATTTGTAACGTTGTTGGGCGTGCCGCTGGCAACATCGTGGCCGGTCGCGTCTTTGTTCGTCCACGTGACGGTGACGCCGATCGTGACAGTCAATTCCACGGGATCGAAGCCCGAAGCCTGAATCCACACTTCATTGTCGCCGCGCGTCGGTTCGAAGGGATTCTCCGCGCCGCAACGAATCAAAAGCAACGCGGCCAATGCCAAAAGCGCGAGTAACAGAAAACTTCTAAAGTGCCGCATAGGGTTCGTGCGCCTCCTGTTGGCGAATGTTGTTGTATTCCTGCATTTTTTGCAAACGTTGCTCAAGCCGGCGTTGAATGTGAAAGCGATGATTGTTGGTGAAGAGCTTGATTTGTCCGGCCTCGGCGACGACGGCTTGCGCATTGAGGTGCGGCGTCAAGCGCCGTATCCGGCGGCGATAGCGGTTGAAGATCATGGTTTCGATCACATCGAACGCGCGCCAACGCCAAACGGTTTCCAAGGCTTTGCGCCACCGGCTTCGCGCCCGCGCGGCGTCTTCGATTTCCGCCGCCGTGAACGGGTTGGGCGCGGTTGCCATTTGCGGCAGATATTGCGCACACCAAGCGTTTGCTTGCTGAAAAGTGCGTAGAGACTCGACGCCGCCGAGAGGGCGCAAGAAGACGATTTGATGCGCCACGAAAAAGTCGCGATCCGTAATTGCAAGATGAGCGGTGTCGAGCAAACAGTTCAAACAAACCGCGCGCCGCCGGCCGAGAGCTTTGAGCAGCAACACTAAACTGAAATAAACCGTCCACAGCCGGCCGCGCTCGACGATGACAAACAAATCGAGATCGTCATCGCCCTTGGCGTTTTGAAAAGCCAACGTGCCGGAAAGCGCAACGGTGCGGATAAAAGGGAAATTTTTGATCAAACGCAAGACGCCGCTATAACTTTGTAAAATCTTCTCGCTCGTTCGGCGCCGGCGCTCGCGGAGTTCCACGCCGTGCTCTCGTCCGGGCAAACAATAGTAATTCTGCCGCGTTGCAATTTCACCCGCGGCGCAAAGCCTCTCCAACTCGTGCAATACTGCAAGCGGCGTTGCCGCGTGCTCGAGCAAGCCGTGGTGAATTTCTTTTGCCGTGAGCGGATAATCAAACAGATCGGAATATGCGAGCGTTTTTTTGATGGCTGCGGCGAGTGATAATGAATGTGGCGCGACCGGCGAGGACGCATGATCTTGAGACTTCATCACGAACGGAGAGAACGCACTGGCAATTTCCCCCTTGAGGAGGGTCAAGGGTGTGTTCTCTCCTGCAAAGGTCGTGTTTAAATTCTTCGTTCCTTGTTTTGAATTTTTGCTTTCCATCTCGATTGCAGCCGACACCGCCCTCGAGGAGGGGATGGCTTGGGCTTCGTCGTGCACAGAGAAGCGCGTGTTCGAGGATACTTTGCCGTTTCGCGCACGGTGAAATCTTTCGGCGGCCGCGCTTTCATAAACCGCTCTCAGCTTTTCCGCGCTGCGCCTCCAACAAAATTGCCGCGCGTGCTGCGCGCCGTGTCGCGCCAACTCTTGGCGCAGCTTCGCTTCAAATAACAAGGTCGCGATTTTTTCCGCCCAAGCCGAAGGCGTTGCTTCGCAGAGCATTTGCGGGTGCGCCGCCAATTCGCGCAAAGACGAATTGTTGGCCGCGAGCGCGACCACGCCGCCGGCCATGGCCTCGAGCAATGGAAAGCCGAAACCTTCATAGAGCGAGGGCATAACGAAAAGTTCCGCGCCTTGATAAAGCGCGGGCAAATCTTTCTCTGCAACATAACCCAACACGCGCACGCGTTCTTGCAAGTGCAAGCGCGCAATGGTAGCCGCCACTTCCGCGCTGCCGTTGCTATTTTGGCCGGCAAGCACTAAAACATGCCGGGGCGTTTCGCGCCGGCAAAATTCATGAAAGGCCTGCAGCAGCATGACGAGGTTCTTGCGCTTTTCAAGCGTGCCCACGAATAAAACATATGGCGTCGCGAGCGCACGTTCGCGGCGCACGCGCGCAATTTCTTCGACGGCGGCCGGCTGGAAAAATTTTTCTTCCACGCCGGAAAAAATCGTCGTCACGTTTTGCTCGCGGTCGTGCCCGCTCGTGCGAGCCTGAGTTAGTAGCGCTTGCAAATCATGCGTCGTCGCCGCGGATACGGAAACGATATGGTGCGCGCGCGCCGCGGCCTGCTGCATCACGCGGCGAAAGTAAATGCGTTTGTCGAAAGGATAAAGCCGCGGATGATGAAACACGCCGAGATCGTGAAACGTGGCCACGCACGCAAGGCCGTTGCTGAAATTAGGCAAAGTATAATGCGTGCCGTGCCAAACCTCCAAGCCCAGCTTTTGTGCTTGCGCGCCGGCGAGCGCATGCTGCCAAATCAAGCGCAACGGCCGCGAGTGCACGGGCAAACGCACCAAGTGCAGGTTGGCGGGCAGATCGTGAAAACGCGTCGCATCATTTTCTTTTATAAAAATGAAGTACTCGTTGTCGCGATCAACCTGCGCCAGTCCACGCACGATGCCGTGAATATATCTTCCCGCGCCGGCCAAGGCTGAAGGCAAACAGGTTGCGTCAATTCCGATGCGCACGCGGATCCTCCGAAAGCAATGCGAGAGCTTGGTTTTCAGTTGAGATGCGAATGGCAAGCATGACGGCGTTGAGCGCGGAGGCCCAGAGCAAAGTCCACCAGGCTTGAAACAACAACGGGTACAGCAACAACTCCGCGATCACCACGCCATAGTTGGGATGTTTGAACCAGTGGTAAGGCCCGCTTCGAAGCAAGCGCGCGCCGGGCACCACGAAAATTTTTGTGTTCCAATATTTTCCCAAAGCAGCGAGGCACCAATAACGGAACGCCAGAGCCGCGCCGAGCAACACGGCAAGCACGCGCCAGTGCGAATGAATCCGCGGGCCGCATTGCCAGCCTTCGAACGCGAGGCTCGCCAGAAAGCCCGCGTGCAGCAGCACCATCGCCGGATAATGCCGCGCGCCAAATTCTCTCGCGCCGTTCGCGCGCAGCCAGTGCTCGTTGCGCCGCGCCCACACCAACTCCGTGATTCGCTGCGCTACGAGTACGCCCAAAACTCCCAAAAGGATTGCGCGCTCAACGGTCATCGGCACTTCCCTAAAATCATTTCGGAAGAAAAGCCGGGCCCGAGCGTGGTGGAGAGCACGAGATCGCCGCGGCGATAATCCGCGGAGCGCAAGTATTCTTCCAACACAAAGAGCACGGTGGCGCTGGACATGTTGCCATAGTTGCGCAGCACGTTCCACATGTATTTCGTCTTCACCTCGGGAAGGGCGAGCGCTTCGCAATAGGCCGCGATGACTTTCGCGCCGCCGGGGTGCGAGAGAAACATTGCGACGTCGTTCAGAGCAATCTTTTGCTCCGCGAGAAAATTCAAAATGCTCGGTCTGGCCGATTCTAAAACGATGGTCGGAATATCGCGTGAGAAGAGCACTTTCAAGCCGGGCGCGGCAATCTCCCAGCCCATCACGTCGAGCGAATCGGGCCAGGTGATCGCCTCGGAAGCGAGCAGCTCGAAGCCGCGCGCGTGCGTTGGCGCGCAGTGATCGCCCACGAGCAACGCCGCGGCCGCGCCATCGGCAAACAACGAGGTCGCGACAAAATTGCCTTTGGACAAATCATTGCGAATGAACGTGAGGCTGCACAGCTCCAGGGCAATCACCACGGCTTTCTTAGCGGGATAAGCCTTAAGCCAATCGGCAGCGCGCGCCAAACCGGAAATGCCGCCCGCGCAACCGAGTCCCCAAATCGGCGTGCGGCGCAGCGCGGGCTTCATCTTCAGGCGATTGAACAAATGCGCATCGAGGCTCGGCGTTGCCAGCCCCGTAGTGGAAACGAAAAAAAGATGATCGATCTCCTCGGGCGCGAGCCTTTGCTCCTCGCACAACGCGCGCATAACTTTTTCGGAGAGCGCGAGAGCATGCTCGAGGTAAAGCCGGTTTTTATCATGGAAAGAATGATCCGTGCGATACCACTCGGCGGGCATACAGAAGTGGCGTTGCGCGATGGCGGTGTTCAAGAAAATGGGCAAGAGCCGGTCAACGTTCAAACTCGATTCGCTGAACATATGGCGGGCAAAATCGCGGGCTTCGCTTTGGCCATAACAAAACCGCGGGACGGTCGTTGCAATACCGGCGATACAAGGCATGAAGGCAAAACTCCGTTGCTGGGCGGTGCATAGATTCGGCGCGCGGCGTCGCCCTTTTTATTTCATTCCATGGCATTCTTACCTCACCGAGGCCATCGCGGCTTTGAGCGAAAACATCTGGGAGACGTGGCAACATGAAGCAAGCAGGTCAATTCTTGGCGAATATGTTTATGCTCGCCCAAAAATGCAAGCTCATTTTCCTCGCCGTGATTGTGTATAACGCGGGGAACGCGGATTTTCAGGAAAAGGCCGTGATCAAAAAAGATTTAAACGGACTAGGCATGATTGCTCTCCGTTTGCAACGGGCACAAACAAACCTCGGGCAAAAAGTCTTGACACCTCGGCGCTGCATCGCTATATTGCTCGCGTTGAAAAACTCTCGCAACGCAATCTTCCTCATGGAAAGCATGACATGAACCGAGTAACGCACGCCCTCGTGTTTTTCATTACCCTGCTTTTCAACCTCAACCTTTTCGCGCAAACGCCCGGCGAATGGCAAGCCCATCGCACGGAGTTTATGCGCCACCTCGGCGAAAAGAGCGTCGCTATTTTCAAAGCCAATCCCGAATACCTGCGCAACGGCGACGTGGAACATGACTATCGCCAGAGCAGCGATTTTTATTATCTCACCGGCGTGCCGGAAAAAGAAGCCATGCTCCTCCTCGCGCCGGGCGGAATGAACGTGCGCGAACTGGGCCGCCGCGTGAAAGAAATTCTCTTCGTCCTGCCGCGCAATCCTCTCGCCGAAACGTGGGAAGGCATTCGCCTGGGGCCCCAAGGCGCAAAAGAGCAACTGGGCTTCGAGGTCGTTTTCACCCACGACCGCTTTGAAGAACTCGCGGAACGCGCGCTCGCCAACGCCGACACGGTTTATATGGAAGCCGAGCGCGTGGGCATGAATGCGCCGTTAAACGAAGCGCTCGATTTCATCAAACGCGCGCGCGAACGCTTTCCCAACTTCGCCGTTGCCGATCCGCGCAAAATTCTTCATCCGTTGCGCGAAATCAAAACCGAAGCCGAGATCGCGTTGTTGCGCAAAGCCATTGACATCACCTGTGCCGGCCATCGCGAGGTGATGCGCTCGGCCAAGCCGGGCATGCGCGAATATGAATTGCAAGCCATGCTCGAATATGTCTTCAAGCAAAACGGCAGCGAGCGCTTGGGCTTTCCTTCCATCGTCGGCTCCGGGCCGAACTCGTGCATTCTCCATTATCGCGCGGGCAATCGCGTCATCAACAGCGGCGAGGTGATCGTCATCGACATCGGCGCGGAGTACGGCATGTATACCGCGGACGTGACGCGCACGATTCCGGTGAATGGCAAGTTCACGAAAGAGCAGGCTGCGATTTATCAAATTGTGTATGACGCGCAAGAAGCCGCGTTTCAAAAAATCAAACCCGGCGCGGGCTATCGCGAGCCGCACGAAGCTTCGGCGCGCGTGGTGACCGAGGGCCTGCTCAAGCTCGGCATACTCAAAGGCACGGTCGAAGAAAATTTGCGCAGCCGCGCGTATGCGGAGTTCTTTCTGCACGGCTCGAATCATTATATCGGCCTCGACGTGCACGACGTGGGCACGTACGGCCCGCTCAAGCCGGGTGTGTTGATCACGGTCGAGCCGGGCATTTACATTTCCGAAGCCACGGCGCAAAAGCACGGCTTGGATAAAAAGTATGTCAACCTCGGCGTGCGCATCGAAGACGACGTGCTCGTCACGCCGACGGGCTATGAGCTGCTCTCCGCCTCCGCGCCGCGCGCGCTGGCGGAGATCGAAGCGTTGATGGCGCAGACCGGCAAGTTTGAGAATTGATATGAAGCCGACTTTGTCCTTTGTAATTTGTTTTTTGTTCTTTGCCTTTTCACTTCCTGCCCGAGGCCAGCTCATTTTGTCCGCCCTCGAAAAAACCGTGAGCAGCCAAATCGCCGTGCCCAACCTCGCGTGGCGGGAGTTGAAAGAGCATTTGAGTTCGAGCGATTCCACGCGCTACGTCATCTTTGATACGCGCCCTCCCGAGGAATATGACGTGAGCCATTTGCCGCGCGCCGTGCAAGTCGATCCGCAATTGCCCGCCGAACAATTCCTCCGCCAATTCGGCGACGCGCTCAAAAACAAAAACGTCGTGTTCTATTGCTCGGTGGGCTATCGCAGCTCGTTCTTCTTGCAGCGTGTGCAAAAAGATTTGGCGAAACAGGGCGCGAAGTCCGCGAGCAACCTGCGCGGCGGAATTTTTCGCTGGTACAACGAAGGCAATCTCGTCGTTGATGAGCACGGCCCAACGGACAAAGTTCATCCCTACGATAAAATATGGGGCGGCCTGGTGAAGGAGAGGAAGAAGACACAATGAGTTGATGAATGAATCAAATGCTGATTGGTTTTCTCCAACGGCTAGATGAAGTCCAACGGATGAGCTTTATGCGCTGGACTTCATCTAGCCGTTGGAACTGCGCATTGAGAAGATTTTAACCTCAACCCGAAGGAGAGGTGCAGCATGAAGCAAGTCTCGCGTCGCGGCTTTTTAAAATTCGTTGCCGGCGTGTGGGCGGCGTTGCCCGCGGTCACGACTTTCCCTGCAATCCTTACGAGCAAGACGCGCGCAAGTGCTCGCGCCGCGGGCAAGCTGCCGGTCATCGTTTGCAGCCGCGGAGCAGAATGGGGCATGAAGACGAATGCGCCGGGTTGGGAAATTTTGCAAAGCGGCGGCAGCTTGTTGGATGCGCTTGAAAAGTCCGCGAACGTCACCGAGCTTGATCCCGAGGACACGAGCGTGGGCTATGGCGGCCTTCCCAATGAAGAGGGCGTCGTGCAGCTCGATGCTTCGTGCATGCACGGACCGACGTATAAAGCCGGAGCAGTGGCCGGGCTCGAAGGCATCAAAACGCCCTCGAGTGTTGCGCGTTTGGTGTTGGAGCGCACGGATCACATGATGCTCGTGGGCCACGGCGCGCAGCGCTTCGCGCTTGCGCACGGTTTTCAAATCGAAAACTTGCTCACGGAAAAAGCCAGACTCGCGTGGTTGAAGTGGAAAGAGAATTTGAGCGCCGACGATGATTGGCTGCCGCCGGCGGATGGCGTGTATCGCGAGCGCAACGGACGACCGACGGGCACGATCAACGTGCTCGGCGTTGACGCGCAGGGCAACATTGCCGGCATCACGACGACGAGCGGCTTGGCTTATAAAATTCCCGGCCGCATCGGCGACTCGCCCATCATCGGCGCGGGCTTGTATGTTGACAACGAAGTCGGCGCCGCGGGCGCAACCGGCCGCGGCGAAGAAGTCATTCGCACGTGCGGCGGTTTTTATATCGTGCAGCTCATGCGGCAAGGCTTGCACCCCGCCAAAGCGTGTTTGGAAGCGTGCCGCCGCATCGTGGAGATCAACCGCAAGCTCGGCATCAAAGTCGATTTCTATGATAAATTCGTGGCCGTGAATAAAAAAGGCGAAGTCGGCTGCGCGGCGATTGGTTATCCCAGAGAGCGCAAGCACGAAGTCGCCTTCACCAATCCCGACGGCTTCGTTGCGATGGAGGGCGAGCGGTTTGAGGTGTAATTCCAAACGCCGCCTAGTATATGTCATTCAGAAGGAAACCTTTTAGGCGCTGGGCATCAACTCCAGAACTTAAAAAGGTTCCTTCTGAATGACATGGTGAGGGGCTCGCCTAGTTACCGATTTTGATTATCAAATTGCATTAGATGGAAAGATACAAATCAATACTCACCATAAAAGAGGAAGTTGATGTCCGTTCTGCTCCGCACTATCATATTGCTCTCGCTCTCCAACGTGTTCATGACCTTATGAACCAGCCGATCAAACAGGATTACATCCACGCCCTGCTCTGCCTCGTCGGCGCGGTATATTTTATTTTTAGATCGTAAGCATACTTCGCGTTCGTAGTAACGCCTTCAGACGTTTGAGGCCCATAAACTTTAGCAGTTGAACCTCATGCCGGAGAATGCCAAACTTCAAGCGCTCGAACCCCTCGGCTGGAATGATTTCTTCGCCGGGCACTTCGCCGCGTTTGCGCCAGAAGGCTACGAAGCCGGGCGCGTCGCGATTCAGCACAAAAGCGCTTACGTTTTGCTCACCGCGCACGGCGAACTGCGCGGCGAAATCACGGGCAAGATGCTGTACTTCGCGGATAGCCCGCAAGATTTGCCCGCGGTCGGTGATTGGGTGGTGATTCGCTCTCGCCTCGAAGAAAGAGCGGCCACGATTCACGAGCTGCTGCCGCGCAAGAGCAAGTTCGTGCGCAAAGCCGCTGGCGATAAAGTCGAAGAGCAGGTTGTGGCCGCGAATATCGACAACGTGTTTCTCGTCACCGGCTTGGACGGCGATTACAACCTAAAGCGCCTCGAACGCTACCTCGTGCTCGCGTGGGAAAGCGGCGCGCATCCCCTCGTCATTCTCAACAAGATTGATTTGTGTTCCGATCTTCCCGCTCTTCTGCAAGAGGTCGAAAGCGTCGCGCGCAACGTGCCCATTCTCACCATGAGCGCGCTGGGCAATGAAGGCGTGGAAGCCATGCGGCCTTATCTCGCGCCCGGCACAACCGGCGCATTGCTCGGCTCTTCGGGCGTGGGGAAATCCACGATCATCAATCAGCTTTTAGGAGAAGACCGGCAGAAAGTAAAAGAAGTGCGCGCGACCGATTCGCGCGGACGCCACACCACGACGTATCGCGAACTCATTTCGCTGCCGTTCGGCGGCTTGTTGATGGACACGCCCGGCATGCGCGAACTGCAACTCTGGGGCAGCGGCGAAGGCTTTGACGATACGTTCGAAGACATTCTCGCGCTCGCCGAGCAATGCCGCTTCCGCGATTGCAAACACCTCGCCGAGCCGGGCTGCGCCGTGCGCACGGCTTTGAAAAACGGCGCGCTCGAGACCAGACGCTATGAAAATTATTTGAAGCTGCAAAAGGAGCTGGCCTATCAACATCGCAAAGGCGATCTCATGGCGGAATTAAAAGAGAAGGAAAGATGGAAGAAGCTCCACGCCGTGCAGAAGCGCAACTACAAAAAGAAATGACCCCAAAACTCTCCCCACTGTTCTCCCTCACCGACCTCGAACGCATCGCGGCAGCGGTCAAAACCGCAATGGATTATAAAACGACGAGCAAAGCAGGGTGAAGGGCGCGCGTTCCGCTCTTCACCCTACATCAGTTACTCGCCTGCATCTGCTGCGCGACTTCTTCCACTTTCGACCACACGCGCAAAACATTCCCCGAACAAATCTTTTCGATATTCTCTTCCGAATAACCCCTCTTCAACAATTCCGCGATCAAGTTGGGAAAATCCGCCACGCTCTTCAAACCTTTGGGCAATGAATCGCCCACGCCGTCGAAGTCCGAGCCGAAGCCGACGTGATCCACGCCCACGAGTTTGACCACGTGATCGAAGTGCGCGGCCACTTCGGAGATGCCGGCGTAGTCGAGCTTATTCGCTTCTTTAAATTTCTTCGCGAACGCTTTGCCCTCCTCGCTTCCGGGATTAAGTTTGTGCTCTTCATAATACTGCCACATCTTTTCTTCCGTCTTGCGATACGAGTCGCTGATGAACGAGGATCCGAAGTTGATTTGCAGCACGCCGTGGTTTTGCGCGAGGCGTTTGATCATCTCATCATCCATGTTGCGCTCCCAGCCGGGCGTGAAGAAACGGCAGGAAGAGTGCGAAGCAATCACCGGCGCTTTGGTGTGCTCCATCACTTGATGGAACGCCTCATCGGAAATGTGCGAGACGTCGATCATGAGGCCGAGGCGATTCATCTCCGCCACCACCTCTTTACCAAACGGACTCAAGCCGCGCCACGTGCGCGTGGTGTCGTAAGACGAATCGCAAATGTGATTGTCCCGGCCGTGCGTGAGCGTGATGTAACGAATGCCGCGATCATAAAAGTAGCGCAAGCTTCCCAGCTTGCCCTCAATGGGCGCGCCGTTCTCCATGCCCATCGGCAACGAAATGAGTCCTTGCGCGAATTGTGCGCGCACGTCCGCGGGCGACTTCGCAAGCGC